>Ga0316217_10001468_pt1 | contig 30571 bp, 37 predicted proteins | sample 1anoAmetaG_FD_203633 | JGI IMG/M metagenome (GOLD analysis project Ga0316217, IMG submission 203633) | Freshwater microbial communities from Trout Bog Lake, Wisconsin, USA - 1anoA | ecosystem: Environmental > Aquatic > Freshwater > Lake > Hypolimnion/Profundal zone | place: USA: Wisconsin... | reverse complement strand
TGGTGACAACGTTGCCATGACCGTGAAACTGATCACCCCGATAGCCATGGACGAAGGTTTGCGCTTCGCTATCCGCGAAGGTGGCCGTACCGTTGGCGCCGGCGTCGTCAGCTCGATTATAGAATAAAACCTTACGAGGATATCAATGCAGAGCCAGAAGATAAGAATCCGCCTTAAGGCATATGACCACAAGCTGCTGGACGTTTCGGTAGGCGAAATAGTAGAAACGGCAAAAAGGACCGGCGCACGTGTGGCCGGACCGATTCCGCTGCCAACTGTTATCAACAAGTACTGTGTCCTCCGCGGACCGCACGTTGATAAAAAGTCCCGGGATCAGTTTGAGATTCGGACTCACAAACGTCTGATTGATATCCTCGACCCAACCCAGCAGACCGTTGATGCCCTGATGAAACTGGATCTGTCTGCGGGCGTGGATGTTGAAATCAAACTGTAACGGAAACTACGACTGAATAGGAATAGCCATGAAGAAAGGTATCATCGCAAAAAAACTGGGTATGACCCAGATATTCCTGCAAGACGGCACCAAGGTTCCGGTTTCGGTTGTTCAGGCCGGTCCCTGCGTCGTTGTTCAGAAGAAAAACACTGACAGCGACGGCTACACCGCTGTCCAGGTAGGCTTCGAGCCTGTAAATGCCGCCAACGCCAACAAACCCCACTTAGGGCATTGCACAAAGGCCGGGCAGGGTGTTTTCAGATATCTGCGGGAATTCAAGCTCGCAAACAGCGCAGAACTGAATGTCGGCGACACACTCACCATCGACCAGTTCCAAATCGGCGACTTTGTAGACGTCACCGGAACCAGTATGGGCAAAGGGTTCCAGGGTGTCATCAAGCGCTGGAACTTCAAGGGTGGACGCTCGTCCCACGGCTCGCGCTTCCACCGGGCGCCAGGTTCCATCGGCGCCTCTGCTACCCCTTCTCATGTTTTCAAGAACAAGAAGATGCCGGGGCAGATGGGCAATGAGCGTGTTACCGTGCAGAGACTCCAGATCGTACGTGTGGATTCGGCTGAGAACCTGCTGTTGATCAAAGGGGCGATTCCGGGACATAAAAACAATATCGTCCTCATCAAACAGAGTGTCAAAGCTTAGTAATTAATCGGGAGTAACGTTTATGCCTTCGATAGCAGTCTTTAACATGAGTAAACAGCAGGTTGGCGAGGTGCAGTTGCCGGACGCCGTATTCGGTACCGAGGTGAAGGAATATCTCATTCACCAGGCGCTTCGGATCCAGCTTGCCAACCGGAGAGCCGGGACCGTAGCCGTTAAAAATCGCGCAGCCGTCTCCGGCGGCGGCAAGAAGCCTTTCAAGCAGAAAGGCACGGGCAATGCCCGTCAAGGCTGCAGCCGCGCCCCCCAGTATCCCGGTGGTGGCGTTGCCTTCGGCCCGCAACCCAAAACCTACAACCTGAGCATGAACAAGAAAGCCCGTGCTGCCGCACTTTGTTCGCTTTTATCTTTTCAGTACAAGAATGAAAGCATCACAGTGCTCGACAAGCTCGATTTCGACAAGATCTCCTCGAAGGATTTTGCCGGCTTCATGAAGCGTTTCGATCTCGAAAAGTCGCTTATCGTCACGGATAGTCCCAGCAATAATCTCTATCTCTCCGCGCGAAACGTACCGCATGTCAAGGTGCTCAAGGTTTGTGGCCTGAATGTTCATGACATGCTGAAGTACAAGAACATCATCTTCACGCAGGAGGCGGTTCAGACCGTTGAAGGAGCGTTGCAGAAATGAACATTTACTCCATTATAAAAAAGCCGCATGTCACTGAGAAGACCTCGCTCGGCAGCGATACCTCCAATACGGTCGCAATCGTTGTTGACAGGGATGCCAACAAGATCGAGATCAAGCAGGCTGTTGAATCGCTCTTCAAGGTCAAGGTAGACGATGTCCGCACCGTCAACGTGGCTGGCAAACTCAAGCGCGTCGGCAAGAATTTCGGCAAGCGCTCTAACTGGAAAAAGGCCTATGTGACCCTCCAGAAGGGTCAATCCATAGATTTCTTTGAGGTTTAATTACTAGTATTCGGGGTTCACAATGGGAATCAAGAGTTATAAACCAACATCGGCAGGACGCAGACACCAGACCTGCTCGACTTTTGAAGAGATTACCACCACAACTGCCGAGAAGTCTCTTCTTGTTTCTCTCAACAAGTCGGGCGGCAGAAACGCGTTGGGCCGTGTAACCGCGCGCCACATCGGTGGCGGTCACAAGCAGAAATACCGTATCATCGACTTCCGTCGTGATAAACGTGACATACCAGCAACGGTCGCCAGCATCGAGTACGACCCCAACCGCAGCGCCCGTATCGCCCTGTTGAATTACGTTGACGGTGAGAAGCGCTACATACTGGCGCCACTCAATCTCAAGGTCGGGGATACGGTTATAAGCGGTCCGGAAGCCGATATTAAGCCGGGCAATTCACTGCCGCTCCGTTCGATTCCGCTTGGTACGATCATTCATAATATCGAACTCAAGATCGGCAAGGGAGCTCAGTTGGCCAGAAGCGCCGGCACTTTTGCCCAGCTGATGTCCAAGGAAGGCAAGTATTCCCAGATCAAGCTTCCGTCCGGCGAAGTGCGCTTGATCCTCCAGGATTGCTATGCAACCATCGGCCAGGTCGGCAATGTGGACCACGAGAACGTCAATGTCGGCAAGGCCGGTCGTTCACGCTGGCTCGGCAAGCGTCCCAAGGTCCGCGGTGTCGCCATGAACCCGGTTGACCATCCCCATGGTGGTGGCGAGGGACGCACCTCGGGCGGCCGTCATCCGGTAACCCCCTGGGGTATCCCTACCAAGGGATATAAGACCAGGACCAACAAGTCAACTGATCGCTTCATCGTGAAGAAGCGTACCAAATAATACGTTGAGAGGCTGATACATCATGGCACGTTCTATCAAAAAAGGACCTTTCGTTGATGGGCATCTGAACAAAAAGGTGCTGTCTGAAGGGCCAAGCTCGAAAAAGATTATCAAGACATGGTCGCGTCGCTCGACCATAACGCCTGATTTTATCGGCCTGAGTCTTGCTGTACACAATGGCCGCAAGTTCATTCCGGTCTTTGTGACGGAGAATATGGTTGGTCACAAGTTGGGTGAATTTTCGCCGACGAGAACGTTTCACGGCCATGCAGCCGACAAGAAGAGTAAAGTCAAGAAGTAATCAGGGGAGCTTGAAATGGAATCCAGCGCAAAATTGGCACTTGCACGACTTTCGCCTCGTAAGACCCGCCTGGTTGTGGATCTGGTCAGGGGCAAGGCAATACAGGACGCACTCAATACCTTGCGGTTTCTTCCGCAGCCTTCGGCGAAGATTATTTCCAAGCTTTTGACTTCAGCTGTTGCCAATGCTGAGCAAAAGGGTGTTTCCGATGTCGATAGGTTGTTTGTTAAGACAATATACGTTGATGGCGGTGCCGTGCTGAAGCGCTTTGTGCCTCGTGCCATGGGGCGCGCCAGCAAGATCCGTAAACCGACCAGTCACATAGCGGTTACTCTTTCCGATACGAAATAGTTTTTACCTGGAGGTGTAGTTTGGGACAAAAAGTTAATCCGATAGGCTTCAGGCTTGGTGTCATTAAAACATGGGACTCCAAGTGGTATGCGGAGGCAGACTATGCCAAGCTTCTGCATGAAGACCTGGCAATTCGGAAATTCCTGAAAAAACGTCTTTACAATTCTGGCGTTTCCAAGATCGAGATCGAGCGTGCGGCCAATAAGACCAAGATCAACATTCATACCGCGCGTCCGGGCCTGATCATCGGCAAGAAGGGTTCCGAGGTAGAGACCATAAAGAAGGACCTGGCGAAGCTGACTTCCAAGGAAATTTTCATCAATATCCACGAGGTTCGCAAACCTGAACTGGATGCGCAGCTGGTTGCCGAAAACGTGGCTCTACAGTTGGAGCGCAGGATCGCCTTCCGCCGCGCCATGAAAAAAAGCGTCACCTCAGCTCTCAAGTTTGGCGCCAAGGGAATCAGGATCACCTGTTCCGGCCGTCTGGGGGGCGCGGAGATGTCCCGTACCGAATGGTACCGCGAGGGGCGCGTTCCCCTGCACACCCTGCGTGCGGACATCGATTACGGTTTTGCGGAAGCCAAGACCACCTACGGCATCATCGGAATTAAAGTTCTGATCTTCAAGGGCGAAATCCTTCCCGGTCAGTAACATCCTTATTTTGCGCTACAGGAGTATGCATCAATGTTAATGCCTAAAAGGGTAAAACATAGAAAACAGATGAAGGGCCGCATGTCTGGCAAGCCGTGTCGAGGCATCGAACTCTCCTTCGGCGAGTTTGGCCTTCAGTCCACCGAATGCGGGTGGCTGGATTCCCGCCAGATCGAAGCAGCCCGTATTGCCATGACCCGTTACATTAAAAGGGGTGGCAAGATCTGGATCCGCGTCTTTCCGGACAAACCTTTAACCTCGAAGCCTGCCGAGACCAGGATGGGTAAGGGCAAGGGATCTCCAGATTCCTGGGTATGTGTTGTCAAACCAGGGACCGTCCTGTACGAAATGGAAGGGGTCACCGAGGAGATTGCCCGCGAGGCGCTTCGGCTTGCAGCCCATAAATTGCCCCTTGCGACCAAGTTCATAATCAGGGGAGGCGACCATGAAGCCTAACGAGTTGCGCAAGCTGTCGGCCGATGAGCTGACCAAGAAACAGGGTGATCTTACCCAGGAACTGTTTAATCTTACGTTCCAATTGCATACCGGCAGGCTTGAAAACACCGCCAAGCTGAAGATTATCCGTAAAGATATAGCCCGGATCAGCACCATCATTACCGAGAGCAAGGCATAGGGAGCAACAGATGAGTGAGCGTGGCCACAGAAAATCACAGTTTGGTGTCGTGGTAAGCGACAAGATGGAAAAAACGGTTGTCGTTAAGGTTGACAGTCTTGTAAAGCACCAGCTTTACAACAAATATATCAAGCGCAGCGTAAAGTACAAAGTCCACGACGAGCAAAACGTCTGCAAGATTGGCGACCGCGTTCAGATCATCGAATGCCGCCCATTAAGCAAGGATAAACGCTGGAGCCTGAAGCAGATCATCGAAAGCATCTCTTAGGACAGGGGTACCGAGTAATGATACAGATGCAGTCTATACTGGATGTAGCCGATAATTCAGGTGCCAAGAAACTTTTTTGTATCAAGGTTCTTGGAGGTTCCAAGCGTAAATACGCCGGCGTGGGTGACATAATCGTTGCCTCTGTCCGCGAGGCTCTGCCTAACTCAAAGGTAAAAAAGGGCGATGTAGTCAAGGCTGTTATCGTCAGGACCGCCAAAGCGCTTGGACGCCCCGATGGCTCTTATATTCGTTTCGATGATAATTCCGGCGTCGTTATCAATAACCAAAAAGAGCCGGTTGGTACGCGTATCTTTGGCCCGGTAGCCAGAGAACTGCGTGCCAAGAAGTTCATGAAGATAATTTCACTCGCACCGGAAGTACTTTAATCTGAATCGGAGAACGTAGATGCAAGCCATCAAATCTCATGTCTGCAAGGGCGATACGGTAATGGTTATTGCCGGCAAGGAAAAGAGCAAGACCGGCATAGTGCTTAAGCTGGTGCCCAAAAAGAAAGGCGTCATCGTCGAGGGTTTGAACCTCGTCAAGCGTCACGTTAAGGCACGCGGCAACGAACCGGGCACAATCAAGGAGAAGGAAGCCGTTATCCACATCTCCAATGTCATGCCCTACTGCCCGAAGTGTGCCAAACCGGTCAGGACCAGGAGCACGGTTCTGGAAAATGGCGATAAACAGCGGATCTGCGTAAAATGCGGCGCTTCCGTTGAGAAATAGGTCGAAGGAGATACCATCACCATGGCACGTTTGAAGGATGTCTATCAGAACGAAATTGTTGCCAAGCTTCGCAAGGATTTCGGCTATAAAAACATAATGGAAGTTCCGCGCGTCGAAAAGGTCGTCGTCAATATGGGTCTTGGCGAGGCTATCGCGAATGTCAAGATACTTGACTCAGCGACCGCAGAGCTGAACGCCATCACCGGACAGAAATCGGTCATCACCAAGGCCAAGAAGTCCATTGCTACCTTCAAGTTGCGCCAAGGCATGCCGATCGGCTGCATGGTGACGCTTCGCCGGGACCGCATGTTCGAGTTTCTTGACCGCCTCATGAACGTAGCTCTCCCCCGTGTACGCGACTTCAAGGGTGTTTCCGGCAAGGCGTTTGACGGCAAGGGCAACTATACGCTCGGCATCAAGGAACAGCTTATCTTTCCTGAAATCAGCTATGAGGCCATTGATAAGATCAAGGGGCTGAATATAACGGTGGTAACCAGCGCCAAAACCGACGAGGAAGGCAAAGCGCTTCTCAAGTACCTGGGCATGCCGTTCAGGAACTAAGAATAACTGGAGGATTCCGTGGCAAAAACTTCAATGATAATCAAGTCGCAACGCAAACCCAAGTTCAAGGTCCGCCAGCATAATCGCTGCCCTTCCTGCGGAAGACCGAGGGCATTTTATCGCAAATTTGAAATGTGCAGGATTTGTCTGCGCAAATATGCGTCGGCAGGTCAGATTCCTGGCGTTATCAAGTCCAGCTGGTAGACCATTGAACTTGTAGTACATTAGATAGGAGCACGCACGATGTCCATGACAGATCCAGTCGCAGATATGCTGACCAGAATTCGCAATGCGAACATGGTCAAGCTGCAGAAGGTCGATATCCCTTCCTCCAGCCTGAAGGTCAATATAGCAAATGTATTGAAGCAGGAAGGCTTCATTAAGAATTACAAGGTTATTTCCGATAATCTTCAGGGTGTATTGAGGATCTATCTGAAGTATATCGACGAAAAGGACAGCGTGATCAACGAGATCAAGCGCGTCAGCAAGCCCGGCGGCAGGGTCTATACGAAATCCGAGGATATTCCGGTCGTTAAGAACGGCCTCGGTGTGGCTATCCTGTCTACGTCCAAGGGGATCATCACCGATAACGCAGCCCGTCAGGCCGGCGTTGGCGGCGAGCTTCTCTGCACCATCTGGTAAACATTGCGATCAAGGAGTACGCTGAGATGTCGAGAATAGGTAAACTTCCCATAGAGATACCCAAAGGGGTCAAAATCAGCCTGGATGATACGCTGCTTTCCGTGCAGGGGCCCAATGGCAAGTTGGCTCGCCAGGTCATGTCCTGCGTTACGCTTAACATTAGTGAAACCTCGCTGACGGTGGACAGAAACGATGATACCGGCGCGGCACGGGCGGCTCACGGCTTGACGCGCACCCTTGTCAACAATATGGTCGTCGGCGTGACGAAGGGCTTTCAGACAGACCTTGAAATCAACGGCGTTGGCTATCGTGCCGAGGTCAAGGGTAAAGAGCTTGTTCTGAGCCTTGGTTACTCCCACCCGATCAATTTCCCGATCCCGGAAGGCATTGTCATCGATGTTGAGAAGATGACCAAGGTCGCAGTGAAGGGCGCCGACAAGGAACTGGTTGGGCAGACCGCCGCCAAGATCAGATCATTCCGTAGTCCTGAGCCCTACAAGGGCAAGGGTGTCAAGTATTCTGACGAGACTATCCTGAGAAAAGCCGGCAAGACCGGTAAGAAATAGTCTTTATAAGGAGATTGTTGTGGCAAAGACCGCACTTAAAACCATTACCCGCCTCAAACGCCAGGTTCGCGTCCGTAAAAAGGTCCGTGGCACAAGCGAGCGTCCCCGCTTGAATGTCTTCAAAAGCGCACGCCACATTTATGCCCAGATCATAGACGATACGAAGGGTGTCACCCTGGTTGCCTGCTCGACCCTTTCTTCCGATGCAGCGGATCTGGGATACACCGGCAACGTTGACGCGGCTACCCACGTGGGTAAAGAAATCGCCCGCCTGGCCATCGAAAAAGGTATTTCATCAGTGGTATATGACCGTAACGGTTTTCTTTACCACGGCAGAATCAAGGCACTTGCTGACGGAGCCCGCGAAGCCGGGTTGCGTTTCTAAAGCATACAGAGGAGGCTTTCATTGATCAGAATCAATCCAGCGGAACTGAATCTCACGGACCGTGTCGTTCACATCAGCCGCGTTGCCAAAGTCGTTAAGGGTGGTCGTCGTTTCAGCTTTTCCGCTCTGATCGTTGTCGGTGACGGCAATGGCTATGTCGGTTACGGCCTCGGTAAGGCAAACGAGGTGCCAGAGGCGATCAGAAAGGGTGTTGAACAGGCCAAGAAAAACCTCATCAAGGTGCCCGTCAACCAGTACCAGACCATCCCTTTCGAGATCGAGGGCAAATTCGGCGCAGGGCGGCTTCTGATGAAGCCGGCATCCGCAGGTACGGGTGTCATTGCCGGCGGCGCCGCACGCGCGATCTTCGAAGCTGCAGGCATCAATAATATTCTGTCCAAATGCCTTGGCTCCAACAATCCCCACAACGTGGTGAAGGCCGCTTTTGCCGGTCTCATGAGGCTGAAGACCCCTGAAGAGATTGCCGCACGCCGTGGCATAACCGAATAATCGATTGAAGTGAGGATACCATGAGCAGCACGCTGCAGATCACACTGATAAAGAGCACTATAGGGAAAACCAGGAAGCATCGCGATACCGTTGCCGGCCTCGGACTTTCCCGCCTCAACCAGACCGTTACCCGGCCTGATTCCCCTGAAGTGCAGGGGATGATCAATAAGGTTGGCCACATGCTGAAAGTGACGAAGTAAAGGGGTGGATCAAATGGATTTAAACACACTTAAACCCGCACTGGGTTCAACGAAGAATAGAAAGCGCATCGGACGAGGCACCGGTTCCGGGCATGGCAAGACCGCCACAAAAGGACACAAGGGACAAAAGGCCCGTTCCGGCGGCAGCATCAAGGCTGGCTTCGAAGGCGGTCAGATGCCTTTGCAGCGCCGCCTGCCCAAACGTGGTTTCACGCCGCTTGATCGTGTCGAGTACTCCGTTGTGAATCTCGGCCAGCTCGAAGTGTTCGAGGCCGGCGCCGAGGTGGATACCGCTGCTCTGGTAGCCAAGGGTCTGGTCAAGGGTACTAACTGCTTGGTGAAGATCCTCGGGAACGGTGACATCACCAAATCTCTAAAGGTTGCTGCCATTAAATTCAGCCAATCCGCCAAAGAGAAGATCGTTGCCGCGGGCGGTTCAGTCGAGGAGAGAGCCTAGTGTTCGAAGCACTCCAGAACATCTTCAAGATCCCCGAATTGAAAAAGCGTGTGCTTTTTTCCTTGGGGATGCTGGCAGTCTATCGTGTCGGTTGTCATATTCCCACACCTGGTATCGACAGGATCGCTCTGTCGCATTTTTTCAAGCAGGCCCAGGGAACCCTTCTCGGCATGTTTGACATGTTCTCCGGTGGTGCGCTCGAACGTTTAACGGTATTTGCCCTTGGCATCATGCCCTACATCTCCTCATCGATCATCTTCCAATTACTGACAGTGGTCGTACCGGCCATTGAAAAACTCTCCAAGGAAGGGGAGTCAGGCCGCAAGAAGATCATCCAGTATACCCGCTATGGCACGATCGTACTTAGTTTTGTGCAGGGTCTAGGCATCGCCATCGGCCTTGAAAGCATGCGCGGCCCTGCAGGTGAGCTGGTCGTGCCCAGTCCGGGCTGGAGCTTCCGGATCATGACGGTCATCACACTTACCGCAGGTACCGCATTCATCATGTGGCTAGGTGAGCAGATGTCGGAAAAAGGGATAGGCAACGGCATTTCACTGATAATCTTTGCCGGGATCATTGCCAGGATACCGACGGCGTTAAGCAATACCGCGAGGCTTGTGAATGCCGGACAGCTTTCGCTTTTCGTGCTTGTATTTGTTTTGGCCGTAATGTTTGCCGTCATCGCCGGGATTGTTTTTGTCGAGCGCGGCCAGCGTCGGCTTCCAATACACTATGCAAAGCGTGTAGTCGGGTTGAAGACATTCAACGCACAGACTTCCCATCTTCCCCTCAAGGTGAACATGGCCGGGGTTATTCCTCCGATCTTTGCATCTTCAATCATCATGTTCCCGGCAACCATTGCACATTTCATCAATATCCCATGGGTACAGAAGGGTGCCAAGAGTTTGACGCCCGGCAATTGGGTGTATAATATCTTTTTTGTTGCTTTCATTCTCTTCTTCTGTTATTTCTACACGGCTGTGACATTCAACCCGGTGGATGTGGCCGAGAATGTCAAGAAGCATGGCGGCTATATCCCCGGCATCAGGCCTGGCAAGGAGACCTCGGACTTTATTGACAGCGTCCTGACACGGTTGACCTTTGCCGGTGCCATCTATATTTCGCTGGTGTGTGTTCTTCCCTCGATCCTGATCGGAAAGTTTAATCTTCCCTTCTATTTCGGGGGCACCGCACTGTTGATTGCGGTTGGTGTAGGTATGGACACGGTCGCCCAGATCGAGTCCCACCTGATTACCCGTAATTATGAAGGTTTTCTGAAGGGTGTCAGGATCAGAGGGAGAAAATAGGATGACGATCATCCTTTTTGGTCCTCCCGGAGCCGGCAAGGGAACTCAGGCACAGTTCATTGTCGAACGCTTCGGCATTCCGCAGATCTCGACCGGCGACATGCTCCGCGCCGCCGTTAAGGCACAGACACCACTGGGGCTGGCTGCCAAGTCGATCATGGATGCCGGCGGTCTTGTCTCCGACGAGATTGTTCTTGGTCTTGTGAAAGAGAGGATCTCCGAACCGGATTGCCAGGGCGGGTTCATTCTGGACGGTTTTCCGCGCACCACTCCACAGGCCGATGCGCTTATCGCTCTTCTGGGTGTGCTGGGTAAACATATCGACCATGTGGTTTCGCTTGAGGTAGACAGTGCTGACATCATTCAGCGTCTTTCCGGTCGGCGCACCTGTCCTTCTTGCGGCAAAGGGTATCATGTGGTTTACGATGCGCCTGTTGTTGACGGGGTTTGCGACGTGTGCGGCGCCTCCCTGGTTCAGCGCGATGATGATCGTGAAGAGACGGTCAAGAACAGGTTGGATGTCTATCTCCGACAGACCTCGCCGCTTAAGGTTTATTTCGAGCAGTGCGGTCTGATGCGTTGCATAGACGGCAACGGTACGATACAGGACATTCAGCGCAAGATATGTTCGATATTGGAAGGCAGCACGGGTGATAGTCCTTAAGTCTCCGCGCGAGATTGAGAGGATGAGAGCGGCTTGCAAAATATGCGCTGAAATACTCCTCCTTCTTCGTGAACAGGTCAAGCCGGGTATCACAACCATGGCTCTGGAGGAGTTGGCAAATCAGGAAACTCTGAAGCGCAAGGCCAAGCCGGCTTTCAAGGGGTATTGCAAATTCCCGTACGCCCTATGTTGCTCTCCCAATGATCGGGTCGTACATGGGATGCCGAACAAGGAGCCGTTGAAAGAGGGGGATATCCTCAGCCTTGATTTCGGGGTTCTGTATAACGATTTTTTTGGCGATTCAGCCCTGACCATCCCTGTGGGCTCGATAAAGGCTGGTGCCAGCGCGCTCGTTGCCGCAACGGAAGAGTCGCTTTACGCAGGCATAGACAAAGCGGTACCAGGCGCTAGATTGTGTGATATTTCCCATGCGGTCCAGGCGCATGTCGAAGCAAAAGGTTTTTCCGTGGTACGAGATTTTGTCGGCCACGGCATCGGCAAAAATCTCCATGAAGAGCCGCAGGTGCCAAATTTCGGTGCTCCTGGCACCGGCGTAAGGCTTAAAGCCGGCATGGTTCTGGCGATTGAGCCAATGGTTAACGAAAGGTCGCAAGAGGTCAGGGTGCTCGAAGACGGCTGGACGGTTGTCACATGCGATGGTGGGCTCTCGGCACATTTTGAACATACGGTAGCCATAACCGACAAGGGACCTGAGATTCTGACGCGCATATAGCAAGTACGTGAAGGGGAACACTATGAAAGTACGGGCATCAGTTAAAAAGATTTGCGACAAATGCAAGATTATCAAGCGTAAGGGTGTTGTTCGTGTGATCTGTGACATCCCTAAGCATTCTCAACGTCAGGGATGAGTAATTAAAGGAGGACTTCCAATTGGCACGCATTGCAGGTATCGACTTACCGAAAAACAAACGGATCGTTGTCGCTCTCACCTATATCTACGGTATCGGTAGTTCAACGGCAGAACGTATCCTTGCCTCCGCACAGATCGATCAAAACACCCGCACGGACAAGCTTACCGAAGCCGAAGTCTCCCGCCTGCGCGATGAAATCGACCGTAACTGCAAGGTTGAAGGGGACCTGCGCCGCGAGATTTCCATGAGTATCAAGAGACTCATGGATTTGGGTTGTTATCGTGGCCTGCGTCACAGGAAAGGTCTTCCGGTCCGTGGACAGCGCACCAAGACCAATGCCCGCACGCGTAAAGGCCCAGCCCGCACCGTTGCCGGCAAAAAGAAATAATCCCATTTAGCTCTGGAGAATTCGAATGGCTAGTCCTGCGAAGAAAGTTGTACGCAAGAAGAAGGAACGCAAGAATATATCCAATGGTGTTGCCCATATCCAGGCGACATTCAACAATACGATCATCACGATCACCGATCCGGTCGGCAATGTGGTTGCCTGGTCAACCTCCGGCGCCAAAGGGTTTAAGGGCTCCCGTAAAAGCACGCCTTTTGCCGCCCAGATCGCCGCTGAGGACTGCGCAAAAAAAGCGCAGGAGCACGGTATGCGTACGGTGGAAGTGTATGTCAAAGGTCCCGGATCGGGCCGCGAATCAGCGCTACGCGCCCTTCAGGCCGCCGGTTTTTCGATCAGTTTCATAAAGGATGTGACGCCGATTCCGCACAACGGTTGTCGCCCACCCAAACGTAGAAGAGTTTAACTCGCGTCATTCATATCAAGGAGGTTTTCATTGGCTCGTTATACAGGACCTTCGTGCCGTCTGTGCAGAAGAGAAAACATGGAATTGTTTTTGAAGGGGGAGCGCTGCTACACCGATAAGTGCGCCATCAAGCGGCGTAACTATCCGCCGGGGCAGCATGGCCAAGGGCGCTCAAAGACTTCGGACTATGGCACTCAGCTTCGTGAGAAGCAGAAAGTTCGTCGTATCTATGGCATTCTCGAAAAACAGTTCCGCGGCTACTTTCAGGAAGCCGACCGCATGAAAGGGGTTACCGGTGAAAACCTGCTCTCCCTACTTGAACGGCGGCTTGATAATACGATCTATCGCTTAGGATTTGCCTCATCCCGCAGCGAATCGCGCCAGCTTGTGCGTCACGGCCACTTTACCATCAACGGGCGCAAGGTGAATATCCCCTCCATCCTGCTCAAGATGGGCGACGTCATCGAACTGCGTGAAAAGAGCAGGAAGGTCGCAGCTGTCAACGATTCGCTGGAAGCGGTTGTCCGGCGCGGGATACCCCAGTGGCTCCAGCTTGAGCGTGATGCCTTCAAGGGCGTTATCAAGAGCCTTCCGGTGCGTGAAGATATCACCACCCCAATCCAGGAACAGTTGATCGTTGAGCTTTACTCGAAGTAATTCCCGGGAGAGCTGCGTGGCGTTCTGCGCCTCATGTCCATAACCGGACAATTATCCTCCGGAGGAGGTTGTAATGTATAAAAATTGGCGAGATCTGATCAGGCCAAAACAGCTTCAAGTCGAAAAAGAATCACTTTCAGATACATACGGCAAGTTTTTCGCCGAACCATTCGAGCGCGGCTTCGGCACCACGCTCGGCAACTCCTTGCGCAGGATTCTTCTGTCCACCCTTCAAGGCGCTGCCATAACCTCGGTCCGCATCAAGGGAGTTCTGCACGAATTTTCCGCCATCCAAGGCGTTACCGAGGATGTTACCGATATCATCCTCAACCTGAAGGGCGTTCGCCTGAAACTACACTCCGCCGACCAGGCGACCATCAGGATCGTACATAAGGGCGAGGGTATCATTTCTGCAGGCGATATCCTTGTCGGTCACTCGGTTGAGGTCATGAATCCCGACCACCACATCCTGACCTGTGGCAAAGACGCCAATCTGGAAATAGAAATGACTGTCAGAATGGGCAAAGGGTATGTTTCGGCTGACCGCAATCGCGATGAAAAAGCCCCCGTGGGCACCATCCCGATCGATGCCATCTACTCACCCATCAAGAAGGTCAATTTCACCGTTTCCAATGCCCGCGTCGGCCAGATGACGGATTACGATAAATTGACCATTGAGGTGTGGACCGACGGCAGTGCGAACCCGGAAGACGCTGTGGCCTACGCTGCCAAGATCATGAAGGAACAGCTCAGTATATTCATAAACTTCGATGAAGAATTGGAACCGAATCAGGTCGAAGAGTCGCAGGAAGAGAAGGACAAGATCAACGAGAACCTGTACCGGACTGTCGAGGAACTGGAGTTGTCGGTACGGTCGGCCAACTGCCTCAAGAACGCAGGGATCAAGCTGATCGGCGAACTGGTTTCCAAATCCGAGGCGGAAATGCTCAAGACTCAGAACTTCGGACGTAAATCCCTCAACGAGATAAAAGATATTCTCAACGACATGGGGCTGACGTTTGGCATGAAACTAGATGATTTTCCAGACCCGGAGATCATGCGTCGCCTCCGCGGCGAAAAGAAGGAAGAAGAGTAAGGTATTTCAATCAAGGATGAAAACCGAGGCGGCGAGATCGTGGCGACGAAGTGTACTGGCAGTTTTCGGGAGCCAAGACGAGCCTACAAGGACAGTCTTTGATTTGAAATTTTTATAACACCACGGAGTGCCCCAATTGTTTCAGAAAGGATTGTGTTATGCGTCATAATAAAGCTGGCAGGAGACTTGGCAGGAAAACGAGTCATCGCGAAGCTATGTTCAGAAATATGGTTACCTCGCTGCTGACCCATGAAAAGATCACGACCACCGATGCCAAGGCAAAGGAGATTCGCTCTGTAGCCGAAAAGATGATCACCCTCGGCAAACGCGGTGATCTTCATGCACAGCGCCAAGCTGCCGCATATATCCGTGAAAAGTCTGTGGTGACGAAGCTGTTTTCCGCCATTGCCCCGCGTTATAAGGACCGTCCTGGCGGCTATACGCGTATTGTGAAGCTGGGCATCCGCCAGGGGGATACCGCACCGATCTCTCTGATTGAACTGGTGGAAGAGGAGATGAAGGTAAAGAAGGTTCCTGCCAAGCCGGCAAAGGCCCCTAAGGCTGCTGCGGTCAAGGCGCCTGTTGCCGAGCCTGCGACCGAACCTGCGGCTGTTCAGACAATGGCCGTGGATCCCGCCGAGCTATGCGAGGCAAGCGCCGATTAGGCACTTCGATTTTCCGTACTGCATGAAATGAAAGAGGCGAGGGTGATTAACCCTCGCCTCTTTTTTTACGAGACCAGCGTTCTGCTTAAAGCGCCGTCAGCGTCAGGTTATCAGGTCAACCACCAGTCCCTTGATGCCTATTACCTTTGCGGTAATGGCCATACTGTCACGATTTGCCTTAATGATGAGATTATATAACTTGTCCGCCTCGGCGTTGATGACCGTGATGATCTCGAACGTACGCGGGTTCTGTGGTGTGCCCCCGATCTTGTCGAGGCGATAGGCCTCGTTGGAGATCCGCTTGGCAAGTTGGCTCAAAAGCTCGCGAAACCGCCTGAAGTTCGGCAAGGTCGGTTCATCTGTCAATCTGTCGCCCACCATCTCGATCTCGTAACGCAGATTCTCCACCTCCTGCTCATAGGATGCTGTGTCTATCTGCCTGTTTGTCAACTCGGTCGCAAACAGTGAGCCGGCGCCGGTTTTCAAGACAGGCGCGTTTTTCCCCTGCTGCTGTCCGGCCACCAGCGTCGGCAACCCTTCCCTGATACGCATCCGCTCTCCGCCTTGGTTTCAACCTTTTTTAATCATTACAGCCACCATACCATACTCTGCCTTTCTAGGCAATTGCGGCAAAAATGCAACAATCACATTTGCAACATCCTGTGCTTGTGATATGCTTGCACCCATTGCCGATATGCCACAAGGAGGACAATCATGCTGGATTTACTCGAAAAGGCGGTCATGACTGTGATCGGGGCCGCGGCCATCACCCAGAAGAAGGCTGAAGAACTCGTAGTCGAGATACGGGAGAAATACACGCTCAGCGAAGAAGAAGGAAGGAACGTCGTGGAGCGCCTCCAGGAGATCGCCGAGGCAGGCAGGGAAAAGATCAGCGAGATTGCTGGAGTTGAGGTCAAAAAGGTTGTGGAGAGGCTGGGACTTGTGTCCCGCGAGGAGTATGAACGGCTGGTGAAAAGGGTCGAAGAGTTGGAATCGCGCCTCAATGGCTGAAATGACGCGCAGCACCCTTCTAACGACTGTTCGCATTTTGCATTGATGGTGCCGTATCCTACTCCGGCATGACGGGATCGTCATGTCCTGCCGGCGAGAATATAAGATGTTCTCTTTTTTTAAAATAAACCGGAATATACGCAGCATACGCCGCTACTGGAATATCGCCCGCGTCCTGAGCGCCTATGGATTCGACCACGCTCTTGAGGCTTTGGGGCTGCATGATATAGCCGCCCGGGGAAAGCGGCTCTTGCACCGAAGTTCCGTAGACATCGCCCGCCTCACGGCCGCCGAACGGATGCGGCTGGCCTTGGAAGAGCTGGGGCCGACTTTTGTCAAGCTGGGGCAGATCCTCTCCACAAGGCCGGACGTCATTCCAGCCTCCTTTGTGCGGGAGTTTGAGAAGCTGCAGGACCGTGTTCCCAGTTTCTCTTTTGCCGAGCTGACGGCTCAGGTGGAACATGAACTGAAGGGTCCGGTAACGGACTTTTTTGCCGCGATCGATCCGGAACCGTTGGCTGCCGCCTCCATTGCCCAGGTGCATCGCGCACGCCTGTTAACTGGCGAGGAGGTGGTCATCAAGGTCCGCCGTCCCGGTGTGGTCGAATTGGTCGAAGCGGACATCGGCGCCCTGATGTCGCTTGCCCAGTTGGCCGAGCGCCATGTCTCCGGCAGCGAGATCTACGACCCGGTAGGCGTGGTGCGCGAATTTGCCCGTACGATCCGTAGGGAAATGGACTTCACCCGCGAGGGACATACTATAGAGAAATTCCGCGAGAATTTCGCCCGGACCGAGTGGATGTATTTTCCCCGAATCTACTGGCCGCAAAGCGCCCGGGGCGTGTTGACTCTAGAATACGTTGACGGGATCAAGGTCTCGGATATCGGCAGGCTCGAGAGCAGCGGGCTTGACCGGAAGGTAATCGCGAAGCGCGGGGCCGACGCTTTTCTGGAGATGGTGCTTAAACATGGCTTTTTTCACGGAGACACCCATCCAGGCAACGTGATGATCCTGCCGGACAACATCATCTGTCTCCTGGACTATGGCATTGTGGGCAGGCTTGACGAAGAACTCAGGACCTTTCTGAGCGATATCCTGCTGGCCATCGTCAGAAGGGATATGGATCAGGTCATCTCGCTTTTACTCTTTGCCGGCGATATTTCCGAAAACCTGGATGTGCGCGCCCTGAAGCGGGACCTGTCGAACTTTATCGACAGCTACTACGAGATCCCCCTCAAAGAGATAGAGGTGGGTCGAATGCTTATGGAGTTCATCGAGATCATTATCATGTACAGTATCCGCATCCAGCCGGACCTGATGCTTCTGGTAAAATCACTGGTCATCGTCGAGGGGATGGGGCGCTCCCTGGATCCGGCCTTCAACATGGTGGAACATCTTCGCCCTTTCATGGAAAAGGCCGTCCGCCAGCGCATGTCTCCCCGGCGCATCACCCGCAATATCGGTTTGGTGGCGGAATCATATTTCAACCTGGCCCGCAATCTCCCGCAAGACCTCAAGGAAATCATCAATCGGATCAACCGCAACAAATTCAAGATCGACCTGGAACATCGGGGGCTGGACAAATTTCTCGCCGATTTCGACCGTTCCATCAATCGCCTTTCCTCCAGTCTTATCCTGGCGTCCCTGATCATCGGGGCGTCGATCATCATGCAGACCGAGAGGGGGCCGCAACTGTTCGGTTTACCCGCACTGGCTTTTCTGGGGTATACCGTAGCCGGCTTGTTCGGGCTCTGGTGGGTCTACGGCATTATCCGCTCGGGAAGATTGTAGCCGATGGTATTCCACAGTTCATTTGAAACACGGAAACACCCATGATGGAATTAAAACTGACAAACTACGAACGAAAAAAACGGATACGCGAGGCGGTCATAATCGTCCTGGCTGTCATCCTGATCCTGTTGCTGACCAGGGCAGAGATGCATCTGACACAGTTGAGCGCCGACGCGCCGATGGGAAGCAACATCGCCATCTTCGGCGTCATCAATATCGTCGTCATGCTGGTGATACTGCTTGTGTATCTCGTCTGCCGCAACGTGGTGAAACTCTTCGTGGAAAGCCGCACCAATCCGTTTGCCACGCGGCTACGCACCAAGCTTGTGCTCTCGTTCGTCGGATTGTCCCTGGTTCCCACCATGCTGCTTTTCTTCGCGGCAGCCGGGTTCATCAATAATACCATACACAACTGGTTCAATACCCAGGTGGAAACGTCGCTCAGCCAATCCCTGGAGGTTGCCCAGACCTACTACAAGAATTCAGCCTCCAACTCCCTGTATTACGGGCGCCAGATCAGCAGTTTCATCAAGTCCCAGAAGCTTTTGAACGAGGCCAATCTCCCGATGCTCAAGGAGTTGATCCGCCAAAAGCAGAAGGAATACAACCTCGGGGTGGTTGAGGTCTATTCGGCCCAGCATGAAGAGTTGGTCCGCTCCTCCAATCCGGACGTCCCCCAGAGTGAGTTTACCAATCCAGCTTCCGAAGATATAAAACGGGGCCTGGTGGGGGAGGAACTGACCCGCGTCAACCAGGCCGGCAAGGCCGACCTCATCCGTGGCATCGTACCGGTCTACTCGACCTGGAACCCTGTTGACGTGGTCGGCGTGGTAGTTGTGAATTATTACGTTCCCTATTCGCTGGTCAACAAGATGAAGGAGATCAGCGATTCCTATCACGACTTTCGCCAGCTCAAGATCATGAGAAATCCGATCCGGATCGGCTATATCCTCACCCTGTTCCTTATTACGGCGGTCATCGTTTTTTTTGCCTACTGGATGGGTGTCTATCTGGCCAACAGCATGACCAAACCGGTGCAGGAATTGGTGGACGCCACGCGCGCCGTGGCGGACGGCAATCTGGATATTCGGATCGAATCCTATACTGCCGACGAGATCGGCATGCTCATTCAGTCGTTCAACCGCATGACCGAGGATCTACGCAGCAAGCAGCAGGCACTCAACACCTCGAATCAGGAACTGTCCCGTATCAACCAGGAGATCGAGCAGCGCCGTCAGTACATGGAGATCGTGCTGCGCAACGTGGCTGCCGGCGTCATCTCGGTCGATAAGAACGGCATTGTGACCACGATCAACAAGTCTGCCGAACACCTCCTGAAGATCAATCCGGGCAAGGTACTGGGGCGTAATTTCCGGGACGTGCTCCGCGAGAAGCATCTGGAGATCGTCAAGGAGGTGGTGCGCGACCTGGCGCTCTCTCGACAGGATATCGTCAGCCGGCAGATCTTCCTGGACATCCAGGGCGTCCGTCTGGCGCTGCATCTTCACCTCACCATGCTGCGCGATGAGCAGGGGGATGTCTTGGGGTCGGTGCTGGTGCTGGACGACATGACCCAGATGATGAAGGCCCAACGCATGGCCGCATGGCGCGAGGTCGCCCGGCGCATAGCCCACGAGATAAAGAATCCGCTCACGCCGATCCAACTTTCGGCCCAGCGGCTGCGCAAACGCTACCTGTCGCGCTTCAGCGGCGATGAAGCGGTCTTTGACGAATGCACCGAGATGATCATCAAGTCGGTGGATGAGTTGAAAAATCTGGTCAACGAGTTTTCCAATTTTGCCCGAATGCCGGCGATCCAGCCGGAGCCCAATGACCTGAATGCCCTGATCCGCGAGACCCTGACACTTTACCAGGAAGCGCACCGCGGAGTGGCGTTCCTGTTCAGGCCAGACGAACACCTGCCACAGATCAAGATCGACCGGGACCAGATCAAGCGGGTGTTCATCAACCTCCTGGAAAACGCGGTGGCGGCCATGGAGGGGCAGGGGGAGGTCACGATCAGCAGCAGGTATGACGTGGAACTGAAGATGGCGTCCTTTGCCGTTGCCGACAATGGCCCCGGTATCACGCCGGAGGACAAGCCTCGTCTCTTCGAGCCCTATTTTTCCACAAAAAAGGCGGGAACCGGCCTTGGTCTGGCTATTGTCAGCAGTGTTGTCACCGATCACAGCGGTTTCGTGCGGGTCAAGGACAATCAGCCAAGTGGCGCCTGTTTCATCGTGGAGCTGCCGGCGGCATAGACAAGCCGGGTGCGGCAGGCAGCGCCCCTACATCATGTCTTTAATGTTTTAATTACCAACTGCAATGTCAGGTTAACTAATTGCATTAGACGGAAATATGCTTGAAAATTCCGCCGCCCCTTGCGGGAGGGGGAGCTAAATGCAAAATCTTAACCGGCACTACTGAATTACCAAAGTAAATCTTACCGTACCACCTTTTAGGAGTGACGCATGTCGAAGACTATTCTCGTTGTGGATGATGAAAAGGATATCAGGATATCCCTGACCGGAATTCTGGAGGACGAAGGGTATCAGGTACTGACCGCCGACAACGGTATCGACGCGCTGGAGTGCGCCCGCCTGGAACTGCCCGATCTGGTGCTGCTGGATATATGGATGCCGGGCATGGATGGGCTGGAGACGCTTGAGAGGCTCAAGACCCTCTTCCCCCAGGTCACGGTCATCATGATCTCGGGTCACGGTACCATCGAAACGGCGGTCAGGGCCACAAAACTTGGCGCATTCGATTTTATCGAAAAACCTCTTTCCCTGGACAAGGTTCTCATCAGCGTGGTCAACGCTTTGTGCATGAAGGAACTGCGGGTGGAGAACGAGGAACTGAAACGGGCGGTGGCGAACGAGTACGAGATGATCGGCTCCGCCTCGGTGATGGCGGTCCTGCGCGAACAGATCATGCGCGTAGCACCCACGACCGCCTCGGTGCTGGTGACCGGGGAGAACGGCACCGGCAAGGAGCTTGCCGCACGTTCGATCCACTATTACAGCCTGCGCCGCGACAGGCCATTTGTTGCCATCAATTGCGCCGCCATACCGGAGGAATTGATAGAGAGCGAGCTGTTCGGCCATGAAAAAGGGGCCTTTACCGGAGCAGTCTCCCAGAAGAAAGGCAAATTCGACCTGGCTGACGGTGGTACGCTGTTTTTGGACGAGATCGGCGACATGTCGCTCAGGACCCAGGCAAAGGTCCTGCGGATCATCCAGGAGCGCTGTTTTGATCGGGTCGGCGGCACCAAGCAGGTCTCTGTGGATGTGAGGATCATTGCCGCCACCAACAAGAAGCTGGACGATGAGATCAGCCAGGGAAGGTTCCGGGAGGACCTCTACTACCGCCTGAACGTGGTTCCGTTCCAGGTGCCGGCCCTGAGGCAGCGGCGTGAGGACATCCCGCTCTTGGTGCAGCACTTCGTCGCCCAGTTTTACCGGCGGGAAGGGCGCGAGTCCAAGACCTTCCATCCCGAGGCGCTCCGCATTCTGGCCGGGTACGACTGGCCGGGCAATGTCAGGGAGCTGAAGAATATCGTGGAGCGCATCCTGATCATGACGCCGGGCCGGACCATCACCGCGGCCGATGTCCCCGAACTGCGCGGCACCCCTGACACGATCGAGTTTTTCGAGCGGCTGGACGGCGCCTCCATCGTTGGGACCCTTCGGGAAGCCCGGGAGGGGTTCGAGCGGGAGTTCATCATCCAGAAGCTGGAGGAAAACGATTGGAACATCTCCCGCACGGCCGAGGTCATTGAGCTTGAACGGAGCAACCTGCACCGCAAGATCAAGAGCTACGGGATCGACGTCAGGAAATGATTTCGTAAAAATATCTGCTTAAAGACAAAAGACAAAAATTCATCTCCCTCTGAGCTTGCCAGGCACAAGAAAAGCTGTAAACGGAGCGTATTTTGCTTTAAAATATCCCATGCAGCGGATCTTTTCAGGATTCAGCGGAGCCGATCGTCCCGCTGCTTTATCTGGCGGATTACGGGACTCTCCTGGGGCATTTCCTCCGTATGAAGAGGTAACGCATGACCACCACTGAGAAATCGCAGGAAGAACTCCTGACAGAAATAGGCGAACTCCGTACCCGTCTGGAAGAGGCGGAAGAAACCCTGTGCGCCATCGGTACGGGCGAGGCGAACGTCTTCTTGGCCTCCGGGCCTGATGTGGAAGAGGTTGTCACTGCCGAGCGCGGACAGGTCAATGGTGAGCGGCGGCGGAGTGCGAATCTCCTCCAGATCGCCTACCGGAAACTTCAGGAAACCAATAAGGAACTCGAGGCCAGAAAAGAGGAACTTCTGGCGCAAAGCGAGGAAATCAAGTCGCAGGCCGAGGAACTCCACGTCAAGAACCTGAAGCTGGCAAAGCTATGGGACGATTCCACGCGGACGAAAGAAGCCCTGGCCGAAAACCAGGAACGACTATTACTGGCCTTGAGCTCATCGAATATGGGCATTTTTGAGTTGGATATCGTTAACGGCAAGCTTATCTTTGATGACAGCGTTCATAGGTTGTTGATGACGAACCCGGCAACCTTCTCCGGAACTGACGAGGAGTTTTACCAGGTTATTCACCCGGATGACAGGGACTCGGTGAAGGATGCCCTCACGAAGTCCGTCGAAACCTTCTGTGCCTATGACACTGAATATCGGGCTGTTTGGCCTGACGGAACGATTCGCCACATTGCCGCCAGAGGCAAGATTTACTACAACAGCGCCGGTCAGGCAGATCATTTGACAGGTATCTGTTGGGATATCTCCGACCGCAAACTGGCCGAAGAAAAGCTGCAAAAGTTGAACGAAGAGCTCGAAAACCGGGTTGCAGAACGGACGGAGGTACTGATATCCAATATAGAGAAGCTGATGACAGAGATCGTCGAACGAAAAAAGGCGGAAGAAAGCGTACTTCGCCTCAATCGTCTTTATAAGGTGGTATCCGAAACCAGCCAGGCAATTATCCGCACCATGGACAGGGAGACCATTTTTAATGAATTCTGCCGGATCGCCGTGGAAGATGGAAAATTCAAACTGGCTTGGGTCGGCCTGATAGAGGAGGAGAGGAGCGAGTTGAGGCTTGTGGCCGCCAAAGGCGCGACCGGCTATCTGGACGAAATAAAGACCACGGCCAATGGAGAACCTGCGAGTGTCGGCCCGACCGGTATTTCTTTTCGAGAAGGCACCTATTACGTCAGTACTGATTTATTGGGTTCCCCAGTGATCCCCCTGTGGCACGAAAGAGTCCGGGCCCACGGCATTCGTGCTTCGGCGAGTGTCGCCCTGAAACAGGAGGGGCAGGTGATAGGCGCCCTGACCCTCTATGCCGATAAAAAGGATTTTTTTGACCGGCAGCAAACCAAACTGCTCTCCCAGATGGGAGCGGACGTCTCCTTTGCTCTCGACAATATCGTCCGTGAAAACCACCGCATGGAAGCAGAGAGGGCCTTGCGCGAGGAGACTATCGAGCGCCTTCGGGCTACAGAAGCACTGCGTGAAAAGGAGCAGATGCTCATCCAGCAGAGCCGCCAGGCGGCCATGGGGGAGATGATCGGCAATATCGCGCACCAGTGGCGCCAGCCGCTCAACATCCTGGGCCTCACGATTCAGCAACTGCTGATGTTTTATAATATGGATGAATTCACCAAGGAGTTACTGGAACAAAACGTCGGAAAATCCATGCAACTCATCCAGCACATGTCAAAAACCATCGACGATTTCCGGAACTATTTCAGGCCGGACAAGGAAAAGGTCGAATTCGATCTGAGCGAGGCGGTTACCAGTACCTTGTCGCTCATAGAGGACAGTTTCAAGAGTGAACACATCAGGATCAAATTCATTGCAGAGAGCAAACCTGCCATCACCGGCTACCGGAATGAATATGCGCAGGTCGTCCTCAACATCCTGAACAATGCCAGGGACGTTTTCAAGGAAAGAAAGACCAAGGATCCCCAAGTGTCGATAACCATTTTCACCGAAGGGGGCAGTGCAGTCGTAACCATTGCCGACAACGCCGGCGGCGTGTCCGAGGAGATCATGGGCAAGATTTTCGATCCGTACTTTACCACCAAGGGGCCGCAGGCAGGGACGGGACTTGGCTTGTTCATGTCGAAGACCATCATAGAATCGAACATGGGGGGCAGGCTTTCCGTGCGCAACCACGACTGCGGCGCAGAATTCAGGATAGAGATGTGATTCCGATTAATATCAAACTACGACCCCTCTTGCCGGACTCCTTCACGCTCCCATTTGCACCGATTCAAATCAAGTCGCCGAACTAATCGCTTGCCATCGGCTACCAGCAGTCTTCTCCTCCCGTTACCCCCTCACCCGGCGCTCCGCGCCACCCTCTCCCTCAGGGAGAGGGTAAGGTTATACCCTTCTCCCTTAAGACCCAAAGGGTCTAAAGGAGAAGGTGCCCCGAAGGGGTGGATGAGTGGGAATCTGAGTAAAAACCCGACAATTACTGATTCAATTATCAAATAAATTGTGCTAAAAACCATGATTAGCCGATGCCAAAGAGCTTGCACATCGCAAAGATGTTGCTGTCTTCTCTTTGCCAACAGACATTTAAGCCTCAAGGGCATGGTCCACTTCTTTCCAAGACAGGTGTCTCCTTCACGAAGAACAATGCCTGATGATAAGTAGCGACTATATTGATCACCCGGGGGGACCCATATGGCCAAACCACCAAAAAAAGAAAAACCGGCAATCGAACTCTTGCGGAAAAGCCCCACCGGGATCAAGGGGCTGGATGAGATCACCGGCGGCGGGCTCCCCAAGGGGCGCCCGACCCTGGTCTGCGGCGGCACCGGCTGCGGCAAGACCCTTTTGGCCATGGAGTTCCTGGTGCGCGGGGCCACGGAGCATGATGAGCCGGGCGTCTACATGTCGTTCGAGGAGAAGTCCGAGGAATTGACCAAGAACTTCGCCTCCCTGGGCTTTGACCTGAACGACCTGGCGGCCCGCAAGAGACTCGCCCTCGACTATGTGCATATCGAGCGGAGCGAGATCGAGGAGACCGGCGAGTACGACCTGGAGGGGCTCTTCATCCGCCTAGGCTACGCCATCGATAGCATCGGCGCGAAACGGGTGGTCCTGGATACCATCGAGTGTCTCTTTTCCGGCTTTACCAACGAGGTGATCCTGCGGGCCGAGTTGAAACGGCTGTTCACCTTCCTCAAGGACAAGGGGGTCACCGCCGTCATCACCGGCGAACAGGGGGAGCGGACCCTGACCCGCTTCGGCCTGGAGGAGTACGTGGCAGACTGCGTGATCTTCCTAAGCCACAAGGTGGACCAGCAGATCGCCACCCGGCGCCTGCGCATCGTCAAATACCGCGGCTCTGCCCACGGCACCAACGAGTATCCCTTCCTGATCGACGAAAAGGGCTTTGCCGTCATGCCGATCTCCTCCATCGGCCTGGACCACGCCGCCTCCAGCGAGCGGGTCTCCAGCGGCATCCCGCGCCTCGATACCATGCTGGGGCAAAAGGGATACTACCGGGGGAGCAGCATCCTCGTCACCGGCACCGCCGGCACCGGCAAATCCAGCATGGCCGCCCACTTCGTAGACGCCGCCTGCCGCCGGGGCGAGCGCTGCCTCTACTTTGCCTTCGAGGAATCCCGCAACCAGATCATCCGCAACATGCGCTCCATCGGCATCGATCTGGAGCAATGGGCGAACAAGGGGCTCCTGGAATTCCGCAACTCCCGGCCGACCCTGTACGGCCTGGAGATGCATCTCGTAACCATGCACAAGGCCATAGAGGCATTCCAACCGGCCATCGTCGTGGTCGATCCCATCTCCAACCTGGTGGCCGCGGCGAGCGACATGGAGGTCAAGTCCATGCTCTCCCGGCTCATCGATTTCCTGAAGACAAAACAGATCACTGCCTTCTGCACCGACCTGACCTCTGTGGGGTGCAGTCTGGAACGCACCGATGTGGGCATCTCGTCGCTCATGGATACCTGGCTTTTGTTGCAGGTCATCGAGGGGAACGGCGAACGCAACCGGGGTCTGTACATCCTCAAGTCCCGGGGCATGGAGCACTCCAACCAGGTAAGGGAATATCGCTTGACCGGCAGCGGCGCCCAACTAGACGATGTGTATATCGGTCCCGGCGGGGTGCTGACCGGCTCTGGCAGGGTCGCCCAGGAGGCAAGGGAAAGGGCCGAGACCCTGGAGCGGAACCAGGATATCGAGCGCAAGCAGCGCGACATCGAGCGGAAGAAGGCGGTGATCGAGGCCCAGATTGCGGCGCTGCGCACCGAGTTCGAGGTGGAAAGGGACGAACTGGAGCGGGCCATAGCGAGGGAAAGGCTGCACCAGGAGACTATTTCCGAAGAGACCCAGGCGCTGGCGCGGTCGCGAAAATCCGACGGTTTTGTTCTTAATAAGGAGAATGCCAAGAGCGGGAAAAGAGGCCGCAAATGACCGGCGGAACAAAGCCCATGGGTTCAGGTAAAAGCAAGACGGAAACGGTTGAAGTGCGTTATCAACTGAGGCTGTACGTTGCCGGCACGACGGCGAAATCCGTTGCCGCCTTCGCCAACCTGAAGCGGATCTGCGAGGAACACCTGGAAGGGCAATACAGCATAGAGGTGATCGACCTGCTGGTGAACCCCCAACTTGCCCAAGGAGACCAGATCCTGGCGATACCCACCCTGGTCAGGAAACTCCCGGAACCGATAAAAAAGATCATCGGCGACCTCTCCAACACCGAACGGGTTCTGGTTGGATTGGATATCAAGCCGCTGGGGTGACGCGCCAAATCTTCCCCTCCCTTGACGGGAGAGGGCTAGGGTGAGGGGGGATCGTTGCCTGTGCCATCGGGGTATTTGAAGGCTTTCCCCGGCCACCTTCTCCTTTAGGCCCTTTGGGTCATAAGGGAGCGGAGCAATATTGCAATTAAACTAGAATCATAAACTCCGAACGGGTTAAGGAATCCTAAGCATGCCCCACATAAAGAAGCCCTCTTCAGGTAAAGACGACACGGCTCCCATTGCCGTTGCCATCGGAGCATCCGCCGGAGGACTGGAGGCATTGGAGCGGTTTTTTACCGCCATGCCCGACGATAGCGGCCTCTGCTTCGTCGTTATCATGCACCATCTGTCAGACGGGCCTTCGCTTCTTGCCGGGATTCTCAGTCGTTACACCTCGATGGCCGTGGTGACCGCCGCAAAGGGGATGCCGCTTAAGCCGAACACGGTCTACGCGATCCCTCCCGCCGGAGGCCTTATTCTTGGTTCCGGCGCGTTCCAATCCGAAAAGCCGGCACGGCAGGGGCGGTCGAATCATACCATAGATCTTTTTTTTAGCGCATTCGCCGCGGAAGCCGGTAAAAAGGCCATTGCAATCATACTCTCCGGCACCGGCAGCGACGGCGCCGAGGGGGCGAAGGGGGTCAAGCAAGCGGATGGGATCGTCATTGTCCAGGAACCGTCCTCCGCACAGTATCCCGGCATGCCCCAGTGCGTCATCGATGCCGGGGCGGCGGATCTGGTCCTTGATGCGGCGCTGATGCCCGAAAGAATTGTCGAGATCGCCCGCCGCCACGCCGTTTCCGCGCCAAGGTGCTTCAAGGATGACACGCCGGACGAGGAACTGTTCACTATCTTCGCCATCGTCAAGAGCAGAACCGGCCACGATTTCAGCTCCTACAAGAGCAACACCATCAAGAGGCGGATCGAGCGGCGCATGGCGGTGAATGGAAAGGCCGGACTCGACAGTTACGTCGCTTTTCTCGAAAAGAACCCGGAGGAAGCCCATGCCCTTTCCCAGGAAATCCTGATCGGGGTGACAAGCTTCTTCCGGGATCCTGGAGCATTCAGTCTTTTGGCCAGGGATGTCATCCCCAACCTCTTTGCCGGACGTCACCCGGATGACCCGGTCCGCATCTGGCATGCCAGTTGCTCTACCGGCGAAGAGGTCTATTCCATGGCGATCCTCATCCAGGAGCATCTGAACAAGCACAGACTCAACGCCGGCGTGCAGATCTTCGCCACCGACATCGACGAGACGGCCATCAGCCATGCCAGGGCCGGGATCTACCCTGACGGGATCGGCGTGGACGTGGAAGAAGAGCGGCTGAAGCACTTCTTCACTAGGAGCAACGGCTGCTGGCAGGTGACGAAGCAGCTTCGGGAGATGGTCGTCTTCGCCCACCACAACCTGATCAAGGATCCCCCGTTTTCAAAACTCGATCTCCTTGTTTGTCGCAACTTTCTCATCTACCTGAACGCCGACATCCAGAAGCGCCTCATCCCGCTGTTCCACCAGGTGCTGAAGCCCGGGGGCTTTCTTTTCCTGGGCTCCGCGGAAACGGTGGGAAGCCACAGCGACTTGTTCTCCCCCCTGGACAAGAAGTGGAAGATCTATACGCGCCATGAAGGGGAGCGACCGGTCGATACCCTCTTTCCCTTTGCCGGCCCGGTCCGCAGGTTTGCCGGCGCGGGACGTTCCAGCCGGCCGGCGGAAACCCAGGAGCCGGGACCGGTCGCCCTGGCGGACAAGCTTCTGATGGAACGCTACCTGCCCGTCCGCGTCATCGTCAACGACAAGTACGAGGTCATCCATTTCTCCAAAGGGACGGAAGCATACCTGGCGACGCCGGAAGGGGAGCCGACCCGCGACCTCATGAGGATGGCGAAAGAAGAACTGCGTCCGGCCTTGCGGGCTGCCATCTACAAGGTTTTCACCGAACAGAAGGAGATCGTGTTCCGGGGCGTGAAGATGGTTGCCGACAGCGACGAGAAGGCGGTCAACGTCCTGGTGACGCCGCTCAAGGCGCCGCCTGCCGGCAAGCTGGCCCTGGTCATCTTCGAGTCCGCTCCCTCGCCTTCGGCCCTTGCAACGCCCAACGAGGAGGAAGCGGCCTTCGGCGACACGACATCCCGCGAAACGCTCATCCGCCAGTTGGAAGAACAACTGCGCGTCACTCACGAACAGCTCCAGGCCACGAGCGAACAGTTGGAGACCTCCAACGAAGGGTTCATTTCGGCCAACGAAGAGTTGACGTCGGTCAACGAGGAACTCCAGTCAGCCAACGAGGAGATGCATTCCACCAATGAGGAGTTGGAGACCTCCAAGGAGGAACTCCAGGCCCTTAACGAGGAACTTCTGACGGTCAATGCCGAGCTTCAGGAGAAGGTTGTGGAGCGGGACCAGGTAACCACCGACCTGGAAAATCTTCTCTCCAGTTCGGAGATCGCCACCATCTTCCTCGACCGAAACCTCAACATCAAGCGCTTCACCCCCGCCATAGCGGGGATCTTCGACATGATCCCCGCCGATATCGGCCGCCCGTTCCGGCGCCTGGCGGGCAAGATCGACCTGCCCGCCTTCTCCGAAGACGCGGCTTTGGTCCTGGCGGGCAGCTCCGTGGAAGAGCAGGAGGTGACGACCCTGGACGGGGGCAGGTATTACCTGAAGCGGGTTCTTCCCTACCGGGGCGCGGAAGGGAGGATCGACGGCGTTGTCGTCACCCTGGTGGACATCACCGAGCGGAAAAAGGCCGAAGACGCCCTGAGATGGGTCGAGGAGCGGTTCCGGCTGCTGGTCGAAGGGGTGAGCGACTATGCCATCTTCCTGCTCGATCCCGAAGGGAGGATCATGAGCTGGAACTCGGGAGCGGAGCGGATCAAGGGCTACTGCGAAGAGGAAATACTGGGCCTTCACTTCTCCTGTTTCTATCCGCCGGAGGCGGTGGCCGAGGGCCTGCCCGACCTGGCGCTTCTGATTGCGGAGCGCGATGGCCATTTTTCCGGCGAGGGCTGGAGGGTCCGCAAGGACGGGTCGCGCTTCTGGGCCAACGTAACCATCACGAAAATTCAGGATGCCAACGGTCGAAAGATGGGCTTCTCGAAAATAGTTCGCGATCTTACCGAGCAGAAGCGGGCCGAGGAAGAGATTGGGCGTTATGCCGAGGAGATGCGCCGGCGCAATGAGGAGTTGACGCGCCTCAACCGTGTCATGGAGGGGCGCGAGCTCCGCATGATCGAATTGAAGAGGGAAGTCAACGAGCTGCGTGTCCGGGCCGGCGAGCCGCCCCTCTATCCGCTTGAATTCGAGTAGGGGGAATTAACGTCATCCTCTAAGCAACGCTGCCCCCCTCATCCGGCCTTCGGCCACCTTCTCCCTCAAGGGAGAAGGGTTGTTGGTATCCCCTCTCCCTGAGGGAGAGGGCTAGGGTGAGGGGGAGAGGCTTGAACCAGGAAAGCAACGCTGCGCCCTCATCCGGCCTTCGGCCACCTTCTCCCTCAAGGGAGAAGGGTTGTTGTTATCCCCTCTCCCTGAGGGAGAGGGCCAGGGTGAGGGGTAGAGGCTTGAACCAGGAAAGCACCGCTGCCCCCTCATCCGGCCTTCGGCCACCTTCTCCCTCAAGGGAGAAGGGTTGATTGGTATTCCCTCTCCCTGAGGGAGAGGGCTAGGGTGAGGGGGTTGGTGTGAATCAAGAAGCTAACGCTGCCCCCCTCATCCGGCCTTCGGCCACCTTCTCCCTCAAGGGAGAAGGGTTGTTAGATCCCCTC
>Ga0316217_10001466_pt1 | contig 30591 bp, 33 predicted proteins | sample 1anoAmetaG_FD_203633 | JGI IMG/M metagenome (GOLD analysis project Ga0316217, IMG submission 203633) | Freshwater microbial communities from Trout Bog Lake, Wisconsin, USA - 1anoA | ecosystem: Environmental > Aquatic > Freshwater > Lake > Hypolimnion/Profundal zone | place: USA: Wisconsin... | reverse complement strand
TTACTTTGCGGTAAGCAGGGTGTAAAAATCCTATGATGGTTCGATCACCTGCTTACCGTGAGTCTATCCATATTCGCTTCGGGCTTTTGTCCACGATACGACCTGGATAGGCCGAGGCTGAACACACTACCCCGGCTTGAGCCTGTATGACGTGCTCCGAAACGTATCGGAGCGGCCGTCAGCGGCCAAATCGAGACTAATATGTTCATGCAAGTTTTCATCGAACGTGCGCAAACCGTATCATGAAGTATCTAATCTTGTCCACTTATATCTTTAGGGTACCGCATATCTTGAATTCAAATATCTGGATAGGTTGATGGATGGGTCGGAACCTGTGTGTGGTCCTAAAGCTTAGCGGGCGTTTACGCCACGACTGCGGTCAGGCGATACCGTGCGCGCCATTCTCCGGGCGTGGTGCCCCAGCCGGGACGTCGGGAATGACCCACCATAGCAAGTTGGGGTTGGCAATGCTGGTCATATTGCTCGCTCCATCGTGTCGACGCTCGGGTCTCAGGGAGAAGCCTCTCGTCGCCTCAGCCGCAGGAGATGAATGACGGCGATAATCAGGCCGGCAAGGCCGCCGAGGTAGCTCGCGTTGTGGGTGTATGCGACCCGCACGAAACCAGACAGATCCACGATTTCCAGGCGATCGGCAAATCCCCGCCATGTTGAAAGATCAGCGTTGGGGCCACGCAAAAGCCCCAGGCCGAAACCCACCACCGACGCCGCCACCGTGCAGGTGAAGATAATCGCGAAACCCCGCAAACAATGGGCTCGAGCCTCGGCCGAAGGAAACGAGGGAACACTTACGCGCCCGAGGAACCATCCGGCGATGAAGCCCACCCACCAGCTCGCCAGAAAACCGATCTCTCCAACGAAGACCCGGGGAGGCAGTCCGAAATCCGCGTAATGGAACTGGGCGAATTTCAGGCGCGTGAAGTACTCGGGCGAGATGCTGTAGGTGATTTGATCGTGGACGGCGCCGAAGACCCCGGCCAACATGGCGCCCAGCAGGGCATAACCCAACATGGGTAACAGGAGGCTTGCCTGGATCCTTGGGTAAACGAGGTTCATTGCTGATGCCTTCGATTGGCCGGTTTCACAGTTTTAGCCCCAGTTCCTTGAACTTCTTCAACGCCTCGGCGTTGCCCCGGGCATCATCGACCGGATTGTGCGTGTGGCGGGTGACGCGATACTTCTTCCACTCGCTAGCCTTGGAGGCGTCTTTCAACAGGCCGGCGTACAGGTCCCCGATGCGACGGCCGGAAAACCCCAGGGGGTTTCGGCCAAGGAAACGGTGGAAGTAGTAGTTGATGAACTGCCAGTCGAACGCCACGTTGTCCGAAACGAAAACCGGTCTCCCCTTGGAATGTCGGTCGAGCCAGGAGGCGAACTCCTCCATGACGGCTTTAGGGTCGTGAAAAGCCAGGTGCTGCTCGCGCGAAAACCCGCTTACCGCCAAGGCTTCCGGGATGAACCGGTCCGAGATCGGACGCGTCTGGCCATAGAACGATTTGTCCAGCGCCTCATCGAATAGCACCGCCCCAAAGCAGACCATAGAGAACTCCGCCGGAATGGGTCCATCCGCCTCGACATCCACAATTACATAACTCATAGGTGAATCGCGATTGCAGTTAACCAAACCCTGGACTCCTTGCGAGCGGCGAGTCAAGCGGTTGCCACGCCCTTCAATCTGGCGGCGACTTTTGCCTGAGTAGACATTTTTCAGCTTGGACAGCCGTTGACCCACCGTCTCTGCAAAAATGGCGGCATGATGACGCTACGAAACCGCAAGCTGCTGGGCCGTTGAGCCATCGACGCAGCTACCAATCCTGCTCGGACCATTTTCCGTTTTTCCACGCCACCCCCCATGCAATTCCAGGAAATCCCCGTCGGCGGACATTTCGAGTTCCGTGGCCGACGTTACGAAAAACTCGCGCTGAGCATGGCTCGAGATGAGGACCACTACGGCAACATCTTCCAAGCACAAACTGAAGTCCTGCCAGATCCTCTGACGCAACGCGCGTTGTCGGTTTCGGAGGTCACACCAACAGTTTCGTGCGGGGCAGGCAAGCTCAATATGGCGGAGCCAACCGATGGAAACCGTGCCCGAGAACGACGGTCAGGAAGATCAGGTTGCGAGGTATGAGACCGGGAAGCCCGAGGGCATCGCCCACGGCGCAGCCAAGCAGCAGACCGACAAAGCAGCGGTGCTGGTTGGATGAGTGTTTCATTGTCCTCAAGGACGAGAATCCTGCGTCCTGGGTTCATGGGTTCAACTCAACACGGGATTTCGAGCCAAGGCCTGTTCCTCGCCAGACCTAGGCGGTAAATCTCAATCGCCCTCGAGAGTTGCTGATAGGTCTCGGTCTCGCCGATTTTGGCAAGGTACAAATTTCGCCGGGCGACGGCCTCGAGCTGAAAACCCCAATAGAGGGACATCAGCGGATTAATGAAGAGCTTCGAACCCTCCGTTCGGCTGGTGGCGTGGTGGTCGCCAAAGAGGCCATTGACCGCGGAAATGATGCTCGTCGTCACGATGCTGGGGCTTCTCGGCATGCGCTCCATCACATAGTCGTTTGCTTCCTGATAGCGTCGGAATTCTTCCATGTCCTGAGTCAAGGTCCAAGCGCCCAGGTAGGCGCCATCTCTGATGAGCGCGGCCACGTTTTCCAGAAAGTGAGCATGGCAGACACCATGAAACGCGTCGACCCCGAAGCCGATGCACGTTAGGAACTTCCGTTCAACGCCCACGACCGCATCCGCGGCGAACAGGCTTGCCATGTCCTCTTGTGGTGTTCCCAAGCCCGCTTCATCACCCCTCATCAAACTGTCCATGCCGCCGTCCACCAGGATGATCGTGTCGAGGTTTAGGGCCGAAACGAGCCATTCGTACGCCGCCATCACTCTCCTGGCGCCACTCCGTTCGATGGCGTAAACCGGTGTGAGGCCGAGCTGGCCTGACAGCCACTGGGCGAGGTAAACCTCCGGGAAATAGTTCGAAGGTCCCGAGGTATCCGGCAAAACGCGCAGCAGGGATGGGACCGGACGTTCCCCTTCACAGAACCCGAGTTCCGTGAAGGACAGGTTGGCCAGATGCACGTTCTTCCCTGCGTTGCGGAGCCAGAAGTACAGGGGCAGGCCGGCGAAGGCGTCGAAACCGCCGCCTGCGCCGGCGATCAAGACGGTCTTCGCCTTCTCGATTTCAGTGAAGAATGGGACTCGCATGTAGGCTCCTCATGGCCGTCATTTTCGAGGCGGCCAGTTGACGTCCACTCGTTGCACTCCGTGGCCCAACGGCAAGGACATGCTCTCTGGGCTATGCCAGGCAACCCCGTGGTCGGGGGAGAACTCCACGAAAGGCACCTTGCCGCCGGCGTTGCAGACGAAGATATTGCCGCTCGGCAGCACCTGGATCCCGGCGAACCATCGGATCCCCAGTTCCGGTAAATCTTTACCGTTTACCGACCAAAGGATGTGGTCTGCAGGATTCAATTCGATGAGTGATAACTGGCCGCTTATTACGGTATTCCCGTTTGCCAAACGGACCGCCGAATAGGGCGCGAAGGCCAGTTTCATTTCCCTGACCACGGTGCCGTCGGTGGCGTATTCGCGGACGGTATGAGCGGATTCCTCAGCGACCAGAAAATGTCCATTGGGAAGCTGCCGCGCGTTGCGCAAGCAACTGTGACCCGGGGGACTAAGAAGCCGCACGGCCCGGATGATCCTGGCCTCCGGACTGACCACGAGCAACTTCCCCTGGCTCGAAGCCCCAACCAGCGTATTGCCATCGGGCAACCGCTGACACGACCACACTTGGCCAGTGGTCGAGAAGGAGAACACGACGCGTTTATCCGGGGTCACCTCCGTTACGCCGCTGGGATTGTCGTGCTTCGCGCTATCGTATCCCCGGTTGAAGCAAAACAGGACGTTGCTGTTGGGCAGCAGCCAAACGTCGCGGGACATCGGGGCGGGATACTCCCAGGCGACTTTCCCCTCTGAGTCGTAGCGAATGACCTTCTCCGCCCCTTCCGCCGCGAAAAGGCAGGGGCGGAAAACGCCGGATGAACCAGCGGCCATAGCCGCTTGCGTAAGCCAGAGCACGCCAGCGGAGATTATGAACATCGTTCGGGTCATGTTGCTGTTCCGGATCTTACCTCCACTGCGCCACCTCATGAAGCTCAAACGGGCTGCACTTCGCTTTGGAAAGCTATTGACGCGACCCATTCCCCAAGGGATGATGTCCCGGTTATGCGCACTTGGTTTCTATAATCCTCTCGCGCACGGCTGCTCTTTAGACCTTCGAGCAGGCCGTTTCCTCGTAACGTACCTCCGCCTCAGGAACGCATCCTAGGAGTGTGAACTCCTCGTCCTGAAGCGGGTGAAGCCTCCTCGCTGCAGGCCGCCTTCCCGTGCACAACGCCGAAGGTCCGAGCCCGACGGTGGGGGGAATCTCACCCTCTTCATGCCGTCTGTTTCGGTAAGGTTCGGGCGGAGTTGTGAGCCACCACTGCTGAGGCGGCCTCGTGCCGCGGGAGGACACGATGAACACCCCCCATTGCCATAACGAACCAGACCATAAGCGCCATGATAAAAAGAGGTCCGAGCGACAGAGAATCGACGCTGAGATCGGACGAATCCTGCGTCATCTCGAAGACCGACCGGAGCGTCGATGCGCATTTGCGCGCCTGCTCACTCGCGTTCGGGCGCAATCGGATTGGCTCAGTTCGAGCCCGGGTCCAGCCAGACCCGGCTGGGTCGCCCCGTTGTTCCTCGTCGGCCGGCTGAGGAATCTGGCAGCACGCCAGGCACATTGGATCCGGTCCCCGGAATCGTGGTGTTCGCCAGACGGCAATCTGAGACCGTTCTTTCGCTCGCTGGCGCACCACCTGCTGGCCTTCTACCCGGTGCCGGGCTTCATGGATTCGACTTGGGACCTCGCTGAGGGGCCACAGGGATTTCGCCAGCAGGCTTGGTATATTCGTCTGGGGCGGGGCGCCAGCGTGCGCGAACTCGACATTCCCCTGCCGCTCACGCGGCGCATGGAACAGTTTGTCCGGCGCGCGCCGGACCACTACAGCGTGGCCCAAGCCTTACGCTACGGCGAGGTGCGGGGTTTGGGAGGAAGCGAACCATTGGCCCGGGAAATCGTTAATGGGTTCCTGGGACGCCGAATCGAGCATGCTGCGTTCTGGCGCACGGTGATTTGGTTTTTCGTGAAACAACGCGACATGGCCATTGAGCACGTGAATCCCCTCGTGGATTTCATCCAGGCGAACAAATTCGGTGGGGAGGAGGTGGTTACCGAGCGGGGCCAGGAGCAGAGACCGGCGCCGTGCCCGGGCTTTTCGATGGACGGGCGTACAGTCAAGTCACTCCTCCGCCTGGCGAGCGCGTGGCACCTGGACCTGGGGCGTAAGAAGACGGGTGGCTGCTTTTCCTGGAACCGGTCGGGCATCCGCGATTACCACTTCATCGAGCGCCTGGAGGAAAGCAACCGCGAGTGGACGATCCAGGAACTGCTCGACAGCGACGCCTTATACGCCGAGGGCTCCGCCATGCGACACTGCGTTTACACCTATGCGAATTGGTGCCGCCGTGGGGAAACCACGATTTGGTCGCTGCGGCTGCGCGTCGATGCCGCCGAAAAACGAATGGCGACCATCGAGGTCCATCCGCGATGGCGTGCCATCGTCCAGTTTCGAGCCAAGTGCAACCAGCGTCCCGGTCCAACGTCCTTGGAGATTCTACGGCAGTGGGCCGACCGCGAGGGCTTGCGGATTGATCTGAGATAGGAGGAGCGAAAGAGATAATACAGCGCAGCAGGCCAAGCCGTTATCCGAACTAGGCCGAGGTCGCACCTCCTGGGGAGCGCACAAAGGAACAGAGCAGCCAAACCCTCGACCGGGAATCTCGCGGCTATACGTTTCATGGAATGGCCAGGCGATTCGTGCCGTTGCCTGCGCCCAAGGCGGCACGGAGTGCGGCTCCACTCGCAAGAGCGTTAACGCTCCCGTCTGCGAAGCCGATATTCCCCTTCCCGCGGTGGATTTCCTTCCCCCAGACCAGATGCCGATTGGTGCCGGCCACCGACACGATTGTCGGAGGTGTCGTGTGGGCCATGAGGTTTCGGTCTCCGCTCAACCAACTCGATGGGTCATGCTCGATGGAATTGATGCCAATGAAGTAGCTGAGCTTCACATCTCGGAGATCCCCTTCGAAATTCGTCGCGCAATAGTTGTTTGTCGCGCAAGCCCGCGCGATGTCCATGGGGCACACGAGGATTTTGGGCGTGCTCAACTCATTGGACATCACTTGGAAATGCGGAAATACGAGGTTGCTGGCTGTGAATTCCATGCTCCCGAGGTTCGTCACCGACACGTGCATCGGAAACCGGTCGCTGTTGTCGAGGCTCCAGGTCAAAAAGGCGAGCCCTATCTGTTTTAAGTTGTTGGAACAGTTCAGCCGGGATGAGCGAGCCTTGGACCTTGCCAATGCGGGCAGGAAGGCCGCCACCAGGAGGACGACAAGAGCGATCAGAATTAGGAGCTCGGTCCTGCTGAATGCGGCTTCCGGCTTGAGTTTCGTTCCTTTTGACATGTCGGTGGAGGTAAGCTAGTTCTGCGGGAAGGCCCACACTACGTCTCCCTGCTCGTAGTCGATAGCTCCGCTCTTTTTGGTGGCCAGCGTTCCACCTTCGTCTTTAAGGTTCCAGCCGATGGAGTAAATGACGAAATCGCCACTGCTTGTGAGTTTATACCTGAGTGGAGCAGGCGCTATCTTGGTTTCAGTGAAAGGGTCGGTTGGAACCGAAGGCAGGAAGTCCGGCACGACCTCCTGAATCCTTCGCGGGTACTGCCCGTGGGCCAGGCGGTATCTCTCGATCGCGCAGGCGGCGAGGTTGAGGTTGGCGTAGGCCTGTGCCTGGGCGAACTTGAATGCCGACTTGGAGAGGGCCGGCAGAAACAACCTGCTCACCATTGAGTAAGGACCCCCGAGACACTCCACCTCCTGAACGGCAGACTCGGCGAGGGTCGGGTAGAAGGCGTGTCCCTTCGCGTCCGCCACGGGCAGGTAGCGCTCCAGCAGCAAGCGGGAGCACGAAACCTGGTTCTGCCGCACCCATCCGGACGGGATGAGGCTCCATAGGCACCGCGGGGTCTCCGGCGATCCGGGACGCAACATCTCATCCAGTCCCCCGTGCTTCACCAGGTACTCGACGCCACTGGTGCAACAGGCGTTCTCGCCCCGGATCGCCGTGCCGTAGTCGGCCGCCATGTCGATCCGCGAGAGGGCCGCCTCAATCCGCGCTAGCTGGTCTGAACTCCAGTGGTGCGAGACGATCCCCTCCCAGATCGGTTGCTGAGCAATGTTGAGCATCGCAACGCGGACCAACTGGGAGATAAGGAAGGGTTCCTGCCGCAGTTCCTCTTCGAGTCGGAGGATCAGGGCCACATCATCGGCGGCAGCCTCCGCCTGTCCGTCATCGAGTTCGGCGATGGAACGGAGACCGAGCGCCATCGAGCACTCCTTCATCGTGGCCAGGTGCGGCAACAGGATGAGCATCGGTTGTTCATCCCCGTAATTGAGGGGGAACCGGCAGTCCGGAAGCTCCGCCGCTTTTCGAAGCTCTCCGATGGCCGAATCGTAGACGCTGAGCGCCAAGAGCACGTCGTTGGCTGGCGTCTGGGCAGCAGGTGCGACGGGAAAGTTGGTATGGGGTGAGTCGGATAGCGCGGATTGGTAGCCCCGGAGCCCGTACCGCCTCGCAAATGCTTCCGCTGCTTTTGCGGCGGCAATCTCGTTCTGGCCCGTGGGCTTACCCTTGGCCAGCTTGCGATAGTATTCCTGCCACTGCGAGAGGTCCGCCCTCCTCCCGAGTTGCCAGCGTCCAATCCCGTTCGTCGGACTCTCGCCTCGAACCTCGATGGGCATCTTCATCAGGTTCACTATGTTGGTGTCCTCCACGTGCCTGCCGTCTTTGTCCAGTGTTGCGCCGTAGGACGTGAACACAATCGGAGCCATGGCGAAGTTGCTCTCGTAAGGCACTTGAGGCGGTGCGAGGGCGGTGATGCTGAACTTCTCCCCCTTCGCCTCCCATTGGGCTTTGTGGTTTCTCCAGGTCAGCCAGCCACGGAGGTCTTCCTCCGCGTAGGCCAACAACGCCAAGGCGGCCAGCCCGGATACCACAAGTACCGCGTACACCCACTTCCGCGCCAGGGACTTCGGTACTCCTTCGCTCATATGCAGGTTTGGACAGACACCATCACGCCCCCTCACGCGGCCAACCGCGACCGCAGCGGGCCTAACGCCGCCAGGACGGCGACTGCGCCCCTCGAGAACCTCCTCAGCATCCAGCAGCGTGCCGTGCCGCAATATCTCCTGCGCGGGACGACCGACCCGCTGATTCAGCATGCCGAAGTGCAGGCCTATGCGGACGCGCTGAAAGCGGCCGGCCAAACGGTCGAGTACGTCCAGGTTGAGGGCGCGGGCCACGCCTTCTTTGATTGGAAGCCGGATGCGCAGACCAAGCGGACGTTCGCGAAATACGGCGTCCCTTACGCCGCCAAAATGAAGGAGTTCTTCGATACGGTCTTTTATCCGAAGGAACCGGCCAAGCATTGACTGCTCACGTAGGGACGCCTTCCGCCGCCCACGGCTTGCCGCGCGGTCTCTTGCTCACCCAGGCGACACTGCTCTTTGGCCGTCTCCTCAGCCATTGGGACTGGGCATACCAGTCCCTTAAGGCCATGCCGACGAAGCCATCCGCGGCCGGGTCCGTTCCGAGCACTCTTGGCGTGGTCAGGCCCGGCTCTCAGTATTGCACAGCGGCGCGGGGCTCTGCCTTGATCGCAGAGTTCACCCGTGGGTTGGGCCTGTCCGCCATGTACTCTGCCAAGGCCATCACGACAGCCCCTTTGTAGGTTGCCGGCACTTCGATGCCTGCACGTGCGAAGGTAGCCATCTGCCTTCTAATCGACTGGGGGTTTTCGAAACCGATTGCGGTGGCCTCGCAGTCCGCGAATGCGTAATGCGCGACTTCAGGTCCAACCACGTGCACCAGCATCATCCATTCCGAGGTCTTGCCATGCCTTTTCCATCGATGCAATGTCGCCTTTTTCTGCAGCTTCCTCGGTGATCAGCCGCGCCCATACCCCGGCCTCGCCGAAGTCTGGGAAATGTGGCGGTGACACCCCCCAGGAGGTCAGCGCCAGGTTGAGCCGCACAGCCAGTCCGGCTGGATCTCTGTAATTCGGCTTGGCCCACCACACGTCGCGGTCATCGCAGTCGAATTGCAGATATTTTCTGGCTACGCCCAGCCATGCGGCCGTTTCGCAAGAGTGCGGGTGCTTGATGCTAACCATTGGTACCTGCTCGCCTTCGACCTGAAGCGGAAAGCGATGCGGACCTTCGCGCTGACACGAATGCAACGGGCGGAGCTGGGAAAAGGCCGTTTTACCCCAGCGAGAGGATTTGACGCCAACGAATACCTTCGCGACAGCTTTGGCGTTTTTAAGGGCGACGCCGAGGGGGATTACGAGGTAGTCGTGGATTTCGACGCCTGGGCGGCGGATGAAATCCGGGGCCGGCGCTGGCATGAAAGCCAGCAGCTGATGGAGTTGCCGAAGGGAATGATGCGCTTGCGGATGCGGCTCAACAACATCGAGGAGGTCGAGCGCTGGCTGCTCAGCTTTGGCATGCACGCGACCGTGGTCAGGCCTAAGGTGCTGGTGGAACGTTTCTTGCGGACGGGCCAAGAGTTTGCCAAGCGCTACCAGACCTTCGAGGACCGGGGTCAGTGAATCGATCTCTTACCGATGAGGAGAACGTCGTAACAACTCTGCACGATTCGGATTGGACGGCCAGCTTACTAAGACGCTGTCCATTGTCCACCGACGGGAATCCTGATGAAAAAGGGTCTAAAGGAGCTCCGCCATTATCGATGGCGGGATCGCGTGCTCAGCGGCCCATTGCGGGGCGATCCTGGCCAAACGTCGATGCAGAGCCACAATCCTGCTCCGCCCTGAGTGGCCAGGAATTCGGGAGGCGGGATGTCTCTTGACCCACCGACTCGACTGCGTCAGCCAGGGACATAGGGCCGGGGCGCAACGCTTCGAATCGAAGTGTTTTACGACCTCGGGGTTCGTCAGGGCCTCGGCTAACGAAACACCAGCTTCGCACCGCCACAAATCCTGTTTCATGCCGGTTATCCAGTTCACTGCTGGCTGGATGTGCTCAAGAGGGAGGTCTGGCAGCAGCGCCTCGATGCAGACCGACGACCGGCCGGCGATGGCAGCTTCCAGAGGGAGCCGTAAACTGATTGGCGGAGATTGGCCATTTTGAAGGTCCCAGAAACCGGCCCAATTGAACGCTATGTCCAATTCGCTGACGGGAGTGTCGGCGTCGTTGACGTCGGTCCAGGTGTGAAACAACTCAGTTTTCGGATTAGCCCCACGATCCAGAGCCAATCTGACCGCCTCAATGCAGCCGCCTCCAGCGCCGAACATCAGCAGCATCTGCCAGAATCGCGGCTCGTAAAGAAAGGTTCTGTAATCCCAAATTTCCACGATCCCTATGGGCCGTACGCGCGATTCAGGAATCATGCGATGATAAGCCTCATAGAGTAGCTTGCAGAAACCCAGATCCCACTTCTGCCAGCGAAGCTGCTTTTTGACCAATTCCTTAAGTTTCAGCCGCGCGGCAGCTTGCTGGCGCGCAGTGCCTCCAATGATTCCAGGTTGGTGAATCGTTGCCAAACCCTCTTGAAGGACAACGGAATAGCCCGCTTCCTGGAGTTTGGTGGCGATTGAGCTCTCGAACTCGTGTGCTGGGAGCAGCGGATGGTAGTCGATTGTAATTGTCATGGCTTCGGTTGTGCAGAGGATCCATGGAGGCAGAGCGCCAATTCGGCGGCTTGGGAGTGGTCCCGAGGTTCCTCTGCGGCTCTGTCGATCATATCTACGTTTTTTTGCTTTAATTCCCCAGCAAGCCGACTTGGCAAGGGGGTCCGTAGAGCTCCGAGAGGTGGGTGCGATTCAAGGACTTCGCGCTCGCAGTTACGTTACCAATATATCCCGGCCCTTCGGCAGTTCAAGAGAAATGAGAGCGCTACGACGGCACGTAGCACACACAAGTCTTCCACGCGCGGTCACATGCCGTTACGAGGTTGATGTCCTTGCGCCGTATCCAACCCTCATTTCTGGCCCGCCGCAGAAGCCGCGCTACGCGGAATTCCCAGGCCCTGGCCGCATCGATTAACGTCCTGGACTAGCGCGAATCGCCGGGGGATTGGGTCAGATGAACCAACCAGGGCACCCAGGTCTCCCAATTAATCCTGAAGATCTCCCGCGGTTTGCATTCCGGCCTGGTGGAGGGATACCTTCGGTCGCATTGCTTGCTTTTGTGAGTCGTTTCTAGCCAACTGAAAGGTCTCCCACCCTCCCCCGAGGGCTTTATAGAGGGTGACCAGGTCCTCGCTGACCAGCCGCTGGCTATCCACCAATTGATCTTCGGAGCTAAAGAGAGAGCGTTCGGAATCCAACACGCTGAGGAAATCGCCGTTGCCCGTGGTGTAAAGTTCGTTGGCAATTTCCAGGGCGCGGCGGTTCGCCACGACCGAGTCATTCAAGGCTTTCCACCGCGTCTGTTCGTTGGCGTAGGCCACCAGCGCGTTCTCCACATGCCGAGGACATCATGCGCGGCCTGGCCCGTGAGTTGATCCGAGGCGGCCGCTACGTCGTGATGAGCATCGATTACCGCTGGATCGGCACCCGCGATGGCGACGCGGCCCCCAACACGATGGCTAACCTCATCGAAGACGTTTATGGGGCACTGGCCCACATCCAGCAACATGCCCGGGAATACGGCGCCGACCCCGCCCGCATCGCCGTGACGGGCGACAGCGCCGGCGGCAACTTATCTGCAGCGGCGATCGACCTCGTGGACCGCATTGGTGACGCCGGCTTCGGGGTCAAGCCGGGGGTTTACCAGTTCCGGCCGACCTATCTGCCACCGGGCAAATCGGTCGCGCAAGTGCGCCAGGAACTCACTCAGGCAATCAAGGCCGCCGCCCCCAGCTACGGAGTGTTCAGGAGCGCGGCGCTGTCCAGGTTCACCGCCGGCAACCGCGGCAGCGGCGAACCTGACGCCGCCACTAAAGCGGTCGCGCCCCTGGAGAGCATCCACAACATCCAGCATCGCGCCGTGCCACAATATCTCCTGCGTGGGACGACCGACCCGCTGATCCAACATGCTGAAGTGCAGGCCTAGGCCTAAGACGCTGGTGGAACGTTTCTTGCGGACGGGCCAAGAGATTACCAACCGTTACCAGACAATCGAGGACCGGGGCCGGTGAGTTGGCACCTTGCTCACGAGGAGAGTTTGGTGGGAACTCTGGACGATCCAGGTCTGGTGACCAAACCTGGCCGCACCACCACAGCGATCACAATCCGCCGCCTCTCCCCATATTCGGGTTTTCGTCTCGCTTTCAGCCATTTTCCGGTGCCAGACGTCCAACCTCCAGATGCTGTCGAGCCCTACTCCGTAGGGCACCCCGCCTTCATCCACCTTGCAACCAAGCCGGCTCGCAGATCGACTGCGAAGAAGATGAGCTAGAGCAGAACGAGTTGCTGTGCGTGAGGTTCGCGCAAATTCGAAGCCCCGAGACCGAGCAACCGCAAAGGGCGTGACACCAGTTTTTCTCGGCCCAAAAGGAAGCAGCCCATTCGGTAGATGTCGTTGGCCTCCGTCAGTGGATCCTCGACACTGATCTGGCGCGTGAGCGTCGTGAAGTCGCCATACCGCACCTTGACCTGGATTGTGTGCGCTCCCAACCGGTGGTGCTTGAGCCGGGCGGCGATGTCGGCGGCCTGCTCCCGCAGGCACGCACGGAGCACTTTCCGGTCGTCGGTATCTTTCAGAAAGGTCTCTTCGCCGCTAATGCTCTTGATCTCGTCTCCCAACTCCAGCGGGCGGTCATCCTGGCCTACCGCGAATCGCCGTAGCGTTGGGCCAAAAGAACCAACCAAGGCGCGCAGGTCGCCGGGATAATCCTGGAGATCTCCCACCGTCTGTATTCCGGCCCGGTTGAGGATCCCTTCGGTCACCTGACCGACGCCGTAGAGGGCTCGCACCGGCAGCGGTCGAAGGAATTGCACTTTCTCCTTCTCGGGAATGAGCGTCAGTCCGTCGGGTTTCTGATGGTCGCTGGCGATCTTGGCCAGCAGTTTGTTGGCGGCAACTCCCACCGTCGCCGTCAGCCGCCGCTCGGCCTTGATGCGGTCCTTCAAATCCCGCGCCATGGGGACCGCCAGGAGCAAAGATGCGTCCGCGTCTTCGGCCTGGCAGAGCGCCGACATGTCAACGTAGGCTTCGTCGATGGACATCTGCTCAACGACCGCCCCAGTTTGAGCGACAATCTGCATGATCTGGCGGGACTCTTCCCGGTAGTGGTCCATCCGGGGACGTACGAAAATCCCCTTGGGACAAAGCCGCCCCGCCGTGGCGCTGGGCATGGCCGAACGCACGCCGAATTTCCGGGCTTCGTAACTCGAGGCGCACACCACCCCTCGCTGGGTCGGGGGCGCACCAACGATCACCGGCTGACCGCGCAGGGCCGGATTGTCCCGTTGTTCCACCGAGGCGTAGAACGCGTCCATATCAAGATGGAAGATGACTCGATGCACCGGCCGGAAGACTGCCATGAACTGAGATGATAGAAAAGCACGAGAGAGGGACTATGAAGGATCGGTTTTGGCCTTCCTCACTGCGTCGGAGAGCTGCCGGGCAGTGGGCAACTGGCCTTTGAATTTGGCCGGCAGCTTGGGCTGGAGTTGGTACTCGGCGACGCCGATGGGATTGGTTTTCGTTTTAAGAGCGAATTCGACTTCCACGTCGTCTTTTTCGGCGCAGAGGATGATGCCAATCGAGGGCTCGTCGCCCATTGCACGCTCCTTCTCGTTGAGGAGGTTTAAGTAAAAATCCATTTTGCCCGCGTGTTCGGGTTCAAACGGACCGATCTTGAGGTCGAACGCGACCAGGGCCTTGAGGAAGCGGTGGTAGAAAAGCAGGTCCACGAAGTACTCCTTCCGGCCGAGCACGAGCCGGTATTGCCGGCCGACAAAACAGAAACCGTAACCGAGTTCCAAAATGAACCGCTGTAATCGCGAGACGAGGCGATCTTCCAATTCGCGCTCCTTGACCGCCCGGCGAATGCCAAGGAACTCGAGGTTGTAGGAGCTCTTGAGCATCTCGTCAGCCTGTTCGGCAAGGTGCTCCGGCAAGGCGAGTTCGAAATTATGGGTTTTCTTCTCGGCGAGGGCCCGTTCGTAGGCGCCGGCCTTGATCTGGTTTAGCAGGACTTTGCGCGTCCAGCCGAAACGGGCGGTGGCGCGCAGGTAGTAAAGGCGGGCGGCTGGGTCAGCCAGCCTCCCCAGCAGGAATACATGATGCCCCCAAGGAATCGACGCGGCCAATTCTCGCACAGCTTGTGCGACAAATTCGGGGCTCTTCCCGAGAGTGGGGGTGGCAACCGATTCATCCAGAGGTTCTTGAACATTTCCTGTTGTCTGCGCCTTCGTGCGGGTTGTATCGGACGAAACGACTTCCGCAACAGCTTGTGGCAGAAGACGCCCACGCAACTTTCTGAATTCTCTCACAGCCTGTGCGAGAAATTCAGACGAGGTATGCGCGACGTAGAACTGTTTCATCCTCCATAGGTTTGCGAGGGAGAACCCACGAATGTCGGGAAACGCAGCCCGAAGATCTGTGGCGAGCCGCTCAACCACCGCGTCACCCCATCCTGCCGTTTGTTGTTTGTCCACAATGCCTCGCCCAATGTCCCAATAAAGCAGAACAAGCTCCTGGTTGACGGCGCGGGCAGCCGAAATTCGAGCGCGGAGGATGCGCTCCTTCACGGTAGAAAGGAAAGCGGGGTAATCAGGGAGTGACGGGGCTGTGGTCATCGCTGGGTGGATTGGGCTAGCATTCTGTTGACATTCGTTTCCATTCCCTATTGATAGGCAATTTCGGCCTGAAGCGCCACCCCTTCATGACGCGCTGCCCGAGAACGAAGGATGGGTAATCTTCGCACCGGGCGTCTGCCAACCCTGCAGGCCGAACCCGGCACGGGCAAAAAGAGGGTGTTCATGGCTGAAGCCGGCTCTGGACTGACGAGTAGCTATTGCGGGGAAGCTGGATGGGCGGGGTTTCGCGCCTGGATCTCAAATGCGTTGTCACCCTGCTTGACCGCAAGGGTTTTCTCACTCCCGCCGAAAGCGACTTTGAGCCTGAACGGACCGTCGGAACGCACACGGATACTCCACTCGTTTCCATTGGGGGTGGCAACGAGGTCAGCAAGGCGGCCGTTGATCTCGTCGTAAATCGGCGCCGGCAGTTGGTCGCGGGTCGCCTCGAATCTCGGCAGCGGCGCCGGTTCGTATCTCGTCTTGGTGAAGAAGCGCCCCAGCGCCTGACCCTCGGGCTCCGCGCCGCAAACCCTGTCCCCGTCGATCACTGGGCATCCGAGCGCGAGGGCGGTGAGGAAAGGCGCAATTGATCGATAGATTTCCAGTTTCATGGTTTCAATCGATCTTCCGCGACGAGGGCGCGGCTGGGTGTCGGGTGTTGGGTTTGCATGTGTTTCTATGAAGTCATTGGCCTGCATTGCTGTACGCCTTCCGCGCCACGGCATCGAAATCCTTGCCGGGATCCCCTCTCGACCAATCACCCTCCTGCTGAACCAGGAAAACCCGGATCTGCCCGTGATCCACGGTCATGTTGGTCTTCAGCGCACCGCCATGCCCGAAGGTTTGGCCATCGTCGGACGCGGATAACCCAAAACCATAGGACTCAGTCACCTTTGGTCCTGTCTGCTTGGTAATCATTCTGCGAACCGATTCCTTCGAAAGGTACGTCCTGCCTTCAAACGTTCCACCATTGACAAGCATCTGGCAGAAGCGACAGACGTCGCACGCAGTCGAAAAGAGCCCTCCTCCCGGCGCCGCGTAACGTCCCGCTACTTCCAGTGGATAAGTCAGATAGCCCGTCCGGGTTTCCTCGAGACTCTTCTTGTCCGCTGTCGCTTTATAGGTTTTCGCCAGCCGTTGAAGCTGCGTGGGACCTGGCCAAAAGGTCGTGTCCACCATGCCCAACGGAGCAAACAGCCGTTCCCGCAGGAATCGTTCGTAGGGCATGCCGCTGACGATCTCAATGATCCGTCCCACCGTGTCGATCCCTTCATTGGAGTAATTGTACTTGGTTCCGGGATCAAACAGGAGCGATTCCAAAAGGGCATGCTGAATCGACAATGCCAGCGGCACCGAATCAATGAGGTTCCGATCCTTGGTGTTGAGAAAGCGCATCCCGCTGGTGTGCGACAAGATTTCCCGTATCACGATGGGATGACTGGGGGCGATTAGCGCGCCGTCCGGCTTCTGCACCTTGAGGGCGCTGAACTCGGGAATGTACTTCTCCACTGGATCATCCACTCGCACACGGCCTTCATCCACCAGCATCATGAGGGCGGCGGCGGTCATCGACTTAGTCATCGAGGCGATCCAGAAGACGCCATCCAATCGCATTGCCTTCTTGGCCGCTAAGTCGGACGAACCCAACGCTTCGAGGTCGAGAACCTTGTTGCTGTCGGCCACTAGCAGCACGGCGCCGGCCATGACCTGATCGTCCACATAGTGTTGCAACCCGGGCGCCAGAAGGGAAGCAGTGGAGCCCGAAACCTCTGTTGCCGCAGCACACACCCCTGCCCCAAGACAAAGATCGAAGGTGAAATAAAGGAGCAACTTGAGCTCAGAATAACTGCGGATCACGTTTGGTTTCATAGGCAGAGCAAGCCACGCCGGTTCGTCCGGCCCTTCCAAGAGGAGGGGGCCATGGACTTCATCACTCGAAGACATGTGCGCCTTTTCGCTCCCGTCCTCGGTTTGCTTTCTTGACAGCATTCAACCGGCGGTTCCGACTTTACGCTGACGCCGGGCATCATCAAACAGAATCGGGCCGACGAGACCACTCAAGTCAAGTGGTTAAACGAATCTCGCGGCCAACGATGTGCTGGCGGAAGCGGTCGCCGGAACTATTCCGAGGGTGCCATCCGCGTGGGACGAAGCTTACGGATAGGCTGGAAGCTCGGTGGGAACGACTAAGTGATCCTTTCGAGCGCAGGCCCGGTCTTTCCTCCGGCGATGCGATGGTTTCCAGCAAACTAGAGGCCACTCGGGATAGTGCGGGAGTTCAGGAGCTTTTCAACCGCTGCCACCGAATAGAAAACGCGGCCGCCACCGCGTCGGGCAAGCGGGTTGATTTTGAAACGAGGGATCCGAGCACCATTCAACCATGCCCGCAGGGTCTCACGCGAGGGTGCCGGACTAAGGAAGAGGGGGATCGTGGTCTCGAGCAGGACGTCAAGCGTCGCCAAGCGCACATTTAAAGGGTTTTGCATACCGCAATCATGGCAGGACCACCGGGCTAGCAGGAAGTTATCCTTCGAGGCGCTTGGCGGCCCGGTTGAGGGCGGGCCCGTCCAAATGGTAAACGCGCACGCCAGCATAGGCGGTTCTTGAAGTTATCGGTGCCCGCGCTGAAGGTGGCGTCGATGAGGATGAACTTCCCTTTGATCCAATGCGCAAGGTCACAGCCAGCGGTGGTTCTCCCGGTTCCAGCCCGCAGTGCAAAACACCCGACTTGGACCTGGGGCGGAAGTTGCTGCTAAGCAGGTCGTTTTCCAACCAAAGGACGATATTGACCCAGAGGCTTCGACCCCTAACGGTGCGAACGCGCAAGAGGACTGGCCAACCATGACTTGCGGAGTGCCCCCAGCCTTCTTCTGCGCAATGAGGGACGGACCAAGCGTCCGGGGGTGGGATGCCGCCGAGGCCGAAACATGGCCGGTCGTTGCTCCAGCTCGAACAGAGCGGCCGCACCAAGCTGGAAGAAAGTGGTTGCCGCCAACGACGGGCGCCAACCTCAACGGTTGATTGCAGGCACGAGCAAGCAAGGATGTTGAGGAGGGACGTTGGAACATCCGGCCCAGCCTGAGGCTCTGGGTGGAACAACTGGTTTGACTGGGGGTAAAGAAGTCGCGTGCCCCAGGCCGCGATGGGTAAAAGAGGGCGGAGGGACAGGCGGAAAAAGAGGGGGGAGAAGGGGGCGATGGCCGGCTCGCTCCGCGGGCCACCCAGCCCTGAGATCCAAATGGGGGGCAATACGAACATTGGAAATGGGAACTGGCTAAAAGCCATGGATTCGGGCCGTCTTTTCAACAGGAAAGCCGAAATCCGCATCATCTCAATCGCAACCCGGTGCGCGCCCCGCGGACCTGCATTTAAACGGTGGACTCGGTTGATTAAGTCAGATGACCAACAACCTCCTGGTGAAAAATAAATCATGACAAACACAAACCAAGCAACAGCAACGACCGCTCCCGCTCCAGAAGCAGCCGGCGCGCTGAAGTACGCGAGCTATCGACCAGAGGCTCTTTACTTCGCGGAGGCCCTTCAACAAATGGGGGCCAAAGTAGTGAATTACTCGAAGGAGGAAAACGGGGAACCGTTTTCGGTAACATTTTCCAGCAATCGCCAGCTCGCCGAGCGGCTCGCGGGCTCTGGAACGGTTGACGTAATGGTGCAGCCTAATGGGAATTACGAATTGAATCTCATCCGCCACGAGATCGGCTGTTGGAGCGAGCATTGCCGAGCGGCTACGATCGAGGAAAGGCAGGAGCTCCTGCGGCGATTTCGATCCCACTGGAAGAGGAAATTCAACCTGCGAACGTGCTTCAGCAGCAAGGAGCTTACCGCGGAATTGATGGGAGCGGCTTCCGCCGGTGATTACGAGACTGCTGAATCCGTGATCCAAATGGATCCGGGTGGTTTTGCCGCCGTCGCGTTAATCCTGGGCGCGCAGGTGGGTGACGAGGCGCTCGTCAGAATGGCGCTAGAGTATGGCGCGGAAATTGAAATCGCACGAGGCGCACCCATGCTGACAGCCGCGGCGGCAGGCCACCACGAACTGGTCCGGTTCTTCCTGAACGAAGGTGCCGACCCGCTATTACCGAGAGGTCGATTTACCGTCTTTGAAGCCTGCGGGCAGCCTGAAGCGCTGGCGATGATGCTGGAACCAATCCGGGGTGTTCCTGGCGGGTTGGCCTTGCGTCTGGCGGCGCATGCGGTCCGGTGCGGCTGTGGTCACCTGGTAGTTGGTCAATGGCTAGCGCAAAGGCTCAAAGCCTGGCCGGTATGGCCCGTTGAGTTTATCTCCGAAATCGGCATTGCCGCATCCAGGGGTGAGACCGAGAAGGTGATGACGATGCTGAAAGACTGCGGTCAGGATCCGAAAGAGGCGCTGGAAGCAGCCGCCGTCAACGGGCAGGCCAAACTCCTGCATAGCTTGTTGCCGGACCACCTCGGTGACCTTGACGATTGCATCGTGGTCAGGGCAGCGGCTCGGGGGGAAGTGGAAGTACTCAAAGTGATCCTGCCGTATCATCGGCCGGATCTCGCGGTCCAGGTCGCAGCCAGTGCGGGGCAGGACGAAGCACTGAAACTACTGCTGACCTTCGGAGCCAACGTGCACCTGGAAAAAAACTTGGCGCTCAGGCTCGCCGTTGCCTCCAGTCGTCCAACAACCGTACGAATACTGCTTCAGGCCGGTGCGAATTGGCGAGATCTCAACGGCAATTTCGGAGGACCGGAGTTGCGGGGGATCTTCTCGCAGCATGCGGCCGAAGCGGCGGCGGAATTGCTATAGTCAGGATCCAGGGATCGCTTCATAGCAAGCGCGCGGTGGTTTCCGCGAGGATCTCGTATGCCGGCACGTAGTCCACACAGGCTTTCCATGCGCGATCACAAGTCGCGACAAGGTTGATGTCCTTACGCCGTATCCAGCCTTCAGCCCGGGCGCGCAGCAGGAGCCGCGCGATGCGGAATTCCCAGGCCCTGGCCACATCAACCAGGGTCGGAGCAATCGCTAGCACTAGATTCGGATTCGTCTTCTCCAACCCGTTCATCAGCGCGGCGGTATCCCGCCAAAACTCGCGGCCGGCGTAAAGCACGTCCCGGACCGCCGCAGGCATGAGCACCGCGCGCGGCAGGTCACGGGGGCAGCGGCTGGCTAATCTCGCCAAGTGAGTACGGACAGAGTGGATTACCCACGAGTCCAGCAGGACGGGCGGTTGCTTGCGAGGGGACGGCAAAAGAAGCGGGAAGAACATCCGAACCCGCACCACGGAGTATCCCCGAGCGCACAGCCAACCGACCAGCTGCTCGATCAGCACAGCAGGGTCCTGACTGCGCCAGCGAGGAATCCTGATGATCGCAACGTGGCCCGAGAGAAAAACACCAATAATAGAACGCGAATGCAGGAACAAACCGTTCTGCGCAGTCACAGTGCCTGCTGGGACCGAGATGCGGCAGGGCAATGCAGCAACGTGTTTAGCCGGCAGCGCGAAAGCGATGGGAAGCAGAGACAGTGTCATAGGTCTTCAGCATTCCCTAAGACGACACTTAAGCAAGGTGAAGTTATCCGCGGGTTATCCACGGGGACGGCGCCGACGTCCCAGACGTTCGTCAGGGAGGGAGGGCAAAGAAAAGGGAGAAAGGGGTGGGGCTGGCTGGGCGGGCTTCGCCCACCTTCCCAGCCCGGAGGGGAAAAATGGGAGGCACATCAAAATGAAACAATATCACAATCTCAATAAACGAACATGAAACCTAATCAAGTAATTCATTATCAATTTCAGCGCAGACATATTCGCGATCACGATGTGAGCTCATTTGTCGAGACATTCGACATACCGACCATACCAAAGGTAGCACTCCCCTCGTATTGCGGAGGCCTGCAACTGGAAATCGAATATGGCGAAGAGGAACTTCGCCAGCCGTATCTCATCCCGGAGGTCCGATCGTTTTGCCGCCAACTCGAGGAGACATGGCCATACGTAGCCTTCTGCTGTGAACTTAGGTCGCCTTTTGTCTTGGTGCACACGCTTAGCCAACTGAACCACGTGTCGGCCATTGATGCGGAAAGCGCACCCAGGGTCTGCGTGAAATTCGCAGGGCCGGAGTTAGCCGCGGTGATCACCCGAGGAGTGGCTCAGATCCAAAAGACCGGGAGGCGTGCCGGGATGTCGCAATTAGAAATCATGGCACGGAAAACCTCATACGTAGAGTACCTTATCCATAATCTTAGGTGCCAATCCTTGGAATGAAGAAGCTATACATCTATTACAACATCTCACGGAGCGACATTGAGGGGAATGAGATGCGTGAATTCCTGGAGATCTTCGCGCCGGAGAATCATTCCCGCCAAGCCTTGCGCCACTTGTGCGATGCGGTGGAATTCAGGCTCAGCGGTTATCAACACGAAAAAACCGAGCCGTATTTGATCCCGCAAATGCGAAGGTTCATAAGGCTGGCAAACGCTCAACTCGCTAACGCATTCGCGTTTTATAGCGAAACGGACACCTCCTTTCTTTCACACGTGGCTAACTGCCACCTGGACAACTTGATGGTGATCGACCACGAGGCCCGTGACCAGGTCGGATTCCAGTATCATCCTGCCGAATTGGTGAGGTTTATCGCGCAAGGAAATGAGGCTATTCGCCGACTCGGTCAACGCGCTGGAATGGGCGATCTTGCGATCTCACGCCGACAAAACAAGTTTGCCGGATACTTTTCGAAGAGACATTCCTTGAGACCAAGCTCTTGACCTGAGGTCGCTGATCTTTAACACAGCAGAAACTTCCATCGACGAATCACCCTATTAATCCAAAAGAAATCCAACATGACACAATACCCCAATTCCACGTCAACGATCCCTTGCTCGGCGTTAGCCAAGTTAAGACTTCGCGTACTACCTCCAAAAACCGACGTGACCGCTGCGAGGAAGGCCTTCACCGCCTTGGAACCGCAACTGCCGGAACCTTCCCTGCTCGAATACATTACTCCGCACTCAGCCCGATTATCGGGCGCGAGTTTGTTTTATACCTCGAAAAACCCGGACTTGCAGGAATTCCCCGAAGTGTTGTTTTCAAAGCAAAGAGAACTTGCGCCGGGCGACTTTCCGGAGGAGTGGCTGGACGCGTATCTGCGATGGGGCCAGAACTTGCGCCGGGGCCAGCAGCTTGAACTTCTTCACGATAAATGCCTTGAGGCCATGCGGGGAGTCGACCCGGAAGGCGATCTAGCGTCTCAACACCCGGCCGTGGCGGCAGCGACTCTGTACCTATTGAACCTAATGCCTGATGCTGAGATCAGGCATTCCTTAAAGAAAATCGCCTTGGAGACCGCCGTTGGAGCCTATGTCTGCGGCCAAGGGCTAATTCTGGCAGAGGAGCGGGAGGTGGTGGTTGAGGCGCTCAAAGGCGCCAGCAAATTCTTGTTTTGGCTCAGCCAAACTGCCGGCTTCCGGAGCGCCTGCGTGAGGGCGGCGAAACCCCACTACGACTTGTGGGGAGGGCTCACATTATTGCAGGCCGATGAGACGAATGAGCAACTCGGCCGCTGGCTCGAAGGCCTCGCTTTGGCAGCATTGGAACACCCGGCGGCGGCTTGCGCGGCGCTGGTATTGCAGCCCCAGATGGAGCGCCCGGTGCGGGACATGTGGCTGTCCACCTTGGTGCGAAAGCCTTCGCCGCGATACGCGGTCTATACGGCGCGTTTCGCCAGGCTAACCTCCACGGACTGGGCTCAAGTGGCCGATAAACTGCGACATCAGGCGATGGCGGACCACGGGAGAATGTGGCACAATTGGCTCCTCCTGGCCCAGCCCGATCAGGCGCAAAAGGAAGTTGATAGCAACCTGATGGCGGATCCCCTTTGGTGTATTGAGTTGATCGAAAAACTGAATCTCAATACGGACGGCTTGCGCTATAGGATGAGCGAGCAGCACGCTTCACGGCTTTGGGACAGGGAGTCAACGGTGGTGCTCGAGTGGATCAACGCCCGAAGCAGGAGGTTCAATGGAACCGCTGTTTGATCTTGGAGGGCGCACCGTGTGCCTGACTTACCGCACACCCCTTGAATCACTGATTGATGCACTACTCCGGATGCATGCCGGCGACGATTGGCAGAGTCCGATTACCCTTTACGTAGGGTTTTCGTCCCGAAGCCCGCGATGGCTTGGCGCCATGGACGCGCTCCAGATCTGCGATATCCTCCATGGGCTTCGCAGCGAGGTCCACACCATAGGATCGGGGTTGATGCAAGGCTTCGAGCCTTTGGTCCTGGCCGCTGGGAAAAGGGGCAAGCGCTTCTTGCTCCGTAACTCGCTCGTCCGCGTCGGTCCCCTGGTGTTGGAGGATTTGCCGCTGCCGGGGACCGACTTCGGCTTGCGCGCTGGGCGGGACAGCGCCTCAATGCGAGATCAAGCCCATAGCATTCTGTCCGGCCGCATCCACCGATTGATCGGTGAGTTGGCCGTTGACCAAAAGGTGTGGCAATCCGACCAACTGCTGACAGCCGACCAGGCGCTCCGGCTGGGACTTGCCGATCACCTGGCACCGGTGCTTCCACACCTGCCAGAGCACCACCACGCCCGCAGAAACGATTTCCCTCTAACGTATGAATCCCCTGTCACCTCCGACCGAACCGCTCTCTGAGACCATCCCCTGGCATACCCTGAAACTGGAAGTGGAACAGCTCTTTTCGCACCTGGCTGTCTTCGGCCGCCCGGGCTCCGGAAAATCCAGGACTTGCGTGCGACCTCTGGTCCGGGAGTTGATTGCCCTGCATGCGACAAACCCGACAATGAAGGCGGGCATGCTCTTGATCGATCCCAAGGGGTGGGAATTGCGAGAGTGGGTGACGGAAGCGCTCAAACAGGTGGAACGCGAAGACGATTTGGTTGTCGTTTCCCCCACGGAAGCCACGTACAACCCTTTGGCCGAGACCGACCACTTGACGATGAGCTCGGCTCAGATCGCTCAGCAATTGATCGCCGCCACGAGTGTTCTGGGAGGAGACGCGACGCAACGCACCCGGAACACCGACCGCTTCTGGGCTCAAGCTGAGCTCGAAATGCTCGGTTGTCTTATCGCCATGGCGCGACAAAGCCTCGCGCTGTCCACCGAGCCACGCCCCCTGACCTTTGAGCATTTAATCCGATTGCGCCCGCTCTTGAGCAAATCGGATGCGGAGATTGCGGAATTCGCGGAAGGGATCGCCTCGGATATCGGCGAGCCCGCGGGAACCTCACTCATCGAGTTCGCCCGGTTACCTCAGACGACCCGTAGTTGCATCGTTTCAAGTGTCGGGACAACCCTCTCAGCCTTCGCGCAAGCGCCCCTGTCCAAGGTCCTGATCCCGGAACCCGGACGGCCGCAATTGGATCTGTCTACGATCATCTCCAACGGCAAAATTGTGCTGCTGGACGTAGCGCATGCAGAAAACGCGATGGACCTCCTGCCGGCCGCAATTTGGCTCAAAACGGCTTTCGCCAAGCTGGTGCTTTCCCGGCGACGCGGCGTCGGGCGAATTAATCAAGTCAGGCCCATCTTCGCCATTTTTGAAGAGTTTCAGCGCGTCATGACACCGCAGGCCGACAGTGGTGCCTGCGAAGCGAACCTGCTGGATATGAGCCGCGCCAGCCGATGCGGGGTGATACTCTGCACCCAGAGCGTGAGTTCGCTCCTTGCGACCGCCGGATTACATTTGACGGATAAGCTGATCTCCTTGGCGGGGACGCACGTCTTCTACGGCAATACGGACCACGCCACGGCCGTCTTGGCCAGTCGGTCGCTCGGGCATCGCACGGTTTGGCAGGAGCATCGTTCAATCAGTTCGCCGCCAGCGCCGCCGCCGCTCCTATTTCCGCGCCCCAATGGCGACCGGAAACCCACGGAGACTAAAGTCCTTGTGCCCTCCATGGAACCGATCCTTCCCCCAGAAAAACTCGCCCTCCTGCCGCAAGGTCGGTTCTGGACCCGGCTGGCTAACGGCTCGGTTCATGAGATCCAAGCCGACGTGAATGCGCCTTGAATGCGGGCTAACGGAGAACGAGAGCCCGTGCGACAGGACTAACGCCATGGATGAAGCCGGCATCAAGTTCCGGCTAAGTTCAGATGGCCGGCACGCTCCGCTCGCCGACCTGGCCCGGTAGCAGAAAGCAGCGAAAAAGAGCAAGAGGAGTTAGCAGAAGCAAGAAGGATGACCGAGCACGGCCCAAGCCGTGCCATCTCCCCATACTCATCGCAGTGCCGGGCAAAGCCTGGCAAAGCGCAGGCCGATGCCACCGCGCCTTGAAACATGCAAGGTTCAGACAATTTGCCGAGTTTACCGAGGCGCAAATGCGCTAACCGGAGACGCGGCATCCTGGGTCAAATCTAAGTGAGCCCCCAGGTACCCAAACGGCTCCAAACCAAAAAAACAAAATGAACAAACACCCCAAGACACCCTCCATCCCGGGAGACGAATCCAACAACCAGGACCGCCGCATCACGTTCCTGTCCACTGACGGCCAAACCGAAATTGCGGTCGTCGGGGAGCGCGGGCTCAAACGGTGGCCGCCTCACGAGGGCCAGGTAGCCGTCGTGAGATTTCGCCCACGGCCTAACACTCGAATTCGCTGCCTGGATGACGGACGGACCGAAGTCGTCTTCCGGCACAGCGAAATACTGGGTCTCCTCTATGCGCTTAATGCGTGCGAGCGGGATGGCTTCCTCTACGACTTGCCACGGGCACCCCACAAGACCGCACGGCAACGCCGCCACTGGGAGCGGATCAACAAGGAGAGGATCCTCAGAAATCGGGCTAATTAACCGATCCTTCACACTACAGGAGGCGGTGGCGAATTGAGCTCGTCATCGCCTCCTCGTGCGTCAAGGGGGCTGGTTGTTGTCGCCATTGGCGAAATTGACCGCTCATACGCGACAGACAGCCGGCCCCCTCAACAGGTTCCCCGCGCCGTGCAAGGCGGAACCTGGGACCTCGATGGCAAAGGCCGTCTCCCGCTTGCTGCCCATCCCTGATCGGGGTGGGCAGCAAGCGCGCGATGCGCGACAAACGAATAAAGAAATATGACACAACTCGAACTCATCGCCATTGATCAGTGGGGCGAAACCATTCATTTGGGAGATTGCCGGCACCCTCGGCAGGAATTGCTGGCGGCACTCGGCAAGCGCAGCGCCAAGAGGATGTACCGCGACACCAGGAACGGGCGATCCAAACACATCGGATACGTCATCGGATCACGCTGGTTTACGCTATATCGCGTTTATGCGTGGACGGGCTCCACCACCGAACGTCAGGCCGGCGGTACGTCGCGCATCAGTCTCGAAAAACCAAAAGAGGGTGGCCTCCACCCCCGCAAGTGAGTCCCTATGTGGGCTACTGATAATTGCCCGCGGCATCTGCTCCACCTTGCCCACAAAGCGGGCGTGGACAATATCACTATGGTGCGCGCCGCGTGCGCCTGCGTGAGAGCGGTGATGGCGATTGCACCCGGGGCTATCACCGGAGGCCGACCTCAGCTGAGCGCGAGTTGCGCACGCACGACGTCACCACTCTAACGAAAACGGCGAATCCCCCTTCTTCCGTAGTTCCGCGAGAAAAGTCCAAGAGCCGGTAATCCCGCCCCCCTGGAGTCTTCCCGCCGTCACCAAATTGGCAACGTTGCCAATTTGAATGGGCAGGCCGCGCTTTGGCCAGCCCCAGGGCCGACTACCTGCCGCGGATCTCATGAGCGGGCTCAACGGCGGCTTTTTCCCAATCTGAAATCAAAAATGAACAACTCGAGACAACCTAACACATTGGCGCCAACGGAAACCCTGGATCGGCATATCCCGCAAACCGGCATTACCACAGGACCCAAGAAACTAGCCCTCATCCAAAGGGCACTCCGTCTACGGAGCACGCCGCCACTTCGCTCCCAAGAACAATTAGATGATCCGACAGTTTACGTGAAGTTGTTCGATCCGTGCGGCCTTTGGGCATGGCTGATCACCGAGTGGGATTCGAGGGGCCTGGCCTTCGGCGTAACCCTCGGGCACGAGAAGGAGTCTGGCTATATCGATCTGGCCGAGTTGTCCGAGGTATCTGGGGCGTTGGGCATTGGCATGGAAATCGACGTCTGGTTCGTGCCACTGCCTCTGAGCCAGGCGGTCAAGAGACTTCATCCTTCGCCGTGAATCGGCTCCACCAAACAGCGGCGCGGAGTGATTCTTGGCCCTCCGCTCGAATTCAATCCGTTTCCCCACACTTCCGCGGCACCCCTTCCAGGCAAGCAAACACAAAACACTCACTGCTAATGCAACCTCCAATAAAACTATGAACTCAACGAACCATAACCTCTCCCCAGCAGCCTGGGACATCGTCCGCGATTACGCTCGGCGCCGCGGCGTCCCGGATGACCAACTCGATAATTATTTGCACCCGCGCTTTGAACCAGAGCGGCTGCAGCTTGCTCTTGTGGATCGAGCCGTGGATAGAATTGGGCGGGCGCTAGATCTCGGGGAAACCATTCAGATCTATGGCGATTACGATGCGGACGGCATCACGGCTGTCAGCATTCTCCTTCGCTTTTTCCGCGAGACTACACGCCTGCTTCCCAGTTGGGGATTGCCCGATCGCGTGAGTGGCTACGGGTTAGATCTTGAGCGAGCTAAGAGCATGGTCGCCGAAGCCAAGCCCGACCTGCTTCTAGCCTTGGATTGCGGGACGAATGCGCGCGAGGCGGTTGCTTATCTCAAATCGCACGGCGTCGACACCATCGTGATCGACCACCACCCGGCTCAGGGTGGGTCAGTGGCTGACGCCACGGCTCTCGTCAATCCAAAGGTGCATCAGCCTAAGGATAGGGAGGTGGTTGAATTATGCGCCGCCGGCTTGGTCCTTCTGCTCTGCTACCGAATGGCCAAAATCTGGGGCTGTCGCGATCGATGGGATCATGAAGCCGCTGTCATTCTCGCCTGCCTGGGAACGCTGGGTGACGCCAGCACGATGACGAAGACCAATCGAGCGGTTGTCAAAACCGGACTGCACCTGATCAACCAAGAGTCCTCCATCTCACGCATCGTGGGCCTTGCGGCTTTGCTCCCTCTCGATCCCCTTCTTCGGGTCGACCAGCGCCGGTTGCAGTTCGAGGCGATCCCACGAATAAATGCCCTTGGCAGGTTGGGATCGGCGGATCCCGGGGTCGAACTGCTCACGACGGTAGATCCCGCGATTGCGAGGGCAATCGCCGCGAGGGCCTCTGAAGTCAATACCGAGCGGCAACAATTGCAGCAACGGATCGTGGATTCTGCCGGCCAACAAGCCCGGGCGTGCCTCGCACAACACCCGGATTTGGATTTGTTGGTTCTTGCCGATCCTTCGTGGCACCACGGCGTCGTCGGCCCCGCCGCGAGCCGGATCGTCGAACAGTTTGGCCGCAGCGCTATCCTGCTCGGCCGAGATGGACCTGACACTTGGCGGGGCTCAGGCCGGAGCCGCGGCCGGGATGATCTCGGGGCGTTAGTTTCCACGCTCCGAACCGGCGGCCTTATTCACCGTGGGGGCGGCCATTCTGCGGCTGTCGGCCTCGGGGTTACACGCCACCAATTGGAGCACCTCCAAGGGATTCTCCCGGCCCTCGTGATCCCGAAACTCGAAAGTGTCGAACCCGCAACCGAGATCATCGGGGAGGCGGATGATCTGCCCGCGCCAGACTGGCAGCGAGTCCTGGAAACACTGGAGCCTTTCGGGCGAGGAAACCCGGCGCCGGTTTTGACCGCCATGGGATGCGAGATCGCCACCAGGCCAACCAACCTCGCACTTCCCGACGGAACCGTATGGGCCTGCAAGGTCGAAGAGCGGACTCGCAAGGGGCAGTCGCTTTCCGTGCTCTGGCGGGATCCCGGCGAGGCGGCTCGGAAATGGTTGGCTGGCGGGCCCTTTGATCAGTTTCTGGAGTTAACCTGCCGAAGCTACCGTGGAAGGTTATTCTACAACTGGATTGTTCTGGCCTCCACCGCTAAGGATGGGTTCAAAACAACCCAGTAAGTGGCTTTGGCCGGGTGGAGGGAGCCCATGACGTGGGATACAAGTGGCGGCCTTCGGTCAGGCCACAAAACCTTCGTTCCTGGCGACTAGTGCCTGGTCGGAATTCACTAGGAGGCGACCCTATCAAGGTATCGAACCGGATTCCCGGTAGAGGTGGTGGGACATAACCGCGACATAGAGGCGAACGAAGCCGGAATCAGCCTCAGTTGCACGAAACTCTTTGTGCCCCAGACTGTTGGAAATCGGACTTCCAGTGAAATGGCATAGTCAAGCCCTTGACCGGGTTGACGGAGAAGGGGCAGTGGGATCACTCGGGATTAAGCTTTGCGAGTAGTTCTTCGACCAACACCAAGTCATGTTTCAAATCAGCCCGGCCAGACCGGCCAAATTCAGCTCGGAGGCTGGTCCGTGCGGAGCGCAGGTCCTCCAAGCCTTTCTCCCGCTCACCAAGCACAAGCCAGGTTTGCCCGCGATTGGCCGTAAGCAGGGCCAATGCGACGGCCAGCTCGGGGCAGCCATTTTCATCGGGCAGAAGAGCCCCCAGGGCGATCCCCTGATCGTAGAGCTCCACTGCAGTCTGGCGATCCCCCATTGCATTTGTCGCGTTAGCCTCGGTCAGGTAAGCATACGCCAGATCTTTGGCCAGCTCGCGGCGGCCTTCTTGGGTGACCAACGGCTCCCAAATCCTGATTGCATTCTCCGACATCGCCGCAGCGCCGGGATTGTCGCCCAGATGACGCATCAATTTTGCATTCTTCGAGTAGAACGTCGCCAAATCCCCGGCCAACTCATGGCGCCCTTCCTGATTGACCATAGTTGCCAAAATCGCAATCGTACGATCGTAGTGCGCCACAGCTCCAGGGTGGTCACCAACGGCCAGCGCTTGGACCGCCGCAAATGAGCGAACATTTACCAACTCAACGGCCAATTCGCGATGCCCCTGTTTCTGGAACAACCGCTCCAAGATGGTCACTGCCTCAGAGATGCTTCCCATAGAACCGTGACGGTCGCCAAGGAGGCTAACCGCGATGGCCCTAAGCTGGTTTGCAGTCGCCAGCTCATGCCACACTTCATAGTCAGAATCGTCACTGGCCAAACGTTCCAAAATAGTAATCGCCTGATCGCAGCACTTCGTTGTGCCCAGCTGGTCGCCACGGGGGCCAACGAAACCGGCCTTTTTTAATAGGGCCTTAGCCTTAGCAAGATCGAAAGCCCGCTCGCCGAGGACCGCATTGCTGACCACCTCTTCCCAGACCTCAATTTCCTTATTGAAAGACTCCAGCTTGCCCCGGTCGTCGTTCAGATCGCCGAGCACGGCGGCCTTGTTCGAGAAGGCCATCGCCAGGTTGCTGCCCAATTCAACGCGCCCTTCCTTATGCACCAAGAGCTCCCAAAAAACGATCGCCTTATCGAAGAGATCAATCGCACCGGCGTGGTTGCCCAGCTCCCTGAGCATCGCACCCTTGCCGTTGTATACGGTGGCCAGGCTATCTAGAGCCTGTCCCCAAAGTGGCGTTTTCCGAATTTCGCGCCGGCGTTGGGCCGCGGCCTGAGCCCGCGTGGGAAGTTATTCACAATTTGCCTCCGAAAAAGTCCCTTAATCTCGTTT
>Ga0316217_10001465_pt1 | contig 30596 bp, 25 predicted proteins | sample 1anoAmetaG_FD_203633 | JGI IMG/M metagenome (GOLD analysis project Ga0316217, IMG submission 203633) | Freshwater microbial communities from Trout Bog Lake, Wisconsin, USA - 1anoA | ecosystem: Environmental > Aquatic > Freshwater > Lake > Hypolimnion/Profundal zone | place: USA: Wisconsin... | reverse complement strand
TTGACGGCTTCCTTGCCGATAGAAAACATCGTAGCCTCCCTGCTACATGGGACTTACAACATCTCCATGATGGCAGGGAGGCTCACTTTTTCAAAACGACCATTGGACGGTCTTGGCCTTTAGGCGGTTGGGCCAACGCTGCTCAAGTGTTCCGGCTTCAATGGCGCATCCCAACGCCGCCTAAAGGCGGTACTACGAACGGCCTCCGGCCAAAGCAATTGCCCCATCGCCCAGTGGCACACCGCCCCCATAGCCCCTGGGCCCGATCATCGAACACCGCTTTTCAGTACTGGAAATGCGGCTATTACTACGCCACCGGCCGCCCGCTCCGCGGCCTGGAAAAAAAAATGTGGATGTGGCGGACTTTTTGATCGATTTTTGCCGGATGTGCCGACAACCATAATAGGTCGTTAACCTTGGCCGCTCAGGTTATTTAAGGAGTAATGCTTATGACCGCCCATGCCTGTTTGTTGCCGCCGGAACAAGTCACCGTTCGCGTCCGCCGCCGCTACCTGCCGCCCATCAAGGCGGTCCACATGCCGGCCCACCTGGCGAGTTCCGTCACCGTCAGCGCCGCGCCCAGCCCCCTGATGATGGCCCGCGCCAAGCAATGGGAACACTGCCCGCCCGAAGTGTTCGTCGGCTGAGGGGAGCTCGACCATCCGCCCCCCCAAGGACCATAGCCCGCGGTCACCGGTAAACCCCGGCCGCCGGGTGATCGTGGGGGTGCCTCAGTCCCCGCAGGGCCACCGCCCTTAACGGAGGAAGAGAGAGTTCGCGGTTTGGAGCCCACGTTTTCGCGTCCGTTGGCGGCTATCAAACGCACGCCACACGCCAAGACGTGGGCTCCGATCGATTCCGCCGCCTACCGGCATTGCCCCGTAATCCCCCCCCCATAAAACCCCCTCCCCCTCAACTTTCTATGAGCCGTTCGCGCCGTCGCGGCTGCCCGCCGCCAGCGGCCGGCCGTTCCGCGTCGCGCGCTGGCGATGGTCGGTTTCGGCCTTGCGCCCGCCGGATATGCTGATGCTGTTGATGGCGCGCACCACCCCGGCTATTAATTCTGGCGCATGCGGAATGGCGTTATGGCCGCCCTCGATGGTGCTGGTTCGTGCCGCCCCGACAATATGCGCTTCGCGCTCCAGGCCGAATCCTGTGCGCTGATACCACAAATACCGTTCCACCCCTCGGGGCAGGCGGAAATCGTCCCACGCCGGATCGATGAACACCGCCAGGTCCACCTTGGGCAACTGTTCGGCGGCCTGGGCAATGGCCGGGCAGCCAAGACTGTGCCCTACCAGGATGATGTGGTCGTGGGGCTTGGCGGTGGCAATGCCGGTGATGTCCGCCTTGTAGCCGTCCCAGGCACCGGCGGATACCACTTTGGCTTGCGGGCACTGATCGATCACAGCGTGCCGCAGATCACCCAACTGGCTTAAGCCCAATCCGCCCACGACGACCACGAGGGTGGGTTCCGGCCGGGCGCATCCGGAAAGGCACAGCAGCACCACCGCCAGCGCCAGCAGTTTTTGCCACGCGCCATCGGCCAGACCGGCCCATGGTTGCGCCGCCGGGTGGCTTTGGCCCGGCGCCCCGAATGAATCTGCGGCCTTGCTCGTGCCAGTATGTCCTGGCGTGCCTTGCGGTCGCCGGGTCCGGTTCGTCGTTGGCATACAATTCCACATCCCAAATAGAAACGAAAGCCCGCTCCAGCCGGCGCGCAGCGCGACGGTGGCAGGATCCATGGTATTTCTGTCGAATACATTGCGGTCTTTAATTCACTCAAAATGCCAAAAGGCCGCAGCCGATATTGGCCCCGCCCCCCCACCCCTCTTTCCACCGAAATTCTCGACGTATTATCGCCCCTGCCGGCGGTCATCCGCCCCACAATCGTGCGGGGCACGCAAACTTCCACCGTAAACTGGAGACGACCGGGATCGAACCGGCAACCCCTAGCTTGCAAAGCTAGTGCTCTCCCAATTGAGCTACGTCCCCGCAGGTCACTTATGTTACTGATTTTCCGGCATCCCTGCCAGCGCGGGCCGGTTCTGGTCAACCCGCCCGGCCGCGGGTATTCTTTCAGGCAGGTTCATAACAGGAGGCCCAGCCATGGCAAAGAAAGCGAAGCATCCGCCCGTTACCATCCACTATCACGGCCATTCCAATGTGGAAGTCCACAGCGGGGATCAGGTTCTGCAGATTGATCCGTTCTACACCTCCAACCCGCTGGCCGACATCAAGGCCGACCAGGTCAACCCGACGTACATTCTGCTCACGCACGCCCACAGCGATCATGTGGAGGATGCGGCGGCCATATCCCTGCGCACCAGGGCGCCAATCGTCGCCTGCTATGAAATCGCCATGTACTTTGCCAAACAGGGTTGCCCGGTCAAGGCGATGAATCATGGCGGCGGCGCGGCGTTCCCCTTTGGCCACGTGAATCTGACGCTGGCGTTTCACACCAGTTCGTTTGCCGACGGCACCTACGGCGGCCAGCCGGCGGGGCTGATCATCCAGACCGGCGGCGTGACCATCTACCATGCCGGCGACACGGCACTGTTTTCCGACATGAAATTGATCGGCAAATTGTGGCCTATCGATCTGGCGTGCCTGCCGATCGGCGATGGCTATACCATGGGGCCGGAGCATGCCATCAAGGCGGCGGAAATGCTCCGGGCGCGGCAGGTGCTGCCGATTCACTACAACACCTTCCCGGAAATTGTGCAGGATGGCGCCGCGTTCGCCCGGCAGCTTAAGAAACGCACCGGGATTAAAGGCTTGCCGCTTGAGTCAGGCGAGAGTTGCACGCTCTGATGGCGGGCGATGATGCGGCCGAGGACTTGAACCTGCGGCGTCAACCCTTTATGGAGCCACAGATGAACACCGATAAACACAGATATCAGGAGCAGGGCGACAGCCCCGATAATTGCGGGCTTTAAATCGCATCGATGGCGGGCACCTCCGATAATACTTAACCACAGAAACCATAGTAAGTTACATGCCATTAAGGCCTTGACTTTCGGCCTCCGGAATCGGTATTGTCGAACCCACGCAGCAGGCAACTCTTACCAAAGCCAGATCGGGAGACGGGTAGGAGGCCTTTTTGTTCCGTGCGGTCGAACCCGTTATTTTCGCGCGCTGGTTGTGCGCCCCCAAACCCCAGCACCGCCGTGCCGGCCCATCCATGGCGCTCGAACTCCTGGAGGCCCGCACCTATCTGTCCACGGATCCCGGTATGGCCCTGGCCGGCGTGGTCCAAGGTGCCATCGGCAACAGCATCTCCAACCTTACAACCCATGTACAAAGCAACATTAACGCACTGGCGTCCACCCCCAACGGAACGCTTATCGGTGATACGCCATGGGAGGAAGGCGGCGCCGAAGCGACCATCTATAACGCCGGCACGGTCGTGGGAACGGCCGTCGGCACCCACGGGTGGGGCGCTTTTGGGGGCGCGGCCGCCGCCGCCAATAACACGTATTTCTACGTCGCCCTGACCCTGACCAACGGCGGCAACGGGCAGGACTCCGGCTACAACATGCATGATCCGTCCGCCCTGGGCCAATACCCACCCTACGACCCGGCCACCGCCACCAGCGACCAGTGGTGGGGCGTCGAACGCTATACGCTCGCGGGCCAACCGGCGCCCTATGCCGGGGGCCTGGGCCAGACCCTGCAGCAGGCTTTTACGCCCGTGACCACCTTGGCGGATTACGTCGGTGGCGTTAAGACCAATGCCGACGGCTCGATCGCCGGCATGGCGGCCAGCAACACCGTACTGTACACCACCACGCCGGCCACCAACCTGGTGCAATCCTTCGATGCGCTGACCATGCAACCGCTGGCGCAATGGCATGTGGAAAACCCCGGCGCCATCACCGTCGATCCAACCACCGGCAATGTCTGGGTGGTCCAGGGGGCCCCGGGCCGCCGCATGCTCACCGCCTATAGCGCCACCGGGGCACCGTGCGGCGTGCAGATTATCACTGATGGCAATCCCGTGAGCCTCAGCTTTGCGTTTCAGGGCACGCATCTCTACGTCGCCGACGGTACGGCCAATACCATCGACGATTTGACCATCGCCGCCAACCTGCCGGTGCAGTCGCACGTCATTGGCACGGCGCTGTTGAACTACAACGGCACCGAGGCGCCGCTGCGTTTCCTGGGCATCAAGGCGATCGCCGTCGACGCGAACAACAACCTTTACGTGGCGGAAAATAGAACGGGACTGGACACCAAAATCAGCGGCTATTCGGCCGCCGGCACCCTGCTCTGGTCCCTGGAATCCACCGGATCGATCAACATCGGGTCCCCGGATCCGCAGAATACCAGCACCTGGTATGGCCTGACCAACCGCATGACCTATGACTACACCACCGGAAACTGGGTCCAGGATGCCGTGACCATCAATCCCCAGAAATATCCCGGGGATCTGCGCCTGCCTGCCAATGGCAACCTCGCCAGCGCCACCGTGCGCTATATTTCCGGGGAGAAGTTCCTGTTCTGCACCGGCATGTACAACAACATGGTGGCCATTTATCGTTTCGACCCCGCCACCGACGGCGAAATCGCCATTCCCTGCGGCATGATCGACTTTTCCAGCGGCAAGATCTGGTGCGATGCCAACGGCGACGGCATCCAGGAACCCGGAGAGTTGCTCCCCGGCCTGACGAGCGGCACGGTCTGGGGTTGCCAGATCGCCGCCAATGGCGACCTGACGATCACGTATGAAAATGACAGAATAGCCCAGCTCCCCTGCCAGGGGCTCGATGCCAACGGCGTGCCACGTTATGACTTTTCCACCAGTACCTGGTCTACCGCGCCGGCGCCCTTCAGCGGCGAGGGATCGCAGACCGACCGCGCCGTGTACAATGCCGCCGACGATTCGATGATCCTGACCGGCTATACCCCGGCGCTGCCGCGCCTGGTTGGGGCCTACACCCCCGGGTCCCCGCCCACCGGCGGCGAAACGTGGGGCCAGGTCGGCAAGGTCCTCTGCGTCTACGACAACTGGAGCACCACACCGGTACTGCGCTACCAGATCATTCTCCCGTTCGATCCCACCCAGCCGCTGGAATTGACGCATGCCATGGCGGTCGCCGGAGGCCAGATCTTCCTGATCGACCTGATCGACAACCGCATTCTGGACTACCGGCAATCCGATGGCGCCTACCTGGGCACCATCACGCCCCAAGCCGGCACCACCCAGGGTTGGATAGATGCCATGAACGGCCTGCAAGCCGTGGCCAGCCCCGATGGCCATGTCATTCTGAGTGCCGAAGAGGAAATTGGCGCCAAGATGGTGGTATACCAGGTGCCGGCGCTGCCGGGTTCCTGAGCCGCTTCACGACGCACAGGCACCGCTTTCGGCGGCATATTCCTTCCACTGTTCTTTGTCCGCATCATGCACGCCGAGCATACCCAGGGCGAAAGCGATGTTGGCTTTGACATCCGGAGCGCCGTAGCCGACGCCCAGATCGCGGGCCAGGGCCATCACGGCCCGATCGAACTTGGCGGCATCGGTGCTGGCCACCGCCAGCGCGTGGTATTGGCGCGCCGCGGCGGGGTCCAGCGTAAAGGTGCGTTCGAGGACGCGCAGCACTTCCGTCGGGCGGTGCAGTTGCAGCAGCGTGGCGGCCAGGCGCACCCCGGATTGGGCATGGTGCGGCGCCAGCGCCAGCACGTGCGTAAAGGAGGCCGCGGCGGCTTCGAGTTCGCCCGTGGCGCGGTGGCACAAGCCGATGCGGTAATGCAACTCGGCGTTCTGGCGGTGCTCCACGACCAGGGCGCCCAGGCGGGCGCGCTCGGTGCGCAACAGGCACTGCACTTCATGGCAGCCGGTGGCCCAGGAAGCCAGATCCTGCCGCAGGTGGCGCTGGCGCAACGCCTCGGCCAGATTGCCGGCCAGCTTGGTGCGGGCCATGTATTGCAGCAGCAGGTCCGAGAGCTGGGACAAGGAAATAACGGATTCGACAAGGTGTTCCGGCAAGGCGCCGCGCTCGACCCGGGCCTGGGCCAACAGCCACTGGCCATGGCAGACCAGCAGCGTATCGACCAGGTTCATGGCGTCCTGAAACAATTCGGTGGCACGCACATAGCGCCCGCGCTGGAGATAACTTAAACCCCGCCGGCTGAGCATTTGCACGCGATAAACCCCGGAACTTTCCGGTTCCGCGGCATCACCCACCGGCCCCTCCAGACAATCCAACATTGCTTCACTGAATTCCATAGCACCTACCCCCTCGAGATTTGCTAACTGTTCGGCCGCGTGCTCCAACACGCCCGTGGCGGCGCGATCCTCGCCGGCATTGAGCAACAACTGACTTAAGGCCAGCGTCGTGACCATGTCGCGCGGGTTGGCCGCACGGAGTTTCTCACAGGCGGCGATGGCGGTGGCATTGCGGCCCAGGGCCAGCGCCACCGCAGCGCGGCGTTGCTCGACCCAGCGTGGTGCGGCCGGACGGGCCGCGAGCAGATCGTAGATGGCCAGGGCCTGGGACAATTGACCGGCCTGCTCGGCCCGCCAGCCCAGGGCGGCGTACTGATTTGAACCTGCCATCGTCCCGGTGTGGCGGCCCGCGCGCAGATCCATGGAATCCGGCGCGGCAAGGTTGCGGTTCATCGCCTGGTGCAGGCCGCGGCCGAATATGCGTAATACAGACATGCCAACTCCGTTGGTCCAGGACGGCGCGCACCGGCTCCGGAATAAAAGTCGCCAGAGGCTCTTTTTTCAGGAGAGTTCAAGGGCAGGCACGCGTCGTAACTTGTTTCCACAGCCTTCAATCCCAGGCCGGGGGCAGGATTTTCCGCCATCTTTTCCGGGTTGCCGGCCGGACCTTTTCCCGCCCGCAGCCCATCGCATTCTTGCCAGTTGCGACACCCTAAGCATCGGATCAAATGTGCGCCGCCTTAACGCTTCGACCACCAGTTTATCGTTTTCTTGCGGCCAATAATGATGCCGTGCCGCGGCCTGATAATCCACAACGTGGGGGCTTGCAGTTAACGTTTTATGAAGCAAGGTTTCGAAATAGGCGGCCGAGCCGCAGCCATTCACGCCGGCGCAACAGCAGACCGCTGCTGGCCAGCACCAGCAAAAAGGCCGCGCTCCACAGCGTCCCGGGTAATCTGGGTAAGAAAAAGCCGCCGCCGGCCAGAATCAACCCGCCAATCGGACCGAGCCCCGCCGTGCGGCGCAGGAGCAGACCGGCTAACAACAACGCGACCCCAGCGCCGGCCACACTGCCCCATAACACGGCCCAGGAGCCATCGGGGGCCGCCGTTGTGATGAACATACAAAGCGCCGGGGGCAGACCCGCACGATGGTGCCAGAATACCATGGCGGCCAATTGCAGCAGCACCGCGGCGGCCCATAATGCAGCGCCCGCCCACGGGCGCTCCTGTAGATCGCCCAGGCTCACCAGGAACGCCAGTAACGCATACCAGTAAAACAGGCCGACCATGGGCCCGAGCAGCGGCCCGACGGCCGCGCCGTAGGCGGGAAGGCAATAACGCACCACCACGCGTCCTCCGGCCACCAGGCATATGCCGGCCACCAGCAGGGCCAGGCCGCCAAGTTTGCCCATCTGCACGAATTGGTATTGTGCCGGCCGCGCCCCGCCGGCCGAATACCGCGCGGCTGCCAGGGCGTAGGTGGAACTCCAAAGCGTCACGGCCACGTACATCAGCAGCTGGGCCACACGATAACTCAAGGCGTAGTCGGCCGTGGTGCCGCCGGCCGCGCTGGCTGCCGCCGCGCTCAGATACTCCACGCCGCGCAGTGCAACCAGGCCCACCGTCATGGACAGAATCAGGCGTATCTGCGACCAGCGGCCAAACCAGCCCAGCGCTGCCGGGGACGCTGTCAAGTCATGGGAGGGGGTGGACGGGGTCGATGGTGCAAAGCGATATAGCGCCCGCCCGTACCACAGCAACGGCACCAGGGTCGAGGCGCCATACGCCAGCAACAGCCCCACCGCGCCATCGGCACCGGCGGCGATGATGGAAAAGAGCACCAGCAGAACGGCCGCCATGGTTTCCATGCCGGCACTGGCCTGGTAGGCGCGCAACCCGCGCAGGGCCGCAGCCACCCACTGGTACAAAGCGACGATGAGAATATCGGCCGCCGCCGCGAGTACCAGCCACCGCCCTTGGGCACCGGGGAATAACCCTTGCGCCAGCGGGCCGGAAAACACCGCCAGGCCAAGGACCAGCGCCGCCCCGGCTGCCGCCGTGCGCCGCAGATGCTGGCGCAGGAAACTTGCGAGATGACCGGTCGCCTGCTGCCGCGCCGCGTAACGTTCGGCGATTGAATCGACCCCCAGCAGGATCACGGGCACCAGCCAGTTGATAAATTCCAGGCCAATCTGAAAATTCGCGAATTCCCGCTTGCCGCTGGCCCCCAGAATGCCGGCCACCAGCAGCAGCCGCAGGAACGCCATCCCCCGATTGGCCAGCAACAACGGCACATAAACCCGCAGCGCCCCGGCGCGGGAATCCAGCGGCTTGATTGTCAGATAATCCTGTAGCACCGACGTATTAAACCCGAAGTGCGCCGCGCCCGCTATTTACGGCAGGCGGAAGCGGATTATTCCATGGCCCGGCTCTGGTGATATTCGCCCCGTGCGTTTGCACATACCAACCGTCGATGGTTTGGATTACTCAACTCGTCGGTCCCAACGCCGCCTAAAGGCGGTACTCCAAACATACGCGATTCCGGCGTGCGTTCGTCACTTGGATGGTTTCACCAAGGCAACCTGTCCGTTAACCGGGTGGACGCTTGGATTCGAGTTCCTGCCAGCGGGCGTAAAGCGTGTGCACCAATTGCTGGGTGTCATGCAGATCGCTACAGACCTGCGCAAGCTTTTTGGGATCCGGGATGTGCGCCTCGAGCGCGGCCTGCAAGGCTTCCACCTTGGCCTCGGCATCCTGGATGCGCTGCTCGATGGTCTCAAGATCCTTCTGTTCGGCATAGGTGTATTTCTTTTTGGCCGGCCTGGAGTCGGCGGGTTTGGCCGCCGCCGCGGTCCGCGTCGCCTGGGTGGCGGCTTGCGCGGTGGCCGCGATTGCCCGTTGCCATTGCTCCAGATCGGTATACACGCCGGCATTACCCCGGCCATCCAGGCCGACCAGTTCGGTGCACAAGCGTTCGAGCATGAACCGGTCGTGCGTCACCAGCACCAGGGCGCCGGGAAACTCCTCCAGCGATTCTTCGAGCACTTCAAGCGAGGGAATGTCCAAGTCGTTGGTGGGCTCATCCAGAATCAGTACATCGGCCGGCTGGAGCATCAGGCGGGCCACCAGCACGCGGGCCTGCTCGCCGCCAGAGAGCGTGCCCACGGGCACGTTGAGCTGGTCGGTGCGGAAGAGAAAGCGCCGGGCCCAGGAAGTAATGTGCATGGGCTGGCCCTGGAAGATCACATGGTCGATCGCACCGGTGTGCGGCGAGAGGGCCTCCTTGAGCAACTGCGTGCGGTCGAGCATCTGCCGCGCCTGGTCAAAAAATACCGTGCGCAGATCCGCGGCCCGTTTAATGGTTCCGCTATCGGGCTCCAGATCCCCGGTGAGCAGGCGCAGCAGGGTGGATTTGCCCGAACCGTTGGGGCCGATCAACCCCAGCTTGGTGCCCGGGGAGAGGATCAGATCCAGGTGGGAAAACAAGGGTCGTCCGCCCAGCGCCTTGCAGATGTGGTGGGCCGCCAGGAGTTTGACCGTCTTGCGTTCGGTGCCGGCAAACTCGATCTGCACGCCGGCATCGGCAGCGCTGTTGCGGGCCTTGATGTCCGCCAGGTTGGCCGAGAGCCGCGCGGCGGCATCGATGCGGTACTTGGCCTTGGTGGTGCGGGCCTTGGGCCCGCGTTTAAGCCACTCGGCCTCGCGGCGCATGGTATTCTCCATGGCTTCCTGGCGGCTGGCCTGCCCGGCCAGGAAGTCCTCCCGGCGCAGGAGAAAGTCGGAATAGGTGCCATCGACGGCGTAAAAACCCTCGGGATAGGTGCGGTTGATCTCGATGATCCGCGTGGTCATATTTTCCAGCAGGTAGCGATCGTGCGAGACCACCAGCGTGGCAAAGCGCGCTGTGGCCAGCAGTTTTTCGAGCCAGTAGATGCCTTCCAGATCCAGATGGTTGGTCGGCTCATCAAGCAGCAATAGTTCCGGGTCGGTGACCAGGGCGCGGGCGATGGCCAGGCGTTTGCGCCACCCGCCCGAGAGCGTAGCGACATCCTGGGTGAAATCGGGGAAGTCCATTTGCGTAAGCAGAATGGCGGCCTGGGTCTGGCGGTCGTGCTCGTCGAGGTGGGCGGCATCGGCCAGGGCCGCTTCGAGCACGCTGGCCGGCGTGGCGGCTTCTGGAAAGGAATCTTCCTGCGGCACATAGGCCAGGCGGAGCTCGCGCCGGCGTGTGAGTGTGCCGCCATCGGGAGTTTCCAGGCCCGCCAGCAGTTTAAGCAACGTGGATTTGCCCGAGCCATTGGGGCCAATAAGCCCGATGTGCTGGCCTTCGTAGAGTCCCAAGGTCAGGCCGTCAAACAGGGGTCGCTGATAGGTCTTGGCCAGACCCTGACAACTCAATAACAACGCCATAATCAAACACCAATATCCATACGGGCGCACGCACGCCAACATTTTATTCCGGTCGTGATCTTAGCAGGTAGGCGGCGGGGACGGAAATGTGGTGGCGCTATGGCGCGGCACCCGCCCGCATCCTGTCAGGGGATGTTCAGGTCCTGTTGATTAACGCGACGCTCCAATATTTCCTGATGTATTATGGTCCGCCCCCACCCCTGGCTGGTCCCGCCCGCCTGACGCCAACATCCGCGCAAATCCGTTTTCCTGGCAGTTTACTGGTGCCGCGCTTGCCGGCGATTACCGGAGTTCACGCGGACCGGCTGGCCGAGATAAGTGGCGAGCAAATCGGTCAGCCGGGCGAGCGCAATCTCATGGGTCTGACCGGTCTGGGCGTAGAGCCAGTCGCTGAATTTCAGGAAACTCCAGAACGGCGACGCGTCTTTCCAGAGCAGCGGTGCGGCTTGCGTGAACCGGCCGCTGTTGGCCACCAGGTCCCAATACCGGGCGAACCGGCGCAGGCGTTGCATCGTGGCAAAATCCAGCAGCTTGTTCTGGAGGATTTCGTAGGGTGGCTGCGGGCTGTACACGATTTCCCACTCGTCCGTGTGCCGCGCAATGAGCGCGCCGCGCAAGCGTTTGAGGATGCCGACTTGAATCTCGTGCGGGCGCAGCGCCACCAGGCGGTCGAACCCGTTGGCGAAACTCTCCAGCGTCTCACCGGGCAGCCCGATGATCAGGTCGGCGTGGATATGGACCCCGGTCGCAGTGCGGAGCCACTGGATGTTCGCGGTGGCTTGGGCGTTGTCCTGCCGGCGGCTGATGCGGGCGGCGACCTCTTCGTTGAACGTCTGGATGCCGACTTCCAATTGGATCGCGCCGGGTGGAAACCGACTGATGAGTTCCCGCAGCGCGTCCGGGAGCCGATCCGGGATCATCTCGAAATGGAGGAACAGGCCGGGCTGGTAGCGGTCGAGGAAGAACTGGAGGAGGGCGCGGGCGGTGGCGAGGTTGAGGTTGAAGGTGCGGTCCACGAACTTGAAATGCCGGACGCCGCGGTCGAAGAGGCGTTGCAGGGCGGCGAGAAACGGGTCCAGAGGGAAGTTGCGCACCGGTATATCGAGCGCGGAGAGGCAGAACTCGCAGGCGAACGGACAGCCGCGCGAGGCTTCGACGTAGATGACCCGGTGGGCGATATCGTCGGCGGTGTACAAATCGTAGGGCAGGGCCACGCGGTTGAGGTCGGGGACGAACGGTGCGTGACCATTTTTCGCGAGGGGAAGAACCCCTAAAGCGCTGCGGTGGTGCGGCTCTTCGTTCGGCACCGGGTGGCCACCGGAAAGAATTTGCCGGCAGAGCTCGGGGAAGGCGTGGTCGGCTTCGCCGGTGATGACGTGGTCGGCGAGCCGGCAGATCTCTTGCTGGTCGGTTTCGTAGCTGACTTCCGGGCCGCCAATGACAATGATGAGCTCGGGGCGGATGCGTTTGAGGAGGGCGACCAGTTCGGTGGATTGGGTGATGTTCCAGACGTACACGCCCAAGCCGACGATCCGGGGTTGCTGGGCCAGGATGGCTTCGGCAACGTCCACGGGGCGCTGCTGGATGTGGAATTCCAGGAGGCCGGCGCGGGGCTGGAGTTCGGCAAGGTTGGCCAAGAGGTACCGGAGTCCGAAGGCGCAGTGCGCGTAGCGGGCGTTGAGGGTGGTGAGGATGATGTCGGCCATGCCCGCATCGTAGCGGGTCGGTGGTTGTGAATCTAGCTGGCCGTCAACCCAGCACCGCATGAAGCCCGCGGGCAATGAGTTCGGAGCGGCTGATGCCCTGCTTTTTGGCGGAGGCGTCGGCGTGTTTTAACAGATTGCGCTCGATGGTCACCGCCACCATTTTGGCCCCCGCACCCACGCGCGGCCGGCCGCTTTTGCGTGCTCTGGCGTGTTGGGCTTTTTGGGCTTTGGTCAGAGGCCGGCCTGGCACTCCAGGCATTTCCGCATCAAATTCCTTGGTGGCTTGGCGCAGTTCTTCCAAATTCATTTCGGTATAGTTCTTGTGTTTTACGTTTAGCATAATCATCTCCTGCGGCGAAAATTTCTTTTCTCACGGTCGGTCATGGGGCGGGCATGGATGACAAAGACCACTTCGGGGGGCTGAAAATATAGCTTACCTGTACATACTCACCAGCGGAGGTTTGGCCGCGAACAAGGTAGCGACCATCACCCACATACTGCGGATATGGACGGGCGGGATGCTCAACGATGTATTGGGCTTCGTCGGAGCTGACGCCATGTTCGCCGATGTGTTCGACATTCCAAGTGTTCCAGCGGAAGTTCATCAATATAGTATATATAAAATACGGACGGTATCAAATAGCGTCTTGTATTTTTTGTGTATTCCGAGGATGGGCACACAATGGGAACCGTTTGATCGGGTCATCGGGTGATGGGGCCATCGGGCCATTGTGGGCGGGACGCGCGTCAGCGAAAAATCATAAACAGGGGTAACCGGCACTGTTGCCGGCTGCACGGTAGGGATTGCTCGGATTTTTGGTGCCGTTACTGTGCGTCGAATACAAACACTGCATGCAGTACGAGCAGCCAGACCTACCTTGGGATAACTGAGCAACCACGCGCGCTTTAATACTGGCCTTTGTATTCGTACAACCCAATTGAGGGCAGTGTTGTACTGCGCCCGAAATGCCCGGGGACGGTCTCCGGACTGGTGCTATGACGTGTCACGATGCCGGACATAACTTGGAGGCATAGCGATTGGTACTGCTGGGAGCAAATTTTCCCTGGACTGAGCCCGTCGAAGACCCCCGCCCCCCCGACAGCGCCACTCCGCTCCGGCCGGATATTCGCGACAATAGACATTCCCTATCGGTCATTCGGAGCGTGCGCGCAGTTGCAAAACTATCGTGACGCAGTAGCATACGTGCATGATTCATACTGCCGAAGAAGAACCCCGTCGCCGCACCATCGTCTGCTCGCACTGCGGCGGCGAGAATGCCACTAGTGCTACGGTTTGTCGCCACTGCATGGGCCCTCTCGCCGTAATTTCCAATACTGATCCGATGGGCACAGTCTACTCCCGCGGCGAAGTATTTTCCCGCGCCACCGCGAATCCCCAAAAGCCCATTGCGTTCTGGGGCATTATGTTCCTCTTCGGTCCGACTTTCTTGACTTTAGTTGCAGTCTTTTGCCGCAAACTCGCCGACGGGCTGGACGACGGGGAATGGTTTGGAATGCTGCTCTTTTTATTGTTCATAATGCTCCTGGGCGCGATCCTCCTTAAGACGATACGCAACTACCATCGGCCGTGTCCGTCCACGGCCGACGATGACGACGCGGATGGGGATTGATCCGCGACCGCCCCAAACCGGGCGAACTATTTACCGCGCCCCAGCCTGCCACAACGAAATTTCGCACCTCGTGGGAGGCCCGGGTGGGCCGATCATTGGAACCTCCGCCCGTCTATCAGCCCGATTCCGGCCTGAACGTCGGAACATTCCCCCCCCCACCTCTTGGCTTCGCCTTCCCGCTTCGGCAAAATATTCGCACAAATCAAGTTCTCTATCAGGACCGCATGTTGCCCGCGACACCATTGCGTATGAGAAGGGGCGACATTGAGCGGCGGCGTTATCGGCAAGCTTAGAACGGTTCCGTCGTGCATCGGACCGAAACGTCGCCGCTACGGCGACGGCTATAAACGGGCTTTTCGGAACATTTCAGTTGCGTGCTGCGCCCTTCAAGAGTTCATGGGCCTTCTTCCGCGTAGGGCCGGACTTGGTTTTATCGAGCACGGTCTGGAGTGCCGCGGCACGCTGTTCCGGGGATACGTTCTTCAAGTCCTTGCGTTCGGCGAGAGTCACGATGGCGGAGCAGGCTTCTTCGGCCGTGGCGGGTTCGGCGGCGTAGGTTAACAGCAACTCGAGCGCCTTGGCGTTGCCGATGGTGCCGAGCACCGAGCAGGCCAGGCGCTGCTCTTGGTGCCCAGTGAGTTGCGGCAGCAGTTCGGTGACCCGGGCGAGGCGGTCATCGTCCGGAAGCGTCTTGTCACCCTGGAGATACTGCATGTAGCCGCGCAGGGCCAGAACCTGGTGCAACGGCTTCTTGGCGGACTTGGCCAGGTCCAGCAGCACGGGCATCACACTGGCGTCCTGGGGCCACTTGTTGGGCCAGGTGGACAACGCGCGGGCCGCCTCATCCTGGACCGCGGCATCGTTGTCGTGCAGCGCCGTGTTGACGGCGGCAAGAGCCGCGGGGCCGCCGATGCCAGCCAAGGCGTGCAAGGCGACAATCCGCAGCGCCGGGTCGGCGTTCCCGGCCAGCGGCAGAACCTGCGGCGCGCAGGCGGCGCCAGCGCGGGTAGAGGTGGCGGTGAGCGCCTTTTCCAGTGCGGCGCGGTCCACGGCCTGGGAGGTTTTCTGGAGGATACGCACCAGATCGCCCACCTGTTTTTCGCCGCCAAGAGTTGCGATGGCGGCCACGGCGGCGCTGCGGATTCCCGCATCGGCATCTTCGGCCAGGGGCACCAGCGCGGGGAGGGCCGCGGCGATCCGGCGTTGGCCGACCAGTTCAATGAAGATCTGGCGGGCCTTGCCCGCAGCTTGCGGAATACGGGCCGCGATTTGGGCGTCAACGTCGGTGCCCGGCAGTTTGTAGAGTGCCGCCTTGGCGACCTGGGACAACTCCTCGTCGTTGTCCAACGCAACCTTCAAGAGCGCCGGCACGCAGGAGGCGTTGCCGATGCGTTCCATGGCGCCCAGCGCCGCCAAAACGGCGGGCGGGGGGCCGCTTTGGAGAACTTCCAGCAGCGCTGGCAAAGCCGCAGGATCACCGCGGTCCGCCAGGACCAGCACCATCAAGGACTGCCGCTCGGGCGTCAGGTGCGCCATCTGGGCGACCAACGCATCGGTCACAGCGCCGCCGGGCAACTCCCGCGCCGTGCGCAGGCCGATGCCGAAGAGGGACTTGTCCGGAGACTGCAATTGTTCGAGCAGCAACGGCAGGCCGGCCGCCTGGCGGGCCAGGATGGCGCCGCGGATGCCTTCGAGCAGACGCTGCTTGGGCACGTCGGTTTTGCGGACCAGGTCGTAGAGCTTTATGGCCGCAGCGTTGTCGCCTTGCGTGTAAAACCGTGCAGCGCACAGGATGCAGCCCTCGGCCACCGCGGACCGGACCGCGGCCGGAGAACCGGGCAGAAACTCCGCCAAGGCGTTGGCCGCCGGGGTGCCGCCAATATGGCCCAACGCCACGGCAGCCGCCGCAGCCACTTCCGCGTCCGGGTCCTGCAACTTGGGCACCAGCAGAGCAACAGCTTGGGCATCGCGCCGCACACCGATGGAGTTGAGCACGCCGACCAGCAGTCGGCCCTGCAATTTGGGGACCGCGGCGCGGAGGGCGTCTTCTACGGCGGGATCGGGAATCGCTTCCAGGGCGACGCGGGACCAGGAGGCGAGTTTCTCATCGGCAAGCAGCGCCGCGAGCGCCGGGACGGCGGCTTTGGTGCCGCAGAGCACCAACTGCTTGCAGGGTATGGCTTTTTCCTGCGGCGGAGCATCGGATTGGAGGATCGCAATGAGCTTGCGCTCCTGCTCGCCGGCGTTTTGAGCAGGAGCCGCGTACAGCAGCCCCACGGGCATCGCGCAGACCAGCAAGGCCGCCAAATTTGCACCCCACTGGCCAATCCGAATCCTGGACATCGTCATTCTCCTGGGTTGAAAAACCGACATGCTTCTAATAGGACAGGCATGCCGCGGGTCACACTGCCGCCGTTCCGCGCCACGTTGAAAACTTCCGGTTACAGCCGCCACGGTTCACGCAGTGCCTCGGAGAGCAGCCGGTTGGCTTCGTCGTCGTTGATGAAGGTATAGGTCTTGGGATCAAGCGTGACTTTGCGCTTGAGGTAGATGGCGATACCCGAACCGTGGCAGGCGATATGCGTGTGGCAGGCCACGAAGTGGTTGGCCCGCGGCAAGCCGCGGGTCTGCACGCAGTTGAGGAAATCGCGGATGTGGTTATTGGCCGGATAGCCGCCCACTTTGGTCCAGCGGCCGGCAAGCATGGATGGATCGCTCGCCACGATGTCGCCGTTATCGCCGGTTTCAACCCAGCCCGTGTCGCCTTCGAAACGCACCGGACAGGATCCCAGCCCCAGCCAGCCGCTTTCGCGCAACACCAGCTTGACGCCGTTGCCGTAGAGCGCCGAGGCTTGGCCGTCTTCCACCGGGAAGTATTCCAGCGGCTCGGTCAAATCGGCCTCGTTGGCCCACTGGCACAGGTCGACGCAATGCGTGCCCCATTCCAGCACGCCGCCGCCCACCAGGCCGCCGCCCTTTTCAAAGCCAAAGGCACTCCGCATGACGCCCTCGTTGTAGGGCCGCCAGGCGGCGGGGCCAAGATAGGTATCCCAATCGGCCACCTCTTTGGCCGGCTCGGGCTTGGTCTCGGGCCACCAGCCGCTGGGGCCGGTGCCCATTCCGCCGGGATGCGCCACCACGGTATGCAGTTTTCCCAGCTTGCCTTTGCGGGCCAGGTCGACGGCATACTGGAAATGCGACAACCCACGCCGCTGCGTGCCACACTGAAAGACGCGGCCGGTACGCTGGAAGGTCTCAGCGAGAATCAGACTCTGCGCGATATTCTTGGTGCTGGGCTTCTCGCAGTAGACATCCTTGCCGGCCTGGGCGGCGGCGCACGCCATGGCGCAATGCCAATTCGGCCCGGTGGCGATGAGGACCGCGTCAATGTCCGGGCGCGCCAGCAACTCGCGGTAATCGCGGTACGTGACGCAATCCTTATTGCCGTTCCGGGCGTCGACCTGCCCCTTGGCCGCTGCGCGGCGCACGGCTTTGACGTCGGCGATGGCCAGGAACTGCGCATCGTTCTCATTGAGGAAGCAGCCCAGGTCGTAACCGCCGCGGTTGCCGATGCCGATGCCGCCCAGGGTGATCCGTTCGCTGGGGGCCACGTGGCCGTCCTTACCCAGTGCGGACGCGGGAATGATGTACGGCGCCGCCAACGCAGCACCCGCAACCGCAAGGCTGCGCTGGAGGAAATGCCGCCGTGAAAGGGATGAAGTCTTGATCATGTCATGAATCCTTTGCGCAGGAGTGATGCTGCCACTTCCCCGGATTGTAGCCGGAACGCTGGGAAGCTCAAAGACAACATTGGAGTACTGAAGGGCAGACGGAGAACCTGCGCAGGACAAACATGCAGGACGCGGACCGCAACGGGGTTCATTTTGTGCCCGTTGCGGGAAGGGTATCAAAAAAAAGGCCGCTGATTACTGCATTGTCACCCCACACGTAATCGATGCGAAATACCGCGGGTTTGTCATAGGATTTTGTGCGCCCGCTGCGATTCGGGGCAACTGGGCGGCTCGAATCCGCCCAGCCGTTCATCCCAGCCGTAGAACACCAGGCTGGGATTGGTGCCATAGGTTCGATAGGCATGCTCGAGTTTGCCCTGGGCATTTTCCAGATAACCGGCGACGGCCGCCGCGTCGCCGGTATAGTTGTAACAGTTGATCCAAAAGGCGGGACCATTAATGATTCTGGCAGGAATGGTTGCCTGTGGAAACAAAGTTACACGTTCTGCGCCGGAAAAAGCGGCGCCGGGGAACGGTTCTTTCGCCCAGTTTGCCGTTCCCCGGCACGGTGGTATACTGCGCCCGTGATGGTTGAAGACGGTCTCCGGGCTGCCGGGGTGACGTATCGCAAGGGCGGAGATAACGTGGAGGCGCGGCGATTGTCTAATATTTTATCACGCCATGGCGGCAGGCGCTCAGGCAAGATCTGGTCCATGAAACGCTGTTTGGCGGGCTGCGGTGCCATGGTCGTCGGGTTGCAGTTGGGAATGTCCACCGCCAGCCAGGGAGCCACCGCAGCCATCGACCGGGTCCCGCCCGGTTTTTTCCGCACCATCTTGACCGGAAAGGATTCTGCCGAACGCTTGGCGGAGCCGCCGGTCACCGCCATCGGCAAGGCAGCCAATCACCCGTTCAGCACCGCCTTCATTTCTGCGCAATGCCAATGACCTGTAGCCGCATCAACCCGGAGAAACCATGACCCCCAGAGAACGTGTGCTTGCCATCCTCAATCGTCATCCGGTCGACCGCATCCCCATCGACTTGTGGCACACGCCCGAGATCTCCGCCATGCTGCGGCAGCATTTTGGCGTGACCGACGATCTGGATCTCTACCGGGCCATGCGCCTGGATAAGATTGTCTGGAACTTCATGGACTATCGGACCCTGGAGGGCGAAGCGGCGGGCGCCCAATCGGGCGCGGGCGCTGAGGCGGGCGCCAGCCGCACGATGTGGGGCGTGCCGCTGAAGAATATCCAGGCGGGTGCGGCCGAGTATGCCGAGTTTGGCGACGCACCCATGAAAGACTTTGATTCGCCCCGGCAGCTCGATGATTACCCGTGGTGGCCGCACCCGGACCGTTTTGATTACGCCAAGGCCCTGGCCGCCGCCCAGCGTGCGGCCCCGGATTTTGTGCTGATCGGGCCGTGGGTCTCGTGCTTCGAAATTTATTGCCAGTTGCGCGGCCTGGAACAGGCCATGCTGGACCTGGCACTGGATCCGGACCTGGTGGATGCCATCCTTGACCGTATCGAGGCGATCCAGTCCGAGATGATGCGGCGTTACTTTGTCCGCGCCGGCCACCTGCTGACCCTGGTTTTCATTAGTGATGACATCGGCGGACAGAACGGCCTGCTGATGTCCCCGGCCACCTGGCGGCGCCACTTGGAGCCGCGGCTCAAACGCTGGTGCCGCTTGATTCACGACCACGGCCTGAAAGTCTTTTTCCATTCCGACGGCGGCATAGAGCCACTGCTCGGGCCGTTGATTGATTGCGGCATTGATGTGCTTAACCCCATTCAGCACGCCTGCCCCGGCATGGATATGGCGGCACTCAAGAAGAACTACGGCCAGCGCATCATTTTCCACGGCGGCGTGGACAACCAGACCGTTCTGCCGCGCGGCACCGCGGAGGATGTACGCCGCGAAACGCAGAACTGCCTGGAGACCCTGGGTGCTGGCCGGCAGGGCTTCATCTGCTGCTCATGCCATAACACCCAGCCGGGCACACCACTGGAAAACATCCTGGCCATGGTGGAGACAGTGCAACAAGCGTAATGCCAAACGGTCCGGTCAGGCCACGGATAAACGACGACCCACGTAGCCGCGCTGTGTCGAAAGCGCCGCGGCCAGCAATCCACATCCGCGTATGGCTCCGCCCCCAAGAGACAATCCCTAGCAAATAACAAACGGCAGGCTCCAAAGCAGGGGCTTACCGATCAAAACCTGCCGTTTGGCCCAACGGCGCTGCTACGGCGCCGGTCCGCACCCTTACTCCAGCGGCAAGAGCCAGATATTGCGGAACTGGACCGGGCTGCCGTGGTCCTGCAGCATCAGCGGGCCGGGCTGGGAAGTATCGCCGCCGCGCCCGCCCGGGGTGCAGTCTTTGGTCAGCTTGGTGTGGTCATGCACCTGCACGCCATTCCACCAGACGGTCATGACGCCCGGTTCGGTCTTTTTTCCGTTTTCAAATTTGGGGGACTGGAACTCGATATCGTAGCTCTGCCAGACCGTGGGCGCCTTGGCAACATCTTGGCTGGGCGGTTCAATGCTGTAGATCGCGGCGCACATGCCATCCTTATAAGTGTCGTTGTGGTAGGCATCGAGCACCTGGACTTCGTAACGCCCCTGCACGTACACGCCGCTGTTGCCACGGTCCTGGCCATGTCTGTTGGGCAGGTAGGGGATGCGGAACTCGACGTGAAGTTTAAAATGGCCGGCGAGTTGCTCCTTGGAAATGATGTTGCCGCCTTTGACCTGCAGGACGCCGTTGGTGACGATCCAGTTCACCGCCGATTTGCCGTCCATGGCGGTCCACTTGGCCAGATCCGCCTCCTGGCCGCCGAACAATACCACCGCCCCCTGCGGGGCCGGAGTACTGGCGGCATCTTCCTTGTCCGCTGGTTTGTCGATCTTCAGGTCGCCGGTGCCATCGTACTGGGCGCGGGCGCCCGATACGGTAATCAACAGGCTTGCCATCAAGGCCGCCATCCAAAAACGTGCCATATTCTTTTCCTTCCGCGCGTTAGCCAAGTCTGAACAATGTGCATGTGACTGCGGCCCGCGACCAACGCGGGCACGTGCCATTGACGCGGCGGCATTGTAGCACGTGCCGCCCGGCGGACAAGCGGCACTGCCAAACCAACAACACCAGCCCAGACACCCCATCCTTGTGCCACGACTACCCGGCCGACCGCGACCGCTACAAACCGTCGCCGACCGATGCCTATGGTTTCTGCACTAGTTTCACCTTCGAACTCGACCCGCCGGCGCCCTGAGACTGCCGGTTATTTGGGCCGGCGATTCGATCTTGGTATACTTGCTTTGTCAGGACAGGAGTTGGTGCATGCGCATAACCTTGCAACCGCGGCTCAAAAAGTTTGTTGAGAAGCAAGTTAAGGCTGGCTGCTATCAAAGCACGGATGCGGTCCTTGCTGCAGGCCTGACGCGCCTGATGCAGGACGAGCAGTCTTTTGATTTCGCGCCCGGCGAATTGCAGACTCTGGTTGATGAAGGCGAAGCTGACCTGGCACGCGGGGATGCTTTCGCCTTAGAGCAGGTGCGCGCCCATTTTCGCGGCAAAGCGCGTGCGGGTGGTCGGCCGCAGCCGATGCGGCGCCCCAAGTAAGCTGCATTTCAATGCTTGGTATTTTCGGATTGCCGGAGCAATATGTCCCCACACCACGTGATCATCAGTCAGCATGCCCTGCGCGACCTTGATGACATCTGGGCGTACATAGCGCGCGAAGCAAGTCCGACGGCGGCCGCCGCGGTGGTCGCAAGGATTCTCGGTGAGATCGACCGCGTGGCCGAAATGCCGGGTTTAGGCCATCGGCGACAGGATTTGAGCAGTAAGTATCGCGCCTGGACGGTGTACCGGTATCTGGTCATCTATCGTTTCGACGCGCAAGGTGTATGTGTGGTGCGCGTCGTCCACGGGAGCCGGAACCTCCGGCGGGCGTTCCGGCCATAGGCCGATAAAGGAATTTGACGATGCGCATTCGATTGTTGTGGCTGAAGGTTCTGGCGACGGTCCTCCTGCTGGGACGGGCCGTGATGGCCGGCGCGCCGCTGCCGCGCAGTACGCCGGAGGCCCAGGGGATGGGGGCGCAGGATATCCTGGCGTTGGTGCAGGCAGCGGACCAGACCATCCACACCATGCACAGTTTCATGATCGTGCGGCATGGGCAGGTGGTGGCCGAGGGATGGTGGAAGCCGGAGGCGGCCGACAAGCCGCACGTGATGTGGTCGGTCAGCAAGAGTTTCACGTCGACGGCGGTGGGCATGGCGATAGCCGAGGGGAAACTGCACCTGGACGACCCGGTGCTCAAGTTCTTCCCGGACCAGGCGCCGGCGCAGCCATCAGAGAACCTAAAGGCGATGCGCGTGCGCGACCTGCTGAGCATGAGTTGCGGGCACGAAAACGAAATTAAGTTCGGCCTGACCGGGCCGGCGACGCCGACGGTGCAGGCGTTTTTGGCGCACGAGGTGCCGCACAAGCCGGGCACGTTTTTCAAGTACAACACGCCGGGCACTTACATGCTCTCGGCGATCGTTACCAAAGTGACGGGGCAGACGGTATTTGACTACCTTAAGACGCGGCTGTTTGAGCCGCTGGGCATCGATGATGCCCAATGGGACGCCAGTACCGAAGGCTACAGCTTGGGCGGGTATGGGTTGCATATCTGCACGGAAGACCTGGCGAAGTTCGGGCAGTTGTATCTGCAAAAGGGGAACTGGCAGGGCAAACAGCTTCTGCCCAGCGACTGGATAGCACAGGCAACGAGCCAACAGATCGACAACACCCCCAAAGACCACCCGGAAAATCGGCCCGATTGGCGGCAAGGCTATGGCTACCAGTTCTGGGTCTGCCAGCACCACGCCTTCCGCGCGGATGGCAAGGATTGCCAGTTCTGCGTGGTGGTGCCAGAGCAGGACCTGGTGGTGGCGATCACGGCCCATACCGGCCAGTACCAGGAGATTCTGGACCTGGTCTGGAAACACATTTTGCCGGCCTGCCATGACGGGGCGCTGCCGGCCGATGCCGCGGCCGATGCGCAGCTCAAGGAGGCGGCGGGCGCTTTGGAGGTCCGCGGGGAGAAGCGGTGATTAGATCGTTACCGCCTAACGGTTCTGGCCGCGCACATCATTCTTCATGCCTTCGGGCACTAGCTCCCGAATCAGCACGGTCTTGCAGCGCCAGGGACGGGCGGTGCGGCTGACGGCGCTGGAGAGCACCTTGGCGTGCGGGACGTTGTTGAAAAGCTGGTCCATGATGCGCTGGGAAATTTCCACCTGGAGAGCCACTTTGCCTGGATGGGTTTCGTAATCGCGCTCCAGCACGTGGCTGTATTTCTCGACGAAGGTGACCCCCTTGGGCTCGTTGAGCGGCACAAGCACTTCGGCGGTCAGGGCTCGGCCGAGCATCTGGTCGCGTACCACTTCCGAAAGCTGCGTAATGCCTTCGCCGTCCTTGGCCGAGATGGGCAGGGCCTCGGGAAACATCGACCGCCAGAACGTTAAGTCATCCGGTGATTCGACGGCATCGATCTTGTTGAGCAGCAGCAGCGCCGGCTGATCGCTACAGCCGATATCCATCAGCACCTGCTGCACGCTTCTTAGCTGCTGCTGGGCGTGGGGATGGGCGACATCCAGCAGCACCAGGAGCATGTCGGCGTGGGTGGCCTCTTCGAGCGTGGCCTTGAAACTGGCGACCAGGTGGTGCGGCAGGTCGCGCACGAAGCCGACGGTATCGGACACCAGGGCGCCGTGGGCATCGCCCAGGCGCCACTGCCGGGTCTTGGTATCCAGGGTGGCAAAGAGTTTGTCTTCCACAAATGTACCGGCGCCGGTAAGCGTGTTGAACAGCGTGGATTTGCCGGCATTGGTGTAACCCACAAGGCTGATAGTGAAATGCTGCCGCTTGCGTTCCTGCACCTCGCGGCTCTTGCGCTCCTGAACGTCCTTGATGCGCTTCTTGAGATCACTGACCTTGTCGCGCACCAGGCGGCGGTCGATTTCGAGCTGCATTTCACCCGGGCCGCGGGCGCCCACGCCAGAACCGGCACCGGCGTTGATGCGCTCCAAGTGGCCCCACATATGCTGAAGCCGCGGATAGGTGTATTCCATCTGGGCCAGCGCCACCTGCAATTGGGCCTCGTGGGTGCGGGCCCGGGTGGCAAAGATATCCAGGATCAATTCGCTGCGGTCGAGGATCTTGCAGTTGCAGATTTTTTCCAGGTCGCGGAGCTGGTTCGGGGACATGTCGTTGTCAAAGATGACCACGTCGGCATCGTGGGCGCGCACCATTTGCGCAATTTCCTCCGCCTTGCCGTGGCCAATGTACGTGCCGGGATGAATCGTCTTGCGCTCCTGGGTGATGCGTTCGACCACATTGGCGCCGGCGGTTTTGGCCAGGGATGAGAGTTCGCCGAGCGGATCCCGCGGATCGGCGGAGGAGTCGGGCAGCAGAACCCCGACAAGAATGGCTTTTTCGGCGCGGACGGAAAGGTCGGTTCGTTTATCCTGTGACAATAGAGTAAAGCCCCTTTGAGGTTGTTACGCGGAAAGACACGGAAGGTTCATTATAGGGGTCAGGGGGTCAAGGGGTCGAGGGGATTGTCGATTTGCGATTTTCGATTGTCGATTGGGATGTGCGGTGGGCGGTGCGCGGGATATTCCGCGATCCACAAAATTGAGCTACACCAATAGGGTTATGACGGCTCAACCCATCTTTGCAAAACCGCCGGTGGGGGCACCGGCGCCACTGCACTACTGGCCGACGCCCTTTACTCGGCCGATCAGGCGCAGCAGCCCATCCAGAATCGTCAGCGGATGCGGGGGGCAGCCGGGGATGTAGAGGTCCACGGGGACCACCGAATCGGCGCCGTTGTGCTGTTCGGGATGGTCGATATAGGGGCCGCCGTTGATGGCGCAGGCCCCTACTGCGATGACGATCTTGGGGGCGGGTACGGCGTCGTAGGTCTTTTTGAGGGCCAGGTGCATGTTCTGCGTGACTGGGCCGGTGATTAAGATGCCATCGGCGTGACGCGGGGAGGCGACTACCTGGATGCCAAAGCGGCTCAGGTCCCAGCCGATGGTGTTAAGCACGTTCACATCCGCCTCGCAGGCGTTGCAGCCGCCGGCACTGACCTGCCGCAGCCGCAACGACCGGCCCAGCAATTTCTTGAGCTGGGCCCCGAGTTCCACGGCCAGTTGCAGATCCTTGCCCGGCTCGACCACCAGGTCGGTGCGCTGGCGCACCGCCAGGCGGTAGTCCCGGGCGTAGGTGATGGCGTTTTGCGGGCAAGCATCCTGGCAATCGGTGCAGAACAGGCAACGGCCCAGGTCGATGCGGGGCTTGTCGGTAATGGTAATGGCCTGCGTGGGGCACGCCTCCACACAGGTGCGGCAGCCGGCGGGGCACTTGTCGGCAGCAATCACCGGGCGGCCCCGGAACTCCAATGGAAGTTCCGGGGGCGGACCGTCCGGGTATTTCATGGTGCGATGGCCCTGCTGTAGCCGGGCCAGCAATACGCTAATCATCAGACACTCCCATCTACAGGTCATGGCCGCAATAGGACAAATTAAAACTCTTGTTGCACAGGGGGAAGTCGGAAATCTGGCCGTCGCGCAGGGTGTAGGCCAGCGCCGCCCAGTTATGGAACGAGGGATCGACCACCTTGTAGCGCAGGAAGTGGCCGGATTCATCGGTGATGGCGGTATGGCACAGTTCGCCGCGCCAGCCTTCGATGAGCGAAACGACAATGCTGTCCGGCGCAAGGTTGCCCACGGGGGTATCCAATTCGCCGCCCGGCATGGCGGAGAGTTGTTCCTTGAGGAAGGTCAGCGAGTGCTGCATTTCCAGCCAGCGCACGTAAGCGCGGGCGAAGACATCGCCGGTTTCCCAACTGGCCACGGGAATCTGGGCGAAGCGGAATACGCCGGTGGGATGATCCTGCCGGGCATCGCGGGATAGGCCGCAGGCCCGGGCAGCCGGACCGACCAGGCCCAGTTGCAGCGCCACGTCGCGCGGGATGATGCCGATTTCTTCAAAGCGAGCCATGACCGAAGGCGAATCCCACAGCAGGTTGACGGCGCTGCGGCAATCTTTTTCCGCCGCCGCCAGGCGGGTGGTCAAATCCGCCGCCAATTCCGCGGATATATCAAAGCGCACCCCGCCGGGGCGCACCAGGCCCCGGCCAAAACGGCTGCCGCACACGGCGGCGGTCATGTTGAGAAAATCGCCGCGCAGCCGCCCGCAGAAGGAGGCGGTGGGCAGGAATCCCACATCGCCGGCCAGGGCGCCCAGGTCGCCGATGTGATTGGCCAACCGCTCGAGTTCCAGGGCAACCCCGCGAATGGCCTGCACACGCGGAATCTTGCGGGCTTCGGCCAGCGCTTCGATCACCTGACAGTAGGCAGTGGTATGGCCGATGGTCGTATCGCCGCAAAGAGTCTGGGCATAATGCACGGAACGCTTATTGGGACCGCCGATGAGGGCCCGTTCGACGCCGCGATGCTGGTAGCCCAGCGAGATCTCCAGATGAAACACCTGCTCGCCATGGCACTGGAAACGGAAATGACCCGGCTCGATAACGCCGGCATGCACCGGCCCCACCGCCACCTCGTGAACTTCTTCCCCGGCTACGCGGTAGAAATTCGTCACGCCGATCTGCGGCGGTGCGCCGTCCCCCGCCAGCGGCGGGGCAAAGCGCACCGGCTTAAGCCATGGATGGCCGACCGGTGTATAGCCATATTGCTCGGCGATTTCGCGCTCGAACAGATGGACCTGCGGGCACTGGGGCGTGAGGGCTGGGAACTCTCGCGCCGTCAGCAACGTACGGCCAATATGCACCACGGCGTCCTGATCGTCGGCCAACACCACGTACAGGGCCAGGCCCGGGGTTTCCGGCACGCCAAAGAGCGCCACCACGCGGGCCCCGTCGGCGACCGCAGCGCTGATAACATCGCCAAAGCGCGACAGCGCCAGCGTGGGTACACCCCGCCGCGGCACGGCGCGGCCATTGCTGACTGTCAGTAAAGGTTCCAGCATGGTGGTCATGGTTGCACCCCTCCTGCGGCCGGTATGGCCAGGTACTTGGCGGCATCGGTCAGCAGGGCATGCAGCGGCGGCGGAATATACAATCCCAGCAGCAGGATCGCCCCCAGGGACGCGACAATGGGCAGGGCCGTGAACACGCCATCACGATAGGCGGTGCGCCGCGCGGCGGCCGGCGGCCGGCCTTGCACCACTGCCAGCACGGTGCGGCCCATGCCGACGAACACAATCAACAGGAACAGCAGAAACAGTGCCGCAACGATAAACCGGCCGTGCTCAAACGCCCCCAGCAGAATGCGAAATTCGCTGACAAACGGCCCGAACGGCGGCGAGCCGGTAATCGCGAAAAATCCGAGCAGGAACATGGTGCCGGAGATGGGCAGACGCCGTATGGCGCCGCGCACCAGGTCCGTCGTCTTGCTGCCATAGGCACGGTGGATATTTCCGGCCGACAGGAACAAGACGCCCTTGGTCAAACCATTGTTGAGCATGTGCAGCAGGGCGCCGTAAACGGCGCCGCCGCCAATGCCGATGCCCAGGATCAGGATGCCCATGTGCTCGACGCTGGAATAGGCCAGCATGCGCTTAAAGTCCCGCTGATCCACCATGAAGGCCCCGGCGACGCCCATGGAGAGCAATCCCATGAAGATCAGCAACCGGTCCACATACGGCGCCGCGCCGGCCGCAGCGCACACATGATGCGCCCGCAGCAGCACCAGGAAGGCGCAACTGGTCAGGCCGCCGGCCATCAAGGCCCCGACCACGCCGGGGGCTTCGCCATAGGCGTCGGGCTTCCAGGTGTGCATGGGTGCCAGGCCCATTTTCGTGCCATACCCCACCAGCAGCAGCACGAACGCCGCGGTGAGCCACGGGCGGGAGAGCGTCTGTCCACGGGCCACCAGATCGGCAATCACCAGCGAGGGTGAAGCCTCCAGCGTCACCGGAGCGCCGGCCTGTTCACCGGCCGTTTGAGTGGCCGGCGCTGCGGCGGTAGCCGCGGCGGCACCGGGTTGCAACGCCGCATAGGCCAGGAAAAACGATCCGAGCAGGGCGATGGCGATACCCACGGAGCAAATCAAGAGGTACTTCCAAGTCGCCTCGATGGAACGCGGCGTGCGGTTAAAGTAGATCAGCGGCGCCGTGCAGAGGGTGGTGGCTTCGGTGGCCACCCACATGAGCCCCAGGTGCTGGGCACAAACCACCAGCGTGGCGGCGGCCAGAAAGCCCAGCAGGCAGGTGCAGAAGATGCGGTTGGGCCGATCGGCCCGGTAACGCAAATAACCGACGGCATAGAACGAGCAGATCAGGAACAGCAGCGTCAGCAGCAGCAGCACCAGCCGCCCCGGCGGGTCGAGCACCAGCCAGCGCAATTCCGGGAACGGATCGGCCCGGAAGAGCAGAATCAGTGTGCCGGCCAGGTGCCCCAGGGCGCCCAGCGGCAGGAGCCAGGGGCGCAGGCGGTCGGATGGCAGCAGCGCCGCCAGGGCCGCCAGAACAGCAGGAATCAATATTAAAATCAGTGGCATGTCTTAATCCTTCAGGCTCGAAAGCCGGCGCGTGTCCAGGGAATCAAACTCGCGATTGATGTGGTGAATGATGATGCTGATGACAAAGATGCCCACAAACAGGTCCAGCAGCACGCCGGCCTCCACCAGGAACGGCATGGCCTTGAGCAACAACAGGCCGAAAATGAAAATCCCGTTTTCCAGGATCAGGTAGCCGGTCGCTTGCGTCAGCGCCTTGATGCGCGTGGTCAACAGCAAAAACCCCGTGAGCATGGTGGAGAACGCCACCGGAATCACCAACATGCCGGCGTGGCCGGGGGCCAGCGGCAACTGCGAAGCCAACGCCATGGAACCAGCCGCGCCGATGGCGCCCAGCAGCATGGTGGGCAGCAACCCGATGAGCGGTTCAACTTCGCGTTTCACCTGTGTATCGCGCAGGGCTTTAAGCAGCATCTGGGGAATGATCAGGCCTTTCATCAGCACCGTGGCGATGGCGATAAGGATCTCCAGCGCGTTAACCTCGCCATGCATCAGCACCGGCATAAGGCCCAGCAGAATGCCCTGCAGGGCGGCGGTGTGCACCAGCGCCCGGATACGGCTGGTGCCCAGCGCAAAGAAATTCAGCAACAGCACCAGCACCAGGAAAGCATTTAATATAGTGGGCATATAAGACCAAACCTCACCGTAACAGCAACACAAAACCAAAGCCGCACAACAGGCACGCCGCCACCAGCAGCATGGGCACATGGCGCATCTGCAACCGGGCCATGACCGACTCGACGACGCCGACCACCGCCGCCAACCCCAGCAATTGGGCGGCAAACAAAGCCCAATCCAGCACCGGCCAGGCGGTATGGAACGGCAGGATCACATGTCCGACCAGGGCCGTGAGCACGAGCAGTTTGACGGCGGCACCATACAGGATGACGCCGAACAGCGGGCCACTGTGATCGAGCACCATCACTTCGTGGATCATGGTCAGTTCCAGGTGGGTGTTGGGATCATCGACGGGAATGCGGCAGTTTTCCGCCAGCAGCACGATGAACAAGCCCACCGCCACCAGCACCAGCGGCGCGATCGCCATGCCCAGCGGCGCACCGGCATGGTGTTCCTGCACCTGGAGCATGGTCGTCAGGGTTAAGCTGCCCGACAGCCGGGCCAGCACCAGGAAACCCAGGAACAGCGCCGGCTCGGCCAGACAGGCGAAGGTTACTTCGCGGGCCGCGCCCATGCCTTCAAAAGCCGAGCCGGTATCCAGGGCGGCCGTGGTGGTGAAAAACCGCGCCACGCCAAACAGGTAGGCAAACAGGATCAGGTCCCCGGTAAACGACACCGGCGCCGCAAACGGCCCGAATGGCACCAACAACCCCGCCAGCAACACCGCCAGCAAGCTAATGAGCGGCCCGGCGCGGAACACCCAGGAGGTGGTGGTGCTTAAGACCATCTCCTTGCGCAGCAAACGCGCCAGGTCATAATACAATTGCAGCAGCGGCGGCCCATTGCGCCCGGCAAACCTGGCCTTCACGCGGTTGATCACGCCCAGCAGCAGCGGCGGCATGATCAGCAGAAAGGCCAAATGGACCCCGATGCGGGTTATATCATCTAATGTTGGCATGGCAGTTATCACCCAACTCTTACCACTGGCACCTAGGCCAAAAACATCAACACAACCAGGATCAACAACACATACACCAGATACGCCGGCAGCGAACCGTGCTGGAAAGAGCGCACCGCCAGCACCAGACGGCGGACCCCGGCAAACGCCGGTATCACCGCACGATCCAGCACCGTATCGGGCACCTGGCTGGAAAAATGCCGCGGCGGCGGAAAGACCGTGCGGCGTAAGCCGACCGCGGCCACCTTCGGAAACAGCACCCAGCCGAGCAACTCCACCAGGGCCTGGGAAAACGACGAACCGGTATATTGCATGCGGGCACTGGGGGCGGCGTAGCCGCAATCCCACGTGCCAACCCGGGCGCGCACCCGGCGGTTGACCCACTGGAGCGCCGGCAGCACCACCAGCAGCAGCAGGACCAGCCCGGAAAGGCCGCAAATACTCAGGGTTTGCAACGGCACATTGCGGCCGATGGCGCCGGCCACGGAAACCTGGGCCCAGCAGCCAATGGCCGGCTCAATCACGGGTATCACAATAAACGGCAGCAGGCCGATGGCCACACAGCCCAAGGCCAGCAGGACCATCGGCAGGAGCATGGCCCCGGCCGGATCGTGGGCATGGCGGGCGGCGGGGCTGCGCGCTGCGCCACCAAACACTCCACCCAGGAGTTTCACGAAGCCCATCACCGCCAAGGCCCCCACGGTGGCCAGGGCCGGCACCGCCAGGGCGATCCAGGCGGCCGCGGGCGCGCCGGCCCGGAGCGTTTGCA
>Ga0316217_10001464_pt1 | contig 30606 bp, 24 predicted proteins | sample 1anoAmetaG_FD_203633 | JGI IMG/M metagenome (GOLD analysis project Ga0316217, IMG submission 203633) | Freshwater microbial communities from Trout Bog Lake, Wisconsin, USA - 1anoA | ecosystem: Environmental > Aquatic > Freshwater > Lake > Hypolimnion/Profundal zone | place: USA: Wisconsin... | reverse complement strand
GATCCCACCTTTTCCCAACATAATGGTGAAGTTGACAACCGAAACAGGAGGACGCCCATGACCGTCGTGACCATCTCCAATGAACTGGGCAGCCAGGGCAGTCTGGTGGGGGAACTGGCGGCCCGCGCCCTGGGCTACCATCTGGCGGACCAGGCCACCCTCGAGACGCTGCTCAAGGACTATGGCCTGGTCGAGTTCCACGAGGAATACCGTTCCATGCCGGGCTTCTGGGACCGCTTCGACGCCGAGAAGCAGGAGCGGCGGGAGACCTTCCTGGAGATGCTCGACCGGTCCCTGCAGGCCCTGGCGAGCCACGGCGACGTGGTGATCGTCGGGCGGGGCGGCTTCGCGGTGCTGGCCGGGCTGGCGGATGTCCTGAACGTGCGGATCCAGGCGCCTCTGGAAAAGCGCATCCAGCGCGCCGAGGACCAGTCCCTGGGCTCCGAGCCCGGCCCGGCGGAAGGGGCGGTGAAGGAGTACGACCAGTTGCAGAAGGACTTCGTCGAGACGGTCTACGGTGTGCCCTGGGACGATTCCAAGTCCTTCGACCTGGTCATCGACACTGGCAGGATCACTCCGGAACTGGCGGCGTCGCTCATTACCCAGGCGGTGAAGGCGCTGCCGCGGGCCGCGGAGGGCGCAGCGGCCGCAGCGGGACTGGCCGTGGACAAGGTGCTGGCCACGACGGTGCGGGAAGTCCTCAAATGCCAGACGGAGCATGCATGACACCGGGACGTCCGGCTATAGTTCCGCTATGCCCGCCATCCTGCTCGCCCTCTCCGCGATCCTGCTCTGGAGCAGCCTGACCCTGCTCAGCACCGGCGTGGGCCACCTGCCGGCCTTCTTCGCCAGCGGGGTGGCGCTGGTCATCGGCGGCCTGGCGGGGCTGTTCAAGGCGGGGGAATGGCGGGTGCCGGCCCGCACCTTCGCCCTGGGGGTGGGCGGCATCTTCGGCTACCACGCGCTGTTCTTCCTGGCCCTGCGCCACGCGCCGGCGGTGGAGGTGAACCTGCTGCAGTATCTCTGGCCGCTGCTCATCGTCGTGCTGTCGCCGCTCTACCTGGGCGGCTTCCGGCTGGCGCCGCACCACCTGCTGGGCGCCGGCCTGGGCCTGCTGGGCGCGGCCCTGGTGATCTCAGGGGGCCGGCTGCGCCTGGACCTGGCCTTCCTCCCCGGCTATCTCCTGGCCCTGGGCGCCGCCTTCACCTGGTCCAGCTATTCCCTGCTCACCCGGCGGGTGCGCCCCTTCCCCACCGGGGCGGTGGGGGGCTTCTGCCTGGCCTCCGGACTGCTGGCCCTGGGGGTCCACGGCCTGCTGCGCCTGGCGGGGCCGGCGGCGCCGCCGCTGGCGGTCGCGCTCCGGGACTGGGCGTTCCTGGTGCTGCTGGGCCTTGGCCCCATGGGCCTGGCCTTCTACACCTGGGATGCGGCCATGAAGCGCGGCGACCCCCGGGTGATCGGCGCCCTGGCCTACCTCACGCCGCTGCTCTCGACCCTGCTGCTGGTCTGGTTCGGCGGCCGGGAGCTCACCCTGCGCTCGGCCTGCGCCATGGGGCTGATCGTGGCCGGCGCCCTGGCGGGCTCGCTGGACCTGTTCCGCCAGCTGCTGCGGCGGGGCTCCCAGGCCGCGGGCTGACCGTTCCGGCTCAGAGCTCCCGGTTCAGGGCATCGACGGTTTCCTGCATGTGGAACCGGGCCCGGCCCAGCAGGCCGTCCCGGCGCATCACCAGCACCAGGGAGCAGCGTTCGGCCGCGCCGACCATGAGGATCCAGTGTTCGCTGGTGCAGAAGGCCACCTGCTCGACTTCGCCCCGGTCGAAGTCCTCGATGGCGGCCTGCAGGTGCCGGTCCATCACGTTCCGGTAGGCGCCCAGCAGTTCCAGGGCCTCGTTGGGCACCTCGATGGTGCGGGTGCAGATGGGGTCCCCTCCCTTGTCGGTGAAGGTGGCGGCGATGGATTCCGGCACGCATTCGATCAGGTGGTCCAGAATCTTCTGGAAGGGCATCGCGAACTCCCCGGGGCAGGTGGGAATCATCATGATCCTTCCGCGGCCCGGGCGCCAGTGTTCAGCCCATCCGCAGTTCCTGGGCCACCAGCGCCACGAACAGCGCCAGGGTGCCGAACACCAGGATCCCGATCAGGAGGGCGTGAAGCAGGGTCGCCAGCACCCCCTTCCAGGCGGGGCAGCCGTGGCGCGCGGCCAGGGCGAAGCCGCGCAGCACCCAGAACCAGATCCCGACCGGGACCAGCACCACCGCAGACCTGAGTCCAGCTCCCGGAAGATACTTCAGAAGCCCGGCCAGCGCCCCGACGGCGCCCACCTCCAGGGCCTCCGCCTCCGCCGCCAGGGTCGCCTTGAAGCTGCGCCGCCCGCGCAGACCCCGCACCAGCCAGAGGCCGAAGTGGTCCCAGACCGCGTCGTGCAGCCAGAGGCTGAGCACCCCCAGCGGCGCGGTCAGCGCCAGCCACGGCAGGACCCGGGCGAGCCCGGGAAGGGGCGGCAGCGCGGCCAGGGCCGCACGGAGGTCGCCCAGGCTCACCTGCGCCGGGAGCCGGGAGGCGACCTGGTCCCACAGGGGGCCTTCCATGCGCAGGGCGCGGCCGTAGCCCTGGGCGAACGCCAGGTAGCCCAGGACCAGGCCCGCCAGCGCCGGGCCGGTCCTGGCCAGCAGCATGCGCTTCACGGCCGACGCCAGCGCAGGCCGCCGCTCGGCCCGGGCGCGGAACCCCGGACCCGGGGCGAGGGCGCAGTCCCATAGCTCCCGGAGGCTGTCCATCAGTTCGCGCATGGAGCAACCCTAGCGTTTCCGGCGACGGCAGAAAAGAATATTGCCGAACTATCTGAAATTTCGTCCCGGGCCGATAACAATAATCAAATGGTAAGCCTATCCCGAAAGGGTCCCCCCACGCCCATGGACGCCCTCCGCACGCTGCTGGGCGAATTCTCCGAAGGTGATCCGGCCTTCGCCGGCCGGCTCAGCCAGATGCTGGGGAAGCTGAAGAAGCAGGCGCTGCCCGAGCTGGGCGGCCGGCTTTCGCCCGGAGCCTCGCCCCGGGGCCTGCGCAAGGCGATCCTGGGCTGCATCCCCAAGTACGACTGGCCGGAATGGGCGCCCTGGCTGCTGCGGGCCCTGGCCACCGAGCCGGACCTGGGCCTGTTCGACGAGGGCTGCGCCGCGCTCGGCGCCATCGGCACCCGGGACAGCCTGGAAGCCCTGCAGAGCCTGCGCCAGCAGCGTCCCGGCCAGGACCACCAGGTGATCCTGGGCCGGGAGCTGCTCCAGTTCCAGCCCCAGCAGAGCCTGACCTACTACCTGGGCCGGCTCGGAGAAGGCCAGGGCAACCCCCGCCTGGCGGCCCAGGGCGCCAAGCTGCTTTCGGCCATGGCGGGCCCGGAGGACCTCCCGGCCATCCAGGAAGCCCACCGGGACGGCGATGCGCTCACCCAGCGCCTGGCGCTGCGGGTGATCGGCTCCCTGCCCTTCCCCGGGACCGTGGACTTCCTGCTGGACCTGGCTGAGCGGACCCGCCGGGACGTCCTGGACCACCAGCGGCTGCTGGACCAGCTGCACCGCCTGCACACCCTGCCCAGGGCCTCCACCCTGCCGGAGCTGGTGCGGCAGGCCGCTGCCCAGTTCGCCGGCCGGGCCGACAAGGCCGTGGCCGAACTCCAGCAGGCGGCGACCCGGGAAGAGGGCGAGGCCGGCCCGGCCCTGGAGGCCTTGAAGGGCGTGGCCCAGGGCGTGTTCGAGCAGTTCCTGCTGGAGGCCCTGACCCTGGTCACCGAAGGCAAGGTGGCGCGCTACTCGGCCATGATCTCGGAGTCCGCCCAGAGCACCGAGGGTCGCCTGGCCCAGCTCACGGCCCAGTGCGACCAGGTGGCCGAGCTCCTGGCCTCCAAGGTCGATGCCGGCGAACTGGCGCCGGACCGGGCGCTGCCCGTGTTCACCGCCATCCTGCGCGCCCGGGCCGGCGGCGAAACCTCGATCCAGGCCTGCCTGCGCCTGCTGCCCGCGGACCGGGCCGACCTGCTGGACGAACTGCTGGCGGATCCCGACCTGGACCGCCGGGAGCAGTACCTGGACGCCCTGGGCGCCCGGGAGGACGACGCCCTGACGCCGTTCTTCGCCAAGGCCATCCGCGACCCCATCGTCGAGGTGGGCCAGCGGGCCATCCACCACCTGGGCAAGCTGCCGTCCAGCTTTCCGCTGCTCATGTCGATGTTCCAGGAGGGCAACGCCGACCAGATCAGGCTGGCCATCTGGGTGTTCCGGGAGAACCGCACCCACCTGGCCGCCGAGCCCCTGCTGGCGTTCCTGCAGAAGGAGGGCCACGACCTGCTGCTGGTGGACGCCGCCGAAGCCATCTCCGCCATCGGCTACCCGGGCAGCGCGCCGGTGCTGCTGGACCTGCTGCACGACGGCAAGCCGCTCAACCTGCAGGTGGCCCTGGCCAAGGCGCTCAAGGAGCTGGGCACCGAGGAGGCCGCCCTGGGCCTGCTCAGGCGGGCCCCGGCGCTCAAGCAGCCCCAGGTGCTGATCCTGGCCCTGGAAGGCGCCCTGCGGGCCTTCCCGGCCTACGACCACCCGCTGCCGCTGGACCAGCTGCCGGCCTTCCTGCAGCTGCTGGAGCGCTGCTGCGACGAGCGGGAGGGGGAGGGCCAGCGGCTGCGCGCCGTGCTGGCCACCCAGGATCTCTACGTGTTCGACCGGCAGGCCTACGAGCGGCTCAAGGACCGGTTCTCCGACTACCTGTTCGACATGCGCACCAAGGAGGCCTGGGACCGGGACAACAATGACCGCCTGGCGGCGGTGGTGAAGGAACTGGGCCGCCGGGCCGAGAGCCTGGGCGCCCTGGCCCAGAAGGAGAACGCCATCCGCGGCCAGATCCAGCGCATGCCCTCGGGACCCAAGCGGGTCGAGGCGCTGCTGGCCCTGCGCGAGACGCTGCGCGACCCCGAACTCATCGTCCGCCCCGAGATCGCCCAGGAGCTGGCCGCGCTGGTCCTGGACCTGCTGCGCGCGCCGGGCCCGGAATGGCGGGAGACCGCCCACCTCTGCGAGATCGGCGGGCTCACCCACCGGGGCGCGCTCCTGGTGGATCCCATCCGCGAGGTCTTCCAGCGGGCCACCGGGCTCGGCCTCAAGAGCGCCGCCCGCTCCGCCCTGCTCGCCCTGGGCCTGGCGGAGGAGGACCTGAACCGGCGCGCCCCGATCCGCTCGATCCTGGTCCTGGAGCCCAGCGCCTTCTTCCGCAAGCGCCTGTCCGGCGCCCTGGCGGCCCAGGGCCGCTGGGAGCTGGCTGAGGCCGGCGGCCGCCAGGAGGCCGAGGCGGTCCTGGCCCGGGGCCCGGTGGACCTGATCCTCACCGAGAGCCAGGACGCCCAGGGCGACCTCACTCCATGGCTGGAAGAGCAGTGGGCCGGGAACCGGTGCCGGCACGCCCTGGTGTCCACCGCGAACCGCGACATCGGCGAGCTGGCCCAGGCCTCCTGGGTGATCGGGGTGCTGTTCAAGCCTTATCCGCTGGAACAAGTCACCCAGGCGCTGGCGCCGTGATGCGCCGTCTGTTCCTGGCCCTGGCCCTGGTTCCGGCGCTGGCCGCCCAGGACGGGGATCTGCCCGAGCGGCTGTTCCGTTCCGGCGACCGGGCCTACGCTGTCCGCGCCTATCCCGAGGCCATCGAGACCTGGAACCAGCTCATCCAGCAGGCTCCCGCCTCGCCGTTCGCGGCCCAGGCCATGATGAACCTGGCCCGCTACTACGCCGACACGGAAAGACGGCCGGAGGCCGCCCTGCCGCTGCTGGAGCGGATCAAGCGCGACCACCTCGGGAACTCGCTGGCCGCCGAGGCCATGCTGCTCCGGGGCCAGATCCTCGGCGCCGGCGCCCGCGGCCCGGAGCAGCTCAAGGAGGTGCTGGCGGAGTACCACCGGGTGGTGGACCTGTTTCCCGGCCACCCCAGCGCCCAGCAGGCCCGGTTCGAGCTGGCCAGCTGCTACCTCCGGCTGGGCCAGTGGGGACGGGCGCTGCAGAACGGCCTGGAGGCGGTCCGCCTGGACCCTGAGGCCCCGGCGGCCCGCGGGGCCCTGCTGCAGGCAGCCGGGACCCTGGACCTCATGGGCGACACCACCGGATGCCTGCGCATGCTGCAGTCGGTGCGGGACCGGTATCCCGGCTCGAAGGAAGCCGAGGCGGCCAGAGTGCGGATCCAGGTCCTGGTCAAGGCCCGCCTGCAGAAGTCCCCGCTGCGCGCCCAGGGCCCCTGGCCCGAGGGCCGGAGCAAGTGGCTCAAGGCGCCGACCCTGCTCGCCGAAGGCGCCGACGGCGCCCTCTACATCTACCAGGAGGACCTGGGCCGGGCCTCGGCGCTCCGGGACGGCCAGCTGGTCCCGGCGGGCCCGGCGGCCAAGGCCGCCAGGGCGATGGTGGTCACCGCGAGCGGCCAGCCCTGGCTGGTCAACGGCCGGCAGGGGGTGGTCAAGGACGACGCCCCGGCCCAGGGGGCGCCGCCGGCGCCGCTGTTCCAGGCCCCCACCGCCGCGGCCCTGGACGGCTGGGGCAATCTCTGGCTGGCCGACGCCAAGGTCCCGTACCTCCAGGTGGCGCCCCCGGAGGGCCCGCCCAGGACGGTGCCCCTGGCCGGCATCGTGGCCCTGGCGCCGCTGCCCACCGGCGGGATGGCCGCGGCCTCGGACGCCCAGCGCAGCCTGCTGTACCTGGACGCCCAGGGCGCGGCCCAGGTCTCGGTGCCGTACGGCCGGGACCTGCCGGCGCCGTTCAAGACTGTGGTGGCCCTGGCCGCCGACGGGATGGGCCAGGTGGCGGCGCTGGTGGAAGGCGGCTTCGAGGGCGTGGTGGTATGGGGGCCGGACGGCGAGCTGCTCGCGTCCTCCACCTTCAAGGCCCTGGGGCTGGTCGGCAAGTTCCGGGGCCTGGCCATGGACCGCCGGGGCGGGCTGATCCTGTCCGACCGCGCCAACGACCAGCTGGTCCGGGTGGACCAGCCATGACCCGGAATCCTTGCTTCTCCCTGCTGCTGGCCGCGCTCCTGGGCTGCCTGGCGCTGCGGGCCCAGGACCCGGCCCTGCGGGACACTTTCCAGCAGGCCAAGGCGGCCTGGGCGGTCCAGGGGGACCGGGAAGGCGCCGCCGCGAAATTCGGCACGGTCCTGGCCGCCCTGGAGCCCCAGGCCAAGGCGCTCGACCGCGCCTGGGTCCAGGTGCTCTGCGAGACCTACAACTGGATGGCGATCCTGGACGACCGGGTTCCCGCCCGGCGCGACCGGGCGCCCCGGTATCTGGAAAGCGCCCTCACCCTCGACCCTGACTTCGAGATCGACCGCACCATCACCAACGCCCGGCTGCAGGCGGCCTTCGACGGCCTGCGCGGGACTCGGCTGGCCAAGGTCGAGCTCACGCTGGACCCCCCGGCCGGAGACCTGACCCTGGACGGCAAGCCGTCGCCCTGGGGCCCGGCGGGCGCCGGCGGCCACTACCTGCCGCCCGGCCCGCACACCTTCGGCTATGCCCGGCCGGGCTACGCCCCGGCTGAGCAGGCGGTGGAACTTGTCCTCCGGGAGCCCAGGACCGTGGAGCTCAAGCTGGTCCGAACCTCGTCGGTGCTGACCGTCTACAGTTCGCCGGCCGGCGCCGAGGTGCTGCTGGACGGCAGGAGCCTGGGCGCCACCCAGGGCCAGGCCCCGGCGGAACTGGCCAAGTATGCGGACCAGCTCGGGGTCCGGCTCGACGAGATCTCGGCCGGGTTCACCCTCACTGGACTGTCCGCGGGCAGGCACCTGCTGGAGTTCCGGCTGCCCTGCCACCGGGCCAGCCGGCTGGAGATCGGCGAGGCCTTCACCACCCCGTTCGCCGACCACCAGCTCGAACCGGTGAAGCTGCTGCCCTCCCGGGCGTTCCTGACCGTGCAGAGCGCCACCCCCGGCGGCGAGCTGTTCCTGTCCGGCCAGGACTACGGCCCGCTGCCGGTCAAGGACCTGGAAGTCTGCGCCCAGTCCTACGACCTCCAGGTGCGCTTCCCGGCCGGGGCCTACGCCCAGCGCATCGACCTGGCCGAAGGCAGGCCCACCGCCCTGCAGGTCAGGCCCGTCCCGCGCCTGGCCTACGCCGGGTTCGAGGGCGGCGGCGACTTCGCCGGCCGCGAGCGCATCACGGGCCTGCTGGCCGGACTGGGGTCCCGGCTCAGCCAGGTGGCCTTCCTGTCCCCGGCCAAGGGCGAGACCCCTGAGCAGTGCCTGGCCCGGCTCCAGGAGTCCCGCGAGACGGAACTGGTGCTGCGGGCCCGGGCGGTCCCCGGCCATCCGGTGCACGAGGTGGAACTGGAGCTGGCCACCCTCACCGGCGAAACCGAGCGCCTGACCGTGAAGCCCCTGGAGAGCGACCCCCTGGGCCAGCTGGTGGCCCGGCTGGAGGCCCCCCTGGTCCTCACCGAGCCCTGGTGCGGGCTCTCCCTGGTGGACCTGGACCCGGGCGGCCCCTGGGTGCTCCAGGCGGACGCCCCCGCCCTCAAGGCCGGGATCAAGGCCGGCCAGTCCATCACCCAGGTGGACGGCAAGCCCGTGGCCAGCGTGGCCGAAGTGCGCAGCGCCCTGCGGGCGGCGCTCAAGGCCGCCGGGGCGCAGGACGGCGCCGCCGGACGGGTGGCGCTCACCCAGGCCGGGGCGCCGGTCACCCTCCAGGTGACCGCCCAGCCCGTGGAACTGCCGGTGAACGCGGCGTCCCTCTGCTACCCCCTGGTGCTCGCCGGACTCCGCCTGAGCGGCCAGGGCGCCCCGGGCGATGCCGGCGCCCTTTCCCGGCTGCAGCAGGCCTTGGCCCTGATCCATTTCCGGGAGTACGGCCAGGCGCTGGAAGTCCTGCGGGACGCAAGGATGGTCAGCGTCCAGGGGGTCAGCCAGGGTACCCTGGACTACTACACCGGCATCTGCCTCCTGCACCTGGGCGACAGCTACCTCTCAGAGACGCTCCAGGCTTTCAACCAGGCCCTCAGCTATCCCCAGGCCACCCTGCTCGGCCCCGGGGGTCCGCTTCTCGCTCCCTTGGCCCGCCAGGCCCTGGAAGACCTCAAACCATGACTTGCCAGAAAGGAACCCCATGACTCCCTACCGTTCCAGACAGCGCGGCGAAGGCAAGATCGGCTGCATCGTGAGCCTGGTGGTGCTCGTGGCGGCCCTGGCCCTGGGCTACAAGGCCGTCCCCGTGTTCTACACCGACTACGCCCTGGCCGACTTCGCCGGCGACCTGGCGCTCAAGGCCGGGATCGTGCCCCCGGAGAACCTGAACGCCGAACTGCGGGGCAAGGCCACCGACCTGGGGATCACCGAGGCCCTGGCCGACGGCGCCATGACCCTCACCAGCAACGGGGTGCGCACCACCGGCACCTGCACCATCACCCTCAAGTACAACCGGGTGGTGGATCTCTACGGCTTCTACCCCCTTACCATCGCCACCGACAAGGTCATCGCCAAGACCTACATGGACGCCCGCTAGGCCGCAGCTTGCGGCCGGAGGCCGGCGCGGGCAAGGTGGGAACGTGACGCCGACCCCGGGAATCCTCACCGACGGCACTGAGCCCATGGCCTCGGTGCTGAAGGAACTGGCCCAGGTGGCCGGGTCCCGGCTGCCGGTGCTGCTCTGCGGCCCCTCCGGCAGCGGCAAGGAACTGGCGGCCCGGGAACTGCACCGCCTGTCCGGGCGCAGCGGCCCGCTGGTCCCGGTGAACTGCTCGGCCTTCGCCGAATCCCTGATGGAATCGGAGCTCTTCGGCCACGTGAAGGGCGCCTACACCGGGGCGCTGCGGGACCGGCGGGGCGCCATCGAGAGCGCCCAGGACGGGACCCTGTTCCTGGACGAGGTGGCCGACCTCTCCCCGCGCCTGCAGTCGATGTTCCTCCGCGTGCTGCAGGAGCGGGAGGTGCGGCGGGTGGGCGCCGAGCGCTGCCTGCGGGTGGACGTGCGTTTCCTGGCCGCCAGCCACCGGCCGCTGGAGGCCATGGCCCAGGCCGGAGCGTTCCGCCACGACCTGCTCTACCGGCTGCAGGGGGCGGTGCTGACCCTGCCCGGGCTTGCCGCGCGGCGGCACGAGTTCCCCTTCCTCGTCCCGCGCATGGTGGCGCGCCTGGCCGAGGAATCCGGACGCCCGGCCCCGGCGGTCCAGGCAGGGCTGGCCCAGGCCCTGGGCCGGCTGCCCTGGCCCGGCAATGTCCGGCAGCTGCTCCACGCCCTGGAGCGGGCCATGCTGCGGTGCGGCGTGGGCCCGCTGGAGGCCCGGCACTTCCCCGAACTTGCCCAGGCGCCGCCGCCCCAGCGCACCTGGGTGGAGGCCACCCGGGCGTTCCAGCGCCGGCTGCTGCTGGAGACCCTGGCCCGGCACCGGTTCCAGGTGGCCGAGGCGGCCCGGGAACTGGGTCTGGCGCGGCCGGCGCTCTACGCCGCGGCCCGGCGGCTGGGGCTGGACCTGGCGGCCGAGCGGGAGCGGGGCGGCGGCGGTGACGGCCTGACCTTTCCTTCTCCGGAAGGAAAGGTTTAGCCAAATGTGTCCTCTTGCGGAAGGAAACTTTATGGCATATGTTTCCTTCTTGAAGAGGAAACTTTATGGCATATGTTTCCTTCCTGAGGAGGAAACATCGGCTTGCTCATCCCGACCCTGATGGAGGAGAACCAGGCGCGCCTGTCACGCACGCTGGCGCCCCGCGCGGTTCGCCTGGAGGCCCCCGGCGAGCGCATCGGCGTGGCGATCGGGATGCGCCGGACCGGGAAGACCTGCCTGCTGATCCAGGCCATGCAGGACCTGGTCGCCCAGGGTGCGCCCGAATCCAGCATCCTTTTCCTGAACTTCGAGGACGACCGGTTGCAGCCGCTGGACCTGGAGGGCGCGGCCAGGATCATCGACGACTTCTACGCCTACGCGCCCGAGAACCACGAACGGACGGCCTGCCTGTGCCTGGACGAGGTCCAGGCGCTGCCGCAGTGGTCCCGCCTCGTCAGGCGGCTGCAGGATACCCGCCGGGTGCGGCTCCTGCTCACCGGATCCTCCGCCAAGCTGCTGAGCCGGGAAATTGCCACGGAATTGCGCGGGCGCTCCCTGGCCACGGAAGTCTGGCCGTACAGTTTCAAGGAGTGGCTGGCGGCCGATCCCGCGGGGAGCGCCCGGCTGCCGAAACCGCCCTACGGCCAGCGCGCCCTGGATCACCTCCGGCCAAGGCTCCAGGCCTATCTGGACGAGGGCGGCTTCCCCGAAGTCCGCAGCCTCGATGCCCCCATGCGCCTGCGGCTGCTCCAGGACTATGTGGACGTGGTGGTGTTCCGGGACGTGGTGGAGCGACACGGCATCTCCAACCTGCCGCTGGCCCGGTACCTGACCCGGACCCTGCTGCGCAGCGTCGGCCGCAGCCTGTCCCTGAACAAGTTCCACAACGACCTGCGCAGCCAGGGGCGGAAGGTTTCCAAGGACACGCTTTACGAATACCTCACGTTCTTCGAGGACGCCTTCCTGTGCTTCGCGGTGCCGCTGCACGAAGCCTCGCCCCGGAAGGCCGAGACCGCGCCCAAGAAGGTCTACGGCGTGGACCCGGGCCTGGTGGCCGCGTTCCGGATGGGCGCTGAAGACCTCGGCCAGCGCTTCGAGAACCTGGTCTACCTGGACCTGCGCCGGCAGGGCTGCGAGGTGGCCTACTACCTGACCCGGTCGCGCCGGGAGGTGGATTTCGTCACCCGGCATCCCGACGGGCGCCAGGAGCTGATCCAGGCCTGCTGGGACGCCCGGGAGCCTGAAACCCTGAAGCGCGAGCAGGAGGCCCTGGACGAGGCGAAGGAGGAGCTCGGCCTGGACGGCCGGATCCTCACCATGGCGTCCTATCTTGAAGGCGCCGGCTAAGTGCCTATCTCGGTAGGGGCGGGTGGTCGGGAGTGCGGTCAGCCGCGTTCCCCGCAAGGAAGGATCCGCAGGGCGATGCAGGACATCGATCAAGGATCCTGACGCGGCGGGTAGCGTGGACGGCCGTGCTCACGGCCGCCTGGCCCTACCGAGATAGGCACTAAGCCTATTCCAGCCCGCCCCGCACCTGCCGGGCAAGTTCCGCCAGCACCAGGGCCGCGCCCTTGACCGTCATGCGCCGCATTCCCGCCGGCTTCCAGGCCAGCGGGCTGAACGGCCAGCGGGCATGGGCGGCGCTGGGCCTGATGTCCAGGCTGCCGGTGCGGGCGTGCACCAGGGCCTTCTGGGCCACCGCCAGGGCGTAGCTGGCGCCGGCGGCGGCCAGCTGGCCCTCCCGGCGCTGCAGATCGTCGTGGGCCGGGGTCCAGCCTTCCCCGTCCACCTGGCGGATCCGCTCGGCCAGGATCAGCTCCACCGCCTCCAGTTCGGCCGGCCCGCCCACGGCTTCCAGTCTCAGCAATTTCTCATGGATCGTCGCCAGGCTCATGGGTCCTCCCGCGCCGTTCGCGCCGGGATCCAGCATACGCGCAAGAGCGGGCGGACGGGATGTCCAGGCCGGGCCGGATCGCGTTTGGAACAACCGGCCGTCCCGGTCATCCCACTATCGGAATCCCTCTTTCCGCGTCCCGTTCTGGAGCCTGCATGAGCTTTAAAACAATAATATCAATGACGTTTGCAGCGATAAGCTCCCTATGGCCGATCCAGGCCGCACCGCCCGGATCCCAGGCCGGCCTGGAGCCCTTCCAGCGGATCGACCTCCAGCAGCCGGAGGGCTTCCGGCGGGAGCTCACCCTGCGCTGCCTGGCCCAGCTCCACGATCCCGGCTTCCGCAAGCTGCTGGCGGCCCGCCTGGGGCCCGAGCAAACCCGGGTCTCCCTTAACCAGCTGGTGCGTGACTGGGCCGAACTCTGGCCGACCCCCGGGCACCGCGCGTTCGCCGCCCGGATCCAGGAGCTGGACCAGGATCTTCGGGAGCGCCTGGGCATCGCCGGCACCTCCACCGCCGCCCTTAGCCTGCGCCTGGTCTGGCCCCAGACGAACCCGGACGACCAGGGCGTCCCCTGGGACCGGGTCCTGTTCGCCGTCCGGCCCCGGTCCTCCGCCTCCGGGCCGGACTACGTGGAGGCCTACGACCGCCGGGGCCGCATGGTCCGGCTGGATCCGCGGATCCCTCCGGCCGTGCCGGTGATCCTGGCCGGCGGCGACCGCCGGGAGACCCTGCGGGCCGGCATCGAGACCGTGAACCGCGGCCTGCGCGCGGCCGGGTTCGCTCCCGCCGCGCCCGCCACCGCCCCGGTACCGGTTGAATGCGCCAAGCTGACCGACATCCGGCTCAACCAAGGCCAGGAGTCCTGGTGGCAGGACGGGGTGGAGGCCTACGCCCTGGTCTCCGGGATCGATCCGGCCCAGGACAAGCCCAGGGTCAAGCTGGTGGACCTGCCCTACCTGCAGCACGAGGCCACCCAGTACAGCCCCGGCCAGATCCTCCTCTACTGGAGCGACTACCGCTACCGGGCCGCCAACATCCAGTTCTTCGACCACGGCGACGGCACCAGCTACAAGGACCTGCTGGATGCGGTGCTCAAGGCCGTGGGCGCGGCCATGGCCGCGGCCGGCGCGCCGGTCTACGCCTGGATCCCGGCCCTGGCCGACGCCATCCTGCGGGCCATGCCTTCCAGCTGGTGGCGGGACTCGGACACCTGGCTGGACACCTTCTATGCCGTGGAGCAGGGCCAGGCCTACCAGGAACGCTACGGCGCCGGGAACGCGGTGCGGATCAGCCTGGTGCCTTGGACGCTACAGCCGCGGCATTGAACCTGTCCGGTGTTGCCCTCCAGCCCAGGTCAGGCTGTGCAGGCCTGCACTTCCAGTGCAGCTTGCAAGGCAGCGCCAACCACCTGGTCCATGTTGTAGTAGCGGTACTGCGCCAGGCGGCCGACGAAGGTGACGCCCTGTTCCGACTGCGCCAGAGCGCGATAGCGTTGATACAGCGCGTGGTTTTCCTCCCGGGGCACCGGGTAGTATGGATCGCCTTCCGCCGTGGGATACTCGCGTGCGATCGTTGTGCCAGGGCAACGCTGGCCAGTCAAATGCTTGAATTCAGTGATACGAGTATAGGCATGCTCATTGGGATAACTGACGATCCCCGCAGGCTGAAAGAAGGGCTTCTTATCAAAGTGTTCATATTCAAACCTTAATGATCGGAAAGGCAAAGGCCCCAAACAACAATTAAAATATTCATCAATGGGGCCGGTATAGACCACATGCCTGGCTTGGATGCCGTTGGCCTCTTTGACGAACCGGGTGCTCGGTTCGAAGTGGATGCTCCGATGGTCCAGCATGTTGCGGAACAAGGCCGAATAGCCTTCCGTAGGCATGCACTGGAACCGGTCAGTGAAGTACCGGTCATCGTCATTGGTCCGAGTGGGAATGCGGGCCGCGACCTCGGCCCTCAGACAGGACATGTCCATCCCCCATTGTTTGCGGATGTAGTTCTGGAAGAACTTGGCGCCGAGTTCCCGGCCCACTGAACTCAGCACCACATCCTCGCTGGTCAGGATAGGCGAGCGCGGTTCCCGCAGGCGCCCCAGGAGGGCAGCCGCTCCAGCCTCGTCCAGCTGGAGCCCGAAATAGGCATTGATCGTGGTCCGGTTGATGGGTATCGGCAACAGTTTGCCATCCACAGAGGCCAGGACGCGCATCTCGAACGGCGTCCACCGGGTGAACCTTGAAAGGTAGTCGAATACGGGTTCGCTGTTGGTGTGGAAGATATGGGGCCCGTAGCGATGCACCAGGACGCCGCGGGAATCCGTTTCATCGAAGGCGTTGCCGCCCAGGTGGCCTCGCTGGTCAAGGATGACCACGTCCCTGCCGGAGGTGGCCAGGCAGTCGGCAATGACAGCCCCCGCGAACCCACAGCCAACGATGAGTACATCCGTTTTCATCCAGTGCCGTCCTTGCCATACGAAATGAGATGGTCTTGATTTCCATAGTAAGTTGCCGAGCTACCGTCCGGCCGCCAAAATCCTGTATAGTATTGAATATTCAAATCCTAAATGCTCGAGATTTCCATCCAAAGGCTCAGGCTCGGGGGGCTCATGAAGAAAATATATATCGCAGGGTGCGGCGGGATGCTGGGAGAGGCGTTTTATCATCAGTTCGCTCCCGATTTCGAATTGCGCTGCACGGACATGGATGTGAATGAGAATTGGCTCAGTTACTTGGACTTTCGGGATGCTGACCGTTATGCAGAGGATGTCATCCGGTTTAACCCCGACTACTTGTTCCACCTGGGAGCTTTGACCGATCTTGAATATTGTGAGCAGTTTCCTGCGAATGCTTACGCGACAAACACCCTGGCAGTCGAGAACGCAGTGTTCATCGCGAATAGACTAAATATCCCAATGCTGTATATCAGCACAGCAGGGATTTTCGATGGCGGCGCAGAATCTTACGATGACTGGGCCACGCCAAATCCATTGGGAGTTTATGGTCGTTCCAAATACATGGGGGAACGATTCGTCATTGAACATGCACACCGATATCTGGTGTGTCGGGCCGGATGGATGATGGGCTCCGGCCCCCGCAAGGACAAGAAATTCATTCAAAAACTCATGGCCCAACTCAATGTGGGAGCCACAAGGCTCCACGTGGTGGATGACAAGGATGGCACGCCCACCTACACCCAGGATTTCGCCCGGAACGTGAGGACCTTGCTGGAGCGGGAGCTATGGGGCCTCTACAACATGGTGTGCGGCGGCCAGACCAGCCGGCTGGAGGTCGCCCGGGAGTTGCTTCGGTTGCTGGGTCTTACTGAAAAGGTGGAACTGCTGCCGGTAACGAGCGACTATTTCAAGTCCGAGTATTTCGCCCCTCGCCCGCCATGCGAGCGACTGGTCAATACGAAACTCCAACTCAGGAACCTGAACCTGATGTCTGACTGGCGGAATGCCCTGGCTCATTATCTGGAAACTGGATACAGCGGTTATCTGGAGTCGGCCACATTGCCATCCGTGGGGTCAAATCCACCGCTTACCAAGTCATAGGCAGGAAGAGGGACTATGCCGACTCTGGTCAATACGGATATTTTCATCGCATGTGCTTATTTCAAGAACGATTTCAGGATCGAAACCAATTACATAAAGCCGGTCCACGCGGGCAGGTCACTCGCAGATGAGGGGGTGAGACGTGACATGTCGGACATGCTGGGAGACAATACCGGCGACAACATTTCACACCTGAACAATCTGCTGTGCGAATTGACCGCAATTTATTGGATGATGAAAAACGTCAAGGCTGAATTTTATGGCTTGATGCATTATCGCAGAATATTAAACATAAATAATAGCCTGGGCATTGATCAATTGCCGTTCGGGCATCGGTTTGATCCCAATTTCGGTTCAAACATTAAAAACTACGATCGAGCCATCGAGCAATGCCTTTCAGCGAATGATTTGGTTATTGTCACCGATACCAGGCAAGTGCTTAATCGACAATTTTCCAGGCCCATTTTTGACTATTTCAATGAACCCGAACAAATCAATGACCCCATTAATGTCTGCAATTTATTTATCATGAAAAGAGATATCTTTATTGAAACATGGTCGTTTATTTTTGACTTATGCCTTTCTACCATCAGAGAGGCTGACCAACCGGGTCATGCCCCTTTGGCCAGCCGTTCAGTGGGTTGTTACGCGGAGGATGGATTTGGTATTTTCTGCAACCTTCTGCAGAAGCGCAGGGCCATTCGCACCTTGCGGTCACCGATGCTCGTCCTGCCGGAGTTTCTAGGCGAGACCGCTGCGAAATCCCTCGTCGATCAGGCCTCCTTGTCTTCAGCTGGCCGGGAGTTTCTTCTCGGCGAAAGACTGCTTCCGGGAGAACAATCCTTCCGGAAGAGACTTCTTTGTACCTATGACCGCAGCATCGGAAAACACGAATCAGTCCTAGAATATCTGAATCTGCTAGCCTTGGACGGTGAAAGTGCAATCTATCATAAACAAGAATATATTTTCTACCTTATTGCAACCCATCAGGAATTGGGAGATTATCCGAAAGCCTGCGCCTGCCTTCAACAGACTCTTTGCACCATCACGGATCATTGGTCCGACAAGACGCTTCTGGAAAGACTCATTGCCATCGTAATCCAGGATCCAGAATTCGAAAGATCCTTGAACGAGATGCTTTTTACCCTTGAAGTCCCGACCAACAATGAACGACTATTCATGGTCTTGTATTATTATCAGAAACAGTGCTGGGTTAGGGTCTTGGCGGAAGGGGACCGCATCGCCCATCACCCGTGGTGGCTGGTGCCGAGCTACTACCAGGGAATTTCCGCTCTGCGCATCAATGATCCGGCGGCGGCAATCCATCACCTTTTCAGGACTATGACGCGCTGGCCCAACAGCCCGGAGGCCCAGTTCTCAGCCTACGAGATGGGCAAATTGACACTCCTGGACCCGGCTCCCGTTCAGAGGATTCTGGATGGCATCCAGGGTCTGGCAGTGGACCTGACCACAAAATCACTGTTGCAGCTGGAATTCCATAGAGCCAGGAACGAACACCAAACCACCATCGGGATCGCGGATTCAATGCTCAATCGCGGCAACCTTTGCCGGCACGTCCAATTGTTCAAGGGCATCGCTCTGCGCAAGCTCGGCCGCCTGGCCGAGGCAGCCCGGTGCTTCGAAGCGGAAGAAACCCTGTTCGGAACCTCAGCCGAAGTCATGGTTCAGAAAAGTATCCTCTTCCGCATGGAACTGCAGCTGAGAAGGTCAGATGAGCCCGGCGAGGTCATTTCCTCGTTCATCACAATGATGCAAGAGACTGTCGCCCGGGAACCTCTCTGTTTCTGGGTCAACAGCGAACTAGGCTGGCTGCATGAAGCTGCAGGCGATTCCGCTGCAGCATTATGCTACTTTGAACGCGAGGCATCCCTTCAGCCCGGCAATGCGATCGTCGAGGGCAATCTGCACCGCTTGAGAATTCAGGCGCCAGCGCCCGATTCCCTCGGGACCTTATGACCGTCGACCATGAGGCTGAAAACATCTGGCCGGCCGTAATGCCCGGCCACATCAAGATCGTATTTTCCGCGGATGGTGTCATCCAGGTCGATGTCCGCAGTGAGGACCGTCTCCCTTCCGTACACCGGCCCGGCCAGGACCTCCCCCAACGGCCCGACGATGACGCTGCCGCCGCGGATCAGCTCGGTCTCCGGCGCGTCACCCTGGATACAGGCGTAGTCCGGCGGACAATCGGAGCGGAGCAGGAACTGGCAGGCGCTGAACACGAAACAGCGACCTTCGGCGGCGATGTGGCGCATGCTGGACTGCCAGATCTCCCGGTCGTCCACCGTGGGGGCGCAGTACAGGCTGATGCCCTTCTGGTACATGGTCAGGCGCAGGGCCGGCATGTAGTTCTCCCAGCAGATGACCGCGCCCAGCCTGCCCAGGGGGGTGTCCAGCACCGGCAGGGTGGAACCGTCGCCCATGCCCCAGATCAGCCGTTCGCTGGCCGTGGGCATCAGCTTGCGGTGCTTGCCCAGCAGGGCGCCGTCGGGGCCGAACATCAGCGCGGTGCAGTACAGTGTCGAGCCGTCCCGCTCGATCACCCCGGTCACCAGGTGGCAGTCCGTTTCCGCTGCGAAGCCGCCGATGCGCAGGGTCTCCGGACCCGGCACGACGATGGCCGAAGCGAAATAGCGCAGGAATTCCTCCCGCCCGGCCGGCGAGCGGCTGCCCACCCTGGCTCCGAAATCCAGCCCTTTGGGATAGCCGCCGATGTAGGCCTCGGGAAACACCGCCAGCCGCGCCCCTTGCCGCTGCACCTCCTCGCAATGGGCCTGCATGCGGTCCAGGGTCCGCGGGGTGTCGAAGAGGGTCGAACCTGCCTGCACCACGGCTACGCGTTGAGGGCGCATGATGATCTCCTTGGATTCCAGGTATCTTGACAGTTGCAAATTCTACTGCAAAGAGACCCGAAGCAGACTAGCATTGCGGGTTCATCGGGAGACGAGCCATGACGGTGGTTGCATGGGGGGCTGGTCAATATTTCATGAATGTGAAGAACCACCAAGGCTTCCAGATCCAGCGCTTGGTTGATGGCGACCCCATGAAATGGGGCACAATACGACTCGGCTACACCGTTGAAGATCCTGGGAAAGTATTCATGGAGGTGGACCCGGCCCAAACGATCGTGCTCATTTTCGCCCCTGGGGCCGAAGCAGATATCCGGAACACGCTTCTCGCCTACGGTCCGTTTCCGTCGATTCCTATGTCCGGACTTCCGGCCGCAAACAGAAGCCCCGCCCAAGACCCCACCCCCCCACCGTCAGACGCTCTGCACAAGCTCCTGCCGCTGAATACCCCGACTTTTGTCCTTGTTGATCCGAGTGACTTTTGCAACTTCAAATGCACGTTCTGCCCCACCGGCGACGAGGCCCTGGTCGCAAGCAGGAACAGGAAGAATGGGTTCCTCTCACTGGAACTGTTCAGGAAAGTTCTGGATGACCTCAAGGCATTTAGTTCCAAGGTACCCATCCTGTCTCTGCACAAGGACGGAGAGCCATACCTGAACCGGAACCTCGAGGCCATGATCGCTGAAGCCAAGGCTGCGAAAGTTGCCGACTGGGTATGCACCACCACAAATGGTTCGTTCCTGACACCTGAACGGATCCATGACACCATCGCAGCCGGCCTGGATTTGATGACCGTATCCATCAAGCATGCTCACAATGAAGGCTACGCTGACATTACCGGAACCAGGGTCACCTATCGGCAGATCCTCGAGAGCGTGCGCCTGGTCCACGAGGAGAAACTGCGCCTGCATTCCAGCATGCAAGTCGTGGTCAGGATCACGGATACGGGTCTCTCCGAGTCCGAGAGGGCAGCATTCGCATCTGACTTCAAGCCATGGGTCAATCAGATCGATATCGGTTGCATCTTCGGGTGGGGGAACTCCGGCAGCAGGGATTTCATGCTCGGACTCGATCCCAAGTTCGGGATCGACGGGCGCTCCCCTGTTCACAAGGGACGGCGTGTCTGCTGCCAACCCTTTCGGATGGTTTGCGTCAACCCTGACGGGAGAGTTTCGGCCTGCTGCGGCGATTGGAGCAAGGCGCTCATTGTTGGCGATGTGAACCGGGAACGCCTGATTGATATTTGGCAAGGCGAAGCCTTGCGCAACATCAGGAGGATCCATCTGCTGGGGCTCAAGGATTCATTGAATGCGTGTGTCGGGTGCCAGTTCATGGAAGGTCTTCCGGATTCGCTCGACCTCGATGCACACGCCTCCGAACTGATCGAAAAGTTTTCCTAGTGGACAGGCAGGGCAGGAATGATGCCGGTCCGCTCCAACTCCAGCAACAGTCCGGCCACGATCCGCTCCGCGGGTTCTCGGTCGGTACGTACCAGGACCTCCGGGGCGACGGGCGGCTCGTAGTCCGCGGAAATGCCCGTGAAGTCCCGGATCCCCCCGCTCAGGGCCCTGGCATAGAGGCCATTGGGATCCCGGCCGATGCAGACTTCGATGGGGCAGTCCACGTGGACCTCGAAGAACCGGCCTTGCGGGATGAGGCGGCGCACGAAGCCGCGATCCCTGGCGATGGGCGAGATGAAAGTGCAGATGACGATGTGGCCGGCCTCGAAGAACAGCCTGGCCACTTCCCCGACCCGCCGGATATTCTCCCTTCGGTGCTCCCGGGAGAACCCGAGATCACGGCACAGGCCCTGCCGCACCTGATCCCCGTCCAGGAGCATGGTCTGGCAGCCGCGGGCATGGAGCATCAGCTCCAGGGCCCGCCCCAGTGTGGTCTTGCCGGCCCCGGACAGGCCGGTGAGCCAAACGACGGCTGCCAGGTGGCCGTTCCGGTCCTCCCGGATCCTCCGGGACAGATTGGGCGGCCTGGAAAAGGTGTTGGGCGAGTGGTCCTGGCCCTGCAGCGCCTCCCGGTGGACCGCCCGGTTCTCCCCGGCGGGTTCCTCTTCCACAGCCACTTCCCGCAGGAGGTGGCCGGGTCCGGAGTCGTGGGGTTTCAGGTGGGACAGGCAATGGCTGGCCATGGCACATGATCGGTTTGAACTTGGCGACTGTCCATGGCATTCAAGGGGCTGCCGGAATCTCGCTGAGGCGGATGATGCGCGGCCGAGGCTGGCCATGGCCGAGCAGTTCCCGGACGATCTCGTCCTCGCGCAGGGGCGAAGCCACCAGGACCACGTCGGGCCGGGTCCGGCGAAGCTCCTCGTACGGCCATACCGGAAGCCCTGCCCATGAAGTTCCCGGGACGCTGGGAGCGCGGTCGAAGAAGCCGAGCAGCCGGACCTCGCGGATCTCGGGAAGTTCCAGCAGGCTGCGGGCGAACTGCCCGGCCGGGGCGATGGCCAGGGTCTGCGCCCCGCCCTTCAGTTGTCCGACGAGGGTCCGGATCCGGGCCGCCCAGCCGTTGGGGCTGCAGGGAGGCTGATCGAGATCGAAGCCGGTGCCGTCGATCAGGTCCTGCCGGTTGGGGATGGCGTCATAGAATTCCCGCGCGGCGGTCTGCCCCATCTTGATGTCGAATCGCGGCATCGGATCGAGGCCAAGGAACGCCAGCACCCGGTCGATCTCCAGCCGGGTGCGGGCCGGCCCGCCGAGACAGAGGTCTTCGTAGTAGACGGTGAGGCTGGGCTTGCCGGCCGCCGCCAGGGCCTTCTGGACCTGGTCCAGGAAACGGCGGTTCTCCTGGATCCAGTCCCGGGCTTCGGCCACATCGATGGGATCGATCCAGCGCATCACCGCGTTGGACGGCACGGTCCGGTCGGGGTATTCGATGAGGGCGCCGGTCTGGTCCATGTGCCACACACCAGTGGCCTCGGCCCGTTTCAGGGAGACGAAGGCTTTGAGCAGGTTCCTGCGGATCAGGAAGACGGGCTGGATGTCGCCGCGCAGAAGCAGGCGCTCCACCTCCTCGCGGCTCAGCCCATGGCCCATGGCCTGGCTGAAGACCGTCAAGCCGATGGTCTCCCTCGCGGTGGCCCTCCGGCAGCGGTCCAGGAGCCATTCGACGGTGTCCAGGCCCATCTGCCGGTCCTCCGCCGGTTCGTGCCCGCCGAGGCCGGGAAATCCTGGCTCCACGGCCTGGAAGGCGTCGGCCAACTGGAACATGAGCCGCCGGATGACCGGGTCCGTGTGGAACGCTTCCCCGGCCAGGTAGACGCACGGGTGCTGGTTCAAAGTCTCCCGGAGGAAATTGGTGCCCGAACGCGGATGCGCCACCACCACGACGCCGTTGGGGCGTCGAGGCGGGGCGGTGGGCGCGGCGCTCACGGATCGCGGCTTCAGGGGACGGCGGTTTCCCGGGCCTGGCAGAGCCGGGCCCGTGCGGCGGCGAGGCGAAGCCCGGAGGCGCCCACCAGCCCGGCCCCTGAGCCCCGGCCCGCGGGCACCGGCGTGACCACCGAAAAGCCTTCCAGGAAGCCCTGCAGGTCCTCGGGCTGGTCCACCAGGGCAACATCCGGGAAGGCCTGCAGACCGGCGCCCTTGGCCAGTTCCAGGATCTTCCCCTGGACTTCCCGGAGCGTCGGCTCTCCCGCCGTGCCGGCCCAGGGCAGGACCAGGGTCACGGGCTCTCCCGGCTTGAATGCCAGGAGGAAACTCAGCAGCACCTCCACCCACTCGGCCTGCTGCCAGTCGGGCGTGTAGAGGAAGGCCTCGGGGCTGGCCGGGGCGGTTTCGGCCGGCGCGAACCGGCGGGGGGTGCGCCCGGCCAGCTCCGCGAGCCGGGCCCGCACCAGCGCCACCGGTCTCGCCCACCCCAGTTCCGCCTCGGCGTGCTTGCGGCCCAGGGCACCCATGCGCCGCCGCTCTCCGGGGTCGGCATAGGCCCGCCGCATCAGGCCGGCCAGGGCGCCGGCATCGGGCTCCTCCAGCCAGAAGCCGGCCCGGCTGGGGCTGAAGCCGCCCGGAGCGGGGATCGCCACCGGCGTGCTCGGAACCAGGTAGGCCCACGGTTCCCGGGCGAAATCCTGGGCCCCGCCGCGGCCGGTGACCAGCACGGGCAGGCCGCTGGCCATGGCTTCGGCGATGGGCAGGCCGAAGCCTTCGCCGCGGTAAGGCAGCACCAGGACGTCGCAGGCCCGGTAGAGCGAGGCCACCTGAGGCTCGGTGAGGTCGTCGGTGCGGTACTCGATATCCGGCGCCGTGGGATCTTCTTCCCTGAGCTTCCTGAGCTGCTCGGGCAGCCCCGGGGTGCCGTAGACCCCGCCGCCCTGTTCCTTGACCACCAGGCAGACATCGTCAGAGGCGCGGAAGGTCCTGATGTAGGTGTCCAGCAGCAGATCGAACCCTTTACGGTGGATGGTCCCGCCCAGGAACAGGAACTTGCAGCCCCTGGCCGTCTTCAGCGGGAACCGCTTCCCTTCCGGCCGGAAGACGTCGCAATCCACCCCGTTGGGCACCACCACCACCTGGTCCGCCGGAATCCCGCTGCGCACGTAGCAGTCCTTGAGCCAGGCCGAGGGCACCCAGATCTCGTCCACCTGGTCGCGCATGGGCGTGACCCACTCGGCGGGGATGCCGCCGAACTCCCAGGGCTGGATCATCACCCAGGCCCCCTGGGGCGGAGGCTCGAAACGGGGCGGCCACTGGTGCCGCACATGGACCACGGCCTGACCGGCCAGGGCCCTGTTCACCCGGGCCGCCAGGGGCCGGAAGGCCGGGACTTTGGCGCCGTCGAACTGGTCGGGCTCGTAGGGGATGATGCTGAGGTCCACCGCGGGTTCGCGCAGCAGACCCAGGCAGAGCTGGCGGTTCACGTGGGCCAGGCTGTGGTGGACGAACTGGGAACCCTCCCAGCGCACGCCCCCCTTGGCCGTGGCGGCGGGCGCCTGGGCGCGCTTGAACGGCTTGCAGGCCCGGAGCACCACCTCGGTGGTGGCGATCACGTTGTTGCAGTCCCGGGCCGCCCGCTCCAGCTGGTCGCGGGTGATCCGGCCGGCGCGGAACTCCGCGTCCCACCAGGGGTCCAGGTTGAGGGTGGCCGACTCGATGGCGAAATCCAGGCCCAGGTAGACCGCCAGCGGCGTGCCGGGCATCCCGCGGCGGATCCAGTCCTCGTTGATCTCCAGGGAGAAGTGCTCGAACATCTCCGCCAGCACCGGGCGCACATGGGTGGGATCCTGCAGGAAGTCCCGGTGCCTGGGGTGGGGCACCAGGATCCGGACCCGGGCGCCGGGAGCGCAGACCCGGTAGAGTTCCTTGATGATCCCCAGGAAGGTTTCGCTGTCCCGGCCCAGGTGCTCCAGAACATGCTTGAGCAGGACTTCGGTGGCGCTGCCGTCCTGGAAGGGCCAGGGGAATTTCTCCAGGTCGTGCACCAGGTCCGGCTGCGAACCCGGGAACTGGTCCACGTTCACCCACCCGGCGAGGTGTTCCTGTCCGCAACCCAGGTTGAGTTTCATGGGGCCCTCCAGGGGAATGGCAGGTGCCTGGGGCACCGGCGCGGGTGGCGGGGGAGGGGTGGACGCCCTCGGCTCCGGTTCCTCCGGCAGGGTCATCCCAAGCGCCGCCGCGAGGCCGGCGACCGGCCCCCGGGGAAGCAGCTGGGTGTAGGCGCTGTCGAGCCAGGCGGCGAATTCGGCCGCTACCGGCCGTTCCCCGGCCTGGAAGGCGACTCTGGCCGCACCGCCCGCGGCCGAGGCCAGGATGTCCCAGCCCGGGCGCCGTTCGGGATCGGTGTTGATCACCAGGTCGGGCGCCCAGTCCATCAGGGTCTTGTTGAAGGTCCGGCGGTAGGCGGGATCCCCCGCCACCTTGGCCAGGTCCACCGGCAGGGAGGAGACGCGGCACTGGTCCGCCGCCGCCGGTGCCGGGGTTCCGGCCGGCACCAGCAGGCGGATCTCCGCCATGGTGCGGGCCCGCAGGGCATCCAGGAGCCGGGAAACTTCCTTGTCCTGGCCCCGGGCCGCCATCACCAGCACTCGCCGGCTGCCCCGGGCGATGAAGCCCAGGTCCGCCAGGCACAGGGTTCCAGCCTCCAGTTGCAGCGGCTCCGGGAAATCGTAGCGGACGATCCTCAGGCCCAGTTCGTGGGCCCGGATGGCCACCTCGGAGATGCCGGCCCTGAGCAGTAGCACCCGGGCCCTGTCCCATTCCGCCTGGCTGGGCGCGTGGTTGCGCAGGTGCCGGATGAGGTAGTTCTGGCGGTTCCTGCGCAGGGGCCCCATGAAGGCTCTGGCCAGTTCAGGATCGTCAGGGAAGAAGGTGTCGGCCAGGCGGATCCAGCCGTGCAGATCCCACATGGCCCGCCCGAACGGATCGGTCACGTCCCGGCCGTCGTTCCCGGCCGTGTTCTGGAGCAGCGCTTCCTCCACCACCCGCACCCGGCCCCGGGTGCGGATCATCTGGAGCGCACGGCCCACGTGGGTCCAACCGATCTCGCCCAGTTCCCAGATGTAGGTTCCGTTGGCGATCCAGGCCTCCCGGTCGACCACCAGGATGCTGATGAAGGCGAACGCGGCAGCCATGTACTGGGCATGGTCCAGGTAGTCGATCAGCTCGGCCCGGTCGGTCAGGTCCCAGTCCAGCTTGGGCAGATCGCTGAACCACTCGCGTTTGGTGAGCGGTTTGCCCTCGAGGTCCACCTCGATGCTGTGCAACAGGTAGATGTCCCGCGGCCCGGCGCGGATCAGGTCGACCAGCTTGGCGACCCCGCCGGGCAGCGGCGCGTCGTCGTCCCCCATCAGCCAGACGTAGCGCCCCCGGGCTTCCTGGACCACGACGTTGAAGTTCTCGGCGCCGCAGTCGTACTCGTTGCGCCGGATCCTCAGGCAGGCATGCTCCCTGGCCTGCTCCTGCAGGAAGGCCCAGCTGCCGTCGCTGCCCGGGTTCTCCGCCACGACGATCTCCACCAGCCCAGGCTGCAGGGCCTCGGCCTGGGGTATGCACGCCTCCAGGCAGGCCTTCAGCCAGCGCAGGCGGTTGAAGGTGGGGATGCCGATGGAAAGGAGCGGCGCGTCCATTCAGGGGACCTGGACCGGCTTGAACTCGTGGAAGCCCTGCTCCCCGGCGTTGGAGGTCAGGTCGCCGCAGGCGTTGCAGTGGCCGCAGGTCTGATAGTAGGGCGCGTTCCGGTACTCCCGGATCCGCTTGCGCAGCTCGGGCATGGACTCGATGTGCGCGACGTCCACGTAGTCGCTGGCATAGTCGGCCACGTGAACGTTGTATACGGTATTGGAGAAATCGCACGGGTGGAGCTTGCCGTTCTTCAGCTGGTCGGTCCGCGGCCAGCAGTTCTGCTTCTTGTAGGTCATCTCGTCCACGGAATAGTGCTTGTTGCTCATGGTGGAAGGGATGATCCACTCGGGCATGGTCACGCCGACGGTATGCGGGACCCCCTCGGCCCGGACCATCTCCACATTGCGCCAGAACAGGTCCCCCTGCCGGTCGCCCAGGGAGGTCAGGTAGTTTGAGAAGCTCACGTTGACCTGGGGATCCTTGAGCAGGTCGAGCTGCCGCTTGCGGAACTGGCAGGTGCCGGAGGTGGAAATGGAGATCAGGCCGCAGTTCTTGTGACGCAGCAGGGCCTGGACGACCTCGCCCAGATCGGGATGAAGAAACGGCTCGCCGCCCATGACCGTGACCGTTCCGACGCTGTCCACGGCCTGGAAGAACCGGTCGATGTCCTCGACAATGCGCTCGATGGGGAAGTTGACCCGCTCGGCCTGGTCGTAGGCGTTCATGTAGGACGTGCAGAACTTGCACTTCAGGCTGCAGACCTGGTTCACCACCACCGTCAGGCTCTTCATGAAGATCGGCGCGTCCTCCAGGGGCGCCGGACGGGCCTGGAGCGAACGGTGGTTGACGATGTTGCTCAGGCGGTCGCAGTACATCGCCCGGCAGGTCATGGCGCGCATGCAGGCCTCGGGGTCGACGCCGTGCTCCTTGGTGGCGGTGCAACCGATGCCCATGAACACATGGTCACCGAGGATGTAGTGGAACTTCGCCCGGGCGAGCAGGAGGGACAGGGAAGGCTGGATGATGGTGTTGCCGATGCAGAGGATCACCAGGGTGGTCTCGGGGTCGAAATCGCCCGTGAAGGGCTCCAGCACGGCGACGTCGTTGACGGTCTTCAGGTCCTTGGCCCGCAGGTCCCAGAACTGGCTGGTCTGGACGCCACGCTCGGCGAGGTGCCTGGAAACCGCCTGGCCCAGATAGCTCGCACCCCAGAGCACGACACGCTGGAACCCGCGGATGTAGGTGATCAGATCGTGGGCATCGACCGGGTCGCCGGACTGGGCGGCCTTGTAGTAGGCGGATACGTCGAACATCTGGAATCTCCCTTGCAATGCATGGTCTGGATCATTGGATTCCTGGATTCACAAGATCAGCGACCCCGGCGGCGGATCGTAGGAGACCAGTCTACTCTGTGGAGCCTTCAACTCTATTTTTTGCAGTTGATTCAAGCAGTCGACCGGTGCCAGCCGCACGCAGTCGCGCAGGCCGAGCCAGGTCTCGTTGCCGGTCAGTTCGGGCATCAGGGCCGGCGCCAGGTCCAGGTAGCGCTGGGCGGCCGGATGGTCACCAGCATGGAGCAGCTGGCTGGCGTAGCGCAGGCACATTGACCCCAGCTTGGCCACCGCGGCCGGCAGGCGGGCCGACACGCTGGCGTGCCCCAGGCGGTCGGCGATGTCGCTGAAGGCATGGACGAGCATGAAGTGTTCCAGCACATTGGTCATGTCCTTGACGGCCGCGCTGGTGACATTGCAGGAATGGCTCCGGTACCGGCAAAGGGGGTCCTTGATGTAGCCCATGTCCCCTTCGGTCGCCATGCAGAAATTGGAATACCAGTCTCCGGCGATATCGAACTTGAAGTCATGCACGTGGCCGCGGTGCTCGGCGGCCTTCTTGCGGAAGCACTGGGTCGATACTCCGATTCCGGCCATCATGAACACTTCCATCTGCCTGACGCTCGGAATGACGCAGTTCGCGTTGTAGAACGGGAGCAGTTCCGTGACCACCCCGTGTTCATCCACATCCTCCCGGTGGACCAGGACGGAGCCTACGCCGGGGTGGCCGGTCATGATGTCCATGCAACGGGAGACCAAGGTCGGGTGGAAGGCATCATCCGAGGACAGGTAGATGTGGTACTCGCTGGCAACGTCCATCAGCATGTTGCCCTTCAGGCTGTTCCGTGATCCGCCGATATTTTCGTCATTCCGGTAGACCAGGATCCGGTCTTTATATATCTGCCGATAAGTCATCGCAATTTCATATGAGTCATCGGTCGAGCAGTTGTCGATGAATATAACCTGCAGGCGGTCATAGGTCTGGCCCACGGCGCTGGCGAGGCATTCGTCCAGATACCTGCCGTAGTTGTAGTTCGGGATGATGATCGTCACCAGGGGATGCTCGGCCATGGCGGTTCAGGCCCGGCCCCGGGCTGGCGCGTTTTCGGGCTCCTCCTCCGGAGCCAAGGGCTCGCCGCCCCCGAACGCCATGCCCAGGAATTCGCATCGCTGCGCAGCCTCCGGGTCCCCCGCGCCCAGGAACCGGGCCGCCAGGGCCCGGCACTGGGCGCCCAGGCGCTGAACGGCCTGAGGCAACTGGCCGGCCACCTCATCCTTCCCGATGCGCCTGGCGATCGTGCAGAACGCCTGGATCAGGACATAGCGTTCCACCAGCACCTTCATGGACTGGGCCGGATCCGGGAGGACTTCGGCCGGCGATTCGCGGACCAGGCACTGGGTCCGGCGCAGGTAGCCCACCTCCCCCATGGATGCTGCGATGAACTGGTGGAACATTTCCAGATAGGCATCGAAAACGTAGGCTTCCCCATACCCCCTGCCGTACATCTCGGACCGGTAGAGGGAGGCGAACAGCCTCGGGCCGCGGTCGAGCAGCAGGTCGAGCATGCGCTCGGCCCCGGGAATGACGCAATCCTCCGGGAAGGCGCTGGGCGAAACCCTGACCGTCCCGTCAGAGGCGAGCGTGTCGACATGGGCCGTCACGTACTTCACGGCGACCTCGGATTCCAGCACGGCGAGGCTCTGGCTGACGCACCCCGGCTCCAGTAGCTGGCTGGGCTGCAGGACCTGGAGGTACAGCGAACGGGGATTGGTCATCCCCAGGATGCGCTGGTTGAGCCCGTAACCGTTGAACCGGGAGTAGAGCCGCGCCACGAACAGCCGGTTGCGGTAATGCTTCTCCAGGTCCATCAGGACATCGTAGGTGTGGTCGGTGGAGAAATTGTCCACCGCCCAGATCTGCAGGTTGTCGTAGTCCTGCTCCAGCGCCGCCTTCAGGCATCGGGGCAGTTGCGCCTCGCACTGGGAAGCCGGGATGATGATGGTGACCAGGGGGTTTTTCACGATCACGCTCTCAGCAATGGGAAACACTATCTGTGGCGATTGGAATCGGATCGAGGGAACCGTTACCGTTACTTTCACATCTGCGGCGGACGATGGCAACCGGGCAAGAACAACCGCCAGAACTACCCACGTGATCTTTATGCAAGTGCCATACCAATACAAGTTAAGCTCTCCTTCCAAGGATCTCCACATGAAGAACCGACCCGAGCCCGATCCCCGCCGGAGCCACCCATGATCCGGGAGACGGCCTGTCTGATCTGCGGGGCGGAAAACCTGCCCCGGGCCAGCGCCTCACTGGCTCCGTTCATCCGGGAGCGCTGCCGCATGGACGGCGCCGGACCCGACCTGCACCGGCTCTACTGCCCCGAATGCCAGTTCTCCTTCTTCGATCACCGGTTCTCCCAGGAGGAGGTGGCGGCGCTGTACCTGGACTACCGGGGCGCGGAGTACAACGCCCTCCGGGAACGGCACGAGCCCGGCTGGGGCGCGGTGGCCGGGGACCACGCCGACCGCGCCAACGGGTCCCATGGAGCGCGCATTCTTGGCCTGGCGGGGCTGATGGCGGACTGGGGGGTCTCGCCCTCGAAGGTGCTCGACTATGGAGGCGAAACGGACGTCTGGCTGGCCAGGGGCGCCTTCCCCCAGGCGCAGGTGCGGGGCTACGACATTTCCGACGGTTCCCCGGAGCCGGAGGCGCATGGCTTCGACCTGGTCCTCTGCGCCCACGTGCTGGAGCACGTGTCCTTCCCGGTCCCGTTCGTCCAGGGCTTGTCCGGGCTGCTCGGCCCCGGGGGCCTGCTCTATCTGGAAATTCCCTTCGAGGATCCCGGCCTGGAGGCGAACCTGATCCCGGGCCACCCGCTGAACCGCATGCACGAGCACGTGTCCTTCTTCTCGGCCCGTTCCCTGGAACGGCTGGTGGCCTTCTGCGGACTGGTTCCGGTCCGGATCCGCAACTTCCGAACCCCCTTTCTCAAAGCGACGGCGCTGCTGGCGGCCTTGCCCGTGGCCGCCGCGCCGTCGCCCGGTCCGGTGCCCGTGGAGGAACCGGAGGAGATGGAGACTCCCATCATGCGGCCGGACCTGGCCGGCATCCATCGCCAGGCGCTGGAATGGGCCCGCGAGGGAACGCGGCTGGTGATCCATCCCGCCGGCTCGTTCACCATGGACCTGCTGGCCTATCCCGGGTTCCGCACCAAAGTCACTAACTAGCTTTGTTGCCAATCCCGAGGCCCCGTTTTAGTGCCTATGGCCCCGGATTTCAGCGAGGTTCAGACCCAGGTGCGGATCGGTTTCATCGGGTCCCCGG
>Ga0316217_10001463_pt1 | contig 30610 bp, 16 predicted proteins | sample 1anoAmetaG_FD_203633 | JGI IMG/M metagenome (GOLD analysis project Ga0316217, IMG submission 203633) | Freshwater microbial communities from Trout Bog Lake, Wisconsin, USA - 1anoA | ecosystem: Environmental > Aquatic > Freshwater > Lake > Hypolimnion/Profundal zone | place: USA: Wisconsin... | reverse complement strand
CGCTGGACCTGGCCGTAACGTATAACGCGACGATGTCGAACTCGATCAGCGGCAAGTCCTTCTGGATGCAGGGCGGCAGCGCGCAACTGCATGGACAGTTCTATCGCGGCCTGGGCGTGGTGGCGGACATCGCCGGCACGCATGTGGGCAACATCAACTCCACCGGCGTGGAACTGGATATGGTGACGGCGACCTTTGGGCCGCGGTACACATGGTCTCCCGCTCATGCGCGCTACGCGCTGTTCGGACAGGCGCTGGTGGGCGACGCGTTCGGTTTCAACAGCGTCTTCCCCGGCGTGAGCGCAGCCACGGCCAGCAGCTACAACATGGCGGTGAAGGCAGGCGGAGGGCTGAACGTGACATTGACGCCTCGCATTGCCCTGCGTGCTTTTGAGGCGGACTGGGTGCGCACCCAACTACCCAACGCCACCACCAACGTGCAGAACAACGTCAGCCTCGGCGCCGGCGTGGTGATGCGGTTCCGGTAATCAGGTGCAAACACCCAGGCCTGCGTCAACAGAGGTGCAGGTCTGTATTTCAGTATGGATACCAGGCGTAAGGCGAGTCGATGGAGATGGAACTAAGTTTGTACCACCTTCTCGCGGAACGAAATGACGTACAAACGCGATGGCGATGGTTTGAGATTGCATACGGTAATCACTACTTTGATCGCCATCGCAGCTACTTCTTCATATAGGACGCCAGGCTATCAATAAAGGTCCGCCTGGCTCCGGTCCAGGGCTTTGAATTTAGTATTTGCAATTCCCTTTTGTATGAGTACAATTCGAAGAAATCTGTTCTGGGAATGGAAAGTCCGATTCTTAGAATGTTACAAGCACGGCTAGTACTCCCGAGTCTGCGCGGGGCCCTGAACTTCTTCGTGCTGCTGCTTGGTACGATTCAGGCCCTGGCGATTGCGCTGAGTTTGTGCGGAGTTCGCCTGCACCAGGCAATAGCCGTCCTGATTCTTGCGGTAGCAACGGCACTTGCATATATTGTGAGCCGGAGCCTGGAGCAGGGAAGTGCAAATGTCAGCTCCCGGGCTGGGTTGTCGTTGTTGTCGGCCTTTCAGTACCGGTTGTTGCTGATCACTGCCTTGGCCCTATTTGGCATGTTTGGATTGCTCTCCTGCCTGACACAGGACCTTTCGTATGACGGAAATTCCTATCACATTCCAATCATGAACGAATGGGCAACCAGCGGGACCATTCACGATGCCGATCCGGCATTTGACAACAGCCAATTCATGAACGGCTACCCAAAGGGAGCCGAGACAGTCACGTTTGTTGTAGTCGAGGCCTTAAACGGAAAGTTAGTCAACTCTCTCAATCTGCTCTACGCGCCTCTCGGCTTTTTCGGAATCGCATTTCTATGTCAGTTGTTCGGGGCAAAGCCCAGAGACAGCCTGGTGTTTGGCGCCGCCTATCTTATCGTTCCGGCTAACGCCATTCAATACGGTTCGACGTATGTGGACGCCGCATTTGGATCGGCGGCGATCGCCCTGCTGGCCCTGCTTGCCTCAAATCTCGCGGTCAAGCGGGAGAGATGGTTTGCGCAAGCGCTGGTGATTGGTTGCGCTATCGGCAATGTGATCGCGATCAAAGGATCCGGTGTTTTGCTGGTGATGGTAAGCCTGGCGAGCTTTTTGACGTGGGCAACGATCGCATCTCGCGGCGTCAAGAAGCGCCTCACGGTTCTGCTACTGCTGACTTGCTTCTCGTTAATATTTGCAACTGCGGCAGGAGGGTACTGGTATGTCAAGGACTACGTTCGCCATGGCAGTCCACTTTATCCCATGGGATTGTCCGTCGCTGGACATACGGTCTGGCCGGGCCAGACAACGGCTGAAACGCTGAATGAAGCGCGTAATACTCATCGAGAGATTCACGCCATGAATCCGCTGCGGCAGATTGCGATCTCGTGGACGACACCTCTCAGATCCAAGCCGTGGTCTTATCCATGGTCAGACAATCCTCTTGTCGAAGTAGACACGCGGCTGGGCGGCCTGGGAATATTCTGGATTCTGGGTTGCATTCCCGCAGTCCTGACTTGTGTGTACGTTTTGATGCGCCGCAAGGTCAGGCATCCGCAACAAAGAGCGATCTATTATTTTCTGTTCACGGCAGTTTTTCTGGGTTTCATCGGAATGCCCATGAACTGGTGGGCGCGCTACACGGTTTGGGTCTTTGCGCTGGGAATGCCCAGTGTGTGGCTGGTGCTGTGGGCAATGCGCGATTCCAAACCCGGAGTCCGGCGAGTTGCCTGGCTATGGGGCGCCTCATGCTTTTCTCTACTGATTCTGCGCGCGGCAATGATCCTGCTGGTTGTATGCATACGTCCAATCGCCGAGATCAAGCCTGTTGAGCATCGCATTCCCAAGATTGTATTTCGCAGCGAAAGGCCCTTGTTGCCTTTGTTCCCGGAGATGCAGTCGCCGCTGCTGGCAGAGATTCTGCGCACGCAGACCGCCGTGGGCGTGGGTCCGCGCGATCTGGGCTTATACACGGAGACTATTTATGGGCAACTTGCGCTTCCGATCGGCCGGCGCAACCTGGTTCCGGTGACCGCCGATGCAACAGAAGCCGATGTGGACAGAATCCATTCGAGTGAACACGTGAAGTACATTCTATGGCTCACCAGCACGCCGGTTCCGGCTGCACTGGCGCTGCATGTGCGAACACGCGGGCAGGACGGGCCGTTCACCTATCTGGAATTGATCGCGGAGTCGTTTTGATCAGACGGCGAAGATAGATTGAAGATATCAACCGGGATCTCGCGAGTCTTGTGTAGTTGACACGGTGCTGACCCGCAAACTTCTGACATTTAGTGCGTATCCGGCCCCTGCGGTATGGCAGCGCCGTCGGAGCGCGGATCGGCTCCGGCAAAGTTGACCTTGCGCGCGCTGTCCCGGACCACGGCTTCCCCCTGGCCGACGGTGAAGGAATACGGCTCCAGCAGTTGAATCTGGTGGCCGCGTTTGGTGAGCTCCGCGCGGACGGTCTCTGGAATGGTTTCTTCCATCTGCACATCGCAACCCTGAAAGGTTCCCTTGGTGAAGCGGGGCTGTTCCAGAGCCGCCTGCACGTTCATTCCGTAGTCCACGACGTTGGCCACAAACTGGGCGTGCGCCTGCGCCTGGTTCCATCCACCCATGATGCCGAAGCCGATGTGCACGTCGCCCTTTTCAATGAAGGCGGGAATGATGGTGTGCAGCGGACGCTTGCGGCCGGCTAGCGAGTTGGGAAGACCGGGCGTCAACTGGAAGCCCGCGCCGCGGTTCTGAAAAGAGAAGCCGAGGCCGGGCGCCACCATGCCGGTGCCATAGCCCGAGTAGTTGCTCTGGATGAGCGAGACGATGTTGCCGTCCTTGTCGATGGTGGAGAGATAGATGGTCGAGTTGCCGTGCGCGGCGAGCATTTTTTCGATATCGGAAGGGACCACCTGGCAGGCGGCCTTGTCCATCTGGATGAGCTTTGCGCGCTGCGCTGCAAGATCTTTCGAGATCAACTGCTTGACGGGGATAGGCGTGAAGCGCGGGTCGCCGACGTAGTGGAACATGTCGGCATAGGCCAGCTTCTTGGCCTCGATCATTACCTGCAGCGCGTCGGCGGAGTTATGGCCGTACTGGCCCATGGGAAACTGCTCCATGATGTTCAGCATGGAGAGCGCGGCGATGCCTTGCCCGTTGGGCGGCAGTTCGTAGACGGTCCAGCCGCGATATGTGGTGGATACTGGTTCGACCCACTCCGGCTGGAAGTCCCTGAAGTCTTCGAGTGTATGCGTGCCGCCCTGCGCCTGAAGAAAGTTGACCATGGTCGCGGTCATGGGGCCGTTGTAAAAGGCATCGCGGCCATGCGCGGCAACCTGCAGCAAAGAGTGCGCGAGAGCTGGATTTATGAACTCGTCGCCGACCTTGGGCGCCACGCCGCCGGGCAGGTAAGTCTCGCGGTACCCCGGCTGCTTCAAGAGGCCTTTGGCGACCCAGTAGCGGGCGTTGCGCTCGGCTAGCGGAAATCCGTTTTCAGCGTAGTAGATGGCCGGGGCCAGGGTGCGGCTGAAGGGAAGCGTGCCGAAGCGGGTGCGCATCGCGTCCCATCCGGCCACGGCGCCGGGCACATCGATGGTCTCAACGCCGATGGGGTTGATGTGGTCCACCTGGTGCGCTTTGAGGTAGTCGATGGTGAGAGCTTTCGGGGTCCACCCGCTGGCGTTGAGGCCGTAGAGCTTGCCGGTCTTGGCTTCGTAGTACAGCATGAACAGATCGCCGCCCATGCCGTTGACATACGGCTGCACCACGCCCATCACGGCGTTGGCGGCGATTGCGGCGTCGATGGCGTTTCCGCCTTCTTCAAGGATGTGTGCGCCCGCCTGCGAAGCGAGAAACTGCGGCGCCGCGACAATTCCCAACTTGGTCACCACCATGGAGCGGCCCTGACCAGGCACGGAAGAGAACTGCTGCGCCAGGATTGCCGGCGGTATGGAGAGGGTGAGTGCGGCGGCGAGAGCGCGGAATGTCATGACCTTTTCCTTTGCATGAATCGTACAGCAAGGGAGGAACCGAGGGCCCAGTCTTTTTCGCCAACTGCAATGCCAGTCTGTGAATTGCCCGGACTGCAGGTAAATGGTTGCATGCGCTTGCAGAACACGATCGGGCCGGGAGCGATTCGGACCGGGAAGAGAGATCTTCGATCTTAGCTGCGAGCGAAACTGTCGGCGTGTGCGCCCGATCCTTATTCCCACGGAAGCTGTTGGAGGCCCGTAGACGTCTTCTCTTCACTATGCTCAGCGAACAGTTTCTCAACTCCTCTTTGCACTAGGACAAAGTAGTGCCGCCGTCTTGCGGCTAACGTCTCATTTCAGATGCATTCGCCGTAAGCGAAAGAGGCGACATGAGCAAGGCGCGAAAGTTGCACGACTTAAATGTGAAGGTGACAAGCGTACGCCAGGCGGTTGCGGGGTACACCGGATCACCATGCAAGGCAAGTGATTGGAAGAAAAGAAAGAATATTCTTTACGCCGATTACCAAGCCTCTAACAACATTCACAATATTATTCCGCCGATTATGAGCGGCGCGTTGAGCTACGCCCACCTCCCTGCGAGTTCATTGGTTCGCGCGGCATCCATCGTCACTTCAAATTACTTGTGATTTGTTGAACTGCGCAGTGCGACCTTGCAGTTCGATTGTTTTGCAGTTATTTGACACCTGATAAACACGATGAGCCCTCTGCGCATTGCGGGGAGTTAAAAGGGAACTTTTTCTTCCGGGGAGAAAGAACCTCCGGTGAATCTATCGCACGCGATCTTCGGCTCCGCACCGAAACCTGGCCGGAGCCAATTGAAAGCAACTGAACCAGTCCTTGGTGGAAGGAAAGAACGGAGAAAGCACGTGAACGTCAAGAAAGTCTGGTTGTCCTCGCTGATTTCATTTGCCCTGGCGACATTTCTCATTGGCAGTCCGCTGCAAGTCCGGGCCCTTCCACCCAGCACCACAACGACACTGGCGGTGAGCTCCGGCGGTACGGCTGTGACCACGGTGACTGCAGGCAGCGTAGTGACGTTGACCGCCGCAGTCAAGACGGGCAGCAACGCGGTAACGACCGGCCAGGTGAACTTCTGCGACGCCACATCCGTCTATTGCACGGACATTCATCTTCTGGGCACGGCTCAGTTGACCAGCGCGGGCACAGCGGCACTGAAGCTGGTTCCCGGCATTGGGCCGCATCAATACAAGGCTGTATTTCTTCCGCAAACAGGATTCCAGGGGAGCACTTCAGGCAATTCCCTGTTGAGCGTGACAGGGAAAGCTGTAACCCTGACTGTCATCTCGCAGAGCGGAAGCGTGGATAACTACTCGTTGACGGCAACAGTGACCGGGCATGGCGTATCAGCGCCGACCGGCCAGGTGTCATTTCTTGACGCGAGCTATGCCAACGCGCCGCTGGCAAGCGCGAATCTTATATCGAGCAATCTGGGTCTTCACTTCGTGAATCCTCAAACGCCGGCAACGGGCAATCAGCCTGACGGAATTGCCGTGGGCGATTTTAACGGAGACGGGAAGCCGGATCTGGCGATTGCAAATTACACCGATAATACAGTGACTATATTGCTTGGCAACGGGGACGGGACGTTCACCGCATCGGCGACCAGCCCTGCAACCGGCATCAATCCAATCGCACTGGTTGCGGGCGACTTCAACGGCGATGGCAAAGCAGACCTAGCGGTCGTGAATAACGGCGACAATACGATGACGGTGTTGCTTGGGAACGGCGATGGGACATTCACGCCGGCAGGAGCGGCCGTCTCCACAGGCATCAACCCGCTCTCAGTGGCCGCGGGAGATTTCAATGGAGACGGCATAGCCGATCTGGCCGTCGCCAATTACTCAGACAATACATTGATGGTGTTCCTTGGCAACGGCGATGGAACTTTCACAGCCACCACAACGAATTCGCCCACAATCAACGGCCCATCGTTTGTTGCCGTCGGCGACTTCAACAACGATGGCATTGCGGACCTGGCCGTTACGAATTACAACAACGACACTCTGACGATTCTTCTGGGCCAGGGAGATGGAACTTTTGTGGCGACATCAGCCAACCCTGCGACAGGCAACAGCCCCAACGCAGCGGTTGTGGCGGACTTTGCGGGCAACGGCAAGGCAGATCTGGCGGTGGTGAACAGCGGCGACAATACGGTGTCAATACTGCTGGGGAACGGCGATGGGACATTCAAGCCGGAAACAATTATCCCCACCGGATCGTTGCCGTATTCAATTGGCGCCGGCGATCTGAATGGTGACGGCAAGGTCGACCTGGTTGTAACCAACGATTCCGATAACACACTGACGGTACTTCTGGGGAAAGGAGACGGAACGTTCACGTCCTCAGCAACCAACCCTGCAACCGGGCAGTCACCGTGGCCAATCGCGGTCGCAGACCTCAATGGGGATGGAATCGCCGACATAGCGGCAGGAAATTTCACGGACTCCACCGTGACGGTATTCTTGTCAAGCGAGCAGGAGGCAACGGCAGCGGCAAGCGGCATTTCTGTTACAGGCATCGGGCCGCATCATGTTTACGCCAGCTATGCAGGAGACGCCAGCTTTGGCGCGAGCGCGTCAGGAGCAACAGATATATACGCATCCACACCGGCACCGCAATTTAACCCTGCGCCGGGGACGTACACAACAATTCAGTCGGTGAGCATCAACGCGTTGGCTGGATCGATCATCTACTACACGACCGACGGAAGCGTGCCCACCAGCGCATCCAATCTGTACTCTGGCCCAATCCAGGTTGCAGCGAATGAAACGATAACGGCGATTGCAATGGCGACCGGCTACGGTTCCAGCGCGCCCGTATCAGCCGCATACATACTCAATTTGCCCGCGGCCGCGGCGCCCGTATTGTCGGTGTCATCCGGGGTATTTCCCTCCTCGCAAACGGTGTCAATCACCGATGCCACGCCCGGAGCAACGATCTATTACACCACCGATGGAACCGTACCGACTGTCGCCTCGACAGTGTATGGCGGACCGATTACGGTTGCTTCAAGCGAAACGCTCACGGCGACAGCCATCGCTTTGGGATATTCAATGAGTCCGCCCGCAAGTGCGCAGTACACCATCGTGGCAGGCTCGGCACCCTTTATATATAACTTTGCCGGCAGCGGAACCGCCGGATACAGGGGTGACGGCGGCCGGGCTTTGGATGCCGCAATTAACAATCCGTTCGGCCCGGCATTCGACAAAGCAGGCAACCTCTATTTTGCCGACAGCATTAACAACCGCGTGCGCAAGGTTGCCGCGGGTACGGGAATCATTACAACCGTTGCCGGAATCGGGACATCGGGATACTCCGGCGACGGCGCGGCAGCGACGACTGCCCAACTGAACGGGCCTTCGTCGGTCGCGTTCGACAGCAAGGGCAACTTATACATTGCCGATACAGGCAACTACGCTGTACGGAAGGTTGACGTCCAAACGGGGAAGATCAGCAGTTATGCCGGGACCGGGACACCGGGTTACAGCGGAGACGGGCAGGCGGCATCCGCGGCGCTGCTGTCCAACGTCAAGGGACTTGCCGTTGACGGTGCAGACAACCTGTATATCGCCGATAGCGGCAACAACAGCATTCGCATGGTGACAGCGCAGACCCTGGTTATATCGACCGTGACAGGGTCAGGGACCGCGGGTTATTCGGGCGATGGCGCTGCTGCGATCAACGCCCTGCTGAGCGCTCCCAGCGGTGTCTCGCTCGACCAGGCAGGGAACCTCTATATTGCCGACACCAACAACGAAGCGATCCGCAAGGTTGCCGCATCCAACAAAGTGATTACGACGGTCGCGGGCGACAGCACAGGGATAGCAGGCAACACCGGCGATGGCGGACCGGCAACCAGCGCCAAACTGAATGCGCCCACGACGGTTGCGGTTGATTCCGCAGGGAACCTTTATATTGCCGATTCACAGAACAGCATCATCCGCAAGGTGAGTTCGAGCGACCTTAAGATCAGCACGTTTGCCGGAGACCAGAGCGTTTGCAACCCGGTGAGCGGAGATGGCGGTCTGGCGATTGCCGCCGGATTCTGCTATCCAACCGGAGTCACGCTGGACGGCAACGGCAATGTTTATATTGCCGACAGTTACGGGCAACGAATCCGCGAGGTGACGATCCCGGTTCTGCCGATGCCTGCAGGCGTGGCGCCCCCCGTGTTGACCGTGGCGGCAGGGACCTATCCCGATCCACAGACAGTGACCATCAGTTCCGCTACGCCTGGCGCATCCATCTACATCACGATGGATGGTTCAACGCCAACGGCTCTCTCTTCTGGTTACGACGGGCCCATCAACGTGACCGGCAATGTTACGATCCAGGCGCTCTCGATCGCACCGGGATTGTTGCCAAGCGCGCCGGTAACGGCACAATACACCATCACGTCCCCGCCGGTGTCCGTGATCTCAACCATTGCCGGAGATGGAGTGAACGGGACAAACGGCATAGGCGGGCTCGCGGTCAACGCGGAGCTTGGTTATCTTCAGGGCCTGGCGCAGGACTCGAAGGGCAACCTCTACCTGTCAGATGGAGTGAACAACGAGGTCTTGACGATCTCTGCGCAAACCGGAGACATCGCAATCGTTGCAGGCAACGGAACATCCGGTTACAGCGGAGATGGAGCACTGGCTATGAATGCCCAGCTCAATTCGCCATCGGGAGTGGCAGTGGACTCCGCCGGCAATCTCTATATTGCGGATGCCTCGAACTGCGTCATTCGCCTGGTCACCGCGAGTACCAAAAAGATCTCGACGTATGCCGGGAATTCTCAATGCGGTTATACGGGAGATAGCGCCGCGGCCACTGCAGCGGAGTTGAACTATCCGACCGGGGTGGCTCTGGACAGCGCCGGCAACCTTTACATTGCCGACAGTGGAAACGCTGTGATTCGGATGGTAACCTCCGGCACCGGTGTGATCTCGACGGTGGCGGGGAATGGACAATTCGTAGACAGCGGCGATAACGGAGCCGCGACAAGCGCAGCAATTCAGGATCCCATTGCCCTGGCACTGGACGGTTCAGGGAACCTATTCGTCGCGGAGCAGAATGGGAGAATCCGCCGGGTTGACGCGAAGACGGAGATCATCACCACGGTGGCTGGAAACGGAGACCTGGGCTACAGCGGAGACAACGGCCTGGCTACGGATGCAGAGATTTCCACGCCCAGCATAGCGCTGGACCAGGCGGGAAACCTCTACATTACGAGTCAGCCCGGAGCCGTACGAATGGTATCGGCAGGCAGCAATGTGATTACGCCTGTAGCTGGAACTGGATTCCCAGGTTACTCAGGAGACGGCGGGGCAGCAACAGTGGCCGAGCTCAATGGACCGGCCGGAGTTGTTGTCGATGGGGCAGGGAACCTCTATATTGCGGATGCCAACAACTACCGAATCCGCAAGGTCACCTTCCCGGCCGCAGCTGCAACGCCGGGTTTCAGTCTGGCGCCCGGCAATTACGTTGGAACGCGCCAGGTCACTATTACGGATTCGACTGCGGGCGCGGTAATTTACTACACAACCGATGGAAGCGAGCCAACGACGTACTCGGCCGTATACAGCGGCGCGATTTCGGTTTCAGCGTCGGAGACGCTTTCGGCAATGGCTGTAGCCCCGGGACTTGTATATAGTCCGGTGGCAACGGCTTCCTACACGATTGTTCCTCAGACTGTTCCAGTTATCACCTGGGCGGCGCCGGCGGCAATTACCTACGGCACGGCTCTTTCCAGCGCGCAACTCGATGCGACTTCGACTGTGCAGGGTACGTTTGCATACACGCCGGCCGCGGGTACGGTTCTTACAGCCGGCACACAGACTCTGTCTGTCACCTTTACGCCGACTGACCAGGTGGACTACACCACCGCATCCAGCACCGTGCAGATCACGGTCAATCAAGCCACTCCAACCATCAGCTGGGCAACGCCTGCGGGCATCACTTACGGAACAGCCTTGAGCGCGGCGCAACTGAATGCCACGAGCGCAACGCAGGGAACGTTTGCTTACACTCCGGCTCTGGGCGTAGTACTCGGCGCAGGAACGCAGACACTGTCCGTCACCTTCACTCCGACCGACGGGACTGACTACACGACGGCCACGGCAACGGTGCAACTGGCGGTAGGCAAGGCGACGCCTTCAATTAGCTGGGCAACACCTGCCGGAATTACTTACGGGACAGCTTTGAGCGCGACGCAACTGAACGCTACCAGCGCGACACAAGGCACGTTTGCTTACACTCCGGCTCTGGGCGTGGTGCCTGGCGCAGGAACGCAGACACTATCTGTAACTTTCACACCAACCGACGGGACTGACTACACGACAGCCACGGCGACGGTGCAACTGGCAGTGAGCAAGGCGACGCCTACGATCAGCTGGGCAACGCCTGCCGGAATTACTTACGGGACAGCTTTGAGCGCGACGCAACTGAACGCTACGAGCGCGACACAGGGCACGTTTGCTTACACTCCGGCTCTGGGCGTGGTACTCGGCGCAGGAACGCAGACATTGTCTGTAACTTTCACACCGACCGACGGGACTGACTACACGACGGCCACGACGACGGTGCAACTGGCAGTGAGCAAGGCGACGCCGACGATCAGCTGGGCAACACCCGCCGGCATTACCTACGGGACAGCTCTGAGCGCGGCGCAACTGAACGCATCCAGCGCGACACAAGGCACGTTTGCTTACACTCCGGCTCTGGGCGTGGTGCCTGGCGCTGGGACGCAGACACTGTCCGTCACCTTTACACCAACCGACGGGACTGACTACACGACAGCCACGGCGACTGTGCAACTGGCGGTAAGCAAGGCGACGCCTTCCATTACCTGGGCAACGCCTGCCGGCATTACCTACGGGACAGCTCTGAGCGCGGCGCAACTGAACGCCACGAGCGCGACGCAGGGCACGTTCGCTTACACTCCGGCTCTGGGCGTGGTGCCTGGCGCTGGAACGCAGACACTTTCAGTCACTTTCACACCGACTGACGGGACTGACTACACGACGGCCACGGCGACGGTGCAACTGACGGTGAGCAAGGCGACGCCGACGATCAGCTGGGCAACACCTGCCGGCATCACCTACGGAACAGCCTTGAGCGCGGCGCAACTGAACGCTACGAGCGCAACGCAGGGCACGTTCGCTTACACTCCGGCTGCGGGTACGATGTTGGCAGTTGGCACGCAGACGCTGTCGGTTACCTTTACTCCGACCGACGGGACTGACTACACGACGGCCACGGCGACGGTGCAACTGACGGTGAGCAAGGCGACGCCTGCGATCACGGTGACACCTGCCTCGGCAAGCATCAACACCGTGCAGACAGACCAGGTAACGGTCATCGTCAGCGGCGGAACCGGCAGTCAGATACCGACCGGAACCATTACTCTGTCGAGTGGATCCTATAGCGCACAACAAACGCTCGCATCGGGTTCGACTACGTTCACGGTGCCTGCGGGGGCACTCGCCCTGGGCAGCGATACACTCACGGCAACGTATGCACCCGACGTTACCGGCGCCATCGACTACAACGCCGCATCGCAATCAGCCAGCGTATCGGTTGTCCCCGCGATCGGTACATCGACATCCACAGTGACGGTTAGCCCGTCTGCCGCCACGATCACCGACTTGTCAACACTGACAGTGAACGTGACTGTGGCAGCGCCGACCGGACAAGCAACTCCGACGGGGTCAGTCATATTGTCCAGTGGCAGTTACAGCGCACAAGTGGCGATAACCAGCGGGACCGCGAAGTTTACGGTTCCATCCGGAGCGCTATCCAGCGGCGCCGACACACTGCTGGCAACCTACTCGGGTGACCCGACGTACAATGTGGAAACCGGAACATCCACTGTTACAGTGTTACCGTTTGTAGTCTCGGGAGGAACGCTGCCTGCGATCGTCCCCGGGGCCCAAGGCACTGTGAACCTGCCTCTATCGGCAGGCAGCACATACTCCGGAACGGTTGACCTGACCTGCACACTTACAACGTCCCCCGCGGGTGCAAGCAGCCTTCCAACTTGCACCCTGGCGCCGCCGACAGTTACCCTGACTGCCGGTGGTAGCGGAACCAGCGTCTTCACGGTAACGACCAAAGCGGCAAGCAGCACCGCAATGGCCAAACCAGTTGGCATCGGACATTGGGGATTTGACGGCGGAGCGGTTCTGGCCGGAGTGCTGATGCTCGGAATCGCGTCGAAGCGCCGCCGCTTGATCTCCCTGCTCGCCATTCTGATCATTGCCGTTGCCGGCGGTGCAATGGGATGCGGCGGCAGCTCCGCCACATCGGGCACGGCTCCAAGCACTCCGGCAACATCTGCTGGAACGTATGTCTTCACGATCACCGGTACCGATTCCGCCAACTCCAAGTTGACGACATCGACAACAGTGACGATTACAGTTCAATGAGATCGCAACATGCCTGAACAACAGGCAATGTTATGGATCGATTGAACTCCAACCAAGGAGCCGAATCCCGAGCAATCAGGGATTCGGCTCTTTGCATTGCAAGGCACGGAATCTAGTCATCCTGGGGTGAATTACTCCATTTCATGGCAGTTAGCATATGCGCGTCCGCTTAGCCGGGGAGTTATTCGTAATTCAGTCAGTAGATGGGCTGATATCCTATAGGTGTATGAACGGGAAGCATGGCGCCGCGGCAGCGTCTCGCGTTACCGGCGAGATGCCTCAAGGAAAGACTTTTACTGGTATCCATGGAGCGGCGCGGCCGAGAGAAACGAATAGCCCTGGAATCTCAGGAACGCCAACCCGGTGGCACGCGAGGTTGCGTTCTACGTTCGCTGGAGACGAAATAGAGCGCGGCACCGGTCGCCAAAGCCAGGGACTTCAGGACACTCATAGTAGATTTGCCGGTTCAGTCCCATGAGCATCTGGACGGCTTCGATCCGGGGATGATCTGCAGAAGGCGAATCGCCATGATGGACAAACTCATCCACTAGATATTCAATCGCATGGCCCAGCACCTCGAGGGCACGTCCAGCGCTGGGACTGATGTGACGGCGGCGGTTGATGCGCGCACTGACTACTGAAGCATCCATTGCCGAAGTGGCAACGTTCAGTGTGATGCCTGCCATTTTGCTTTACCTCAGGTCTATCTAAGGTCGTCCATAGTCTGGATACCACGTTGCCTGGACAACCTATATTGACAAATGTCAAAGAGGCGGAGAATCAGGGCCGGATGTGAACAACCAGGCAGGTGGCTTTGCGCCGGAGGGAGAATCGGTAAGGCTAATCCCTGCAGTAACGTAGCGAAGGGTTGCGTACGCTTCGTCTCACGCCCTGAAGGCGAGTGAAGGGACTGCTGCCGCCGACCCCCGGGCAGTTTGAACAGTGCATGGGGCGTGAAGTTGTCAAATGCTAGAAAGAAACATTGAAAGCGAGCTACACGTTGAGCGGGGAAGGGATTGGCACCATCACCTGGCGGCACCGGACGGGGCCAGGCGATCGAGCCAGAACTTCTTTTCTTTGTTGAACGCCGCTCTGTCCTTGTCTGAAATCCGCACAGCGTCACCCACGCCGGCCTTTACCGAAACCACTTTGAGCAGTGTGCCTTCAACCGAGGTTAGATAGAGGTTTTGGTCGTTCGTTGCCTCATCGACAACAAAAAGAACAATGCTCTGTTTGTTTGCGGCCGAGACGTCAAATCCCTGCACCAGATTTCCCGTGCGCACTACATTTTGCATGACCGGACACTCTTCTTCCCTGGAAAAGCCCAGCAGCGTGGAAAGGTGGGGCGGCAATTTGGCATGCACTCCCGTTCGAAAGGTCGTGTCTGCGGCCAGAGCCAGTCTGCCTTGCGCATGAGACCGGGGCGCTTGCTGCGCCTGCCCCACAGCCGCCGTCAAGACACCTGCCACCAGGGTGAGAACCGCCGCCTGCCCAATAAAACGCTGCATGGTATCCATTGATGCAATAACCTCCAATCCTTTTGATCTGAATATGCCGCCAGTTTACACCTATCTCATGAATTTCATTTCCATTGGAGGTACAGCTTGCGCTATCGCAAACAGTACTTCAGCCGCGTTTGAGATTACTTTAAATTGTAAGTGCGAACGATACTGCATTCCGGGAGGAGCAATTCCTTTTAGGGGAAGATCCACTGGAACTGAAACGGAACCGGAGACGATAATCCGAAGGTATCCCCGCGAGGCGGCTTTTCAGTCAAAGAAGAAAGCCTGGAAGACCTTCGTAACAAGCAAGCCTGTCGTTGCTCCGCACCATGCTATGCGCTGAGGCAGCCGGACCTGCATACGAAATTGAGCCCGCGCCTACTTTCCGATTGAGTATTTCGCTGTCAGAGAAGCTATTTGTCTTTTCGCAAAATGAACAGAAGCTGAACGCCCGTTGAGCGAAACAAGTCAGTTTCGCGCATTACTGCCTGGTTATTTCGTATGTGAAGCATCTTCATGAGATGCAAGTCCGCAGTGCCCGGATTTGGAGAGTACCGGCTGCAAGGCGAGCCGGGAATGGGTGAAGCCGATGATAAGCGAACGAGCCAAGCAGGATAGTCTGGCCAAGGAAGCCGGCGGGACTATCGATCCGCGCCACGCGGCGTCCAATGGCCGAAATAAGCCCGCTGGCAAGTTACCGGTGTTTCTCTCCCGGAGCCTGGCCGCACTGGATTCCGTTGAGAAGCTGGTTGCGTGGAGTACCGAGAGTGTGCGCATCATTGCGGCAGACTTAGTTAAAACGCCGACCCAGGACAGCCAGAAACTCTCCAAGCGCCGAAGCGTGATTGCAGGCTCCGCGCTTCTGCTGATTTTGATCTTGTTGGTTGCCAATGCGCTTCTATTGAAACGGCAACTGAGCATTCAGTTTGTGAAGCAGGATTGGGTTACGCGCACGCGGCAGGTTCAATTCGAATTGGAGAGTACCGAATCTCTCATTAAGGATGCGGAAACCGGCGAGCGTGGCTTTCTTTACACGGGAGATGAACAGTACCTTGCGCCCTACAAACTGGCCGTCGCCCAGATCGATGCGCACATCGACCATCTGACTGAATTGACCGCGGACGATCCACATCAACAGGAGCAAATTCCCACGTTGCGCTTTCTGACCCACGCGAGATTGGCGGAGCTGGCCCAGACCATCTCGCTGTACCAGTCGGGCAAGCCCGATGAAGCCAATGCAGTGGTCAAGTCCGGTTTGGGATTGGTCTCGATGAACAATATCCGCAACCTGGTTGGCCAGATACAGCAGGAACAGACCTCGCTGGAGACCACTCGCACCACGGCGCTGCAAAGGAGCATCCGCGTCACGGTGGCATACATTTACCTTGCCAGCTTTCTGGCTGCTGTTGGCATGGTGTTTCTTGCGTACTTCATTCGTCTGGAGATCGATCATCGCGAGAGATATCTGGATGAGATCGAGAAGCGCGAGGAGTGGTACAGGGTGACGATCGGGTCGATTGGCGACGCGGTGATATGCATTGACAGCCGGGGGCGAATCGTCTTGCTCAACCTGGTAGCGGAGGAGTTGACCGGATGGCCGTTGGCAGAAGCCATCGGCCAACCGATGGACAAGGTACTGCGGATTGTGGACGCCACAACGCGCAAAGCCATACTCGACATTGCAGGCAGAGCAGCGGACGCGGGCCGGACCGAGCATCTCCTGGTGAATTGTGTTCTCATCCGCCGGGATGGGCGCGAAATATTTGTTGAAGATTCGGTTGCCCCGATACACAACAGCGAAGGAGAGACAACCGGATCGGTGATTGTATTCCGCGACGTAACCGAGGCGCGCGCCCTGGCTGAGAAACTCATCCATTCCGCACAACACGACGCGCTTACCGGTCTGCCGAACCGGACTCTTCTGAATGACCGCGTACGCCAGGCCATCTTCCTTGCCCGGCGGCAGAAGGGGCAGGCAGCGGTCCTGTTTCTGGACCTGGACGGCTTCAAGCATATCAACGATACTCTTGGGCATCACATGGGCGACCAACTGCTGCAATCCGTGGCCAAGCGACTGCAGGACTGCGTACGCACCCCGGACACCGTAAGCCGGCAAGGAGGCGACGAATTCGTTGTGCTGCTCCAGGAGTTGCATCATGCGGGAGACGCCGCGGTGGCAGCGAACCGGATGCTCAACGCCATCGCGGAGGCGCACACGATTGGTGAACATCAGATCTACGTCACAGGCAGCGTGGGGATCAGCCTCTATCCGGACGACGGCCTGGACGTTGAGACGCTGTTCAAGAACGCCGACACCGCGATGTATCAGGCCAAGAGGAATGGGCGCCAGAGCTATCAATTTTTCAAGCCGGGAATCAATGCCTACGCTGAACAGCGTTATTCCATCGAGCAGGGCCTGCGGCGCGCGCTGGACCACAACGAGTTTACCCTGCATTACCAGCCAAAGATCGATCTGAAATCGGGCACAATTACAGGCGCCGAAGCTTTGCTGCGGTGGACGCATCCCACGCGGGGGATGGTTCCCCCGGAGCAGTTCATCCCCATCGCAGAGGAGTCCGGGCTGATTTTGCCCATCGGCGCATGGGTACTGCACGATGCATGCAAGCAGGTCCGCAAATGGTTGGACGCGGGGCTTCCGTGCGGCACCATGGCGGTGAACGTTTCCTCTGTACAGTTTCGCAACGAGGAATTTCTGGGAAGCTTGTTCACTGAACTGAACGACTCAGGCTTGAATCCACAATCACTCGAATTGGAGATGACCGAGAGTGTGTTGATGAAGAATCCGGGACTGACGGCACCCATTCTGAAGACGCTGCGAGAAAGTGGGGTGCAGGTATCGGTGGACGATTTCGGAACGGGGTACTCGAGCTTGAGCTATCTTCAGCAATTCCCGCTGGACGCTCTGAAAATCGATCAGTCGTTTGTCCGCCGTCTCGGCAAGGCCCCGGACGACACGGCCATTGTGAGTGCGATCATCAGCATGGGCCGGAGTCTTCATCTGCGTGTGATCGCAGAAGGAGTGGAGACTCTTGAGGATCTGGCGTTTCTCAAGACGCGGGAATGTGACGAGGGGCAAGGGTACTATTTTTCATATCCGATGCCATCCGCACCGTTCACCAGGATGCTCGAAACCCACCTGGTGAATTGACCGCAGCGCCGGTGACACACTTCAGGCATATACACTTTTACAGGCCGGGCAGGTTAAAGGTCACAATCCAAAAATGTTGGTGCTTGACTTATGCGCAGCGCTGTCAGGCGTGGATGCCTCAAGGCCATTCAGCCTGATTTTGTGCTCATTGAGTTCCTGCTGTAACCGGCTGATCTCACCATGCAGGAACTTTAAAGTTGACTGACGCGCTCGTTCTTCCTGAACCTCATGAGAATCATCCATGGGGCCGCCTCCTCTCAAGTGCTCTGCGTCAAAATTGAGTGGCTTTTCTCAAGAAGGCAAAGACGCAATCAAGCATAATGCTACAAAAAACTGCCCGCAAAATCTGTTCAAAATTGACCATGAGTTGCGGTTTCTGTTGGTCAGTTCAATCGCTTCAAGCCGCCGCAGCAACGCGTCCGCATGGGAAAAATGCCGAAATCATGAAGATGCCCATAGATCGGATGGGCCTCTCAAGCGCGATCACATTGTTCTGTACACGTGTGCAGAAAAGGCGCGATCGGCAAGCCGGAGAAGTTGTCTCAAAGGTAAAGCTGCAAGCTGGTGGAAGGCGGCAAACGATACAGATGGACTCCACCTTTGCGCAAATGCCGGGGAAGGCGCAAGGCCGGATGTGTTGTTGTTGGCATAAGCTGCTGATTCGCTGGTAGCTTATGAAGCGCTGACGGATTGGAGTTTGCAGGCGCGGGCGTTGAAGGGGATTCTGCACGGAAACTGACGCCCCGGTGTGCTTGAAACCCTGGGGATGAATCTGAACAACGACACTTAAATGCGGTGTGCGGAAGTTGACAATTTCGTGATGCGCATCACTTATTTGCTATCAAATTTAGTCCTAAGCTTCTAAGATTCCGATTGCTACGCTTACGGTCGAACGCTGAATGCGGCGTTCCCGCCTGCGGATTGAAGTGGAATGTCGGGGTTCGCGGAAGATTGGATTCTGAAAACCGCTTCCTGGCATCGGTCGGCTCCGAATCAAGGCAAACCTTGCCCGGCCGGAGCGCGGAGGATACGAACGTGGCGGATCGCGGACCGGTACGGTTGTCCGGAATGATCCCGGGATCGGTTGAGCGTCAGCTCGCCGCCGTGTTAGCGGTTGCGCTTGGACTGCTTTTGCGGATGGCGCTGGAGCGGTATTCGATCACGCTTCCGATCTATATCACCTTTTATCCGGCCGTCATATTTACTGCGTTGGTGGGCGGCATGTGGGCGGGCATTCTGGCCACATTGCTTTCTGCGCTGGTTGCGGATTACCTGCTGCTTTTGCCAGTGGGGCATCTTCTGATCCGCTCGACTTCCGATATTGTCGGCGTGGCGATTTTCTGCGTGTCAGGAATTTCCATCTCTGTTGTTATGGAGCTCTACCATGGCAACCGCGAGGAACTGGCGGCTTACGAGCTGGAAAGCGCGATAAAAAACGAGCGCAGGAAGGCAGAAGAAGAGCGAAAACTGGCGGAGTCCATCCATGCAGAGCGCCAGCAGTTTCTGGATGTACTGGAAACATTGCCGACCATGATCAGCCTGTTGACGGCGGATTATCGCGTGGCTTTTGCCAACCGCAGCTACCGGGAGCGGTTCGGTGAGATCGGCGGCAGGCGCTGCTTTGAAATGCGCTTTGGAGGTACCGAGCCCTGCGAGCCGTGCGAGACATTTAAGGTATTTGAAAACGGGCAGCCCAGGCACTGGGAGTTTCACCTTCCAGATGGCTGTTCGATTGACGCTCAGGCCTTCCCCTTCTCTGACCTGGATGGCTCGCCCATGGTTTTGGAGATGGACACCGATATTTCAGAGCGCCGGCGCGCAGAGACCGAACTGAACCAATATCGCGATCACCTGGAAATGCTGGTAGCAGAGAGGACTCGGCAACTGCAGGCTGCCAATGCGCAACTGGAAGCCGACATTCGCGAGCGGGAACGGGCGGAGCAGGGCCTTCGGGAAAGCAAAGCAAAGCTGGCGGCAGCGCTGGCCAATATGGCGGACTCGGTGATCATCACCGATGCGAACGGGCAGTTCGTGGATTTCAATGACGCGTTTGCCACGTTTTACCGGTTCAAGAACAAGGCCGAGTGCGCAAAGAACTTTGCCGAGTTTACAAGCATCTTCCAGGTGTTCCTGGCCGACGGCAAACCCGCACCACTCGAGATGTATGCGATACAGCGGGCGCTGCGCGGGGAGACAGCGGCGAATGAGGAATACACCCTGCGGCGGAAGGACACCGGCGAGACCTGGATAGGCAGCATCTCCTTCAGCCCGATTCGCGGCGACGGTGGAGCTGTGACCGGCACAGTGATCACGGCGCGTGACATAACGGAAGCCAAGCGCGCCGAGATGCGCCTGCGCCGATTCTATGAGAGCGATCTGTTCGCGATCCTCTACTGGAAGATCGATGGCGGCGTGGTGGACGTGAACGACAAGTTCCTTGAGATGACCGGGTACTCGCGTGAGGATGTCCGCGCCGGACGCTTGAACTGGACGGAGATGACGCCGTCGGAGTATTGGCCGCTCGACGAAGATGCGCGCCGCCAGGTGCGAGATACCGGCATTCACCTTCCGTATGAAAAGGAGCTTATTCGCAAGGACGGCACACGGGTTTGGGGACTCTTCTCGGCAGCCGCCTATGAGGACAATCGCAACGAGGGAGTATCGTTCATTGTCGATATTACCGAGCGCAAGCGGGCGGAAAGGAACTGGGCGAGGCCAGGTTGCAGGCTGAAAGCAACGCCCAGCAACTCCAGACGATCTTTGAAAATGTGGGAGAGAGACTGTATGTCTGCGACCAGGCGGGAAATGTAATTGTGGCGAACGATGTCGCCCGGAAGACGTACGGTCTGGGTGACGAGGCAGCTGCACCATCGAAGTCCGAGATGCCCGATCTGATCGAGGTCTACGACCTGCATGGCAGCACAATGCCGCAATCGGAGTGGCCCATTTCGCGCATTCTGCGCGGCGAGCGCGTTCAATCGTCTGAGATCATTGTCCGGTTCAAGAAGACTGGCCGGGAGCAAGTTTTAAGTTGCAGCGGCTCGGCCATTCGCGATCAAGACGGCAACATCAAGATGGCGGTCCTCACCTCGGCAGACATTACTGAGATAAAGCGTGTTGAGGAGGAACTGCGCGCCAGCGAAGAACAGTTCCGCACCTTTGCCAATGCGATACCGCAGTTGTGCTGGATTGCAAATGCCAACGGCGAACGGATTTGGTTTAACGATCGCTGGTATGAGTACACCGGCACGACGCTGGAACAGATGAATGGTTGGGGCTGGGAGTCAGTCCATGACCCAAGTATCTTGCCGGTCGTATTGAAACATCTGGACTATTCAATAGCCACTGGAACCTCATTCGAAATGGTGTTTCCTCTGCGCGGCGCAGATGGCGTCTTCCGTTCCTTCCTGACGAGAATAGTACCGGTGAAGGATGCTGAAGGAAAGGTAGTGCGCTGGTTCGGAACAAAGACTGACATCCACAAGCAGATGCAGATTGAAGCGGAGTTGCGGAAGAACGAGGAGCGGCTCGCCCTTGCACTGGATGTGGCGCAGTTAGGCGAGTGGGAGCGGGATCTTAAGACCGGTGCAGGCTCCCGCTCTCTGCGGCACGCGAAGATCTTCGGCTACTCCGACATTCAATCGGACTGGAACTTCGAGAAATTTCTTACGCATATTCTCCCCGAGCACAGGGCTGAGGTGACGGAGTGGTATAAATCCTCCCTGGCCGGTGGTGCATGGGATCTTGAAACCCAGATTCGCAGAGCCGATGGAGAAGTGCGATGGGTTTGGTTTCGAAGCAATACCCGCCTGGACGGGACGGGCAGACCTGAGCACGCTTACGGAATCGTACAGGACATTACCGAGCGCAAGCAGGCCGAAGAGCAACTGAAGAAGCTCAACCGGACGTTGAAGGCTCTGAGCAACAGTAACCAGGCCATTCTGAAATCGACCGGTGAACGGGAGTTTCTGCAGGAGGTTTGCAACGTAATCACAAGAGATTGCGGGCAGGCCATGGTCTGGATCGGCGTTGTGGAGCAGGACGAACAGAAGACCGTCACGCCGATTGTGTACTCCGGGATGGAAGAGGGATACCTGAAGACGCTGAGGGTTACGTGGGATGAGAGCGAGAGCGGCCGCGGGCCCACCGGGGTAGCAATCCGCTCGGGGAAAGCAGCGATGTGCCGGAACATGCTTACCGATCCGGCATTTGCTCCCTGGCGCGAAGAAGCCCTCAAGCGGGGCTATGCTTCTTCACTGGTGATTCCCTTGAAGGAACTCGACAAGGCATGGGGCGCCTTGACGATCTACTCGCGGGAGCCGGATGCGTTTTCAGAGGGCGAAGTTGAGCTGCTGACGGAGTTGGCGGAAGATATTGAATTTGGAATTCGCACACTGCGGATAAGGGCCGCCCACGCCCGCGCCGAAGAAGCCCTGCGGGAAAGCGAAGAGTTGCTGGGACTGTTTGTGGAACACGCGCCGGCCGCCCTGGCAATGTTTGACGACAAAATGCGATACCTGCACGCAAGCCGCCGCTGGAAGGCCGACTACAGGCTGGGCGATCGCGAACTCCGCGGAATATCGCATTACGATGTATTTCCGGAGATACCCGAATCCTGGAAGGAAGCTTATCGACGCGGACTGGCAGGCGAGGTATTGATCGGAGATGCCGACCGCCTTGTAAGGCAGGACGGTTCCGTGCAGTGGGTTCGGTGGGAGATACGGCCGTGGCATAACGCTGCAGGCAAGGTTGGCGGAATCGTCGTCTTCAGCGAAGAAGTTACCGAGCGCAAGAAGGCCGAAGAGGCATTTTTGAGAAGCGAGAAGGAAGCCTTTCAGCGGCAGCAGTTGCAGGCATTGGCAGAACGGCTGCGCGCAGCGCGCGAGGAGGAGCGCAAAATGGTAGCGCGCGATCTTCACGATGACATTGGGCAGATACTGACAGCGATAAAGCTGGACCTATCCTGGGTAGTGCGTCACTTGCCGTCAGCGGAGGTCAATGTACACGATCGAGTATCAAGATCGATATCGATGATCAACGACGGCGTCCGGTCGGTTCGCAAGATATGCAGCGGATTGCGGCCTGGAATCCTGGACGACCTTGGCCTGGTGGCCGCCATTGAATGGCAGATGAACGAGTTTGCATCGCGCACCGGGATTTCCTGCCAGGTTTCTGCCACTCCGCGGGAGCTGCGCCTGGACGGTGACAAGACCACCGCCGTCTTCCGCATATTCCAGGAATGCCTGACCAACATTGCCAGGCACGCAGAAGCGAGATCGGTGCGCGCATCCCTGTTCGAGCAAGGCGAAGATGTTGTTCTCGTGGTGGAAGACGACGGTAAGGGATTTCAGGAGTCCGAGGTTGCGAAATCCCTGGGAATATTGGGAATGAAAGAACGGGCTGCAGTATGCGGTGGCAGCGTTCAGGTAACCAGTACTCGGGGCAGTGGAACGACAATTCAAGTTCGTGTGCCAATCGGTTCCAGGAAAGAAGAGAGTGAAGACCATGCACATCCTGATCGCAGATGACCACGCGGTTGTGCGCCGCGGACTGAGAGATATATTGGCAGAGGTGTTGCCCGGCATTCAATTCTCCGAAGCAGGCAACGGGGACGAAGTGCTGGGCCTGCTGGCCACTGCTGCCTTCAGCCTGCTGGTACTGGATATCAATATGCCTGGACGCAGCGGTCTGGATGTTTTGCGGGACGTGAAGAGCGCTTATCCGCGAATGCCGGTCATAATCCTGAGTATGCAGCCGGAAGATCAATACGCGCTGCGCTGTTTGCGAGCCGGCGCCTCAGCGTATATCAACAAGGACAGTGCACCTGAAGAGCTCGCAGTCGCTACCAGAAAGATCTTGAGTGGCGGCCGCTACGTCGGTTCGCGTCTGGCTGAGCAGCTTGTATCTCAATTCGACGAACCGGCCGGCAGAATGCCTCACGAGCTGCTCTCGGATCGGGAACATGAAGTGTTGCGAATGATAGCCTCGGGTGTATCGCTGACGGAGATAGGCGACCGGCTTCATGTGAGCGTGAAAACGGTCAGCACCTACCGCACGCGCATCATGGAAAAAATGAATATGTCAAATAATGCCGAGCTGACCCGCTACGCTTTGACCCATCAACTGATCGAGTAGACCAGCTCATTCCTGTAGGAAATATCCTACTGCATTATCAGCACAATCTGACACGATATCCAAACGGGCTGTCGTAGCATTCTTCATGAGTACGGAAGCCCACGATAGGGCGGTCCCAAGACAGTATTGGCGAATGGTCGCCCCCAAGTTGTCGAATTTATTGAAAGGCATCGGGAAACACAAAAGTTGGAGAGGACGTTAAGTGCCTCGATGACAATTCACCCTGGACTCTTCCCCTTTCTGCGTTAGCGCCGATGCGGCGATTGTTATAACACCGCATCGGCGCATGGGTCGCGCAGAAAACTAGACCGGCAATAACTGGAAAGTCATGCGCATTCTTATCGCTGATCGCAATGCAGAGGTGCGCCGCGGCCTCAGAGAGATACTGAACGATGCTCTTCCCGAAGCCAGTATTTTCGAAGCGGGGAGCGGAGATGACATATTTCACCACCTGGCCGGGGCAGAGTTTGCCTTTCTCGTGCTTGATATGGATATGCCGGATCGCAGCGGCCTGGAAGTACTTCAGGATGTGAAAAGTCAATATCCCCAATTGCCCGTCATCATGGTTTGCGCACAGTCGGAAGAACATTACGTGGCTTGCAGTTTGCACGCCGGAGCAGCAGCCTTCATCAACAAGGACAGCGCTCCTGAAGAACTGGCGCAGGCAGCCCGGAAGATGATGGTGACGAATACGCCGAGCTAATTGAAGGCATACCGATGTGGTGATTACCAATCCGCACTTATTTGTAGGAAACGACCTACGGCAACTACGTAAAAATACTTACAACAAATACAGCGCATTCCGATGTCAATGCATGGCGCCCTACCGTTATTTTCATTCCAGATAAATGCACGATGGCGGTGATGATCGCTGAAAAGCTGAAACCGCGCATCTAGTGAAAGAGACTCGAATGATGCGGCTCAGGTACGGGAACCACAGGCAAGCAAAAGTCCTCGTCATCGACAACGAACGGACCCATGCGCTGCGTCTAAGCGCGATTCTGCAACAAGAGGGATATTCAGTTTCCACGGCCTGCAGTGGGGAAGAGGCGGTTGAGACCGCGCGTTGCTTTCTTCCTGATTTGCTTGTCTCCGACATTGTCATGGGCGCAATGAACGGAGTGGAAGCCGCAGTCCGGATTATGACAATACAGCCTGCATGCAGGGTTCTGTTTATGTCAGACCATGGCTTCGCGCAGGACGTTTTGAGCGCAGCACCCGAATACATGGCTTACAGTTGCATAGCTAAACCGCTTCATCCTATCGATCTTATCAATGCCGTTGCTTACAAACTGTCTGCGGTGCATACCGCGGACGATGCAGAGGTTGCTTCCGCAGCTTCAGCGCCACCCAACCAAATCGTCACGGTGTCAAGCCTGCCAGAGTCTCAGCCTATGTCTCTGGAGAAGAAACCGCAGACGAAGCCCGAATTGCGCGGCAAGGACACACCCTCTACCGCCCGCAACTTAAATCGCCCTGCCATGGCCGCCCTTGTGTTGGAGGCCGTCGGCCTGAATCGATCATGAAGGCCTGAAGGCGGCCGGAACACAGAGACTGCAATCGACATCATTGCTTTCTGCTTCCGGAAGAACCGACCAGGCAAGATCCAATGCAGTATTCAACCGAATCTCAAGGGGGAATTATGGCGGCAGCACTTTCGATCCCATTAGAACAATCCTCCCGTGCCGTGAATTCAACGGAAGCTACACTGGCGAAACGAGTCGATCTCATTTGCGCATCACCACTGTTTACCGGCCTGACGCAACAAGCATGCGAGAAGATAGCTTCACTGGCGCGCCCCAAGGCCCTTGCCCGTGACGAATTGCTCTTCATGCAGGGAGGAACGTCGCGCAAAGTTGCTTTGATTCGGTCCGGCAGCGTCAAGATTACCCAGCTTGCTCCGAACGGCAACGAAGTAATCCTCTGGATGTACGGAGTGGGCAACGTGGTAGGCCTGCTCTCGGAGTCGGCATCTAGAATCATTAACTTTTCTGCACGCGCTTTGGAAGCCAGCACGGCGCTGGTGTGGGACTACGCCGCGATTCAAGAGCTGATGGTGGAATACCCGCAACTGCGAATGAACGCCAGCAACATTCTGGCTACCAGGCTGAACGAGTTGGAAGAACGCTTTCGCGAAGTTGCTACCGAGAGAGTTGCGAAACGCATGGCGCTGACCCTGATGAGGCTGAGAAGAGAGATCGGCAAAGAGGTGCGTGGTGGAGTGCAGGTGTCGCTTCTGCGCGAGGAATTGGCTCAGATGACGGGCACCACCTTATTTACTGCAAGCCGAATCCTGTCGCAGTGGGGCAGGATGGGATTTATTTCGCCCCGCAGGGAAGGTGTATTGGTGCGCGATGTACATCGGCTGCAACTTGCCGGTGAGAGCGAAATGTAGAAGGAGCGCGCCTGACCGGGACATATGCTTCGCGATGGGACGGTTTCATCAACTTGTCATAGCGCAAGCATATGTAAGCCTCTCCGTGGGAATATGGTGTGAATTACCGCATACCGATGCGGACCATGTAATCAGCGAATTGCAACGATATGAGCGTATCCCTCTTGTTCAAACTGTAAATCCCATGCCTGGAGACGGATGGGAATAGGCTCGGCAATTGTGCGACTAGTCCGGATGGCGCATATGAGCAGAAGTGTATGAACTGTCACTTCCGGAAGATTGGAAATGGGCATGAGCCGGATGTCAGAGCCTTTCCAGGCGACCTGCCCATTTGTTGCATTGGATGAGCTGGACGGATGCAGGATGCAGCGGCGCCTCCTCTCCTGCAAGCTGTCCGTACTTGTCAATACCATCCAGGCAGCGCTCTTACTTATCCCTCTACTTGCGAGCGTGACTGGCTGCGGCAGCGGCAGTCCAGCTGAGGCGCCATTCAGTGTGCCGTTGTCCATCGTTGTGGACCAACATTCGATCGACACCAATTGCTCCGGTTGCAATTCCGTTAACTCCCAGGGAAGCCCGGTACTACAATTCGCGGCGGCTGGTTTCAGCGGAAGCGCAGCGCAATTGCGATGGTCGATCAGTGGCGGAGACGCGGTGAGTGGAGCGGGGCGCATCAGTTCTATGGGGGAATACACGCCGCCCAATTATCTAACTGCAGACTCAGTTCAGGTGGTTGTAACCGCATCGATAGCGTCGAACCCAAACTACGTTGCTTCGGCGGTTCTGAATGTTACACCCGGGTTTCTGCAGCCGTTATCTCCTGAGAATGTGGCACTGGGGCCGAATGGGACAGTGACCGTTACCGGGTATTTGTCTGAAGTTGGAGGCAGCGCGGAGATAGATTTCGCAGTGTCCAGCCCGGCAGGCAGGAAAGAGCGCGGCCTTGGATCGCTGAGTTCCACAACCTGCAGACGAAGCAGCGAGGTATTTACATCCTGCGCGGCAACCTACAATGCGCCAGCTTCAATTCCGGTTACAAGTACCGAGTATGTGGTTGCAAGAGTGGGGAATACGTCCTCCAGTACAGCAATCGAGGTTCTGCTCAACAGCGCAGGGCTTTCGAGCAGCCCTATCGCGCACCAGGCGAAGTCTGCCACTCCAATGCAGATGGGCAGCTCAGGGGGAAATAACAACGATCACGACATCCTGAATGGACGGGTTGTCGACTGCTGCAGCGGGACCCTGGGATCCCTTTTGAAGGGGTCCAGCAGCGGGGAGTATTTGTTAAGCAACAATCATGTTCTGGCGAGAAGCGACCACGCCAGCGTTGGCGATAAAATCATTCAGCCCGGGCTCATCGACAATAATTGCACCCCCAATGGAAGCGGAGGGGGAACAGCCGCGGTGGGGTCGTTGTCCAGTTGGCTGCCTTTGAATTCAAGTGCGACCAACGTCGACGTTGCCATTGCCCAGGTTGTGCCGGGAGGTGTGGATCTGAGCGGCAGCATTCTGGAGATGGGAGCAAGACAGGCAGATGGGACATTGTCGTCCGCCCCGCCTGGCATCTCCTCAAGCAACGGTAAAGGCGAGCCCGGCCAACTGCAGATGAAGGTGGCAAAAAGCGGACGCACCACTGGATTGACCTGCGCGAAGATTACAGCGATGAATCTAGACGTAAATGTGGATTACTATCATGATTGCGCCGAGACCCAGCCGTATCTGAGCAAGACATTCACCAATCAAATAGCAATGAGCGGGAACACGTTCGTAGACGCGGGCGACTCGGGAGCACTGTTGGTCGATGCTGGGAATGCGGAGCCGGTCGGGCTTCTGTTTGCCGGCGGAACGGATTCGCTGGGGGTAGGCCAGGCTATTGCAAATCCTGTGGCCGACGTACTGAACGAGCTCAGCGCGCAATGGGATGGCAGGCAGACCTTCGCGTTTGCCGGGACCGACGATCACGAGGTAAGTTGCCTGGATTATGGAGACGATTCAGTTACATCTGCCCAGGCGAGAACACTGAGCGAAGCAGAAATGGAACGCGTACAAGAGGCGATGGGACAGGCCGGCACGATGGTGAATCCCGCCGCAGGAATTCAAGGCGTTGCAGCAGGCAAGAGCAACGATCATCCGGGCGAGGCCGCGATCCTTGTGTATGTCGATGAGAATGTATCTGTCAGCGTGCCAAAAACTGTGAACGAGGTTCGCACCCAGGTTGTCCCGATTGGCAAGCACGATGCGGCTTCGGGGTCCATTCCATGGATGAACTCCACAATGGGCATGCCCAGATTGAGCGCTTCTGCATTAGGCTCCGCATTGGCAGTCAAGCAGCAATATGCATCGAGCCTGATGAAGGAGAACCCGGCGTTTTTTGGCGTTGGAGTAGGACAGAGCCTGGACAACCCAAAGGACGCAGCGCTGGTCATCTATACGGATCGCAAGAAAAACCCAAGTCAGTTTCCTCAGACGTTGGGCGGGATACGCACCCGCTATATCGTCATGGACCGCCTGCATGTGACCCGCTCCTATTTGTCGCAGGTAGAGTCCAGATCGAGATGTATTCCTCCCGGCCGATTGAATCAAGAGTTCAATCCAGATGCGAAAGATCCAGTGAAACCAAGCAGCCAGAAGCTGGATTAACGCTTACTGCAAGAGCATCGGCCAGGGGGGAATGCGTACCTGTAGGAATCAGCGGCCCTTGATTGCTCTCTTCAGAACAGCCTCAAGTCCGGCTTTGGCATTGTCGTATTCAACTTGCGAAATAGTGCCGAGGAGTTTTTCCCGCTCCAGATCAAACAGCTCATCCCTGATACTGTTCAGAAGCGCCGCGTTTCCGGTTGAGGGCGGTTCGGTCTGGTGATTCTGCAGAGGCACCGGACCAGGTGCGGTGACAGCAAACGGTTTCAATTCACGTGTGTCGGCAGCGGCAGGAATGGCCGCTTCGGCGGTAACAGGGCGCGGTTTGCGCAGAAAGAAGATGGCCGCGGCGGCCAGCAACAAGGCCAGGGAGCCGAAGATCCAGCCTTTGTAACTCGTAAGTGGATCTGGAGTGTCAATTGGGTTGCCAATGCCACCTCCGGGCTTGGCACCTGCAATGGGAGCGTCGCTTTGGCCGCCTTGAGCATCGCGCGGCATTTGGCCCTCGCCCGAGACGGTGAAGGCAACGCTCTGGCCTGGATGAATATTCTTTGCAACAAATGTCTGGACGCGAGGATCTTCCTGGGCTGTCTGAAATTCCGCTCCCTTGGCTCCTCCGAAGGTCATGCCCTTGGGGACGTAAACCACCAGATTGTCGGCGGGCATTTGCACCTGCGGCGTGAATGTGAATTTGCCGTTGTAGGAGATGTGATATTGCACTTCAAAGAGGGTCTCTTTCTCCCCCTGGTCCGGTTGAATGGGAATGTTGATCGTATAGTGATTCTTCTGGCCAAGCGGGACCGGCCTCGTGTTGGTGGGCAGACCTCCGGGTCGCGTAGCCGATGCGCCGTCGAGAGTCGCATCGGCAGGAATGACAAACTCGAAAGTATTGCTGCTGAACAGGGCCCTGGGTGGCAGGCTGGTGTTGCGTACCAAATACCTTTCCTGGACGCGGACCATTCCACCGGCGGCTTCCGGGAGGATCATGTCTGCGTCGATGGCAACTCCATCGAGCTTTGCAGCGACATCGTACACCGCAACGTCAGCGGGGTTGCCGCCCTGTGGTGCGGCGATAAAATAGGTTCCGCCCTGATGGTTGACACGAATCAGGTAAGTTCCATTTCCCGGCGATTGAAACGAAAAGCGACCATGGGCGTCGGTTGTTGCCGTGGCAGCATCCGCCATGCCTGCCTGAACGTCCACAAGAACCACGGAGTCGCCCGGTGACGGCTTGCCGTTGGTTTTATTGGTAACTGTGCCGGAAATGGCGGCGGCCATGGACAAGGTGCCTGACATCAGCAAGGCGAAGACGACTGGGCGAGCGAAGAGCAAGAACGATTTCATATTCATCCTAGAATCCCATTTGGTAATGGTGTTTGGTTTGACAATAGACAAACTGAAACAATAAGCGGCGTGCATCAGACAGCGGTCGCGGTGGAGGAAGGACGATTCTGCGATTCTGTTCCTGGTCAGTGCTTTTGCAGATCGACGATCTCTGTCATGACCCTGGATGCCTCGATCTCGAGTTGAGCTTGCTGCACAAGAAAATCCTCTTCCGGATACTTTCCAGCGCGGTATTCAAAGTTCAGGTCGCGCAGAGTCTCAAAGAGCTGGTCTTTTGTCTCCAGGAGATAGTCCAGACGAGTTTTATCGCGCTGATTGGCAAAGGCATTATCAGGCCAGAAAGTATAGACGATGGCAGCTAGTGTGGTGAATCCAAAGTTCGTAGCATAAGTTGAGGTTCCGAACCGCAGATCCTTCGACTGCGTTTGGCGCAAAAAACGCGCCAAACTACGCTCAGGATGACACCGTATTTTTG
>Ga0316217_10001462_pt1 | contig 30626 bp, 33 predicted proteins | sample 1anoAmetaG_FD_203633 | JGI IMG/M metagenome (GOLD analysis project Ga0316217, IMG submission 203633) | Freshwater microbial communities from Trout Bog Lake, Wisconsin, USA - 1anoA | ecosystem: Environmental > Aquatic > Freshwater > Lake > Hypolimnion/Profundal zone | place: USA: Wisconsin... | reverse complement strand
TTTCAGCAACCAATTGTCGACCGCCGCTGTGTTGTCGCAAACTTCGCTGGAACAAATGTTGATTCAAGTTCGTCAAGCTGTTGACAACAACCAAAAGAAAATTCGTTTGGTTCCTCGTCAACTGGTTGTCGCTCCCGGCAACATCTTCCAAGCTGAAGTTCTGTTGAAGTCGGTTCTTCGCACCGGCAACGCCAACAACGACATCAACCCCGTGAAATCCATCGGGTTGTTGGACGAAGGCGCTGCTGTGTTGAGCCGCTTGACCAGTTCGACCGCATGGTGGGTTCAGACCGACGCTCCCGAAGGCATGAAGCTTTTGATGCGCCGTCGTCTGGAAAAGACCATGGAAGGTGACTTCGAAACTGACTCGATGCGCTACAAGGCCACCGAGCGTTACACAGTGGGTTGGACTGACCCCCGCGCCATGTACGGTACTCCCGGCATGTAAGCAACAAGGGGAGGCGAAATCCTCCCCTTTTTTTTAAACATCGGTCAAGCTTTTCAAGGAGAAGACCATGCCTTTATTTTCTGACGACCTTTTCTTGGGCGCTGGCGCGACGTACATGGGTACGGGCAATCAGTCTGCCACTGCTGTTATTTCCGCCACCATCTCCGGCACCACCATGACGGTTGTTCAAAACCTGTCTGGCGATGCTCTGGTTGTGGGCCAGTACATCACTGGTTCGAGCGTGACTGCAAACAGCTACATCACTGCCAATCTGGGCAATAACCAATACACCCTGTCGCAATCGTCTACTGTTGGCTCTGCCACCACGATGTATGCCGCTGGTAATGCATTGTTGGGCGACCCTGCTCCTATGTCTTTGGGTGTTGGGCCTCTGGGCCGTGTGTACGTTTGGGACACCATTCCTCAAACCCTGCAAAGCGCAAACATTGCCGCTTCGCAAACCGCTTCGGCTGCTGGCAATCTGACGCTGACCGCTGGCACTTCCGCAACCTCGGTTGTGAAGTCCAATGGCACGACTGTGATTCAACTGGATGTGCCTCGCGCACTGACCGTGAACTGCTCGACGACTGCTCGTGCATTCACCGTGTCTGGCTATGACTACTACGGTCAAGCCATGACTGAAGTGATCACCGTTGCCACCGCTGGCACCGCTGTGACTGGTAACAAAGCGTTCTACCAAATTGCCAGCGTGTCTATTGCCGGTTCTGCAACCGCTTGCGTGGTCGGTACTTCTGACTACTTGGGCTTGCCAGTTCGTGCAATTGATGCCGGTTATGTGGTCAGCGTTGGCTGGGCTAACACTTTGGCTCGTGATGCTGGCACTTTCACTGCTGCTGCTACTGCAACGGCTACCAGCACCACCGGTGACGTGCGTGGCACCTACAAGCCTTCCAGCGCCTCCAATGGCTCTAATCGCTTGGTGATGGCCATCGCTGTGCCTGCAATCGCTGTTGGCCCCAATTCCACTGCTACTGGCGCACTCGGCGTCACCCAAGCCTAATAGGAGGCGATCATGGCTACAAAAAACGCTGGCGGCTTTAGCCAAATGCCAAAAATGATGACTGACGAACCGTCGGTCATTCTGAAACTCAAGAAGGGTGGCAAGGTTTCTCACAAGAAACACGAGCACCATGAAGAGCATGGCCACCACAGCATGCACCATGCTGCTTCCAAGCACCATGAAGGCATGCACGGCCACGCTGAACATGGTCACGCCCCCAAGAAGCCTTCCATGGCCGAACGCCGCAAAGCAATGAACCCCAACTTCATGAAGAAGGGTGGCATGGCTCACAAGGCTGATGGTGGCATGATGCCTATGGGTGCTGCTCCTATGGGCGCTCCTATGGCCTCTCCAATGGCCGCTATGGGCCAAGCCAAACTGGCTCAGATGGCTCCTGCTATTCGTGCTGCCCGTGCTATGCAAGTCCGTAAGGCCTTGACTGGCATGAAGAAGGGTGGCCACGCCGGTATGGAAAAACATATTGAGAAGCTGGAAAAAGAACTGCATCACCACGAAGCCATGAAAGATTCGTCACACGGTGGCAAGGCTCACGCCAAGCACGGTGGCAAGATTCATCACAAGGCCAAGGGCGGTGAAATGTTGGGCAAGAAGCTTGACGAGTTTGAAACCAAAACCACGATTGAGCATGACGAAAAACCTTTCGTTAAGACCAAAGTGGTTGACGGCAACAAGCGCGACAAGGCCCACGGCACTGGCGAGATCAAAGAGAAGAATGCTGGCGGTTACAAACGTGGTGGCAAAGTCCATCACAAAGCAACTGGCGGCGATATTCCTGCTGATACCGACAAGAAGCGCAACCCCGGCAAAATTGAGATGCACGGCACTATCGAAGGCAATGAACATGACTTCGAAAACACCGAGATGCACGAAGCTGAACACGACAGCGCTCATGGCACTGGTGGCGTTCGTATGAACAACGCTGGCGGCTATCGTCACGGCGGCAAGGCTCACCACAAGATGCACCACAAGGCAACTGGTGGCGCTATTGAAGGCAACGAAATGAAGTTCGCCATCAACAACGTGGACGGCACTCCCAAGGGCAAGACCAACACCAAAACTGGTGAAGTTAAAGAAGCCAATGCTGGTGGCTACAAGCGTGGAGGGCATGCCACAAAAAAAGCCTACGCTACGGGGGGGAATGTTAACGATCAAGGCAAGGCAGAAAAAATGCCTCGTCACTTCGTTAGCCGCCCCGTAGCTAACAGCCTGCAATCTGGTACTTTTAAAAAGGGTGGCAAGGTGCATCACTTCGATGATGGTGGTCGCATGGCCACTCCTCAAGCGGTGAATGACCCTGCTCCAGTTAGTTCTAGCCGACCAACAAGTTCTGCTGGTACACGACTGGCCACGCCACAGGCTGTCAATGATCCTGCTCCAGTGTCTCGCCCAAGTGCTCAAAAGGCATCACAAGGCAAGAAACGAGGCGGTCGCGCTTGTTAAACAGCGGGGGCTTCGGCCCCTGCTTCTTTGAGGAATTATCATGAGTAATGGAATCGTTGCATCAGTAACTCGTGCGGGTGCTTATGAACCATTTGATTTGCAAGTTGCTCGTGGCCAAATCTTGGGCCACACAACCGTCAGCATCTTTGGCTATCAAGCATCGGTCGGTACAACTTCTATCCCAGTTTGGGAAAATGCAAGCACATACACTTACCCCACCTCAGCGACCACGCTGACGATGGTGAGTAGTTCTGCTTCAGACAATACATCGGCATCGGTTTTGATCAGTGGCCTTGACGCCAACTTCAACCCGTTGTCTGAAACCTTGTTCTTGAACGGCACAACTGCTGTGACGACTGTCAACAGCTATTTCCGTATTAACAACTTGACCTTGGCCAGCGCAGGCACCAGCCAAAGCACCAACGTGGGCACGATTACTCTGAAGCAAAGCACCAACACGCTGGCTCAGATCAACCCCGGCATTGGTCGTTCGCAAAGCACCGTGTACACCGTGCCTGCTGGTTACACTTTCTTCTTGGATTGGGTTGAAGTCAACACATCGAACTCCTACACCGGCAGCGTCACTGTGACCTACAAGGTGCAAGCTGGCGACAACGTGTCTAGCGTGACCCGAAACGTGTTGCAACAGCCTTTTGTGTCGCTCTACAGTGCTAACCGGATTGCTGATCCGTATGCTTATTTACAAAAGACTGACATCCAATGGCAGTTGTCAACGAGTTCCAGCACAGTTGCTGCTGGCGTTATCGTGATTGGCAAGCTGATCCAAAACAATAACACCCTAACCGTGTCTGGAGGTTAATCATGCCTTTGATCAAATCGAAATCCAAAAAAGCCTTTGAACACAACATTAAGGCTGAGATGGGAATTACTCAGTAAAACCATGGCAGATATGTTTGGCGTGTTCAATCGAATGACAGTTTGGACAAAGAACTTCCAAGTTCTCCATGCTGTTATTCGACCTATTGCGGTCTTTGTGATGAACGCCAAGAATTTGTGCGTTTTGATCAAAACCGCATCTTTGGCAAGAATTCAACAAACCTCTCCGTTTCATATTTTTTCTGACAGTGCTGAAATCACCTTTCCAATTTTCAATTGCAGATTTGTTGATACAAGCACGAGAACAATATTTTCTTTTTTTAGATGGAGCAGAAAGAAATCTTGTTTTGCAATGAAGGCAGGTGTACTCAAAAGTTCCTTTATCTTTCATTGCTGTGTGATAGCAATTTGGGCTACAGTATTTTGCTTTGTTTGCCCTGCTTGCAATGTGCTCAAAAACCGTATTGCAAACTTCACAAGTTGTTTTTTGAACGGTTCTAGCAGACAATGCCATACAACTTCTTCCGCAGAACAAAGCAGTGTCTTTTCTGTATTCAGGAACAAAAAATTGTTTGCTGCAATGTTGGCAAAATTTTTCGTATTTCACTCTGGAGCGTGTTATGCCACTCATAAATAGTCCTTCCAAAAAAGCGTTTGAGAAAAACATACGCACAGAGATTGTACAAGGAAAAAAACCTGTTAAGCAGGCCGTGGCCATCGCCTACAACGAAAAGCGTCACGCGGAAGGCGCTCCAGAACTATTGAAGAAAGAAATGCCAACACATCGTCATGCTGAAAAATTATTAGCACAAAATGGTGTCAGTAAAGACGATCCAGATTATTACCATCATCTTAATAACACAATAAAACATCTTCGTCAGTTTGGTAACATTGATTTGATTAACAAGCAAGGTGTGGCGGAAGAACAACTTGATCACAAAGCGCATGGCGGCAAGGTGTCAACCTGCCACGAAAACCCCATGTGCAAGGGTGGCTGGTAATGGCCAAGCCGGGGCTTTACGCCAACATCCACGCAAAGCAGGAGCGCATCGCTCACGGTTCTGGTGAGAAGATGCGTAAACCCGGCTCTAAGGGTGCGCCCACGGCTGCTGCGTTCAAAGAGTCAGCGAAGACCGTCAAAAAGAAAGACGGCGGTGTGTCGTTGGCTGTTGGCCGCGGTGAGAAGTTGCCTGTTTCCAAGGGTGCTGGCCTGACCGAAAAAGGTCGCGCCAAGTACAACCGTGAAACTGGGTCGCATTTAAAGGCTCCACAGCCTCAAGGCGGCTCCCGAAAAGACTCGTTTTGTGCCAGAATGAGCGGTGTTGTAGAACACTCAAAAGGCGATGCCGAACGTGCAAAAGCATCGCTTAAACGCTGGAAATGCCCCGGCTGGTAAAGGAACAAACATGTCCGATCTGAAGTCAATGATCAAGGCCGTGGCTGAGGCGCATAACGCCAAGAATCCCGGCCGCCGCATTTCAATTACCGACCCAATGACTCGTGAACAGTCAGAAGAGCGTCAGGAAAAGCGCCGTCAACAAGAGGCTGTTGAGGCCAAAGAACGCGCCAAGAAAGATGCGGCTGACCTGCCCAACCTTGAAAAGCGTCATGCAGAGATGACCAAAACTTACGAGGGTGGCAAAAACTATCGTTACGCCGACCGTGAGCAGAATTTGTCTGACTATGAGCGCAAGGCTCGTGACATTGAACCAGAAATGAACAAGCTGGGCGCTCGTATCAGCGCAGCCAAGGCTGGTGGATACAAGCAAGGCGGCAAGATTGACTTGAAGCACTGCAAGATCAGCACCGTTGAGAAGAGCCACAAGCACAAAGACTGGTGAGGTAACCAATGGCTTACAGCGGAACAGTAGGACAAACGGTCGTTACGACCCAACAAATGATCGACCAAGGCGCCCGGATGTCGGGCAAATTGGCCGAAGAGTTGACTGTCGAGCAAATTCAGGCCTCTAAACAGGCCTTGTACTACGTTCTGAGCAACTTGATCAATCAAGGCATCAACTATTGGGCCATTGATAAGAAGGTTTACGGCTTCAACGCCGATCAATTTGAGTATCTGCTACCTGTGGGTGGTAATGACGTTTTAAACGCGCTGTATCGCCGTTTAAACCGCCCTACGCCTGCCCAATACGGCGGATACTTCGGCTCATCCGGTGTTGTTGGCCTTGCGTTTGACAACAATGTGCTGACTGCCGACACCCAGACATCGCCGAACGGCTACATTGGCATCAACTATGGTAGCAACAACCCCATTTATGCGGGTTCAATTGGTATCTTGCCCGCCACTTCTGGCCAGTTCCACATTTATTTGGAATGGTCGAATGACGGCGCCACTTGGAACCTGCTGGAAGACACTGGCGTGACCACATGGGTCAGCGGCCAGTGGCTATGGTACGACATTGACCCCGGCGTGACATGCCAGTATTACCGTATGCGTGAAACTGGTGGCAATACTTTGAGCGTGGCTGAGTTTTTTGTGGGCAACAACTCCACAGAAATCACAATGGCACGTTTGAACCGTGATGACTACACGAACTTGCCCAACAAGAACTTCACGGCCAACCAGCCGTACCAGTTCTGGCTGAACCGCACGATCCCGCAAGCCAAGATCACGCTGTGGCCAACGCCGAGTGATCCATTTGAACAGATGGTGGTCTGGTATTCACGCCAGATCATGGATGTGGGTGATTTGTCTGGCCAGATTGAGATTCCTCAGTACGCCCAAATGGCCATTCAAGCCATGTTGGCGCACCAAATGTCGATGATTTTGCCCGGTGTGGATGTGCCTCGCATTCAATATCTTGAGACACAGGCTGAGAAGCTGTTCATCATGATGGAAGCGGAAAACCGTGACAGATCGCCCATTTTTTTGGCACCGAATGTGAGCGTTTACACAAGATGACAAAAATAATCACAAGGCAAGAAGCAAAAGCAGCAGGCTTGATCCGGTATTTCACCGGCAAGCCTTGCTCGGCTGCGGGCCATGTTGATGAGAGATACACAAGAAACGGTGAATGTTTTGGATGCTCAAAATTGAAATCCAATGACTGGAACAAAAAAAATCCAGAAAAGAAAAAGCAATACAGGAAAGAATATTTCCAAAAAAACGCTCAACGAGAATACGATATGCGGAAAAAATGGATGGATGCGCATCCAGAAAAAGCCGAAGAATTGAAGGTTAGAAAGAATAAGGCAACTGTTGTTTGGGCAAAAAATAACAGCGAAAAACACAATGCGTCGCAAGCAAAAAGACGCGCGTCCAAAATTCAACGAACGCCTCCTTGGTTAAACCCCGCTCATTTTTTTGAGATTGAGTGCATTTACAAATACTGCGCGGCCTTACGCTCCAGCAATCTTGATTACCACGTTGACCACATTTTTCCTTTGCAGGGAGATTCCGTATCTGGCCTTCACGTGCCTTGGAACTTGCAAGTCATACCTGCGTTTGAAAATCTTTCAAAGAACAATCGGGTGGTGAATAATGCCTCGTTTTCTTGACACGCGTGGGAATGCATCAATTGCCGTGTTCGTGTGCGACCGTTGTCGTTTCAAAAGACCCATCATTGAAGCAATGCCTGACCCTAACTTTCCGGGCCTCAAAGTGTGCCAACAAGGGTGTGCGGATGAGAAAGACCCATACCGTCTTCCCGCTAGGAAAACTGAGCGGATCACCCTACAATACCCACGTCCAGACGTTAGTGTGGCGGTTGATCCGAATGACATCGTGACTGTGCCATACGGCGGTGAAGTCTTGAGCACTGAGCAAAGCGGTCAGACGCCATCACAGGACGGGAATCAACAAATTATTGGATTGCAACCCTGATATGGCACAAGTTTCGATCACCGAACTCCCACAGGCGCAGGCACTACAAGGCACTGAGTCTGTCCCAATTGTCCAAAATGGGGTGACAGTACAGACCACTACCGGTGCTATTTCTGGCGCCGGTGCGTTGAACTATCCATTTTTGACTGTTGGCGGCACGTCTGGCCTTACTCAAGCACGATATTTGACAACTGGTTCTGGTTTGTCTTTGTCTGACGGTGGCGCAGGCAGCACTTTGCAGATCAATCTGACTGGCGCTGCTCAGTCTTTAGACGGCGCATCCAACGGATTGATCGTCAAGACCGGCCCTACAACGGTCAGCAATACCGCAATTGCGGTTGGCACAGGCTTGACTATTGCCAACGCCGATGGCACGGCTGGCAACCCTACAGTGGGTTTGAACGCCACCTTACAAAACTTTGCCAGCACGTCCGGCACGGGCATTCTGTCGATCAACGGCACATCCGTGGGCGTGTTTACGCTTCAAGGCACATCCAGCCAGATTGCTGTGACCAACGGCAACGCTTCAGGCGGCTCCCCAACGGTTGGATTGGCATCAAACCCCACCTTGCCGGGTAATTCATTCGTTCAACTGCCTTCTGGCACGACATCGCAGCGCGGCTCACCCTCTTATGGCGCTTTCCGATATAACACCGACATCGCCAGCTTGGAGGCTTATACGGCTTCTGGATGGGGCGCTGTGGTGTCTGGATCAGGTGTTACGACATTCAGCGGTGGAACGACAGGCCTGACCCCTGCAACACCCACCGCGGGCGGTATTGTCCTCGGCGGAACCCTGAGTGCAGGTAGCGGCGGAACGGGCGCATCCAGTTTAACTGGATACGTTTACGGAAATGGAACTGGGGCGATGACCGCCTCGACCACCGTTCCCACCACGGCGTTGTCTGGTACGGTTACAAATGCCCAGTTGGCCAACAGTTCGATCACAATTAACGGAAACTTGGTCAGCTTGGGTGGGTCAACTACCATTAGCGCCGCTACTACAAGCCCATTGACAATTAGCACCGGTTTGTCTGGCGGTTCGTTCAATGGATCAACTCCAGTAACGATTGCGCTTGCCAATACGGCTGTGACGGCCGGATCTTACGGTTCAGCTTCTGTTGTTCCGACTTTTACAGTAAACGCCCAAGGTCAACTGACAACCGCGGCAAATGCAACGATTAGCATTCCTGCCTCGGCAATCAACTCTGCAATCCAAAACAGCGGTCTACAAAACAGTTCTATTACCATCAACGGCAACACAGTCAGCCTTGGTGGTTCAACAACTGTTACGGCCAGCACCACGTCAACTTTGACGATTGGCACTGGATTGTCTGGAACATCGTTCAACGGCTCGACGCCAGTCACGATTGCTATTTCCAGTACTGGTGTGAGCGCAGGAACGTATGGATCTGCAACGTCAATCCCGACTTTGACGGTCAATGCACAAGGGCAGATCACGTCGATCAGCACCAATGCGCTGAATTCACCCGCCTATCAAGGCACATGGAACGCCTCAACCAACACGCCGACACTGACATCGAGCGTGGGCACGAACAACAACTACTACATCGTGTCAACCGCCGGTACGACAACATTGAACGGCATTTCGCTGTGGTCGGTCGGTGACTGGGCGATCTTTAACGGAACCACCAGTGCTTGGGAAAAGGTTCTGGGAGGCTCTGCTGAGGCCTTCAGCAGCCTTATCGTGACCGGTTTGACCGGTTACATGTATGCCAACGGAACAAGCGCTGTAACGGCCTCTACAACGATTCCTACAAGTGCTTTGTCTGGCAACTTTGTGTCGACATTCAGCGCTGGTACAACTGGCCTGACACCGTCGACGGCTACGGCTGGTGCGATCACTTTGGGCGGCACATTGGCCTTGGCCAGTGGTGGCACGAATGCTAATCTGACCGCAGTGGCTGGTGGTATTCATTACTCCACCGCATCGGCCACAGCCATCTCTGCGGCTGGCACAAGCGGCCAAGTGCTGACCTCTGGTGGTACTGGCGCACCTACATGGTCGAATCTGTCGAGCATTGGCGTGACCACACTCAGTTTTGGCACAACCGGATTGACTCCATCGACTGCGACCTCGGGTGCGATTACTGTGGCTGGAACACTGGCAGTGGCCAATGGCGGTACTGGCGTGACATCGTCAAGCGGTACAAACAGTGTGGTTCTGCGTGATGCAAATGCCAACATCGTTTACAACAACGAGGCTCCCGGCTACACGAACACGGTCACCGCCGCAGGAACAACCACGCTGACGGCTGCATCGACCCGTTATCAGCACTTCAGCGGCACAACGACTCAGACCCTCAAGTTCCCTGATGAGACTACCGTCCCGGCTGGTTTGGGCTACATCGTTGACAATGACTCATCTGCCAACGTGACTGTTCAAGACAGTGCAGGCAACACGTTGGCGACTGCTGTCCCCGGTGGTGCTGGTTGGATTTATTCGCTGTCAAACAGTGCCGCAACTGGCAACTGGGCGGGCTATATCTTGCCTCCCGGCAACAGCGCAACTGGCTTTATCACATGGGGCACGGCTGGGTTGAACTTGGCCAGCAGCTACATCCAAGGTGTGACGACATTGAACATGTCGGGGCAGTTGACATCGACTGTTGCAACAGGAACTGCACCGTTTGTGGTGGCCAGCACGACTCAGGTTGCTAATCTGAATGCAGCGACCGCGGGAACCGCAACAAACGCAACGAACGTGGCGCTGACTGCTGGCTCGGGAGCCACAAATTACTTGCATTTCAGCGCATCGGCAACAGGAAATCAACCAGTTAACACAAACGCATCCCTGACATACAATTACACCAATAATGCCATCACAGGCGGCATCAACGGTGGCACTTTCTAAGGAAAAACCATGGCAGCATCAGGCTACACCCCAATCATCCTGTTCAACTCTGGCACTGCCAGCAACGTCCCCACCACGGGCAACTTGGCTGTGGGTGAGTTGGCGATTAACTATGCTGACGGTAAGCTGTACTACAACACCGGTTCAGCGATCAAGGTGTTGGCTGGTGCTGGCGGTGCAGGTATTGCGGGTGGCTCCAATACCCAAGTTCAGTATAACAGTTCCGGTAGTTTAGCTGGCTCGGCCAACCTGACATTTGACGGCACGAACTTGGGATTGTCAGGCGGCACAGCCAACGGTGTAGCCTATTTGAACGGCTCTAAGGTGCTGACTACGGGGTCTGCGCTGACGTTTGATGGGACTAACTTGGGTGTTGGTGGCGCAGCATTGTCGTTGCCCGCTGGCTACACAGTTTCTCAAGTTTCAGGCACTTCTGGTGCAGGGTTGTTTCGAGCCACATCAACTAGTGTTGATATTCGTTTTCAAGCTGACCAAGTTGGCAGTGTTGGACTTATTAACGTTGCTTCAAACCACCCTCTAGCTTTTAACGTTAACGCCACCGAACAAATGCGCCTGACCAGCACAGGTCTGGGTATTGGGACAAGTTCGCCTATCAGTAAGTTGAACGTAAATGGTGGTACTGGAGACACAACTGCAACAGATGCTGTATTTTCTTTAACAAGAACTACATCTACAGGCAATGTCGAATCAATAAAGCTGGTCAACACCGAGAAGGATACAAACTACGGCAATTTTGTTGTTCAAATTAAAACAACCCCATCGGGTTCTGAAAGCCCTAGTTACTACACTAACGCATTAACGCTTGATGGACAATACGGCAACCTAGGACTAGGGGTTACGCCTAGTGCTTGGGCGCTTGGCAAAGCGGTTGAAGTTGGATTTGGCGGTAATGCTGTTTGGGGTAACGCAACTAGCAGCGTTTTCCTTACGCAAAATATGTACTACGATGGAAACTTCCGGTACAAAAATACAGCGGCAGCTAGCAACTACCAACAAAACAGTGGTGTGCATAGTTGGTATGTAGCCCCCTCCGGCACAGCAGGTAACGCCATCTCCTTTGCCCAAGCAATGACGCTGGATAACAGCGGTCGTTTGTTGTTAGGCGCTACCAGTGGAACGACAGGCCAATTAATTATTTCTTCAAACGGTGCAACTCAAAATTCAATTAGCTTTGTAGACATCAATGGTGCTGGTCGCACATTTGTAACAGGGCCGGGAGTTGGAACAGGCAATGTTGGAGACTTTGGATTTTACGACTACACGGCCTCACAAGTTGGATATATTTATACCGGAGGCAATTCGGGCAAATGGGCTTGGTATACTGCTGGTGCAGAACGTGCCCGTATAGACTCCAGCGGGAATTTGTTGGTGGGTGCAACAACATCTTTACAAACATCTATTGGTAACGGTGTTGTTCTTAACCCAAATTCTTCTGGCGGCTTTATAAACATTGGGCACACATCCAGTTCTTCTGGGTATGGTTACGCACAATTTTTATATGGTAGCTCTGCAACTGTTATTGGCTCTATCACTCAAAACGGTACAACAGGCGTTCTTTACAACATTTCTTCAGACCAACGTTTAAAAGAAAACATTGTTGATGCACCTTCTGCCGATGTCGACATTGACGCAATTAAGGTTCGTAGTTTTGACTTTATTTCTGACAAATCCAATGTTAAATACGGTTTTATTGCCCAAGAACTTGTAACAGTTGCACCTTATGCTGTGCATCAACCAGAAAATCCAGAAGAAATGATGGGCGTGGACTACTCCAAACTTGTCCCCATGCTGGTCAAAGAAGTTCAATCCCTTCGTGCCCGCCTCAAAGCGGCAAACATTGCTTAATTAACTGAAAGGCTAATCATGTCAGCACAAATCCAATGGAGCATTGATTGGCTCCAAGCATCCACCCAAACCATTAACGGTTATAGCGAGGTCGTTTTGACCTGCGGCTGGCGCTGCACGGGTACTGAGTCAAACACTGCCACACCCCCTGTGACATTCACCAACTCTGTTTACGGCACTTGCTCGTTCCCTGAGCCTGCTGCTGGCGGTTCGTTCACGCCCTACGCTCAACTGACCCAAGCTCAAGTGGTTGGCTGGTGCTGGGAAAACGGCGTGAACCAAGAAGCTACTGAGGCTGCTATCAACGCTAACTTGGCTGCTCAGATTACACCCGCCACTACGCAACCACCCTTGCCTTGGGTTACGGCTTAATTTAACGGGAAGCCACCACCCGACCTTGGTGGCAATTTAAAAGGAAAACTGAAATGGGCAACAACACAAAACCCCAAATCGTTATCGACGGCGTTGAGTATGACTACGACACCTTCACCGACCAGCAAAAAGTGATGACTGAACACGTTGCTGATCTGGAGCGCAAGGTCAACTCTGCCAAATTTAACTTAGATCAACTTTCGGTTGGTCGTGACTCGTTTTTGAACATGCTGAAGCAATCGTTGGCCGAAACAGCCGCTGCCGCTCCAGTGACCGATGTGACCCCCAAGCCCGCTGAGGCATAACCTTTAGGAGCCACCCATGCAATTTCTAAATGACATTCGCCAATATGTTGCTGAATTCGGAAGCCAAGCAAATGATGAAGTCCATCGTTTCCTTGATTTCGTCAAGGCCAAGTACGAAGACATGCAGCCAAAAGATGCTGTGGTGGCTCCTGTAGATGCAAGCGGAACTGGATCAGATTCTGTGGCTGCTGAAACAGTTGCCGCCGCCGTTCCTGATGCTCCAGTTGCTGAGGCAAGCGCTGCCGATGATTCTGCCGTTCCTGCTGATGCTGGTGGTGATGATTTTGGTAAAGCACCCGCTGTGGCGGTTCTTTCTGATAACGCCCTTGCTGTGTCTGATGAACCAGCGGTGGTAACTCCTGCTCCTTAATTACTAATCGGATTAGTACAAGGATCGACATGGAAGCGACGCATGAACTTGCCACAAAAACGGACAAACAACTGAGCGTTCACGAGGCGGTTTGTGCGGAGCGCTATGCCAACATTCAAAAGCGTTTTGATGATGGATCGAAACGCATGCAGCGCATTGAGTACATCTTGTATTGCTCAATCGCTGTGTCATTATTTGGCCCCAAATATATGGAACAATTGCTGAAGCACCTTATAGGAGTGTGACATGATTGATCCAGTAAGCATTGGCCTAGCCCTATCGGGAATTCAAAAAGCAGTATCGCTTGTTAAGCAAGCGGCCAAAACGGCTCAAGACGTTCAGTCTTTAGGGCCAGCATTAGGCAGTCTTTTTTCGTCAGCATCCAATGCTGAAAAAGCGGTTGCTGAAGCCAAGTCATCGGGCAACGCATCCAATATGCAGATTGCCATGCAGATTGAGCTGGAGCTGGATAAGGTTCGGGAAATCAAAGCGCATTACCAGCTTGAGTTCATGAAAGTCGGCAAAGTCGATGTCTGGAACAAGATTATCGAACGTGCTGGAAAGATGGATGCAGCCGATAAGTTTGCTGCCAAAGCCGCAGAAGACCGTGCTAAAGCAAAAAAGCAAGAGCAAGAAGAATTCTTTATTGCGGCTTTGGTCGTTGTTCTGGTGGTGGTGCTTGGCTACATTGGCTTTCTTTTTGTACAGGAATCCGTTGACTATGCTAAGAAAAATAGCCATCCTGTGCATCATCGCACTTAGTGGTTGCTCTGACCGGTATCGGTATACCTGTCAGGACTTTGATCACTTCCAAGACCCTGAGTGCCAACGTCCTCGGTGTCTGTTCACGCAGACGTGTCCCGACTATCTAGTCGCCCCAGTTCTGGAGAAACAAGTTGAATCTGTTCAGCAACCACCCGGATCACCGCCTAAGCGCTGAAGACATCGAAGTCCGCATCTGGGCTATCGTGGTGCTTGCCATCACGGGTATTCTGTTCTTCATCGTTATCTGCCTCTTGTATTCGGTCACCTTTGTTGTGCAGCCGATCAAGGCCATGGCGCCCATCGATCAAGCCTACACAAAGATGCTCAACGACATCGTTTTGCTGTTGGTTGGGGGTATAGGTGGTATCGTCGGCAAACGTGTGGCTGGCGGCGTTGCAGGCACGTTGGCGGGGGTTAAAGCGGCCACCAATACGCTAGCACCAATGCAGTCCTGCGTGGGGCAAATGGGCCAACCTGTGCCCTTCTATCCGCCTCAGCAGGCCAACACAGCTTTCGGCGCTATGCCCACGTTTGTGAACCCTACGTTCGACGAAGACTGGCGTCCCCCACCACCGCCCACGACAGCGCCAGATCACCTGCATCCTGAGCGAGAAGAGATCGCCAATGAACGTGCCGCCGCAAAGGAGGCAGAATGACTTGGTTCCTCACCTTCTTCAGTGATTTGTTCTACGTCATCGCCTGCGCAGCCATGATCGCTGGCTTGGCCTTGTATGGGGTCAGTTACTTCGCCAAACTGCTGCCGGTGATCGCCACCTACGCCCTGCTGATGCAAATCGGTGGCGTGGTCATGGCTCTGGGTGGCGGTTATTACGTCGCAGATCACAAGGGCTATGAGCGCCGTGTGACTGAAGACAAAGCCGAGATCGACCGATTGAACGCCGAGGCTCGACAAAAAGAAGCCGAACTGGCCCAAACCCTTAAAGATAAGACCGCAGCACTTCGAAAGGCAAGCAATGCTATTCAAGCCAAAAAGACTGATACTTTTAAGCGCATTGACTCTGGCGAGTTGCGCTTCCCCTCCTCCTGTGGTGTTCAAGCCAGTTCAGATGCCGGATCTGCCGGAGGAGATACAAAAGATGGAGCCGAATCTGAACGACAGGCTCTTAAAGATATTGCAACCATCGCAGCAGACGGCGACCTCGCCATCACCCGCCTCAACGCCTGCATCGACCAATACCAAGCAGTAAAGGACAAGGTCAATGTTAAACAGTGATCAACTTCAAAAGCTGGGTATCAGCCCCGCGTGGGTTGATGGCTTGAACAAGACCTTTGAGCGGTTCAACATTTCGACACCCCACCAGCAGGCCATGTTCATTGGCCAGTGCGGCCACGAGTGCGCCAACTTCAAGATTCTGGAAGAGAACTTGAACTACAAGGCGGCCACGCTGATGCGGCTGTGGCCTAAACGCTTCCCCACACAAGAAATTGCCAATCAATATGCAGGAAACCCAAAGAAAATTGCCAACATGGTTTACGCAAACCGAATGGGCAACCGTGACGAAGCTTCTGGCGACGGGTTTCGTTTTCGAGGGCGGGGATGCGTTCAGCTTACCGGCCACTCAAATTATTATCACGCGGGTCAAGCGCTCGGGTTCGACTTCGTCATGCACCCCGAACTCATCGCCACCCCAGAATACGCAGCCCTGACCGCTGGTTGGTTTTGGGACACGCACAAGTTGAACGCCCCGGCCGAGGCTTGGGACTTCATAAAGTGCACAAAGATCATCAATGGTGGGACAATTGGCCTTGAAGAACGCCGCAAACACGCAGAGCAAGCCCTTGCTGTTCTGACCGCCTAATGGGAAAATAAAGCATGACCACGCCCTCATTTGTACTGACCTACGACAGCCTCACGAGTACCGTTCTTCAGTACTTGGAGCGGCAAGACCAAGCGGTCGTCAACTTTATCCCCACAGCCATCTCGTTGGCTGAGTTTGAGATCGCCCAAGAAATCAAAACCTTGGGCCAACTGGAAGTTGTTGATTCAACCCTTCAAGCCGGTAACCCAGTTATCCAAAAGCCCGCACGTTGGCGCAAGACTGTCTCCATGACGTTGGTGGACAGTTCTGGCAACAAACAGCCCTTATTGCTGCGCAAACTGGAATACCTAAACAACTACTGGCCCGTGGTGAGCGCAACCGCACAGCCGCTGTATTACGCTGACTACGATTACGACCATTGGTTTGTGGCGCCTACACCTGATGCGGCATACAGCTTTGAGGCTTTGTGCTACACCCGACTCCAGCCGCTGGATTCAAACAACCAGACCAACTGGCTGACCCAAAACGCACCCAATGCCATGCTGTTTGGCACATTGAAACAAACAGCCCCATTCTTGAAGAACGATGCTCGACTGGCTCTGTGGAGTCAGATGTTTACCGAAGCATTGAACGCACTCAAGACAGAAGACGTTTCTCGCGTTGGCGACCGTTCTGCGGTGGCTGTTGACAGTTAAAGCAATCTGGGCCATCCGCAAAGCGCAAAAGGAAATAGCATGAGCCAAAGTTATACGAATCCATTTACCGGCCAGACAGTCAGCCCATCACAAGTCTCTTACGAGTCGCTGACGATCAGCGCTAACACGCCTCTTGAGTGGCCGATCAACGGTAATGACGCCGTCACCTCGGCGAACATCATTGACGTGACCGCAACCATTGGTGCGGCATCGTTCCGCGGAACTATTTCCGGCACGACTCTGACTGTGACCTCTGTGACCTCTGGCGTGGTTCAAGTTGGCCAAACTATCATCGGCACGAACATCGCCGCAGGGACGACCATTACAGCCCTTGGAAGCGGCTCTGGCGGCACAGGCACATACACCATCAGCATCTCGCAAACCATCGGCACGGCTGAGGCTATTACGGCCTCTGCGTTGCTTTTGGAGTTGCCCCCTGCCACTCAGGTGTCGACCGGCCAAGCCATCATCGTGCGCAACGTTGGCTCTTACACTTTCACGGTGGCTGACAACTCTGGCAACTCGGTTGTTTCTGTGGCGCCCGGCATTGCGTATTACATCTGGCTGACCAACAACAGCACGGTCAACGGCACATGGACTGAGGTTCAGTTGGGTGCTGGAACATCGGCTGCCAATGCCGCCACGTTGGCCGGGTATGGCTTGGATGCCATCGGCAACACGCTGAACACCACCACACCCTCAGTGGCCTATTACACCAACGCCACCCTGAGTGCCAATGCTCAGGCTCAGTTGTCGGTATGGGAAGGTGGTGCTGGCACGATTACTTTGCCAAGTGCATCGGGTGTTGGCGCGAATTGGTTCACCATTGTCAAAAACAACGGCACCGGCATCTTGACGGTACAGACCTCTGGTTCGGACACGATTGACGGCATTTCAAATTCAACCCAGTTGCAAATCGGTGAGTCGTTTGCCTTGGTGTCGGACGGCACGTCCATATACAACTCTTGGGGCTATGGCCAAAGCGCAATCTTCTCGTTTACGCAAGAGCAAATTTCGGTCACCGGCGCAGGTGCCACGATCACTTTGTCTTCGAGCCAAGCCTCTTACACCCTTCAAGAATACTCTGGTGTCCTGAGCCAAAACACGAACGTGGTTGTTCCTTCCACGGTTCAGTTTTACGTTATCACCAACAACACAACTGGTTCATACACGCTGACTTTCAAGACAAGCGTTGGCGGTGGTGCAACAACAACTATCCCCAACGGCTCAACCGTTGCGATGGTGTGCGATGGCACAAACGTCTATGCTGTTTCGACTGTGTCTAACAACGTCACCTCGCTGACCTTGAGCGTGGGATCATCGACTAACCCCTCGCTGAACTTTGTGGGTAACCTGACAACTGGTTTTTATTTGCCCAACTCAAACCAAGTGGGTATCACAATCAACGGCTCTGAGCAGGCTTACTTCAGTTCAACTGGACTGACCGTGTTTGGCGGTATCAGCGGGGGCACATTTTGACCTCTAAAGTCATAGCCCTACAAATCCCGCCGGGTATACAGCGGGATGGAACTCAATTTGCTGCGCCGTCCTATGTCGACGGCGAGTGGGTGCGTTTCCAACGTGGCTTGCCCAGAAAGATTGGCGGCTACACCGGCGCATTCTTGAACGCTTCGGGCATCTCTCGTGGTCTTACCATGAGCGCCTCAAACGGCCTCAACTACATCATCTCGGGCTACAGCGCAGGCATTCAACAATGGGTCACCAACAACGTGACGGCCATTGGTACTGGGCCAACACCTTTCTCCTTGAGTTCATCGTTCACCCCAAACGCCAATAACTTGTGGCAGTTTGACATTGGTTGGGACTCAACCGGTGGGAATGCTCTTCAGTTGATCGCCCACCCCGGACAGAATCTGAACTTCATCTCAAGCACCGTCAATACACGTCCTTTGTTCGGGCCGTTTACTGGTACAACTCTGGCGCCAGTTGGTGTGTTTACGGCCGCAGGGACAACAACAAATACGCTGAAAACCGTCACGTTTGCCACCACCATTGCTGGCATCGGGCCGGGTGTGACCGTGACAGGAACTGGCATCCCTGCCAACACTTATGTGGTGTCTGCCAACACTGTAGCCGGTGTCTGGACGGCAACTTTGAACAACGCCGCCACCGCATCCGGCACGGTGACATTGACCTTTGACAACAACATCTCCGTGTCCGGCGGTGTTGTGATGCTCTACCCCTATTTGTTTGTGTATGGCAACAACGGGCTGATCCAGAACTGTGCGGCTGGTGACTTCACCAACTGGACATCGTCTGACGCCAACGCCAACAACGTGGCCTCTACAAAGATCGTGAAAGGGCTTCCAGTTCGTGGTGGTACTACATCACCCTCTGGGCTGTTTTGGTCGCTGGATTCGGTTATTCGTGTGTCCTACACACCAACGACGATCACCACCGGCACAACGTCATCGACTTTCTACTGGCGGTATGACTTGATCACCCAGCAAAGTTCGATCATGTCATCGAGTTCCGTGATTGAGTATGACGGCATTTTCTACTGGTGCGGCGTGGATCGTTTCTTGATGTACAACGGTACTGTTCAAGAAATCAAGAACGATCAGAATTTGAACTGGTTCTTTGACAACGTCAACTTCAGCCAGCGCCAAAAAGTCTGGTGCACGAAAGTTCCTCGCTGGGGTGAAATTTGGTGGTTCTACCCCCGCGGTGACGCTACAGAATGCACCGATGCGATCATCTATAACGTGCGTGAGAAGACATGGTATGACGCTGGTTCTGCCCCCGGCGCCCGTCGCTCGGCTGGCATTTTCACCGAAGTGTTCCCCAAACCAATCTGGGGCGGCACGGACGCCACTCCAATTGTTTCGTTCCAAGGCTCGGTGAGCGGTACGACGTTGACCGTCACCGCCATGAACTACGGAACCATTTTTGTGGGTCAGATTCTGCAAGGTCTTGGCGTCTTAGATCAAATGGTCATCACCGCTCAAGGAACTGGAACCGGTGGGACTGGCACATACACCGTCAACAACCCCACAGGAACGGCCGTAGGGGCCACAACTTTGTATGCGAATGGCTATACAGTGTGGCAGCACGAAACCGGCACAGATCAGGTTTATTTGACGAATGTTGATGCGATCTATTCGATGTTTGAGACACCAAGCCTTGGTGGTTTGGCTGGTTTGGTTGGCTCGACTCAACAGCCGGGTGACAACAACTGGACTCGCTTAGAGCGTATTGAGCCTGACTTTGTTCAAAATGGACAAATGGATGTGATTGTTACAGGTAAGGGTTATGCCGATGAAACAGATCAGCCCTCTCTGCCATACAATTTTGATCCCACCACTTTGAAAATTGACATGCGTGAACAGCGTCGTGAAATGCGGTTGCGTTTTGAGTCGAACACGTTCAATGGCGATTACCAGACAGGTAAGATTATCTTGAGCCTTGATACTGGTGATGTTCGCGGAACGGGATCACCATAATGGCTGTAATGTACGATCCCCGCGGGATGGATTGGGACACCTACTGCAAATTGACAGAAGAGCAGTTTGCTCCCAATCAGCTTGGGCATGTCGACGAAGAACATTGGATGGACTGGGTCGACGGGTTAAACGGCATCGGTTACTTCATGCAGTCTGGTATCCCTGATGCACGTCAGTTCAGCGACTGGCGTGGTTGGGCAGAGTCTATGTGCGGCATCATGAGCATCACGGGGTAAATATGCGCGTAACTACAATTAACAGAGCGTATTGCTGCGTTTTCGACAGCAATGCTTATTCTTCCCCACTTTCAAATCCCGCAGTAACCGGCAGTGCTGCCACCACTTCGGCTGGTGCTTTGCCTGCGGTGATGCCCGCCCCCGCCCCTGCACCCGCTCCGGCCCCTGCTCCTGCTCCTGCTTCTCAGTACGGCAATATGTCTTCGCTCGGTTGGAGCAACCTGACCCCCGATCAGATTGCCAACATCGGCTCGTTGGTTGAAACAGTCCCCGGCTTGCAGGCGCAGCACGATTACTTCGGCAACCTGACGGGCTACAACGACGGAAACGGGAGCACATACGACACGCAAGGTCGGATTATAGGTGGTCTTGCCAATAATTACGGCTACAGTGTTGACCCCAATACAGGCAACATCACAAGTAAGACAGCGGTGGGGGGTGGCGGTTGCTTTTTCGGCGGAATATTTAAAGGCATTGGAAAAGTTCTTTCTAATCCAGTTGTTGACACTATTGGAATTGGACTATTGACCGGCGGCGCTGGACTCGGTCTTACTTGTGCAATTGCTGGTGCGATTGGATCTACAGGCTCGGCAGTTGGTGATGCCGCCCTTTCTGGTGCAATTTCTGGTGGAACAAGTGGCGGTTTAACAAGTGCATTACAAGGAAAGTGCATCGGCGCTGGCCTTGTAGGCGGTGCATTGACTGGCGGCGTGGGTGGCGCTGCGGGCGGTTTCGCAACTTGCCTTGGTGCTTGTAAGTCTTTGGCAAGTGCCGCATCTGGTGCAGCAAGAGGTGCAACAGGCGCCGCGCTAAACAATGGTTGCGTGGTGCAAGGGGCATTGGCTGGTGGTGCTGGTGCTGGCGTTTCTACGGCCGTGAACAATGCGATTTGTTGTAACTCAGTAGGAAAAACTGCGGGCAACCTTGCGGGTTCTATTGCAAGTGGTTTGGTTACTGGACAAACACCAAACATTACTGGCGCTCTGACAAACAGTTTAATTGGGGCAGGTGTTGGTGCAGTAACCAATCAAATTGGTAGTGCCATCAATAATGCTACAGCACCCACTTCAACGTGCATGTCGGGCTTTTATACGCCTACAGATACCACCTCACTGGCTAACTATCAAGCCAACCAACCATCACCTGATACAACCGGTTTGGGCAGCGGCAACTACAACACCGACACATCTGGTGGGTTGGATTTCCTGAACAATGCAGGTTCTCCCACCCCTAGCGCTCCAGCCAGTACGACGCCTACTGTTACTGACACCAGCCAATTGGCTGATGGCTCATGGAAATACACCTATTCAAACGGCACATGGGTGGTGACCGATCCAAGCGGTCAGAAGCTGTATGACAACTACAGCCAGCCCACGGATGCTTCAACTGTGGCACCTCCCAGCGAGTCAAGTTATACGCCTAGCAGCGATCTGGAAAATGTGGATGTTGCCAGCACTTCAACTTCTGGCCAAGATACTGCCGCACCTCCGGGTGAAGCGAGTTACACGCCGCCATCAGGTGGTTTGCCGACCGTCAATGTCACCGATACATCTCTTTCTGGACAAGACACGGCTGCACCTCCCGGAGAGGCCAGCTATACACCGTCCGATAACAGTGGCTTACAGACGGTTGTCGTGACCGGTCAAGATGACTCTTCGACCATTCAACCCACAGAACCAGATGTCCAGCCTGTTGGCGGATTGCCAAGCGACTTCTTGAGCGGTATTGATACCAGCGATCCGTTGCAGACTGTTACGGTGGTCGGAGACAAACCAGCCGACACAACCATTCAACCGACTGAGCCAACTGCTGGTGACATAACCCCAGTTAAACTGGATGTGAACACCGGCGACACGTCTTCGTCTTCTTCTGGTAAGACCAACAACGGCTCAAGTAGCGGTTCAAGCAGTGGCTCAAGTAGCGGTGCCGAACCATCAACTGCACAGCCTACACAGCCTGCGTTTGGTAAATCCGAGTCTGTCTTGAAGTCGTATATGCCTAACACGCAGTTCAAGCAAGAGGCTGCGCTCAAGCAACTGTACGATTCACTTGATCCGGAACTGAAGGCCGCCATGGGATCATCTGAGTCGACCAAAGAGTCGGCGCCAGAAGAAAGCTACAAAGATTTTGTAGCCCCAGCAGATTTTGAGAAAGAAGTCCCACTTATGCCAACCTCTAAACACGGCGGACTCATTCACATGTCAGGAGCCGGTAGCGTTTCGGATGCGGTGGATGATCTGATTTCGTCCAACACGCCAACCATGCAAAGCATATTTAATGATGCGCAAAAAGCTTTTCAGCCCACTCCAATGCGGGCGCCTGCATCTACTGGCCTTGAGTCCAGCACCAAGTACATTCAGCAAGTCAAGCCACATCAATTGCAACAACTTTACAACTCCATCAATCCTGCCCTGCGCAGCCATTTGATGGGTGGCGGCCCAGTTGTTGGTGTGGGCGGTATGGCTGAAGGAGGCCTTCCAGCGCGTTATCACCCCGAAGCGCCTAAAGGACATCACCCAGAATTTATCACCGGCCAAACGGGCTATTACGCGGCTGGACGGGGCACTGGCCAGTCGGACGACATTCCTGCCATGCTCAATTCAGGGGACTTCGTAATTGATGCTGACACAGTGGCCCAGTTGGGTGACGGTTCTAGCAAAGCTGGCGCTCAGGCGCTCGAGCATTTCCGCAACCAGATTCCCCACCATGCGCACGGCGGTTTAACCGAGCCTGTGCCCGCCAAGATCGCTGACGGTGAATATGTGTTACCGGCTGCATTTGTTACTGCTTTAGGTGGTGGTGATAACAAGACAGGATCGAAGTTGCTGGATAAAATGCGTGAAGAGTTGCGAGAGCACAAGCGGTCTGCGCCTGTCAACAAGATTCCACCCAAGGCGAAAAGCCCGCTTGATTACCTCAGAATGGCGAAAGGTTAAAAAATGGCCAACCTCCTGCAAAGTTCACAAAACACGGCAACGACAGCGCCGTGTTATTACAACAAATACCTTTCTTGCCTTGCTACGCAGGGCATCAATCAAACTGGGCCAAGTGGCGGTCAGTTTGTTGGCGCGCAACCCCTTCAGCAACAAGCATTCAACGCCGTTGGCCAGAACTTTGGTGCCCAACAAGGCAACTTCCAGCAAGGCCAAAACCTTTTGGGTTGCGCCGCTAATACCAACATCACTGGTGCTGGCGCTGGTTACATTCAAGCAGGTACTCAAAACAGCGGTTTGGGCGCCATGCAGCCCTATGCCAACCAAGCGTTGGCCACAAGCGGCACTCAAGTCGCCAGCCCTTACGTTAATAAAGGCACCTCTTTGTGCGCAACCGGTGCTGCTAACCCTTACATCCAAGCCGCCGCTTCTCAGGGTGGTTTGTGTGCCGCACAAGGTTATCTGAACAAAGGCACGAACGCCAACATCGTTGGTGCTGCACAGCCTTTGATCAACCAAGCCGCTTCCCGCGGTGGTCTGTGCGCTGCCAGCCCTTACTTGCAACAAGCCGCAACAAATAACCCCGGTCAATTGGCTCAGTGCTACATGAATCCGTACTTGAAGAATCAAGTGCAGAACGTGTCTGACATCGCCATGCGGAACATTCAGCAGAACTTGGCCCCTCAAGCAACTGCGGCTGCTGTAGGCTCTGGCCAGTTTGGTTCTCAACGTGGTGCCCAAGTATTGGGTCAGGTTGAAGCCAACGCCATGCAATGTCTGAACAGCCAAATTGCTAATTTGGAAAGCCAAGGCTACGGTCAGGCATTGACGGCCGCCGGTGCGCAACAAAGCTTGCTGGGTCAATTGGGCGGAACTGCTGGCAACTTGGGTCAGTCGCAACAAGCCCTGCTTGGTCAGTTGGCTGGCACGGCTGCATGCGCTGCTGCGAAGTGCGCTGGTACTGCATTGACCGCTGGCCAGACTGCCGGTTCGTTGGCTCAACAACAGCAAGGTCTGCTTGGAACTTTGGGACAAACAGCCGGAACTTTGACCTCGGCACAAATGCAAAACCTGATCAACGCAGGTGGCACACTTGGTGGCCAACAAACCGCGGCCAATCAGATTGCTGCTGGGTTGGGATCAACCGCTGCTGGCGCCCAAAACGCCTACAACGCAAACCTCTTGCAAGCTGGCGCTACATCAGGTTGCTTGGCCGCTCGTCAAGCCGCTACAAAAACCGCTGCCGCACAAGGCATGGGCAGTCTGGCTGGTCAGGCTGCAACGCAGAATCTGGCTTGCATCAACGCTCTGTCTACGCTGGGTGGCCAACAACAGACCATTCTGCAAAACCAACAGTGCTACCCACTGACCAAGCTGTCGAACATCTCGAACTTGTTGAAGGGCTACACCGTTCCCACATCGACAAAACAAACGATGTGCATGTCGCCCTTGTCTGGTTTGGCCAGCGTTGGCTCAACTGCTGCGGGCTTGTTTTCAGGCACTGGCAAGTGCGGTACTGGCCCAAGTTTGATCTGCCAGATCAAAAAATCTTTTGGCGGCGTACAAGCGGATTCTTCAAGCCCAACTGGTTTCACCAATGGCGCTGGCCAGTATGTAAATCAAGATGGTTCTGCGTATAACGCTGGCCCAACTGGCAACACATACGGCCCAATTAGCGATAATTTGATCAACAGCATGCCAAGTAAGAACATCAACAACATTGATCCTTCGCTTGGGTGGAGTTGCGGTTGCGCTGAAGGTGGTTCCGTAAAAGCGGCACGAGGCGGATCAATAGGCTGCGTATCTACACGTCACATGGGCGGTCTGCCCTCTTACCGGAGATAAGTTATGGGAAAAGAAGACAGTCAACTGGGTAACGCTGGCACATTATTTGGGGCAGACCCATCAAAGCTAAACCCTTACGGCGCTGACCAAAGCGATGTTCAAGACTACCAAAAAGCTTTGCAAGATTCCATTAAAGCGCTGGAAGATCGCTACGCACAGCCCAACTGGTTCAAGGTAGCAGCAGGCTTTGCAAAGCCCCAATTAGGCGGGTTTACGGCCTCTTTGGGCAGTGCCGCTGGCGCCTTGGGGGACTGGCAAGAACAACAACGTGCTGCTGAACTGCCTATTTCCCAAATGCGGGCGCAATTAGCGCAGACAAACATCTTGATGAATCAGAAGAAAAAAGCTGCTGGATTGGCAGATGAAGCTCTTGGAGCAGAGGGTGGAATTACACCCACACATGTTGCCAGAGTTATGAATTTTGATCCTGAACGTGGTGCAATTTTGCAACGCCAACTGGAAAACGAACAAAAGACTCGTGCAGAAATCATGGATGCTTGGAAGGCTGGGGCAGATAAGGCCACGCTTTTGGCAAAGTATGGTGATGATTTCAAGCGCCTATTCCCGAATGGAACTCCACCTATTCCAAAACCACCCGGTGCAATGAATAGTGCAACGGGTAATGTAGAAATTGGTGAACCGAACAAACCTCCAGTTGGTTTTAACGGCACAGAAAAAGAATGGCAAAACATGCCATTAGAAAAACAAATTGCTGTCAGATCTAACTTGGAAGAGAAGCGTCAAGGCACAGCACAAGAGCAAGAATCAAATTACCGCACACAAGCGGAAAATGCTTCTCAAATGTTGCCCACCTTGACTGCCTTGCATGAGTTGGCATCAAAACCGAACATGCAGAAAATCTTGGGCATCTTTGAGAATGGCGATGTGCTTGGTGCTGTTGGTAAAGCTGTTGAAAGCGGATCCTTTCCTAAACTTCTTGAGACTGCTCGAAATCAAGTTATTTCGGCAGCCAAAGATCCTCAAGATATTTCTGACTTCAACACCCTCATGGGGCTTGTGGCCAAAGTTAACTTGGGTGTTCGTCAAGGGCAGCTTAATCCGTCCAACTACACGACTGAAATTGATACCATGGCAGGGCCGGGAATTACCGATCCGCAAGATGCGTTCTTACGCAAAACAGCACTGGCACAACACGACATGTCGCATCGTGTGCAAACTTACAAGGCATACAAAGATGCGGTTAAGGCTGGAGTACCGGCCTCTGACTTTATTGGATCTGATCCTTACAACAAGCTTGAATCAGAATATCAAGCTGAACATGCTCGTCGTGCCACAACGCCTTATCCAACTTTGACTTCTGCCAAAGCCCCCGCGGCTTCTGCTAACAAACCACAAAGTTCAACACCCCCTGCGGCACCCGCTACGCCAAGTGCGTTGACCCATGATGCTATAAAGGCCGCAATCGAACGCAAGAAGAAATTGGCAGAACAACAGCCTTGAGGTGAATCATGGACATATCAAAACTGAATGATGACCAACTGGAACTCGCCGACAAAATTGGCGAATCTGCAAAGAAATATGGTTTGAATCCAGATTTTGTATTGCCTATGGTTATGCAAGAAAGTGGTTTCAACCATGGATTGAAGTCGCCAAAGGGTGCGGTTGGCATCATGCAAATCACGCCAGAGACTGCAAAAACTTATGGCTGCGATGACATAAACGATGTCAATCAAAACATTGACTGCGGCTTAAGAATTGTTAAGTCTTTGACTGATCATCCAAAGATTGGAAATGACCCATACAAAGTATTGGCAGGCTATAACGCAGGGCCAAATACAAAGTTTTTCCAGACTGGTGATTTAACCGACTTGCCGGATGAAACATTGAACCACATGGATATGGTAACCAACCATGCTGGTGGGACATTGCCCCAAGTTTTAGGCGGCACTCCAGAAGAGCCAAAAGTAAAACCGGGTTATGTTGACAATACGCCTGAATCGTCCAACGATGCGGCGGCTAATGCTGCTGAAAATCCAACTGGTATGTATGGCACTCCGATGCAATCTGGTGCTGTAGGCGCTGCCACAGGGGCGGCTTTAGGTGCAGCGTCAGCCGGTAAAAACATCGTGGCTGACGTGTATGACGCTTTGAAAAACCGTGTCACCAACACTCCTAACGGCGGCGCACCCGGATCAAAATGGTTATCAAAAGTTGGCGGAATCAATCGACCAGATGTGGCCAGTGTTCGTGAAGGCGCAAACATTTATAACCGAAGCAAAAGCACCGGCAAGGTTACTGGCCGTCTTTTCTCAAAATATGGCCCAGTGGTTCCAAACTCTTTGGTTCCTGAAGTGGCTCAAGAAGCCGCGCCAATAGCAGAAGAATCGCCATCAATTTTGAAGAACATGGCAAAGTATTTGGGAAGCAACATTGTCAAGGGCGGTTTGTCTGGCTTGGGCGTTGGATTTGGCGCTCAAGATGCTTATTTGCGCAGCAAGAGAAATGACCCACTTGGTGCAACTATTGCTGGAACTGGTGCCGCTGCCAGTGCTCTTGCGCCATTTGTTGGTGGTTCGGTATTGGGGCCGGTAGCTGCTACTGCGCCTTTAGTAAATGCCACTTTAGACTATTACAAAAAACACCCTGAGTTGCGTGAGCAAATAAGCGAAAACGCAAATCTCATCGGCCCCTGATCATCGGCTGTCTCCCCGATGACTTTCCTCCCCCAGTGTTGGGGGAGGTTTTTTTACCAAAATAGCCATGCAAATATCCAAATGTACATGGCGACCAAAAACCACATCACATCTTGCCTCGTTTTTCTTGAAGCTTGTTGGCCACTTCCGGGTTAAGGCTGGCCACAAACTCGATGCAGGCGTTACGCTCTTTGCGGGCGTAGTCCAAGGCAACTTCTTTTTCGATCTCGTGCGCAAACGCAATCAGATCAACTTCTTCGGCCACCAATGCTCCGGGCATGCGCTCATCGGTGCTGAAGTACAACTGTTTGATTTTCTCTTCGCTTAACATTTCATTCTCCAAACTTGTTTTTTAAAGTCCAATAACGCAAAAGACACTTAAACATCTCCCAATGCTGATCCAATTCTTTTTCAGTCCACTCGTGAACTTTGATCAAGCCGGGACGCTTGACCGAAACGAACACATTCGCACAACGGGCTTCTGGTAAGCCAAGGCCGTACCGGTAAGCAGCAAGTTGCATAGCGTGTTCTGGATAACCAACAACGTCATCGTCGTAATCAAAGTCCTTTGACTTGGCGTCCAACACGATCCCCGTTGGGCTTGTAGGATCAATGCCAGTGTACAAGTCAACCTTACCGCCGAAGCCCATCTTGTCGGTGAACGAGCGCTCAACGATCCATGGGTTCATGGACTTCAAGTTGAAGTGCTTGGCCACTTTCTCGTCGAATGCTTTGGCGATGTCTGCGTGTTCAACTTGATGGCCACCCAAGAAGTACTTCTCAATCGACTCATGGATGCGCGTACCACGCTCTGCGGCGCGTTTTGCGGTTTCCTTTGAGTCTTGGATGATCCGTTGAACAAAGTGAACTTCTGGCTCGTTTGGAAGCTGTGGAAGGGTCAGTGCCGCTAACAGCATCTGCTCCATTTTCCAAGCCTCTAAAGCGGGCTTTGCGGCGACTTTTAAGATCGTGGTGACCGACGGCACCAGACTCATCTTTCGTGCGTCCCTGAGCGTCGTAGGACGATCTGATCCGTCCTTGGCTTTGACTGTGTAGGCAGGGGCGCCTTTTTTGTCGTACCAGTGCGTTTGCTCTCCCGCTCTTGCAATAATTGTTGTCATGCAGTTACTCTCCGATGGGGAATTGCGAAACAATGATGCGTGGCTCGATGTAAACCACAGTAGCTTTTTTGGTCTTTGGATCAAGACACTGAACCCATGTGCCGTCAGCACTTGCAGGGCTGTACAGACCGTTTGGGTCGGCCTGCGGCAGGACATAGGTGTTGCTACCAAATGGCTGTTGAGGCATCTGTGGGTTGGTGTATTGCGTGGCGTAAGGCAAGCCAAACCCAACAGAGTCGCACACCTTGTGCATCTTGCCGTTCATGTCAACGATGTAGGTGGTAGTCGCTAAATTGCGGTCACGCAACTCAAGGATGTCCTTCATCATGCGCTTCTCAGCAAAGTTCACGATGGCAGGCATGCCGACTTGCTGAACACCTTTCAGGCTCAGTTCTGACTGCTTTTTGCGCTCGATCTGAGCGGCGGTTTGGGTCTGTTCACCGCAAGCCGCCAAAAGTGTTGCGATACAAATTGCAAGGATATATTTCATTTTCCGCTCCGAAGTTCGTTGTAAAAGTTACGCAGGTTGTAGGGCATCTTCTCTTCTGGGTAAACAGAGAAGCGGTGCAATACGATGGCCCGCAAAGCATCTTTGTGGGATGCGTCGGCATTCATGTACTCAAGCTGGAGGTTTTCCAGATCGCGCACCATGCCGTCGTTGTATTGCTCAGACTCTTTAAACACGGCGTTGTCAACTGCCCGATATTTAGGCGCAAAGTATGCGTAAGACTCATACCCCAAAAAGGTCAAGCCCACCATAATCAAAAGCGTACAAAACATGACCACAAGGGCCGCAAAAATTTCTTTCATGTCATGCCCCCTTCTTCTTGGCCCACATGGCTTTGATGCGATCAGACTGGGCTTTACGGTTCTCTAGGCTCCAGCCCGTTTTCTTCTTGCCCTTGTCAAAAGACTCGATTTTGTTGTTCAACAACCGAATGATTGTGGCTGCCTCTTCCATGGCCTTCTCTTGCACGTTGATTCGTGCCTTTAGCGAGATGATTTCCATCTTGATGTTTTCTTTTTGTGCATTAGAAATAAACATGATGTCTCCTTAGAACGGGATAGAACTGTCGTCATCGAACCCGGTTGAAAGTGCCTCTGGTGGCGCAAACTCTTGCTCTGGTTCTGGTTTCTTGATGCCAAGGCGTTGCCACTCAGGTGAGGCTTCAATCTTCTTCTTGAGGTGTTCGCTGAATTTGGCAAACAGTTCCATGTCAGGATCCTCAAGATTAAAAATCTCGTTGGGGTTCACGCCTTGGGGCAGACCAGCTTGTTTGATCATGGAAGGAACTGGACTCACGCCGCTCACGTTCACATACATCTTTCCGTCTTGGCCAGCACGTTCGATCACGTTCAACATGCACCACGCGCCAAGGACGTTTTTAAGGTCAAAGCGGCGCATTTCTTCGTTGGAGAAGGGCTTACCCCGCCACGACTGTAAATCGAGCCTTAAATTGGCCTTATCGCTCCATGACAGCGTGTAGTTCTTAAAGATGGCAAACGGACGGCCGTCACGCATCTTGATCTCTTTTCCTGAGTCGTCTGTGCCGTGGATTTCCCAACCCAGCATGATTTTGTGCAGGAATTTGACTTGGCCCATGTACTCAGTTTTCTGAGTGCCAAGGTCAACGATGCGGTAGCACCGTGCGAGGTGCATGCCGGGAGGGGTGGACTCAAAAGAACCACCGCGGTCTTCAACAAAAAAGCTCATAATTTTCTCCATAGAAAAAGGT
>Ga0316217_10001461_pt1 | contig 30640 bp, 31 predicted proteins | sample 1anoAmetaG_FD_203633 | JGI IMG/M metagenome (GOLD analysis project Ga0316217, IMG submission 203633) | Freshwater microbial communities from Trout Bog Lake, Wisconsin, USA - 1anoA | ecosystem: Environmental > Aquatic > Freshwater > Lake > Hypolimnion/Profundal zone | place: USA: Wisconsin... | reverse complement strand
AGAAATACGGGCGATTTTCCTGACATCTGCAAAGCTTTGGCAAGAGCAATCGCCGTCGGCGTTTTACCCGCGCCGCCTGCTACCACGTTGCCAATACAAATAACGGGAACCCCTATTTTTTTGCCAACGCGTTTCATACGCGCCGTCGCCGCCCAACCATAAAGCAGGGCAAGCGGCGCAAGGCTCAAAGCCAAAAGCCCTCGCGGTCGCCACCAAAATTCAGGCGCTTTTAACATTCAAGACTATCCTGAATTTTAAACGCCACTTCTATGCTCCCAAATGCATTTTGAGCAGATAAGGCGCAATTTCCGCCATCGTTCTTTGTAACGCGCCGCCAACGCCAAGAACCGCTTCATTCGCCCGCCGCGCGCTTGCACGAAGCTCGGCGGTGTCCGTCAACAAAGCGGTAACCGTCCAGGCTAAATCCTTACTGTCATGCACAAGCGTTGCGCCTTGCGCGGCATCAATCGCCGCATAGACTTCTTCAAAATTATGGATATGCGGACCATGCAATAAGGCCGCCCCCAGCTTGGCAGGTTCAATCGGATTTTGCCCGCCATGTGGCACCAAGGATCCGCCCAATAAAACAAGTGGTGCGACCCGATAAAACAAGCCCAATTCACCAATCGTATCGGCGATATAAATATCTGTAGCACTGTCCGGCAAAAGACCAAGCGAGCGTTGTGAAGCGCTCAAGCCCGCGCGAGCGACAAGACTTGCGACTTCGCGTCCGCGCTCGGGATGACGGGGCGCGATGATTGTCAAAAGATCGGGAAATTTTTCGATGATCATACGATGCGCCCCAATGATCATCGCCTCTTCACCCGCATGGGTCGAAGCCGCGAGCCAGACGGGACGCGCACCGATCATCGCTTGAATACCCGACACCATGGATGGCGTTGCAGGCGGGGGCATCGCGTCAAATTTGAGATTACCTGTCACGGTGACGCGTGACGCACCAAGCTTCACCAAACGCTCGGCATCTTGTTGCGTTTGGGCTAGGCAAAGATCAAAGCTTGAAAATAAAAATCTGGCCAAAGTCGGCAGGCCACGCCAGCGCCGAAAACTGCGATCCGATAATCGGGCATTGACTTGAACAATCGGTATGTCACGTCCCGCCGCCTCGCACAGTAAATTAGGCCATATTTCTGACTCGGCAAAAATAATCAGATCAGGCCGCCAATGGTTCAAAAAGCGCTGTGCATAAATCGAAACATCAAGCGGAATATATTGATGCGTCGCGCCTTCTGGCAATCGCCGGGCCAACACATTCGCTGATGTTACCGTACCCGATGTAACAAGCACGGATACATCGTGCCGCACCAATTCCTCAACCAAAGGCAGAAGCGAGAGACATTCGCCAACGCTTGCGCCATGCACCCAAATCAAAGGTCCCGCAGGGCGAGCCCGCGATGCTTCGCCACGACGCTCACCTAATCGTGTGCGATCCTCTTTATTGCGCCGTGTGCGCGCTATCAAAAAAAAGGGCACAAGGGGACGTGCTAAATCCGTTACAGCCTTATAAAAGCTAACACCATAAGGCATCCGGCTCATCGGTTACTCGCCTTCAACGGCGCACCGGGGTCAACCGTTCCAAGCATGGCATAGGCGCGATCATGAATGACATCGAGGCTTACATCTAACTGATGCCGCGCGGTCTCTTGCATCGCTTCATCGGCATCCCGCGCCACATGAATAGGCTCACCCACCATCATCACACCGCGGCTAAACGGCAAGCAAATGCTGGTTCTATCCCAATTGTTCAGATCAATGCGACGGCTCGTTGCAACAACAATCGGAATAATCGGTCGACCCGATAAACGTGCCAAAGCGATAATGCCAAGCCCCGATACGCGCGCCACTTTTGGCACATCCGGGGTCATGACAATGATTTCGCCCCCATCGAGCGCCTTGAGCATCGCGCGTAGTCCCGCAGCCCCTCCTTTGCGCGCGAGCTTGCGCGGATCGCCACCTGAGGCGCGAATGGGTTTAATCCCCATCGCCTCGCAGGTTTTTGCAATAACACCGCCGTCGCCATGACGTGTGATTAGCACAGAAACGGGTGAATCCTTCCATAAAGCGAGCGTGATCATAAAATTCTGGCCATGCCAAATCGCCGCGATAAATGGCGTATGGCTGCGCAATTGATCGATCAGATTGGATGGCTCGTATGAAATTCGCGTCGTCATGCGCACAAGTTTAAGATAGGCGGCGAGAAGCAACCCGATTGCGGCCTGAATCAGTGGAAATCGGGAAATTGCTTTTAACATTCGATCTTAAAATGCCAGTTTTCAGCGCTTAGCCATGCGCATGGGTGTTTGGCTCAAGTAAGCGGTGGAGATGGACGATAAAATACCGCACCTGCGCATTATCGACCGTTGCTTGCGCCTTAGCCTTCCAAGCCGCCTGAGCGCTCGCATAATTAGGGAAAATACCAACAATGTCGAGCCTTGAGAGGTCGGTAAACGTTACGCTGTCCAAATCCACGAGCTCACCGCCAAACACAAGGTGGAGCAATTGTTGATTTTCGGTGGCTTTATGAGAGTCGGTCATGGCTAAATTCCGCTGGTTCGAGAGGCCGTGGAGGTTTATGGATCGTTAAACGTCACCTTGATGCGATAAACACACCAAAAAACGTTTAAGCTCCGAAATGCCGCACCGCAGCATCAAGCGCAAGCCCTACCAAAAGAATAAGCCCCGCATCGCGATTGGAACGAAAGATCGTCAAAGCCCCTTTCCCATCTCCAATATCGAGCCGCTTTACCTGCCAAATCAGGTGAAATGCAAAGAAAAGCAGCCCTAAATAAGCCATTGCTCCCAAATTTCCCGTAAAAATCGCGGCACTTAAGAGAAGAAGGCTAACCCCATAAAATCCGCCAACCGCCATAGGCGTAGCCTTACCAAACAAAAGCGCGGTTGATCTTATACCCGCCATCGCATCATCCTCGATGTCTTGAATGGCATAGATGGTGTCGTAACCCATCGTCCAAAAAATTGCGGCCCCATAAAGACAAAGCGCCGGAACGCCGAGCGAGCCGAAAACGGCAGCCCACCCCATCAACGCACCCCAGGAGAAGGCCAGCCCCAGCACCGCCTGCGGCCAGGAGGTGATCCGCTTCATAAACGGATAGGCCAATACCGGGAGCATCGAGCAAAAGCCCAGCATAATCGAAAAGCTGTTCAACGACAGCAGCACCGCTAACCCCACCAGACATTGCAACCCACCAAAGATCCAAGCGGAAGAAACGCGCACGGCCCCACTGGCAAGAGGACGATTGCGGGTCCGTTCGACCTTTTGATCGAGTTCACGATCAGCAATATCATTATACGTCGAACCCGCGCCCCGCATGGCCACCGCGCCGATCAAAAACAGGATCATCAGCACAGGATCGGGATAGGCCTTTCCTGCAACGCTTGCCGCCATTGTCGTTGACCACCAGCACGGCAGCACCAAGAGCCACCACCCGATCGGACGATCAAACCTTGCAAGCCGTAAATAGGGTTGCAGCCAAAGCGGAGCCTTTGTATCCACCCAATTCCCGCGTTTCGCATCGGGGACGGTATGATCGCTAAAGGCGCTCAATTACAGCGCGCCCTGCGGCAATTTTATTGCTCCGCCCAAAATTTCATCGGTACCGCCAAAGGGCTGGCGCGCCTCGGTACTGCCCGCCGCCGGACCCTTTTTCTGCTGCTCGGCAATTTTGCAGGCATTGGTTTTGGCCGTATCAATCTGCCCTTGCTGGCCTTTCAACGTTGGGCCAAGCGTATCGGGCGCGCGGCACCAAGCCCCATCGCGATCCAGCGCGCCCACGGTTGTGACATTGATTTTCGAGAGCTTGGTAAACACATCACACGCTTCTTGCGCCGTCGGTTTTTTGGTCTGAAAGCTTTGGATATGTTGCATCAACTGCCCGCGATCATTTAACACCTTGGTCAATCCGACGCATGGGTCCTCTGCCGCATGGGCCAAACTCGCGAAGCCTAAGGCACCTACGCATACGAAAACAGCGCTCAACGACCCAAGAAAGCTTAGGCCAGAAAGAGGTTTTATTGGCAATGGTGATATGTTCATAACGCCCTTTGTAACCCCTAGACGATGATCAGATCAACCGTTTCGCCTTCAACATGGCTGATTATCTGTGCTATGTGGCGATAGAATGGCGATATCGAACCGCATCGGGAGCCGTCTTTTGCCAGATTATGATTTCAGAACCAAGCGGCTTTTTGTCGATGTAGACTTAGCCAGCGCCGCATCCGTCACGCTCAATCGCGAGGCTAGCCATTATCTCATCACCGTGCTGCGTCTTGGCCAAGGCGATGTTATTCTTCTCTTTAATGGTCGGGACGGCGAATGGCTTGGCCAAATCGAGAAATCAGACAAGAAATCCGCCACCCTCCAGCTCATCAAACAAACGCGACCGCAACCCGAGCGCGCCGATATCGATTATCTTTTCGCGCCTATTAAAACCGCCCGCCTCGATTATCTCGTGCAGAAAGCCGTTGAAATGGGGGCAGGCCGCCTTGTTCCAGTCATCACCCAACACACGCAGTTTTCGCGCCTGAACGAGGAGCGGATGCGGGCCAATATTATCGAGGCGGCTGAACAATGCGGCATTTTGCACGTGCCGGAGCTTGCCCCGGAAATCAAGCTCGACGCTCTGCTCGCCCAATGGAACAGCATAAGAACCTTGATCTTTTGCGACGAACGCGCCGACATTCACGATCCCATCGCAGCTTTGCAAGCGGCAAAGCGAGGTCCCATCGGCGTGTTAATCGGTCCAGAAGGCGGGTTTTCAAAGGAGGAGCGCGATCAAATCCTAAAATTACCCTCTGTCACGAGGCTGTCGCTTGGACCACGCATCTTGCGCGCCGACACCGCTGGCGTCGCAGCCCTTGCATTGGTGCAAGCCGTTTTGGGCGATTGGCGGATGTAAGGATTGCCTCTTTGCGGCAACGCCCCTATTGAGCCCTTCCCGGTACCCATACGGTCCCGGATGATTGAGAGTACCCATGGCCCGCGATATTTCCGATACCACGCCGATTGAAAGCCGTGACGAACTGGTCGCCTATTTGGAAGGCGGCTCGAAACCACGCGAAAAATTCCGCCTTGGCACCGAGCATGAGAAATTTCCCTTCCGGCCCGGCACCAATGAACCCGTTGCTTATGAAGGTCCGCGCGGCATTGAAGCTTTGCTCAAAGCGATGCAGGAGCGCCTCGGTTGGGATCCGATTTTCGACCGCGACAAGATCATCGGCCTGTTTGACACCAAAGGCGGCGGCGCGATTTCGCTCGAACCCGGTGGACAATTCGAGCTATCCGGTGCGGCTGTTGAAAATCTCCACCAAACCGCCGCCGAGCTTGACGCCCATCTGAAATGCGCTCTTAAAGTAGGCGATGAACTCGGCATCCAGTTTCTGGCCCTGGGCATGAGCCCGCTCTGGACGCGCGCGGAAACGCCCGTGATGCCGAAAGGCCGCTATGCTATCATGACGCGCTATATGCCCAAAGTCGGCACACGCGGGCTGGATATGATGTACCGCACGTCAACTGTGCAGGTTAATCTCGATTTTTCGTCCGAATCCGACATGGTAAAGAAGCTCAGGACCTCGCTCGCTTTGCAACCTTTAGCAACCGCCCTTTTTGCCAATTCTCCCTTCACGGAAGGGGAACCGAACGGCTTTCAATCCATGCGATCGTATATCTGGCTTGATACGGATAATAACCGCTCGGGCATGATCCCCTTCGCATTTGAAAGCGGTATGGGGTTTGATCGCTATGTTGAATGGGCGCTTGATGTGCCGATGTATTTCATCAAGCGCGGCGAAACCTATATCGACGTTGCTGGCACCTCGTTCCGCGATTTACTCGCGGGCAAACATCCTGCCCTTCCGGGTGAAAAACCCGTGCTATCGGATTGGGTCAACCATCTCTCGACCCTCTTCCCTGAAGTGCGCTTGAAAAAATATCTCGAAATGCGCGGAGCGGATGCTGGCCCCGTGCCGATGCTCAACGCGCTGCCCGCCTTTTGGGTCGGCCTTCTCTATGACGACACCGCACTCGATGCCTCGTGGGATGTCGTCAAGCTCTGGACGAATGAAGACCGTCATATCCTGCGTCGCGATGTCCCGCGCGATGGGTTAAACACCAGCATCAAGCGCCATTCGTTACGCGAGCTTGCCCGCGAGGTGCTTAAAATTTCCCGCTATGGCTTGGAACGGCGCGCCAAACGCTCCGATCAAGGCGCGGATGAAACCCTATTCCTTGAGCCGCTCGACCGGATCATCGAGACCGGAAAAACGCAATCGGATCTGCTGCTCGCCCTTTATCGCGGCGAATGGAAAAACAGCGTGACGCCTGTGTTTAAATCCTCCGCCTATCGCTGATGGCGGTTTATCAGCGCAATTCGACGCAAGATGGATAAGATTGATTTACCATATTGGCGAATAGAGGCGTGGAGCCGCGCTTTTTAACGGCCATATTTGCCACTGGTTAACCGTCTCGAATCAAGGGTGTTGCCCGTGACAGGACGGATAAACCCCGATGCAAAAGATGGCCAAAACAAGCGAACACACCACCCAATCCACAGCGCTTCAACATGCTGCGCTGTCCGTAATCCTATTGGGCATTATCATGCTCTCACTCTTTCAGATCACGCATCTGCTGATCGAAAGCCATGACAGCGCATCACTCGCGGCGCTGACGACGCAGCCTTAATTGCTATCGCTTGTTTTGCCCATGGCTGATTGCATGGCTTTCAAATAGTCCGATTGGACCGATTGCCCCGCCTTAATCCAGCTTTGTACCATCTCCAACCCTTGCGTGGCGGGGGCGGGATTTGTTGGTTTGGGCGGCTCGGTGCGCAGCCCCATCATGGCACTCATCATCTCGCCGATGGCCACGCCCAAATCCTGCGCCGGACCGGCTTCGGGTGATGCGTTGTCGCTTGACGCAAATTTCTCCATCGCATCGGCCATCGCGGTTGCAAGCGCGGGCATCATATCTTCTAAAATGGTTTTATTGATCCCGGAAAGCATTTCCGCCTGCTTGGCCACGGCTTTCTTGGCTTCATCGCTTTCAAACACATGTTGAAACGGATTGGGCATAGTTGGCTTAAACGAGGACGCGGCGGGAAACGCACCCATAAAAGCCGCTGGCATCAGGGCTTCAATGCCTTTGCGCATCATAAGATCATCAAGACCAAAGCGCTTGCCAACCGTGCGCATCGCCTCGCTACCCTCAACGATTTTCAACCATTCCTGATAGGTCATCATGAATGTAAGCCCTCCCTCATACTATGCCTTCTCGGCATTCCATCGGCGTTCAATCCGCGAGACCACATAAAACGCCGCGTACACCCCGCCAATGCCAAATAAAATGGCACCAATGCCTTGGCCAATCAATGCGCCTTTAGCCCCCGCCATTTGAGCTCCAACAAGCGCAAAGGGAATGGTACCAACCGTTGATTTACCCCAATTAAACACCGTCGCAAGCGCAGGCGCTCCCAGATTGTTAAAGGAGGCGTTGGCAACAAACAAAGCGCCATGAAAAATCCACGTCCCCGCAATAACAAGGCAGAAAAACGAGACGAGATCAGCAGTCGCCGCATTGGCATGAAAGATGAAGGAAATCTCGTTTCGGGCGAGTGCCAATACACCCCAGGCAAAAACAACGGCCAAGGTCGCAATTATCAGACTATCCACCAAGGTCTGGCGCACACGGGCAATATTACGAGCCCCCAGATTTTGCCCGATAATCGGTCCCACCGCGCCCGAAAGCGCAAAAACCGAGCCAAACGCTACAGGAATGAGCCGCGTAACAATCGCATTGGCCGCCACCGCCTCATCCCCATAGGGCGCGAGTACGGCGGTCATATATGCGCCTGCCACAGGCCCCGCGAGATTGGTGAGCACGGCAGGCAAAGCAATGCCAAAAAGCGGTATAAAGTCTTCGATCACCTGAAGGGCCTTTGGCCTGCGCACCATATCATGCACCTTCACCGCGCCGTAAAAGCCTACGATACAAAACACGAGCCGCGAGATAATGGTCGCCATCGCAGCGCCATCGGTGCCAAGCCCGAAACCAAAAATCAAAATCGGATCGACAATCGCCGAGGCAATCCCACCCGAGAGCGTCACAAACATCGAGCGCCGCGCATCCCCTACCGCACGCAACACGCCCGAAAGCGCCATACCAAGTCCCAAAAACACATTCGAGGGCATAGCAATCAGCAAAAAACGATAGGCTATGGTATGTGTATCACCTGTTGCCCCCATCAAGGTCAAAAGCGGATGCAACGTAAAGAGAACCAACACGGACACGAGTATGGCAGCCCCAGCCGAGATAAAAGAAGTCGTGCCAGAAAGCCGCCGCGCCCGATCCATTTCCCGCGCCCCAATCGCGCGCGACACAAGTGCTGATAGGCCAATCATCATGCCGACATTGGCCGAGGTCGAGAAAAACATCACGGCGGTGGCGTAACCCACGCCTGCCGTAAAATTCACATTACCCAGCCAAGAAATATAAAGCAGCGACAAAAGATCAACCGCAAAGATCGAGATCAACCCAACCGCGCCCGACGCCGACATCACCAGCACATGCCGCTTAATCGAACCGCTCGTAAATTTACCCGTGTCCAGCTTAGGCTCGCCAGAGCGGCTTGCGGCATCGTTCATAGCGTACCTTTCAAGGCAATCAGCATAAATCTATGCCGACGCTTAGCGAGAAAAGATAGATGTTACAAGTTAACGCCCTGTAATGCCAACGCTTCCACGAGGCCCGCATGGTTTAAAAACACATGCCCCATTAATCCCGCCTGCACGGCTCCCGCGACATTCTCGGGCCGATCATCCGTGAAAAAGGTCTCAACGGGGTTCGCGCCAAACCGCTCGCAACAGGTCAAAAAACAGGCTGGATCGGGCTTTGCTACTCCAAGCTTAGCCGATACATAGACATTTTCGCCAAAAATTGGAACAATTTCCGGAAATAGCTCGCTCATGGTCTCCGCCACCAAAGCATCATTATTGGTCAAAAGCGCCACCGGAAAGCGGTTTTTTAAGCTTACAGCGAGCGCAATCATCTCGGGGAAAGGCGGCATCGCGCATTTTCTCGCATAAACCCATTCCGCCCGTGATAGAGGATAACCAAGCAATCGCCCAAATTCGTGTAAGTAATCATCGGCTGAAAACGCCCCTCGGTCGGATCGGTCCAGAAAATCGCCCTCCCAAATCGCCCGCCGCACAAAATCCGGCGTCCGGCCCGAAATTTCCGCCAAACAGGCGATGCGCGTCTCGACATGATAGCCGCAGAGCACATCGTCCATATCAAAAATTACGGCACGGATCGGCATAAAGACAGGGTTTCCGGGGGCCAGACACTTTTCATCGCTTGACCTCTTGTCGCGCCCCAGACAGAAAGATTCAAGTTACACGTGATCAAAGCTTTAATGCCATGTCCACCAAACCGCCGCTCACCATCCTGCTTTGCGCCCCGCGTGGCTTCTGCGCGGGCGTCGTGCGCGCGATTGATATCGTGGAAACGGCGCTTAAAACCTATGGTGCCCCTGTCTATGTGCGGCACGAAATCGTCCATAACCGCTTTGTCGTGGATGATTTAAAGCGCAAAGGGGCTATTTTCGTCGAAGAACTCGATGAAATCCCCGATACCACCGCGCCCGTCATTTTCTCCGCCCATGGCGTTCCCAAATCGGTACCTGAGGCCGCCACCAAGCGTCATTTTCTTGCCATTGATGCCACCTGCCCGCTTGTCACCAAAGTTCATCGCGAGGCGGAAATTCACTTTAAGCGCGGGCGGCTTATCCTGCTCGTCGGCCATAAAGGCCACCCGGAAGTGATCGGCACCATGGGTCAATTACCGGAAGGGGCCGTTATTCTTGTCGAAACGCTGAACGATATCGAGAACCTATCGCATCTCGAAGGACGCGATTTGGCCTTCGTGACGCAGACGACTTTATCCGTCGATGACACACGCGAAATTGTTGACGCATTAAAGGCGCGTTTTCCCTCTATCATCGGCCCGCATAAAGAGGATATTTGCTACGCTACCACCAACCGACAAGAAGCAGTGCGCCAAGTCGCGGGCCGCTGTGATGCGGTATTTGTCGTGGGTTCCTGGAACTCCTCCAATTCGCAGCGCCTGCGCGAAGTCGCCGAGCGCGAAGGCACGCCGATTGCGCGCCTTGTTAATCGCGCCGCAGATATGGATTGGTCTGAATTGGGTTCAATCCGCACCATTGGCATTACAGCGGGTGCATCGGCCCCTGATATTTTGGTCGAAGAAATCGTTGACGCCTTTGCGGAGCGTTTTACCATCACCGTTGAAACCATTACGACGGCGGATGAAACGATGTTCTTTCCCCTGCCGCGCGAATTGCGCCAAGCCTCTGAAGCGTAAATCATGGCTGTTTATACCGAAGTTCCCGATGAGGATTTGGCGCGCTTTATCGCAGGCTATGATATCGGCGGCGTTCTGGCCCTCAAAGGCATTGCGGAAGGCGTCGAAAATTCCAATTTCCTGCTCCACACCGAAGCAGGTTATTTTATCCTGACGCTTTACGAAAAACGCGTGAAGGCGGAGGATTTACCCTACTTCATCGATTTAATGGAACACCTTTCAAAGCGCGGCATCAATTGCCCGCAGCCTGTGCGTAGTCGCAAGGGTGAAGCGCTTGGTACACTCGCTGGTCGGCCGGCCGCCATCGTTACTTTTCTCGAAGGTATGGGTGTCAACAACGCAGCCGTTCAACACTGCGCGGCGGTTGGGGGTGCTTTGGCCAAACTGCATCTGGCAGGCGCCGATTTTCATGGCAGGCGTGTTAATGCCCTCACCGTGCAAGGCTGGCGTCCCCTTTATGAAGCGGCCCGCGAGCGCGCTGATACGCTAACCCCCGGCCTCGAAAACGCCACACGCGAAGCGCTGACGGAACTCGAACATCATTGGCCAAAGCACTTACCCAGCGGCGTGATTCATGCGGACCTTTTTCCCGATAATGTGTTCTTCATAAAAGGTGAACTATCCGGCCTCATCGATTTCTATTTTGCCTGCACCGATTTCTACGCCTATGATTTAGCCATTGGCTTAAATGCATGGTGCTTTGAAAAAGACGGTTCCTTCAACATCACCAAAGGCCGTGCGATGATTGCCGCCTATCGCGCCATTCGCCCCTTAAGCGCGGATGAAAGAGAAGCGTTACCGATTTTATGCCGCGGTGCCGCTTTGCGCTTCATGCTGACACGGCTTGTCGATTGGCTCAACGTGCCACCGGGTGCTTTGGTCAAGCCCAAAGACCCGCTTGAATATTATAAAAAATTGCGCTTCTTCCAATCCTCGCAAAAGCCAAGCGATTATGGCGCTTAAACCATGAGTGACATCTCGCCCACCAACCGCGTAACACTCTTTACCGATGGCGCTTGCTCGGGTAATCCCGGCCCCGGTGGTTGGGGCGTGTTGATGCTTTATGGCGAGGCGCGCAAAACGCTGAACGGCGGCGAGGAACGGACCACCAATAACCGTATGGAATTAATGGCCGCTATTATGGGCCTTGAATCGCTCAAACGTCCCTGTGCCGTCGATCTGTGGACCGATAGCCAATATGTCAAACAAGGCATCTCCCATTGGCTGCCGGGCTGGAAGCGCAATGGCTGGAAAACGGCGGATAAAAAACCCGTCAAAAATGTCGATCTCTGGCAAAGATTAGACGAAGCCGTTCAGCGCCATGATGTGACCTTTCACTGGGTCAAAGGCCATGTCGGCCATCTGGAGAACGAAGAAGTCGATGGCTTGGCCCGCGCCGGTATGGTGCCGTTTAAATGAGTAAGCCTTGGCATAAAGCGCTCATGCAACGTGATAGGATGATAAATCGTTCTTGATTGTGCTTTGTTGGATTTTAAATGCTAAAAATGAACCAAGCGCTTTCTATACATTCTCGCCATCGAACGCCCATGCCCGCATGATCGCGTTGGCAATGGCAATCGGTTGTGGAGCGAGGAGTCCATCGGGGTGCTCGCCTTTTAGCATCAAAACGACTTCGTCGCGCGAAAACCAGCGCGCATCTTCCAGTTCCTCGCCATCAATCACCAGCTCATCGTCGAGCGCCTCGGCAATGCAGCCGATCATCATCGAGCCCGGAAACGGCCAAGGCTGCGAGGCGAGGTAACGTACGGCCCCCGTTTTTATGCCCGCTTCTTCAAACAATTCGCGGCGAACCGCGTTTTCAATCGTCTCGCCCGGCTCGATAAAGCCCGCAAGGCAGGAATACATGCCGGGTGGAAAGCGCGATTGCCGCCCCAACACGCATTTGTCTTGCCTAACCGCCATCATGATCGCCACCGGATCGGTGCGCGGAAAATGCTCGGCCTCGCAAGACGGACAGACCCGCTTCCAGCCACCGCTTTTCATCTCGGTCGCCTGCCCGCACACCGCGCAAAACCGATGCCGCCGATGCCAATATAGCAGCGATTTCGCCTCGCCCAGCGGCCCAAGCCATTTAGGCGGTAGCAAGGCTTGCACCGCAATCGAACGCGCATCGATCACCAAAAGATCATCGCGGCCCTGATGGGTTTCCGGCTCTGGCACTTCAAGTGCCAAACCAAAAATCGGTCGCGCTCCATCATGGCCTAAAAACACACACTCGCGCGCGTGGCCCAAAGCGTGCGCTTCGTCGAATGAAAACAACGCATCGAACGCATCGCCATGGCGTTTCAAGATCGGGATATCGCCCGCCAGCACAATCGCGCGGGCTTCGTTCAAGGCTTGCAGCGCTGCAAGCGCATCGGGCTTATCGCGCAGCTCCGCCATTCGGTTCAGCGCGTTTTCGGCATAGCCAAGCGTGGCGGAAAGTTCGCGCACCGCATCCATTCCTGATCTCCTTTGATTCAGTCGCTAACGCCCAAAAGGCAGAGAGGCCTTTTAGGTGATGCAACCTATCGTTGGATTTTTCTAATTCATTAATCCTGCATGGGCGCGGATCGATTTTGCGCGGGGGGATCGTTCAACATCTGGCGAAACGATATTCTCCGATTCACCCAACACGCAATGGGTAACCGAGTCGCCCGCCACGCAACCCTGCGCGATGTCCCCCTTCGGACTAAGGAAGACATGATCAAAATCCGTTGCATTGCCTTTCAAATCGACATGGATTTGGGTATTCGTCTTCAGCCAATATCCACGGCATTCGTCCTGCCCCGATGCGACAAGGCTCCTTGGAACAATATTGGTCACAAGATTGTTGCGATCAACATAATCGTCACTGCCTTCATCGTGATAAATGCCTTGAAAGTTTTTCGACCAGTACTGAAATCCACAATCGGGTTCATCGATCGTTCCGATGCGCTCGATGACGTTGTTTTCAAGGACAGTGCCGCCTAGCGTTTTACCATTTGTATAAATCCCACCGCCATCAAACAGGTGCTGCATCCCGTCATGAATATGATTGTTGGCGATGACATCATTCTGATTATAGGCGGCATAACCTCCCCACCCCCATCCAAAGGCGATGCAGGACCAAGGGCATTTTTCAATATCGTTGTGCGCAATCTTGGAGTCGCGCATGACATAGGCCATGATGGCAGGATTGTCCCAATATTCAGAGCCATTACCACTGAACCGATTATGATGAATCAGAATATTGGCGTTTTGCTTTACCGCATTTGTTTCACGCGTCTCACGCGGCGATCCGATTTGAACACCCGCTGCTGCAATCGATTTAAACTCATCCTCTGCGATGGCAATATCGGATGATCCGTTCCCCACATTCACCCCTGAGCCACCAAGGTGCGTGAAAACCGAATGGGTAACGGCAATATGGTGGGAAGCCATGATGTCAACCGCCGCAAGGGGCTGTTGTTGAAGCGGGGCATTATCGCCGGATTGATGCGGTGCATAACCGACATAACGTTGATCGGAATTGGAATTGCGATAGCCATACCAATTGGTCGCCTTGAAGGTGAGGCCTTCAAAGGACACGTTCGACACGCCCTTGAGAAGCATCAATTGTTCGGTGCGGGCCAGTTCTGTATTCGCCTCGTTCAGCTTTTCGTTCTTTTTGGGGATGTAATAGATTTTTTTCTCGGTTTCATCGAGATACCACTGTCCCGGTTTTGTAAGAAAAGCGCGATTGTTTTCAAGCCAGTTCAACCCCACACCATATTTATAGGTGTAGTTTTTCTGCATGGCGTTCCAGCATTCGGCCTGTACGGATATTTTGCCCGCCGAGACGGCATCGACCGGGCAACGGACCATGCTCCAGGCATTGGTATAAACAATCTCAATATCCTTGGGGTTCTTCCATCGTTCCATGCCGGAAAGGGTCAGAAGATAACCATGATCCTCCGACAATTTAACATCGCCACGCCTTGGTCTTCCGGGAATGGGAGGGATGAGAACCATCCGCGCGCGCTCGGCGCGTTCACCATTCACCAAAAACGAGCGCGGCATCATGCCCGTTGCCTCGCTTGGGTGCACGGAGGGGGGGAGCGGTGCGCTCCATATATTCGATTTTGAATCATCCAAGGTCCAATGGCTGATCGGTACTGCGCCAGACAGAAATGTTGCGCCGTTTTTCTCCGCTATGTATCGGATCATATGCCCGTTAGCGCCGGAATCGGAAGCGCTGAATGTGATCGGGTTTTCCAACAGATAGGTGCCGCTTGCAAGCTGAACGGTGATGTCCCGCGGTGCCTGCTGGGTGAGATGTTGCGCTTGGGCCTTTGCCCCCTCAATCGCACATGGATTGGTTACACTGCATTCATTCCCCGTACCGTTCGGCGAAGCATAAAGGGTGACGGGGGTCGATGGCTCGGCAGCCATCACCCCTTGGCAAGGGGCCTCTATCATCATGATCGAACCCATAACCGATAAAAAGAGTATGCGGCTAATCATACCCAGCGCAGAAGTGGATTGAAGAACCTTACTTCCAGTACGCACACATAATAAAGCTAAGTCCATGACCCTCTCCCAACGTTCGGTAAACACCTATACCCAAAACGATAAGCTAAGCGTGGTATACTCTTAGGCTCTTTATCAGAATAAAAGATATTAAAGTTTTGTTATAGTTTACAACCAATGCGTGTAGGTTTATTACGATTGGATTGCGTAGTTCAGAAAACCAAGCGCTTTCGATAGGTCAGCAACGCGCGAAACTGCGGCATCCGGCGTGTACTTCACGCGCTCCCCCACCCCCCAAACGGGCTTCGGCCAGGCCGGATCATCCTCAAACCGCGCGATGATATGCATATGAAGCTGCGGCACCACATTGCCTAAGGCCGCGACATTGAGCTTGGTGGGTGAAAATAACCGCTTCATCGCCTCCATCACCGATTCCGTCTCGCGATACAACATCACGCGGTCGCGAAGCTCCAAATCAGTGATTTCGCGGATATCGGGCCGTTTCGGCACCAAGATTACCCACGGAAACCGCGCATCATCCATCAACAACACGCGGCTGAGGATGAGTTCACCCACAGGGACGGTGTCAGCTTCGAGACGGGAATCGAGTTGAAAATGGCTCATAGGCTTCTTTTAACCCGTATGGCTCCCTTGGGCGAGAGACTATTTCGCCAAAACCAATCTTATAAAATTTGACATGCGATCAAATCGTTATTACAAAATAGTATCGTAGACGGTCAAAATTTTATGAATCGGCATAAAAAACTCGCTCACTTCACGCCGGGTCGCGGATATGAGAAGTCCGACTGGGATGCCGTGTCCGATGCGCCCGGGGCAACGCCGGAGGAGCTTGCTCAAGCACGCCCCTTCGCCGAAATGTTTCCCGAGCTGGCCGCCGCAGCCCGCCGAACCCGAGGCAAGCAAAAAGCTCCGGTCAAAACCCTCGTAACGCTAAGAATTGACACGGAAACGCTGCGTTCCTTCAAAGCAACCGGCCCCGGCTGGCAGACCCGCATGGACGCCGCGTTGAAAGAAAGCGCCCGATCCCTCAAGAAAGCATAAAGCGGCAGATTACCCCTTCCATCCCGCTTGTCTTTTACCTCTCAATACCCGATATAGGGGACGGAAGGTTGGTGGTGGACGTACCACTCGCCAACCGGGTCAGGTCCGGAAGGAAGCAGCCCTAACGAGCCCGGGCGGGTCATCGTCCAGCCTTCCACCCTAGTTTTTAATGTTCGGCCACTGGGGCCGTCGATGAACCGCTGAGGACGCCGCCCCTCATGAGCGATACGCCCGATAGCGTGACCGAAACAGACGATCAAACCCTCTCGATGTTTGGCGACGCGCCTTCCGCTGCACCTTTACCAGCGACGCCTTACCGCGTCCTTGCCCGCAAATATCGTCCGCAGACCTTTGATGATCTCATCGGCCAGGATGCCATGGTGCAAACGCTTTCCAACGCGTTTGAAACGGGGCGCATTCCGCAAGCATGGATTTTAACGGGTGTGCGTGGGGTCGGCAAAACCACAACGGCGCGCATTCTGGCCCGTGGCCTCAACTACCTTTTGCCGGATGGCACAGGTGGCCCCACCATTCATATGCCGATTGAGGGCGTGCATTGCCGCGCCATCATGGAATCGCGCCATGTCGATATTCTGGAAATGGATGCGGCCTCGCATACCGGCATTGATGATGTGAAGCAGCTTACTGATGGTGTACGCTATTCCCCCGCCTCCGCGCACTACAAAGTCTACATCATCGACGAAGTGCACATGCTGTCGGATAAGGCGTTCAACGCCTTCTTAAAAACGCTGGAAGAGCCGCCACCCCACGCCAAATTCATTTTCGCCACGACTGAGATTCGCAAAGTGCCGGTGACGATTTTGTCACGCTGCCAGCGGTTTGATCTACGCCGCGTCGAAGCCGATGTGCTGGTCAATCATTTGCGCAAAATCTGCGTGGCCGAAGGTGTTACCATTGATGACGAGGCCTTGGCCCTCATTGCGCGGGCCGCTGAAGGCTCGGTGCGCGACTCGCTCTCGCTGCTCGACCAAGGCATCGCGCATGGTGCAGGTACGGTTGATGGCGAAACGGTGCGCACCATGTTGGGGTTGGCCGATCGGGCGCGGGTGATTGATCTCTTTGAATCCGTCATGAAGGGCGATATCGCCACAGCCCTTGCCGAACTCCGCGCGCAATATGATCTCGGCGCCGATCCGCGCTCGATCCTATCCGATCTCGCCGAGTTCACGCATTTTGTGACGCGGCTGAAAGTCGTCCCCGACTCAGCCAAGGATTCGAGCGTCACCGAGGCCGAGCGGGTGCGGGGCGCAGGCTTCACCACGCTGCCGATGCGGGTTTTATCCCGCGCTTGGCAGATCTTGCTCAAGGGCATTACCGAGGTTGCGGAGGCCCCTAAACCCGTTGCTGCCGCTGAAATGGTGCTGGTGCGGTTAGCTTACGCCGCCGATCTGCCAACGCCCGATGAGGCGCTAAAACTCCTTGCGCAAGAAAACCATTCAGGCTCATCCGCCCCATCCGGTAGCCCAAATGGCGGTGGCAGCGCGCGGATGACGGCGAATGGCGGGTTGACAGTTGCAACACGAACCGATTCAGCCCCGCTGCGTTCTCCTGAAGCCGCGCCTGCCATGCGGATTGCCACATTTGAAGACCTTGTGGCGCTGGCTACCGAGAAACGCGACATCGGGCTGAAAACCGCTTTGGAACGCGATGTTCGCCTTGTGCGGTTTGAAGAGGGGCAGCTTGAGTTTTCGCCATCGCCCGATGCCTCGCCACAGCTTGCCGCCGAAATTGGCAAAAAATTACTGGAATGGACAGGCAAGCGCTGGATCGTTGCGGTTTCCTCCGAGCAAGGCCAGGAAACCCTGCGTGACGTGTCCGACAAGGCCAAAGCGTCAAAATTGGCCAATATCAGCGCTCATCCGCTGGTGCAGGCCGCTTTTGCGCAATTTCCCGGCGCACAGATTGTGGAAGTGCGCGATCTCTCGCGACCGGTTATCAATACGAATACAGAAGATGATTCGTTCGATTTCTCCGCGCTCGACACGGATTTTGATGATTAAAAGGAGAGTTGCCCAATGAAAGACATGTTCGGCATGATGAAAAAAGTGCAGGAGATGCAATCAAAACTCGGCGCGGTTCAGGCCGAACTTGAAGAAATGGAAGTCTCCGGTCAATCCGGCGGCGGGCTCGTCTCCGTCACGATGACGGTGAAGGGGATTACCAAAGCGGTTACGATTGATGACAGCCTTTTAAAGATTGAGGAAAAAGATATTTTGGAAGATTTGCTCGTCGCAGCGCTCAACGATGCGCGCGCGAAGGGCGACAGGCTAATGGCCGACAAAATGGGCGCGCTCACCGCAGGCCTTCCTATTCCGCCGGGGATGAAATTGTTTTGAGACTATAAGCACCGTCCTTCGACTCGTGACCTGCGGTCGCGGCTCACCGTCCTTCGACTCGCCGCTTGCGCGGCGGCTCACCGTCCTTCGACACGCCGCTTGCGCGGCGGCTCAGGATGAGGTGGGTATATTGAAACCTCATCCTGAGGTCGGTACATTTAAACCTCATCCTGAGGTTGGTACATTCAAACCTCATCCTGAGGTGGGTATATTTAAACCTCATCCTGAGGTGGCCCGAAGGGCCCTCGAAGGACCAACCCCAAAGAGTACAATGGCTTCCGTCACCGGTCCCGAAATCGAGCGTCTGATCCAGCTTCTGGCCAAATTGCCGGGGCTTGGCCCCCGCTCGGCCAGACGCGCCGCGCTGCATCTTGTCAAAAAGCGTGAACAACTGCTCTCCCCGCTGGCGGACGCCATGCAGGTGGCGAGTGAGCGGATTTTGATCTGCGATACCTGCGGCAATATCGATACGCTCTCGCCCTGCACACTCTGCTCGGACCCGAAGCGCGATGATACGCTGCTCGTTGTCGTTGAAGATGTCGCCGACCTTTGGGCGCTGGAGCGCGCGGGGGCCACAGCGGGCCGCTACCATGTATTGGGCGGCGTGTTGGCGGCCCTCGACGGCATTGGCCCGAAAGATTTAAACCTTGACGCCCTCATCGCCCGTGTAGCATCAGGCGGCATCAAAGAAGTCATTTTGGCGTTAAATGCCACGGTGGATGGCCAAACCACGGCGCATTATATCACCGATCTACTGTCACCCTATGGCGTAATCGTGACCAAACTGGCTCATGGCGTGCCGGTTGGCGGCGAGCTTGATTATCTTGATGAAGGCACCCTGACAGCCGCCATGCGGCAGCGCACGGCGGTTTGAGGAGAGCGTATTGACCGTCGTTCGTCACGGGCCTTCGGCCCGGCTCACGATGAGGCTGCCATAAACCACCCTCACCCTGAGCCTGTCGAAGGGCTGAGCTTGTCGAAGACGAAAGTCGAAGGACATTAACAGCCCCTATGGACGGAATCATTGCTCTGGTTCACATTTCTAACGTTGAATGTAATGGAGTTAAGTCTCGTGCACCGTATAGCTTTTGGATGTTTAGTCACTTTCGTCGTGTTGGTCTCCACCCTGCCAACGATAAAAGCCGATGAGGCCAAATGGCGTCACGCCGTATCGCTGATGGGCGAGCCGAAATATCCGGCCAGTTTCACGCATTTCGACTATGTTAATCCCGATGCGCCCAAAACCGGCCTTGTGCGCTTGGCCGCCACCGGCACGTTCGATAATTTCAACATCGCGGTGGCGGGCGTCAAAGGCCAAATTGCGGCGGGTATCGGCTCGGTTTACGAAACCCTGCTCACCAATTCCATGGATGAGGTTTCGACCGCCTATGGGCTGTTGGCGGAACAACTCCGCTATCCGGATGATTTCGCCTTTGTCACCTATCGCTTGCGCGCTACTGCCAAATGGCAGGATGGTGAGCCGGTAACGCCCGAAGACGTGATTTTTTCCTTCGATGCGCTAAAAGCCAACAGCCCGCAATATGCGTTTTATTTCGAGCATGTTTTGCGGGCTGAGAAGACGGGTGAGCGTGACGTTACCTTCACCTTTGACTCACCCGGCAACCGCGAATTGCCGCAAATTGTAGGCCAGTTTCCGATCCTGCCGAAGCATTGGTGGGAGGGCAATGGGCCGGATGGCAAACCGCGTAACATCAAAGAAACGAGTTTGGAGCCGCCGCTCGGCTCAGGCCCCTATCGCGTCAAAAGTTTCAGCGCAGGCCGCAATATCGTGCTGGAGCGTGTCAGCAATTATTGGGGCAAGGATGTGCCAGCCACGATTGGCAGCAATAATTTCGACGAAATGCGCTTTGAATATTTCCGCGATACCACTGTTCAGCTCGAAGGCTTGAAGGGTGATACCTATGATTTTCGCCTGGAAAACAGCGCCAAGAACTGGGCCACAGCCTATGATTTTCCCGCCGTTAAAGAGGGCCGCGTGATCCGCGAAGAATTTGCTGAACGCGCCTCAGGCCGGATGCAAGGTTTCGCCATGAATTTGCGCCGCGAAAAATTCCAAGACCAACGCGTGCGCCGCGCGCTCAATTTGGCGTTTGATTTCGAGGAAATGAACAAGACGGTCTTTTTCGGCGCCTATAAGCGCATCAGCTCGTTTTATGAAGGCACCGAGCTTGCCTCATCCGGCCTGCCGGAAGGGCTGGAAAAAGACATTTTAGAAAGCGTCAAAGACAAAATACCACTAAGCGTTTTCACCACGCCCTATCAAAATCCGATCAATGGTAACCCTCAAGCCGTGCGCGACAATTTGCGCGAGGCGGATCGACTGTTCAAAGAAGCGGGCTGGGAGATCAAAGCGGGCAAGCGCGTGAATACCAAAACTGGCGAGCCTTTGGCCATTGAATTGCTGGCGGATGATCCGAGTTTTGAGCGTATTCTGTTGTTCTGGAAACCCTCGCTCGAACGCCTTGGCGTCACTGTCACAGTTCGCATTGTCGACCCGTCGCAATATGAAGAGCGGATGCGTGATTTTGATTATGACATCACCACCGATCTCTGGGGAGAATCGCTTTCCCCCGGCAATGAGCAGCGCGAGTTCTGGGGATCAAAAGCGGCTTCCGTGAAAGGCTCGCGTAATACGATGGGTATTCAGGATGCGGGCATCGATGCGCTGATTGACCGTGTGATTTTTGCCAAAAGCCGGGAGGAGCTGATCGCCGCCACCCATGCGCTGGATCGTGTCTTGTTGGCGCATGATTTTATCGTGCCGCAATGGAGCTACGGCTTCTCGCGCACCGCGCGCTGGAACCGCTTCTCGCACCCTGAAAAAATGCCGGAATATGGCGCCTCCGCCTTCCCGACCATCTGGTGGTACGATGCTGATAAAGCCGCCAAAACGGGTAAGGCTGGGTAGAATGAAGGATGTGAATGATGGCCTGTGCTTTCCATCCACCGTGCTTCGACACGCGCCTCCGGCGCGGCTCAGCATGAGGGTATTTTTGCAGCGCAGCTTGAGGGTATTTTTGCGGCGCAGATTGGGGGACTTTTTGCGGCTTAGCATGAGGGGCTTTTTAAACCCCATCACCAAACTCAACCTCACCCTGAGCCGGACCGAAGGTCCGAGTCGAAGGGCGTCCAGCCGCGCTAAAATTAGCTTTATGAAGATGCTAAAAACAGGTGCCTATTAACCCATGTTTGCCTATATTCTGCGCCGTACTTTGCTGATGATCCCGACTTTGTTCGGCATCATGCTTATATCCTTCGTCATCGTGCAATTTGCCCCCGGTGGTCCGGTGGAACGCATCATCGCGCAATTGCAACAAGGGGCTGATTCCTCGGCAACGGCGCGCATTTCGGGCAGTGCAGGCGGCGATTTCTCCGCCACGAACCAAAGCCAGCCGGGCGGTGGCGCGATGGAAGGCGGCTCGTCGAAATATCGCGGTGCGCAGGGGCTTGATCCTAAATTTATCAAACAACTCGAAGTGCAATTTGGCTTTGATAAACCCGCGCCCGAACGCTTCGTCATGATGCTTTGGAATTATCTCCGCTTCGATTTCGGCAAGAGCTATTTTCGCGATGTCTCGATCTTGCACCTCATCAAAGAAAAGCTGCCCGTCTCGATTTCCTTGGGCCTCTGGATGACACTGCTTTCCTATCTGATCTCGATACCGCTTGGCATCCGCAAAGCGATGTCCGATGGGTCGCGCTTTGATACCTGGACCTCGGCCATCGTCATTATCGGCTATGCGATCCCGGGTTTTTTATTCGCGATTTTACTCATCATTCTGTTTGGCGAAGGCTCCTCCGTTGCGCCGTTCTTTCCGCTGCGGGGGCTGGTGTCGGATAATTTCGCAACGTTACCTTGGTACGCCAAAGCGCTCGATTATGCGCGCCATCTCACTTTACCCATTTTGTCGATGGCGTTAGGGGCCTTTGCAACCTCGACACTTCTGACCAAAAACTCGTTTCTCGACGAAATCCGCAAGCAATATGTGCTCACCGCCCGCATGAAAGGCCTAACCGAAACCCAAGTGCTCTATGGTCATGTGTTTCGCAACGCGATGCTGATTGTGATCGCCGGTTTTCCGGGCGCGTTTATCAGTGCGTTTTTTGCAGGCTCCCTGCTGATCGAAACCGTTTTCTCGCTCGATGGGCTAGGGCTTTTATCCTTTGAATCCATCGTCAACCGCGACTATGCGGTGGTGTTTGCCACGCTCTATATTTTCTCGCTGCTCGGCCTGTTTGTGAACCTGCTCTCCGATCTCGTTTACACTTGGGTTGACCCCCGCATCGATTTTGAAACGCGGGAGGTGTGAAACGATGACCCGCCTCGCGCCCCCACTGCCCGCTAAGGGTTTTTTGCGCCTATCGCCGATCAATGCGCGGCGCATGGAAAACTTCAAAGCCAACCGCCGAGGCTATTGGTCGTTTTGGATTTTCATCACGCTTTTTATGCTCTGCCTGTTCGCCGAACTGATCGCCAATGATCGGCCAATTGTGGTTTCCTATAAGGGCGAGACTCTATTCCCCATTCTCGTCGATTATCCGGAAGAAAAATTTGGCGGATTTCTGGCCCAAACCGATTACCGCGATCCCATTATCCGCGATGAGATCAACGCCAATGGCTTTGCAGTCTGGCCTCTCATCCGCTTTGCCTCGAACACCATCAATCTCGATCTTCCAAGCCCTGCACCCGCGCCACCTACCTGGCTGCAAAAAGATTCAGTCTGCGCTAAAATCGCGCAACGCATGGGCGGTAATCGGTGTGCTGATCTCGAATGGAACTGGCTCGGCACCGATGATGGCGGCCGCGATGTGCTGGCCCGCATCATTTACGGTTTTCGCATTTCGGTTTTGTTTGGCCTGATTTTAGCCGCGATTTCCTCCGTTATCGGCATTTTAGCTGGTGCCATTCAGGGCTATTTCGGTGGCATGATCGATCTCTATTTCCAACGCTTTATTGAAATCTGGTCGGCGATCCCCTCGCTTTATCTGCTGATGATTTTATCCAATTTTTTTCAACCCAGCTTCTTCACGCTGCTCGGCATTTTGCTGCTCTTCTCATGGGTCGCTTTGGTGCATGTCGTCCGCGCCGAATTTTTGCGCGCCCGCAATTTCGATTACGTCCGCGCCGCCCGCGCGCTCGGCCTCTCCAATACCCGCATCATGTGGCGGCACGTGCTGCCCAACGCGATGGTGGCCACGCTCACCTTCCTGCCCTTCATCCTCAACGGCTCCATCACCACCCTTACCTCACTGGATTTTCTAGGCTTCGGACTGCCGCCGGGCTCACCTTCGCTGGGCGAACTCCTGCTGCAAGGCAAAGCCAATATCGCCGCCCCTTGGCTCGGATTAACGGGCTTTATGGTAATCGCGGTCATGCTCTCGCTGCTGATTTTTATTGGCGAAGCGGTGCGGGATGCGTTTGATCCGAGAAAGACATTTTCGTGAAGATGTGATAATGTGTCCATAAATGAGGAGATTAAGCCATGAACCGGATCGTGAGAGACTACTACCCAGCCGAACGGCTGCCTGCGGATTTACAACATTTGGTTGATCCAAAACGGGCTATTCGAATTGTAATCGAGCAAGAAGACACACCTCCCGTCAAAAAAAGCGCGGAAGAGTTGCTGGCTATGATTGACGCCTATCGTGCGACCATAAAGGGAAAAGGTGTGTCCCCCGAAGAGGCTGTCCAAAGAATTCGTGAATTGCGCGATGAGTGGGATGATTAACACCAATGCCTGTTTCTCGAATTTATTTTGATGCCAATATCTTCATCCTCATGTTTGAGAAAAATGATTCGATCTCTTTCCAGATTTCAAACCTGTTAGCGAAGAATTGGAACAGAAATTTACCAGTTATCGTAACCTCTGATCTAACCTTTGCGGAAACCTTAGTTCACCCTTACCGTGAAAAAGATCAGCAACTCATTCAAATTTACGAAAATTGGTCGATTTCAAACAGCCAGCTTGAAATAGGGCCAATTAACAAAGAAGTTTTATATTATGCGGCTGTGTTACGAGCAAATTATAAGAGCTTAAAATTACCCGACGCAATCCATCTTGCGACTGCTTTCTTATTTGAATGTACTCATTTTTTGTCAGACGATACGCGCCTGAAAAGCGAATATCAGCTTATAAATCATCGTTTTGGCATTACACGCGGTCCGCTAAAGTTAACTGTAGTACGGCCAACGGCTAAAATACTCTCTGCCTTCATCGAAGATCACCCTTGACTCCCTTCCCCCTCCTTAAAATCACCAACCTCTCGGTCGTCTTCGCCCAAGGCGAGCAAACCACGCTTGCGGTGGATCATGTCTCGTTTGAGATCGCGAAAGGCGAAACGCTGGCGCTGGTGGGGGAATCGGGCTCCGGTAAATCGGTTACCGCGCTTTCGATCCTGAAGCTGCTATCCTATCCGCCTGCCTCGCACCCCTCCGGTCAAATCCTGTTCAAGGGCGAGGATTTAATAACGGTCGATGAGTCTGCGCTGCGCAAGGTGCGCGGCAATGCGATTACCATGGTGTTTCAAGAACCCATGACCTCGCTCAACCCGCTGCACACGATTGAAAAACAAATCGGCGAAATTCTCTCACTCCACAAAGGCCTCACTGGCGAGCGGGCCAAAACGCGCATTCTCGCATTGCTCGAAGAAGTCGGCATTCGCGATGCCGCCAACCGGCTCGATGCCTATCCGCACCAGCTCTCAGGCGGGCAACGCCAGCGCGTGATGATCGCGATGGCTCTCGCCAATGAGCCTGATCTTCTGATTGCCGACGAGCCCACCACGGCGCTGGATGTCACCGTACAAGCGCAAATTCTGCGGCTGCTTAAAGCCCTCCAGAAAAAGACCGGCATGGCCATGCTTTTCATCACGCATGATCTTGGCATTGTCCGCGCGATAGCCGACCGTGTCTGCGTGATGACCAATGGCAAGATTGTCGAGCAAGGCAAAACGTCTGAGATTTTCGATCATCCGCAACACGCCTACACGCAAAAGCTTCTGGCCGCTGAGCCGCGCGGCGAGCCGCATGTGATCGCCGCCGATGCACCGGAAGTGATGCGGGCCGATGCGCTGAAAGTCTGGTTTCCAATCAAGCGCGGCTTGTTCAAAACAACCATCGGCTATAACAAGGCGGTCGATGGCGTCTCGGTCCGCATTCGGGCAGGCGAAACGGTTGGCGTTGTTGGGGAATCTGGTTCGGGTAAGACCACGCTGGGGTTAGCGCTCTTACGCCTCATTTCATCGGAAGGCCCCATTGCCTATCTCGGCAACCGGATTGACGGGCTATCGTCCAATGCCATGCGCCCCTTGCGGCGTGATGTGCAGATCGTGTTTCAAGACCCCTATGGTTCGCTTTCGCCGCGCCTATCCATTGCCGAGATTGTGGGTGAGGGGTTAGACGTGCAAACCAGTCCTTTCAGCATGGAGGAGCGTCGCGAGATCGTCGCCCGGGCCTTACTGGATGTCGGCCTCGATCCCAAAACCATGGACCGGTATCCGCACGAATTTTCCGGCGGCCAACGCCAACGCATCGCTATTGCGCGGGCCATGGTGCTTAACCCCAAATTCGTCGTGCTGGACGAGCCAACCTCGGCGCTTGATATGTCGGTGCAAGCCCAGATCGTCGATCTGTTGCGCGATCTGCAAAAGCGCCGCAACCTCGCTTATCTCTTCATCAGCCACGACCTTAAAGTCGTCAAAGCCTTGGCCAATCACGTCATTGTCATGCGTGACGGGCAAGTGGTGGAAGAAGGCCCGGCGGAAACGCTCTTCAAAGCGCCGCAAAGTGATTACACGAAGGCGCTCTTCGCCGCCGCCTTCCACCGCGATGGCACCCAAGGATGATAAGCAAATGAAATTCACCACAAAAGACGCACTCACCATTGCAGCCCTTTTACGCGAAGCCGCCTTGGCGGAAATCATGCCGCGTTTCCGCACCTTATCCGCTGGCCAAATCCGCCAAAAATCCTCGGCCACCGATCTTGTGACCGATGCGGATGAAGCCGTCGAGCGTCTGCTCACCGCGCGCCTCAAGGAGACCTTCCCCGGTTGCGCGGTGATTGGCGAGGAAGCCACCGCCGCAGATCCAGCCTTGCTCGATCACCTCGCCGAGCCGGAGCTTCTCTTCATCCTTGATCCGGTCGATGGCACCGCCAATTTCGCCGCGGGCCTTCCGTTGTTTGGTGTGATGGCGTCGGTGGTTTCGCGCGGTGAAGTGATCGCCGGCATCATCTATGATCCGATGGGTGAGGATTGGGCCATTGCGCTGCGCGGTGAAGGCGCTTGGTTTGAAACCTTGAGCGGTCAGCGGCGTGATATGAAAGTCGCCAAGCACGTGCCGCTGAACCAGATGGTGGGCAGTGTGTCCTGGGGCTATATTGAGGAGCCGCTCCGCTCCATTGTGTGCACCAATATGGCGCAACTTTCAGCGAGTGCCAGCTTACGCTGCTCAGCGCATGAATATCGGCTTATCGCCTCCGGTCACACGCATTTCGTGCTCTATAACAAACTCATGCCATGGGATCATGCCGCCGGTTGGTTGATCCATCGAGAAGCGGGTGGCTATTCGGCCCGTTTTGATGGCAGCGCCTATAAGCCCACACATTACACGGGCGGCCTTTTATGCTCGCCCGATGAAGCAAGTTGGCATATTCTGGCCGATGGGCTTTTAAAACCAAAAGGATGAGGATGAGAACGGACCGCATGGCTCCTGCCACGCAAGACATGCGAGCCGGGAGGCACGCGGTCAGAATTTATTTGCTTATCAGCGTTCTATATCGAACCACGCCCCTAACAAGGCCTTTATTTTCTCGCCCGCTTCTGTCGCCACAGTCTTTGTCTCGCTATGCGAAGGTGCGCCGCCGAAGAGGCCTGCGCCATAATTGGTGACCATCGAGATGGCGGCGACCTTCAAGCCGATGCGGCGAGCTAAAATCACTTCGGGTACCGTCGACATGCCGACCAAGGTTGCGCCCAGCATTTTTGAAGCTCGAATTTCGGCGGGCGTTTCGAAGCTTGGGCCGGGGAACCAGTGATAGATGCCTTCGCTCAGCGCGACGCCTGAAGCGATGGCTGCTTGCTTGAGCGAGGCGCGCAAAGCGGGGTCATAGGCGTCAACCATGGATACGAAACGCGAGTCATCCGCAAGGCCGATGAGCGGATTGACGCCGGATAGGTTGAGGTGATCGGCTAAGAGGGAAAGCGATCCCGGTGGTACTTCTTCAAGCAGGGAGCCTGCGGCATTGGTCAGGATCAGCGTTTTAATACCGAGCGCGGCCATGGTTTCAATCGGTGTGCGCATGATCGCAGCATCGCCATGCTCGTAATAATGCGCGCGGCCTTGCATGACGAAAACTTTGTGCTTGCCGATGGTGCCAGCGATGACGCGTGCCGAATGGCCGGAGACGTGGCCTTTGGGAAAACCGGGAATGTGGACGTAAGGCACAATCACCGGGTTTTGCACAAGATCGGCAACCGGGCCTAAGCCTGTACCAAGCACGAGGCCGAAGTCGAAGGAACCTTCGACGCCCCATTCTTTAAGGGCTGCGAGGGCTTGGAGGGCTGAAGATACATCTTGGGTCATGATAAATCCATTGTCAGATTAAAGTAGCTATCTAAAAATCGAACCTGCTTTTCACTCCCTCCCCACCCTGAGCCGCACCGAAGGTGCGTGAGTCGCCCTTCGACAAGCTCAGGGTGAGGGCGTGGTGCACTTTATCTCCTCATCCTGAGCCACGGCGAAGCCGTGTGTCGAAGGACGGTTGCCGTGGTTCGACACGCCGCTTCGCGGCGGCTCACCATGGTTTTTAGTCAATTCCCAAATCCCTTGGTCCAAAGGCGTGCGGCAAGAGCGCGTCAACCGAATGGGTGATCGCTCCCCCCGTTGCGGCATCGCGCACATGAATACGGGTTGCGGCGTCGGAAAACTCAAAAATACGTTGGCGGCACGCACCGCACGGATAGCAGGGGTTGCTTTTGACGCCGACAATCGCAATGTCGGCGATTATGGTTTCGCCCGCTGCGATCATGGCGGCAATCGCGCCTGCCTCCGCGCAAGTCCCTGCGGGATAGGCGGCGTTCTCGACATTGCAGCCTACGAGGATGTGGCCGGACGTTGTGCGGATAGCAGCACCAACGGAAAATTTTGAATAGGGCGCATAGGCTTTTTGGGCGGCCTTATCAGCCGCGTCAAACAGGACTTTGAGCGTAGTGTCCATCAGCGTTCTTTCACATAAGGCAGGCCCGAGGCTTTGGGCGGAATGGCTTTGCCGATAAAGCCCGCAAGCAGAATGACCGTCATCAGATAGGGCAGCGCTTGGATGGCCTGCACAGGGATTTGGCCAATACCCGGCACCATGACGCCTTGCAAACGAATGGCAATGGCATCCAAAAGGCCAAAAAGAAAACACGCCCAAAGCGCGGGCCACGCCCGCCATTTGGCGAAGATCAACGCGGCAAGCGCGATAAACCCTTTGCCCGCTGTCATATTGGTCAAGAATCCAGCAGCTTGGCCCAGCGCTAAATACGAGCCTGCAAAGCCGCATAAGATACCTGCAATAATCACGGCGGCGTAGCGTAGCCGCGTGACGGAAACACCTGCCGTATCGACCGCTGCGGGATTTTCGCCAACCGCGCGGATGCGCAAACCAAAGCGGGTGCGGCGCAGCACGAAAGCGCTCACAAAGGTTGCAGCAAGCGCACAATAGGCCAGCACGGAATGGCCGGAAATCAGATGCGCATAAATCGGGCCGATGATCGGGATATGATCAATCGTTTCAGCGCCCGGCCATGTGAGCGGCTGGAAGCGGGCATTCCCTTCGAGCGGCGGTGTGCGTCCGCCTTGGGCGTACCAGGCATTGCCGATAAGTGCAGTGAGGCCTGCGGCGAGCATATTGATGGCCACGCCCGAGACAATCTGATTGCCGCGCTGGCTGATCGCAGCAAAACCATGGATCAGTGCAAAACCAATAGAGGCGATAATGCCCGCGCCTAACCCGATCACCGCGCTATTGGTGGCCCCTGCGGCGGCGGCGGAAGCAAAGGCTGCGACCAGCATTTTGCCTTCCAGCCCGATATCAACAACGCCGGAGCGCTCGGACCAAAGGCCTGCGAGACAAGCAAACACCAAAGGCACGCAGAGCCTTAAGCCGGATTCCAGAATGGCGATGAGGGTTGAATAGATTTCCATCTCTTTATATCCCGCTTTTTGAGAGGCGGGCGAAGACGCCTGCAACGGGTCGGCGGATTAAGCCATCGAGCGCGCCTGCAAAGAGGATAACAAGCCCGGAAATGGCGACGATCATATCCCGCGTGACGCGGGGCATTTCAAACGAGAGTTCGGTGCCGCCTTGATAGAGCATACCGAACAGGATGGACGCCAAAACAATGCCGATGGGGTGGGCGCGACCCATCAAGGCCACGGCGATGCCGATAAAGCCATAGCCCGATGAAAATTCGAGCAGCAAACGGCCCTGCACACCCAAAATTTCATTAACCGCGAGCATCCCGGCTAAGGCACCCGAGATCGCCATGGTGATAAGCGTAATACGGCCAATGGAAATGCCCGCATAGGTCGCAGCCGTTGGGCTATGACCTACAGTACGGATGGCGTAGCCAAGCTTGGTGTGCCACACCAGCACCCACACAAAAGCGGAGGCTAAGAGCGCCAAAACAAAGGAGAGATTAAGCGGCGATTTTGGAATTGTAATACCAAAATAGACAAGCGCTTCATGCATATAAGGCAGATGCGCGGAGGCCGCAAAGACGCGGGTTTCCGGCGACATGGAACCGGGTTTGCCGATGACATTGACGAGCAGATACACGACCAAAGTCGCGGCCAGAAAATTAAACATGATCGTGGTGATAACCACATGGCTGCCGCGTTTGACTTGCAGATAGCCCGGAATAAACGCCCACAACGCGCCCATCGTCATCGCGCCCAAAATGGCAAGCGGCAAGACGATGTACCAAGGCAAAAAATCCACATTCAGACAGATGAGAGCCGCACCCAAACCGCCCATCGTCGCTTGACCTTCTCCGCCAATATTAAAAAGCCCGGCATGAAAAGCGGTGGCAACGGCAAGGCCCGTGAAGATGAAATTCGTAGCATAATAGAGCGTGTAGCCGATGCCTTCGCCCGAGCCTAATGCGCCTTGCAGGAGCAGCACCGTGGCTTTGACGGGGTTCTCGCCAATGCCGAGCACCACGAGGCCTGCGACGACAAAGGCGACGATCACCGCGAGGATGGGAACTAGGCTCACATCGGCCCATTTGGGGATTTCAATCGGCGTGCTCATGC
>Ga0316217_10001460_pt1 | contig 30642 bp, 43 predicted proteins | sample 1anoAmetaG_FD_203633 | JGI IMG/M metagenome (GOLD analysis project Ga0316217, IMG submission 203633) | Freshwater microbial communities from Trout Bog Lake, Wisconsin, USA - 1anoA | ecosystem: Environmental > Aquatic > Freshwater > Lake > Hypolimnion/Profundal zone | place: USA: Wisconsin... | reverse complement strand
CTCCATTTCACCTTTTCGCTTTTCGGGGATGCCAGCACCGCGAGACCCATTTGGTTGTTTCGGCACAATTGTATTTCTTTGTACTGCTAACCAAATTTCTATTTCTGTGCATTTGAATAAAACAGTATGTATTAATGTTTGGGATGGATTATTAGGCCTGTCCGACAATTCCATTGACTGTATTGTCACATCCCCCCCCTATTGGGGACTTAGAAATTATAGGTCCACGCCAACACTTTGGCCAGCATGTAGCTTCAAGCTTATATTCGGAATTCAGGTTTCTGTCCCCGAATGGACTGGATGCTTAGGCGAAGAACCCACACCTGAAATGTACGTTGCACACATGGTATTGATTTTCAACGAGGCTAAACGGTGATGATATACGTATTTACACAAGATATTTTGCGGGTTTCTACTTGCCTCTAAATAGTACCAATCGCGCCTGATTTCCGTGATTATACATTGTGAATTAAATCAAAATGTCGTTTCTTTGCATTATAATATGTAATTGGCACAACAATAAGTGTCTACTATATTGTTGCTGCTCCAATTTTTTCTTCGCTACCAACTGCGATATAGTTACCATTGAGTTTACAAAAGCCCTGTGGCCACCATCTTCCGTTGGTGCCAGAACAATTTCAAATGAAAACCCAGGAGTCAATAGAAATAAAGCAGGATGCTCTACCAGGTTTATCTCATATACTTTAGGGCAGTTAGATATTTTATTCCACGATCCCCCTATAAACGAGGTTGCACCATACATTTTAAAAAGACAATCCATATCATAGCTTACCTCTCTATCAATGCCATAAGCCTTATTGGATATTGCCTTATTAAAAATACTTTTCAAGGCGGGAGAACGCTCGATTAATTGGGCAATAAGATAATCGGTTAATAAGGCCTCTGGCCCGCTTTGATTTCCATGAGTTATGTCATGTACAAATACATTCGCAGTTTTAGATTATTCGTCCGTGGATATTTTGAAAACTATGGTTTCTTCATTTAACATTCTACAAACCTAATTAAATATTTGTTGTTTCAAAACAATCGCGCATATTTGTTGAAACAAACCAACCTTTAGCAAATGAAAATAAAATCTAAAATTGAAGGATTACTCACGCATTTAAACGCCGGTGTTTACGAAAAGCAAGAAGTTATTGGGCTGGCACTTTTAGCTACCCTGGCAGGTGGTAAAGGGCTGTTCATGCTGGGTCCGGTCGGCATTGCCAAAAGCTTAGTCGCCTCCAGGCTAAAATTTATCTTCCCAAACGCCCGGTCTTTCGAATACCTTATGACCAAATATTCTACCCCGGATGAAATATTTGGCAACATCAGCGTATCAAAACTTAAGAATGATGTTTATGAGCGCCTGGTTGATGGATTCCTACCGACAGCTGACGTAGCATTCCTGGATGAAATTTGGAAGGCATCAAGCTCTATTCAGAATGCCTTGCTCCGTATTGTGAATGAAAAGATATTCAGGAACGGCTCTGCTGATATTAAAGTCCCGATGAAGGCTCTTATTGCTGCATCAAACGAGCTTCCTGAAAAGGGCCAGGATGCAATTTGGGACCGTTTTTTAATTCGATATGTGGATGGCAACATCAGAGAGCGGGAGAATTTTGATAAGATGATATGCGATGATAACGACTTATCAAAAGACTGTGTGCCGGCGAAGTTCAAAATATCCTTTGCCGAATACGACCAAATTGTAAAAGAGATAGGCAGTGTGCAGGTACCTGAAAACATTTTGAACCTAATACAGATTATCCGGGGAATGATTCAGGAGCGCAACCTGGTTGAAAGCCCAGAAAAGCAAATATACGTTTCGGACCGGCGCTGGAAAAATATCATGCGGATACTTAAAACCTCGGCTTTTTTAAACGATAGGGCTCAGGTTAACTTAGCAGACTGTTTCCTAATGAGCCACTGCTTATGGAATGAACCCGACCAGTTAATCCCGCTGTCTGAAATTATTGATAAGGCCATTTCACAGCACGGGTACTATAATCAAGATGCTGCACGACTTACCCAGGCTAAAGATGATTTAGCCAAGTATGCCGCCGAAGCAGCAAATACCAGTAGCCTACTTTCGAACCTTAATTTATCAATAGCCAGGGCGGAAACAATATCTGGCTTAACTGGTTTTGTCAAAAAACAAAAGCAGAAGATTGAAAAGGCTATGAAGGAGGAGATGCAAGTAGACAGCCTTTTTATCACAGATCCCATATCCTACGAAATAGTGCAAAGCTGTTTTGATAATGCACTCATTGAAATTGAGCAGATAGAGATTGATATTAAGGCACTAACCGAGAGCGCATAAAAATGGCAGAGTGGCAAATATTTACTCGTTATGATGAATACTGGTTTGGCAGAATAAAGGAGAACCCGATATTTAATCAACTCCTCAACCCTAATCAACAATCATCTGAACAAAAAAATGGCGCGGGCACCCCATCCCCCGGACAAGGAAGCGAAGGCGATAAAGGCCTCTCTGGCTCAGATGGAGAAGGTAAGGCAGGCAAAGGCTCTTCTGGCCAACAGGGCTCCGGTAAAGGCTCTGGAGATGGTGAGATGCCTGAAAACTTTGCCAACGCAGTCCAGGAACTCATTAAAACACCCGGACTGCAGAAGCTAACCAACAAGGACCCGGAAATGGCCGAGGAGGTTACTAAGCAAATCCTGGAGTTTATTGGCAAGGCTCAAAACCATATAGCTGATAAAAAAAACAACCCATTTGAAAGCGAGCGGGAGATACTTGAAAAATTCAAAACCGTAACTCCAAAAACATTCAATGAAAACTGGGAGGAAACCGGCCCGTTCCTGAAAAAAACGTATAAACCAAAGCAACTGGACTCTCGTTTCTACGCTGGGCAATTCGAAAAAGCTTTAGAACAGCCTCAGAAGCCAAAGAAATCAGGCAAGAAGGCGGGAAAGAATATTCAATTTGACAGCGTTAAAAAGAACCTGGTTGACAAGTGGGAAAAGCTATTGCGTGAGAAGGATGAGGCCTATGAAGAAATGGTCATTGATGAGCTTAAAGAACAGCTAAAGGCACAGTTTAAAGGGCAGTTACAAAAAATGGAAGGCCTAATGGAAATGCTGGCCCCTTTTGACTTCAAACCGGGGCAGCTATTTAACATGGCTAAAGGTGAATGGAAAAAGCGCAATCTTGACCTTGTAAAATCTTATGCCGATTTACTGGCCAAGGATAATTCAATAAAAGAGCTGGCAGACCTAATGGGCCGGGTTAGCCAGGCTGAAAGAGAACAGGAGCGGGAAACCTACATGAAAACCACTATCATCCCCGAATACAAGCCTGTACATGCCGGCAAATCAGAAATCATGGGAGTTAGGGAGAGTGATGATGTAGCTAATATGCTTTCCTCCGAGATGCTGTTATTATGTGATCCCAACTTAGAACTTCTGTTTTACAAAAAGTTCATAGAGAAAAAGCTTCAGACCTACGAATACCAAGGCAAATATATGTCGGCAAGGGAAGAGCAAAACCCCGATGTTAGGATAAAGGAAATTGAGGGACAACGCGGGCCTTATATTCTTTGCGTTGATACCAGTGGCTCCATGAGCGGGGGACCGGAAGTTATATGTAAGGTGCTGGCCTTTGCTCTTACAAAGAGGGCCTTAGCCGAAAAACGTAAGTGCTATCTGATAACGTTTTCAACTTCCATAACTACGTTTGAATTAACTGACATTAAAAACTCCATTCAGTCCCTACTTGATTTTCTGGGTTTTAGTTTTGATGGAGGCACCAATCCTGAGCCGGCACTTCATGAAGCTGTTAGAAAAATTGAGAGTGATTCAAGTTTTGCAAAGGCAGACGTATTGATGCTTTCAGATTTTGAAATGGGACACTTAAGCGATGAATTGCTCAATAAAATGAAAAGGGCAAAAGAAAAGAAAACCAAGTTTAATAGCCTGGTGATCAATAATGGCTTCGATGATAGCTCTAACCAGGGCGTGCTGGATATATTTGATAACAATTGGACATTTGACCCAAGTAACCAGCAATCTGTAATTGACCTATGCAAAAAGATAAACCCGCCCCGGCACTCTGTTTGGGGAGGCCCAATATTATGGACTCATCCGTAGTAATAAGATACTAAACACCTGACGAATAGCCCAAATTGCGGGTTTAGACAAACTTTAGCTGATTTTAGCCATTTATAATAAGATAGAACCGTAAATGCCTTTTGGCTTCAAAGGGGAGGGGGGACTGGTTTAAGACTGGCATTAACTCATTAATGCTCTGATGTCGGCAATGCCTTCTCACTTTATCGCCTTTTTCCTGTCACCCCCTCTTTAAGTTTAGTGTAATTTAATTGGTTGCAGATTCTCGGTAAGCGGTCCGAGAGAAATCGTAATAACGCTTTTGTCTGGGTCCTGAATGTCCGGGTTAATGGTAACCGTATATTGTTTTCCTGATTTTTTAATCCAGTCAAAAGCAGCCAGTTTAGTCATGGGTAACCGGGCGGTGTGTTCAACCAGGTATTTTTCTACAAGCCCTGCAAACTTCTTCAATTTCGCGTCCTCTCCGGCTGCAGGCGGGGGTGGAGGCGGTGTAATGGGTGCTGCAGGTTTGGCCGGAGCCTGTTTTACGGCTTCCTTTTTCTTGTCGGAGCCCGGTTTATAGTCGCCTAACTTTGAATCAATTAATTCCTTTATTTCAGCTATCAACTTATCAAACTCTGCAACCTTATCCTTGGACATTCCGGGATTCTTCCGCAGGGTGTCAAGCCTTGACATAACCCCTCCTTTATCCAGTGTTTGATGATAGAACTCAGCTTTATCCGTAGCTGGCTCCTTCTTTATTGCTTCGCGCAACTGAATTGCCATATTAAAAATAGCGGCCTCTTCAAGAGGTATTTGCTTACTGTTTGCGGGTTCTTCTACGGTATTTTCAGCCAGGTCTTTCTTAACCAATTCTTTATCAGTGAGTTTTTTCTTTGCCATATATGAAATTTGAATTGTGAAAATAATGTTTTTGTTCTAAATCATTTCTTGAATATCAAAGAATCGGACCCAGTTAATTCGTCAAAAACGAAGTAATTCTCAGTAATTTCCTCACCAATCTGGATATCTCTAATTGCTATTGAAACTTCGCCGGAGCCATCAACATTCGGCGTTTCTGAATGATTAGTATATTTGGCATCATCCATACATAAAACATACCCCCCCTCCTTTTTATTCAAATATCCGAAATGAGATATCCAGAGCTTTGCCTTTTCTGATAACTTACGAAATTCCGCTTCGCTTATAATAACGTCAAACCCTGGTTCAAATCGCCATACAACTGAGCCCTTGGGTATGAATTCCTCCGAAATACAGCCCATTCCATGTATTTCGCTCTTGTCTAATCTGGTTTTTATTGTAAACATTAATCTTGGCTATTATAATTTTGGGGTAGTGCGTCATTTTGAATTTTCGAGTTTTCTGATTTAACATATAACCTCAAAAATGCTTCTTAACTTTGTGCCATGGCAAAAATAATAATAAAGGGCGGTCCCAAAGATCCATTTCAAATGGCAAAGTTGATTGGCGAAGTTGCTACACGACAAATTGATGTTCCTGCAAATGGAGTAGTAGACGCATCTGCAGCGAAGGGTTCAAAACGCAAAAAGGCTAAGAAATAGTCTTAACACTTGTTTTGAATCCTTTGGCAAAGTAAAAGTGGGGATTGGCTTATGCCTTTCCCCGCTTTTTTGTTTTACCGACAAGTGAAATTACCATATTATTTGTAAGCCAGTAGCTCGCTCTTTCCTCAAATGTCATTGGTTTCATACCTAAAATTAAAAAAAGAGGCGAAGAAGAAAAATCCCCCTCGCCTCTTTTCTCCGCTCTCCAAATCAGAGCCAATTACCTGACTTGGAGACATTCAGGGAAACAAAGAACATGGCGAATCACCTGAAAGCAATGTAAAGATAAAGGTTTTCTCAAAACAACTTATCGTCCTTTATAGACAGTGAGATTTAAGGCGGCTTCGAAGTGATTTTTTCTCGCAAGTTCTTCAACAGTTTTTACCAACTCTTTATCCGTCCAAAAAAGCCACATGCCGCCGTATGTACCAAAGTGGCTATCATTCAGGGTCATATAGGACCAGCCGCTCCCGAAAGTCCATGGCTTTTGGGGAGAATACTTTGCCGGACCGGCTGTTTTAATTGTTAAGTACGGGATTGCAGTTGCTTCAAATTTTTCTGGTGTGATTTTGATATCTTCCAGAATGGCAACGCACATGTATCGCTCATAGTACACGATTCTGTTCTCGTAAATGTTTGTTAAGAAGGGGGTGAAAAGTTCTTTGTGCAGTTCTCCATCACCGCCGCTCTTGCCTATTTCCTGCCACGAATATTTTAATTCAAGTTCTTGTAGTGTCATTTTATCTGTTTTTAGCCTATTCTAATAATTTAGTTGTTTATCATAATTATTTCTTTGGCTATCCGTTCCAATGACACGCCATAAAAGTTAAAGTAATTATGTGGTCTTGCAGCCTCTCTTTCAATAATATCAATGGTAACTACATCATTAGGCAGCTTAGGAAAGTAGAGTGTATAATACAGGTATTCCCCAGCCCTCTTGAACCAGTGTTTAGAGGGCGCAACCGGAATATTTACCGCCTGAACCATAGTCAACCGCATACCGGTGTTGATGGGCCTTATAAAGCATTCTGGCTCTATTTGAACCCAGCCTCCGTTTACATACTTTAGGCTGGCACAATAAACAAAATCAATGCGAGTCAGTTCGTCTTCCTGAACGATTCGCATAATATCTATGTTGGAATTGTTCTGAAACTCAATGTCAGGATTGTAAACCGGCCTTACTTCTTTCTCGGTGTAAGGTTCTTCTATTACTATATCTTTCATGGTTAGCGTTTATGAAATGATATAGCAAAGATAGGGTAGCACTGCGCAATGGATTTGCGCAATGCCGGTAAATGCTATCAATAAACTGCCGTAGCCCCCACCAATTGAACATTAAACGTTTTCATGTCGGCTGGTGGGTTGACTTTAAATTCATATTCTGCTACACCATTTGGTGATAGAATCTTGTAAATAGTAAGCTGGTCAGTAGATATTACGGTATTGGTTTCAGAGATGTAGCTAACCTTGATTACCTCGTCTTTGAAAGTGCCAACCGATGCCGTATTTTTTACTGAGCCATCAAGCAAATAGCCCTGAATTTCATATTGGGCATCGCTGAAGAACCCGGCCTTTTTTGTCTCTACCCTGTTTGGCTTTAGTGTTTCACTAAAACTATGTACGTATGTAAGTGGATTATTTAACTCGTTTTGTTTTAGTTCCTGTCGCAGTTCTTCTGGTGTTTTAGGGCGCTCTGGTGCAGGGGTTGGTGTATTTCCGGAATGATTGCAGGCTGTAAAGATACATGCAAACAAAACTAATCGGAATAGGGCAATTGGTTGTTTCATGATTTTTGAATTTATGGTCTATTGAATAATGAGTTTTTGAGAATATGACTTACTGTCCTGTGTAATCTTTGCCAGATAGCAGCCTCTTAATAGTTGGCTCACATCAATGTTGTTTGATGTGCCGGTACACTCTTGGGCGATTATTTCACGCCCGGTTAAGTCGTAAAGTATAAATGCTGTATGGAGGTTACCATTGCTATAAATTGTAACTGTCTTTGTTGCGGGATTCGGATATAGAGAAATACCAGAAAGGGCTATTTCATCAATGCCGGTGGCGTTACAGCTAATTGTTAGGCTATCTATTCCGACGTAAAAACTATGCCCCGTTTCTTGCACGTAGGCACCAGTTGTAACCCTGAGAATAAGATAATCTTGATTTGCTATTGGTCTGCATGTGAAGGTATATTGAGTCCACTTGGCTGTATTATTTGGACCTGTCGGAATAATTGGGCTGGTCCATAAGACTTCGTTTATTGAGCATGAACTGCCTGCACAAATTTGGCACTGAGCGTTATTTGCGCTTAAGTCATTTGTGGATGGAATATCAGCCAGGGCAACCGTAATAGTATATGTTGTACCGCCAATAAGCGGGGTATTTAAATGCTGGTAAATGGTCCCATTAATAGAATCTCCGCCGTTATCTGAATAGTTAAGTCCTGCATAATTCTGACCTGCGAAAGCAGGTAAGGTAATCTCAGGTGACAGTGGGAGCGTTGATATTTGTCCATTACATTTTGTCCAATTAGTTGGAGGAAGCGAATCATTTTCGATTCCCTCAAAGGATGCATTTTGAAGTGTAATACATTGGGCAAAAGCTTGATTCAGGCATAAGGATGCCAGAATTAAAAATGATAAAAATTTTGTCATGGGGAAAAAGGGGTTTTGGTGTCTGCCAAAGCCCGGAGCAAACGGTTTTAAGTGGAGCGTGGGCTTATAGCTGTATCTGTAAACCCGCGGTACTGGAATACCTGTTACACAAATAAGCTACGCCCACGCCAACCGTGAGCGCCAACCTATTCTTGTGTAACATTTGAAATTTTCCAGTTTTCGGGTTACAAGAATATAGCTAACGCTATGTCTTAATAATATGTAACACCAAATTTATAAACTTTGGTTGTTTTGAAACAACTAAATTAGCGCAAACCCGATCTGGTGGACGAGCAAAAGGACTGGTGGAGTAACGAACTTGAAAGGACTTTCTTTGGAAATGTGCCGATTCAATATGCCTGGTTCACCCATGAACATATAGAAAGGGTGCATTATGCCTTTCTTAAACAAAGGGGTAAATCCGTTTATACGGTGAATTATGTAACGCTAATCCAAGATATTGGCGAAGGACTTGTGCCATCAATAAAAAAACTAAAGGATACCTTTTCCGGAATAGAAATTAAGCAGTATCAATATGAAAACAAGGTGCTTTTCACCTCCCTGTACTTAAAAGCTATTCAGGATATGGATAATGGCACCATACAATCAAAAATTGACCTGGGGCATTTCCTTAGAAACTTTATCCAAACCGCCACAGAGATATATGGTGTTGAAGTTTTGGAAAATCAACAAGCTTTTATGACTCTAATTGATAGGCATGAAAAAGAGCAATTTCAAAAGCTGGATGAGTTTAACCAATTGATTGCTTTAATAATGAAGCCGGAAGAGGATAATCTTTACCCAACGTGGCCGCATTCGCAAGAGCAGCTTAGCGCTGTTTCTGAAAAGCTATTTGAGCACAGTTTTACTTCTAAGCCGGAAGAATTTATGGAAGCTTTTTCAAAAAACCTTCAAAAAACTTCCTGTAACTGGAAGAAAAACAAAACCGCCTTCTTATTTCTGGCTGGTTTGATTTATAATGAACATGTCCAGTTACCAGAGGCTTTCTTGATATCTATCGCAGAACGAATTACCTTTAAAAAAGGGCGAACTACCACTGAAATATTAAAAAAGCAGTTCGAACAAATCAGGAGTAAGCTAAGTGCTCCGGATAATGAACTAACCAAACAGCTTCTCGAAATTAAGTCTATCCATAGACAGGTTTTTCATAGCCGGTAGTCAGGAAGAATTTAGGAAGAAAACAAGAAGGATTTGGAAGAAAACTATGGTATAGCCCTCGGTATCTTTACTGCCGATTTTATCAACGAAAAAACCCTTAACAGAATTGATTTTCGACGTCGTTCTGAAAAGGGGTTAAAAATGGGACATTAGTTTAAGCGAAAACAATGCCGTTACTCAGCGCATAGATACGGAATCGTAGCCGTATGTTCCACTATTTTTATTGCCGTTTAACAAAAAATTCAGTAGGCATCTTATTGCTTGCCGTGGTATATGCTCTGTTAAATTTTACATATTTTTTACAAAATATAAATTACTACGCAAATCTATTGCGCAGTGCGGGGCTAATTTTATGTCTATGAATCAGTTATCATTGGAGAAAAGAGTTCAGATTGTCAGCTTGCTGGTGGAGGGTTGTAGCATGAGAGCTACCGCCCGTCTGGCGGACGTAGCCTTTAATTCTGTAAAGAAATTATTGGTTGAGTTAGGACCGGCTTGTCAAAAGTTCCACGATGAAACAGTGTTTAACTTAAAGTGTCAGCGTATTCAGGCCGATGAGATTTGGGCTTTTGTCTACGCAAAACAAAAGAATGCCGGTATTACCGGTAATCCAGAGGCTGGTGATGCATGGACCTGGACCGCGATTGATCCGGATACCAAACTAATCATATCGTGGTTAGTTGGCAAGAGAGATTCAGAATCAGCAAATGCCTTCATGGTTGATGTAGCGTCCAGAATAAGCAGTAATGTGCAATTAACCACTGACGGCTTGAAAAAATACATATCCGCCGTAGAAAAGGCCTTTGAGGGCTTTATTGACTATGCACAACTGGTTAAGTTATACGGCACAAGTGAAAGGGATGGAAAGGTTGATAACCGGCTGCAATACATCGGTGCTGATAGAACAGTCATTAGCGGGAATCCTCAAAGGGAGCATATTTCGACCAGTATGGTTGAAAGACAAAACCTAACAATGCGTATGCACATGCGCCGGTTCACCAGAAAGACCAATGCATTCTCAAAGAAACTTGAGAATCACAATTACGCTCACGCGATTTACTTTGTTTATTATAACTTTGTGAAGATTCACCAGACGTTACGTGTAACACCAGCGATGGAAGCCGGGCTCACTGATCGTTTAATGGAGATTGAGGATATGGTAAAATTAACAGAAAAATATGCGCCAAATTCAAAATGACGCACTACCAATTTTGGTAACTATATACTTATTCAACCCTGATAGCATTTTTTTAAAGGGTTTCGGTTTTCAATTTTTGGCAGTAACTGACGTGATGGGCCAAAAAAAATCTTAATTATTTTCGGCTATAACTCGTCCATTGGCATCTTCATAAACTGAACGACCGCCCCACTGGAAAAGAACCATATCGCCCTTCTCCTTTAATCCAGCAAAATCCAAACCACCAAAATAAAGACCCATATCATCAGGATATTTGGCAAGAAGTGCTTTTAATTCAGCGACCGTAATTTGAGGTTCAAAAGCCATAAAATAGATTTGGTTTACAAATGAGAACCTTACGAAAATAAGAAAAGCCAGCGGAATACTCTCGCTGGCTTTTTATAAAACGGATGCTGACAAATTTAATGCTTGACAGGTGCCTTCTTTTCCTTTTTCTTAATAGGTGTAGAAAAGGCCATGTCTAAAAGTTCATCATACGTAGCATCCACAACAATCTTTTCATGTTGCTTGCTTTTTAGTGACGCATCATTATGCGGCTTTCCGGTTGAATCCTGCTTTTTCATAGCTACAAAGTTAATAAATATTGCAGATTATCCGTGAACCAAAGTTTTCCACGTCAAACGACCCTCGACCCGGCTTATCAATTGCTCGAATCTTTCGCAAGCAGTTGAATCTCTCGAATTAAACCGGTAGGTAAATTCATCGCAGTATCGTTGTAAGTGCTTACGACTAACATGGTAGTAAACGCCGATTATGCCCCTTTTAAAATGAGACCAGAAATTTTCTACCCCATTAGTTGTAACCGCACCGTTAACGTATTCTTTGGCTCCGTGGTTAACAAACTTGTGGTCAAACGCTGTATGGGCTTCTGAATAGCCTTTCCATTCATCGGTCATGAGGATAGCGCCCTTCTCAATATTTTCTTCCAGCAAAGGTTGTAAGGTATCCGCTTGGGTATCGGGAATGGCTATGGTTCTTATCTGGCTAATTTCACCTGGTTCTAAAATTCCAAGGACCGGTGTTTTGTCTTTAAAGCTACGGCCCTGTGAGTTTTTGACCTTCTTGTCTGCGTGACGGTTTTTGTTTTTCCCTCCGACAAAAGACTCGTCTGACTGGGCCAGCACTTTAATTTTCTCTGGTGCCCGTTGTACCAACATCTTACGAATACGGTGACTTAGGTGCCATGCACTTTTTTGGGTGATACCCAAGTCGCTGGCCAACTGATAAGAACTGATTCCGCGTTTGTGAGCACTAAGCAAGTAAAAGGCTGCGAACCAGTAACGCAATTTTATTTTCGTATCCTCCATCATCGTACCTACCAAAACACTGAACTTCTTATAGCATTCTGGGTTACCGCACTTATAGCCCCTTTTGGTGTGATATATTTTGTGGGTATATCCACAGTGAGGGCAGGTTATTACTCCCTTCCACCTTTGCTGTTCAACATATTTCTTGCAGAAGGCTTCGTCTTTAAAGTAGTCCAGAACCTGAATAACGCTCTTAAATTTTGCAACACTGATCATGTCATTAAATTGTAATTGCAAGTTACCGCCGCACTGCGCAATGGATTTGCGCAGTGAGTTATTGTTTGATTTTATTAAGGAATTTTTACAATTAATTCCGGGCACTTTTCACTTACTGATTTAGCAAGCACAAAGCTATGTCACACAAATGAAAACATATTAAGAATTGGCGAGACGTGAAACTGGTATCCCTACAGGATTTTGGCCGGGTATTCGTTTATTTGGATAATTTGAACAATGAAAATTAGTTCCTTTTTCTGATGCAAAGTTAGGAGAGCTCTATTCCAATTTTAAAGTAAAAACCTAACAAAATGCTTATTTGTTACATTTGGAGAAATTAAACTTCTAATGAGAATAGTAAAGCAATCCCCCAGGCAATCACTCGACCCAGCATTTAGACGACTACGCCCAAGTAGAGCACTGATAGATAAATTTAAGGGAAACTTAATTTTACTCCTTGGTAAAATAGATGAACGAGAACATGAAGAACATGTTAAAAATCAAGTTCGGGACTTTCTACTAAATACATATTACAGAGAAACAAATGAGGTAAATACTAAGGGTGATGAAGACCTTGCAATTCATATAGGCACAACAAATAAAACTCCGGTAGGAGTTATAATTGAAGCAAAGCGCCCCAAGAATACCACTGAATGGTTTAAAGGCGATAATGCCAACTGTAAGGCCTTTCAGGAACTCGTTCTTTACTATTTGAGAGAGCGCGATGGCGAATCTAAAAACACTGATATTCAATACCTAATTGCCACTAACATTAACGAATGGTATATTTTTAAGGCTGCTCATTTCGAAGATCTATTTTACAATACGCCATTCTTAAAGGAATATCAGTCGTTTGTTAAAAAACAGAAGGTTACAACTAAAACCAATCTTTTTTATGACGACCTTGCCAAGCCTTACATTGACAGCATAACAGATGTAATTCCTTGCACCTATTTTGATATTCGTGACTTTGACAGGGCAATTAGGAATGTTAATAAGCAAGAAGATAAAAACCTTATTTCACTTGTCAAAATCCTATCGCCCAATCATTTGCTCAATGTTGAATTTGCTGATGACAGTAACTCGCTAAAAGAATCTTTCTATAAAGAGCTGCTACATATAATTGGGTTGGAAGAAAGAAAAGAAGATGGTAAAAATATAATAGGTAGAAAAAAAGAGGGAAGCCGAAATGGCGGTGCCTTGATTGAAAATGCCATTACCCTGCTGGACACAGAAAATCCTCTTTATAAAATTGCCGACTTACAAGTTCTGTTTGGTTTGACCCGTGATGAGCAACTTTATAATATTGCTTTTGAACTTTGCATTACCTGGATAAATCGAATTTTATTCCTTAAGCTTTTAGAAGGCCAGTTGGTAAACTACCATAAGAATAATACAGAGTATATTTTTCTTAATTCCACAATTGTCCCTGCATATAGTGAATTGCACAAGCTATTTCATCAGGTTTTAGCAAAAACTCCTTCAGAAAGAAGTCCAGAAGTGAGTGAAAAGTATAGTCGTGTTCCTTATCTAAATAGCTCACTGTTTGAATTCAGTAAGCTCGAAGACCAAACCATAAAAATAAACGCCCTCGACCCTACCCTTAATCTTGACCTTATGGGCGGGACTATTTTAAAGGAAATTAAAAAGAGGAAATCTGCGTTGCCAGCGTTGGATTATCTTTTCAGATTTCTAAGTGCATTTGATTTTGCAACTGAAGGAGGAGAAGAAATTCAAGAGGATGAAAATCGGACACTTATCAACGCCTCTGTACTTGGTAAGGTATTTGAAAAGATTAATGGCTATAAAGATGGCTCAGTTTTTACGCCCGGATTCATTACAAAGTATATGTGCGGACAAGCCATACGAGATTCCCTGGCACAAAAATTTAAGGAAAAGTATAACTGGAAAATTAAACACTTTGGCGATTTGTATAATTATTTACAAGATCGGCGAGGAAGAGATGAGATATTAGAGGACAATGCAATCATAAACTCATTGCGCTTATGCGACCCTGGAGTTGGTAGCGGACACTTTCTTGTTTCTTCTCTTAATGAAATAATTGCAATAAAATCAGAACTTGGCTTGTTGGCTGACGAAAAAGGAGTTCGGCATTCGGAATATCAAATCGTAATTGCACAAGACGAATTGATAATTACAGACCAAAGTGGAAATGACTTTAAGTATGAGGTCATAAATGGGAAGCCCATTACGAAAGAAATGCAGCGCTTACAGGAAACCCTTTTCCGTGAGAAGCAAACGATTATTGAAAATTGCCTATTTGGCGTAGATATAAATCCAAAGAGCGTGATGATTTGCCGCTTAAGGCTTTGGATTGAGCTTCTGAAAAATGCTTATTACAAAGAAGAAACGCGGTTTCTGGAACTCGAAACACTACCAAATATTGACATCAATATAAAATGCGGCAACTCGCTCATCAGCCGCTTCCCACTGGATGAAGACTTGAGTATGGCACTTAAGGGCATAAAATATAACGTTCAGCAATATCGGGCATTTGTTTCTGACTATAAAAACGAAAAGAATCGAGAGGTAAAGAGAGGGTTAGAGGTAATTATTGATGCTATTAAGAACGATTTTAGAACCGAAATTTATAAGAATGATTCTAAGGTAGTTGCACTGAATAAAAAGAACGGAGAGTTATATAACTTACAGAACCAGACAAAGCTTTTCGCCCTTGAATCAAAAGAGAAAAAAGTGATGACAGCAAAAAAGGAAAAGCTGGAATCAGAAAGGGATAAACTCTATGAAGAAATAGAGGAAATAAAGGGTAATGTCGTTTTTAAAAATGCTTTTGAGTGGAGATTTGAATTTCCGGAAGTCTTAGATAATGATGGAAATTACGTGGGGTTTGACTTGATAATTGGTAATCCACCCTATGTTGTATCAAGAGAAACCTTTTCGGATATGCATAAGAACTATTACTTATCGCATTACAACCTCATCCACGAAAAGCCTAATCTTTATTTACTATTTATAGAAAAATCGTTACAGTTATTAAAACCGAATGGAGAGTTTGCTTTTATTGTTCCCAATTCAATTACAGGTGTAGAATCCGCCGTTAAGGTTCGAGAACTTTTAATAAATAGATTTAGAATCAACTCAATAGTAAATTTACTTGGCGAAACTTTTAAAAATGTTGGAGTTGAATCATGCCTGTTATTCTTGAGCAATAAAGCTCCTGCAGAAACAGTTAAATACTTAAGTACCAACACGGGCAACATTCAAGAAAAGCGATTTAATGAAATTAGCATAAGTACCTGGCGCGAGAATAGGAATTATCTATTTGATATTTCAAGTTCTAATGCTGACTCTCTAATTATCACCAAGATAAAAAACAAATCCCAGTCGCTTTTTGAACAATATGATGTTCGCGTTGGACTACAGGCATACGAGACCGGCAAAGGGAATCCCAGGCAATCTGTGGAGGACGTTAGGAACCATGTGTATGATTTTGACAATAAGGTTGACGAAAATACTTACCCATATTTAAACGGGGCTGATATAGGGCGATATAAATTTAATTGGTCTGGGCAATGGCTACGGTATGGTGAATGGCTATCACAACCAAAAACGCTTTCCCAGTTTACATTGCCTCGCATATTGATACGAGAGATTACAGGTAAATTCCCATTTGTTATGCAAGCAATGTATGTGACGGGGGCTTACTTAAATAATAAAAGCATACTTAATGTCTTGCCCAAAACCGATGAATATAGCTTGCTGTTTTTATGTGGCTATCTGAACTCTAAGCTGATAAGCTTTTACCATAAACGCCAAACGGTTAAGGGCGATAGAAAGCTATTCCCAAAGATTGTAATTAAAGACCTACAAAACTACCCCATACCAAAAGTTGATTTGAAAGCCCAGCAGCCGGTAATTGATTTGGTAAACAAAATAATAAGCCAAAAACTTAGTGGAAATACCAATACAGAGTCACTTGAAACGGAAATAGACAATCTGGTATTTGATATGTATGAGTTTACGAGTGCAGAAAGAGATATTGTCAATGGGTAATACTTAATAATATGCGAACGTATCTTTATGTTATGGCAAAAAGCAACCCGAAAAAATAAACGCGTAATTTTTAAAGAATTAGGGGGGGGCAATTTGCTCCCCTTTTTATTTACATTCGTTTTAGCGCAACAAAATGTAAATATCATGACAGAAGACGAAAAGATTAAAGTTACAAATGACATATTGAGCCGCATTCCGTCATACGGGGAATTTGAAATTATTTATGACAAGGTAGTGCCTCCGGTTACTAATACTACTGCCGAAAACATGATAAAGAACGTAGCCGAAAGTGTGCGCAAGCAAAATATGATATTGGCCGAACAGGAGGTAATTCAAGAACTTGTTTTTGGTGGCTTTATAGTCAATAGGCATGATATAAAAATAGAAGACAAAACATACATGCAGTTAACAGATAGAGGGCGTGAACTAAAAGAACTTGGTTCAATGGAGGCTTATGGGGAGCTGCAGAAACAAAAGGCGGCTATCCTTCGCGCCGCTGCCGCCCAGAGAGCCATGGAAGTGAAACGTAATGGGTGTTTGTTTTGGATAACGCTTTTGATTGCCATTGCAACAGGATTTGCTGCCGTTTATTATATTCTTGAGATCCTAAGAATACAATATCACTTGGGCTTACCTCGGCATGTTCTTTTCTCTTAAAAAACGTCTTAATCTTATCAATTAGAACTCATACCCAGACCAAAATAGTCGGTAAGGCGATAAACAAATAACGATGAAAACAGACAGTGAGCTATTACAACTTGTTTGCGAGATGTATAACGACTTGGATACCACAAAACTTGAAAACTATTTGTCTGAAGACCTCGTTTATGAGAGTCAATGGGTGTTAACGCCTTTAATCGGAAAGGAAAACTTTTTGAAGTTCATCGGTCAAAAATTCGAGACGGTCAAAAAGGCAAATGTTCAGTCAAAAGCAGTTATGCAATTCTCGGAAAAACAAGACAAAGGTTTTGTTGCTTTATACCAAGGCGGTAAAGATGCTGTGGCCTGCGGCGTACTTATAGCGTGTGAAAACGGAAAGGTAACGAGAATTGATTTGGTGATGCCTGGATTTTGTTAGGAAAAAACTAAGGCACATCCCAGAAATAACCTCATAATCATTAAAGGGAGCCAAATCAAAAATTATAACTTTGGCCCATCACGTCAGTTACTGCCCAATTTTTCTTCATAACAAAATCTACACCTCTGCTTTTCTGAATGAATATCTCCATAGAAGTCTTTGGCTGCGGGTATCTTATGTCCACACTCCAAAAGGTTTAGCCACCAATTGCCTTTGATGCCTCTATATTCATCTGCTTTAATATCGCGCTCAACCACTTTGCGAAGTGGATATTTGCGTTTATCAAAAGTAGGTGTTCTTGAATGTCCTCTCACTTTAATATGGCTTTGAAACCTTTATTATTCCCGTTTCTCCCTCAATCCACTTTCCTTTATCGCATACACATAGCGTGAATCGGTCAAAATGCCTTTCGTAAAATTCAACCAGCTTAGCAATCTCTGTATTTTCAATTTCCTCGCCATTAAAATCCCCTTTCCTAACACACCCAGAAATGCTGTTGAAATACCACTTATTCTTCTTACATAGTATCTCAATCTTCTTGAAGATAATAAGTTCCGCTTGGTCGCTAAGTGCGATTCTATTGGCTAATAATGCCTCTAATTGCTTGGTCATGTTATTCCTGTTTAGTTAGAATGGTTAACGCCTCATTAAAATCCGCTCCCTCCACAACCTCCAAATCATTCCTTAACTTCCGTAAGATTCGCCAACGCTTGATTCATTTCCTTTATTAGGGCAATAGTGATATCTGAATAATTTTCCAAATAGCAATCTACCTTATTATCTCTGGGATAATATTTACCGCCAAATCCGAGCTTGCCACCGAATCGCCACTCTTTATGCATATCTGAATCTGTCGTACAATATTCAACAAAAACATCGCGCATTTTGCCATCGGCTCCGCCTTGCTCGACAAGAACATTGTACACCTTATGGGCCAGATTTTTATTCATACTATTTCATTGTGCTTTCGTTTTTATAAGCCCAGTTTTTGCTCCCAGGGTGAGTAATACTTATCTATGAATGATTGACCATAGCCCCACTTGCCGGTAAATATCCACTTTACCGGACCAAAGCATATTAGCAAAACAATGTAAATGAGAAAAGGGATTATAGTAATCCTCCACCATAAAACAGTCTTAACCTTGGGAGGCGCTTCGTAAAAATAGAACGGAGCAGACCTAACATACCCATGTTTTAGCATGCACTCTTTTTGATATGGAGTTAGCTGGAGTTTTGTAGCGAGCCATTCTTCTATCTTATGGTCCGGAGTTTTTCTAAGCCTGGTTATCTTCATTGCTCAAAAATAACAAGTTGCCTCAAAACAACAAGTTTTAATTTCCAATGGCATAGATTGTGGTAATCTTTAGGGTATTGCCGGGTGCGCCACCGGTGGGATTGGAACCAGAGGCTACCGTCAATGCTAATGGAACATTTGGGAGCAGGTCGGTAGAAAGTAAACTATTATTGTTTCTAATCGAATTGGCATGTAACAGTGTAATGGAATCCAGAGCCAAAGTGCCTGAGCCCAAATACAGAAGTTGAGTACTTCCATAGGTTCCTGTATATCCATAGGTTCCTGTAAATTTACTTGTAATTGATATCGGAATAATATAACTGCCTGCGGGCGGGGCCGGTGTTATGTATTGCTGAACATTTGCTAAGTTTTTAATCTGACTATCGTTAAGAGTAACCGTATAGGTATAATAGCCATTACCTGAATACAACGCATACGGAACGCTGACTAATTGGCTTACGCCCATATTCGTAAAATTATTTCCGCCGGTCACGTCAATTTGCACCTGTAAATATTTTGAACCAGAGCCCCAGGCAACAACGCTGAGATCAGCATTGCTTCCAATAAAATGCGCGATGAGCCCAAATTGGTCGGTCGTTACTGTATCTGTTTCGGTAAAAACTACCGGGCCTGTTGGGCTACCATCAAGAATAAGATACTCAACATTGACAAGTTGATTCTGCAGTATGGCCCCAGAAGCATTGCGAACTACCGCCTGATAGTTCATTAATTGGGGGGCCTGAGAGCTTAAAGAAAGGCTGGCTAAAAGGATGAAACTTAAAAGATAGTTTTTCATATACATTGGTTTTTTGAAATACAAATATACGCCTTTGGTTGTTTCAAAGCAACTAAAGGCGCATATTTATTTATAACCCAAAATGTATTAAATGGTTCCGGTATTATAAAGCAGGGTGATTTTCAAATAGTTCTCAGCCGAGCCGCCGCCAGGATTAGAACCAGAATTCACTCCCACCGCCAATGCCACTCCTGGCAATAAGTCAGTAGAAAGTAAGCTATTGTTATTTCTGACTATTTGACCGCCCGTTGGTAGTGTTACAGCATCAGTTGCCAAGGTTCCTGAGCCCAAATATAGCAGAGTAGTGCTGCCGCCGCCGCCAGTATAAGCCGCCACCCCATTAAATGAGCTTACGATTGCAATCGGAATTATGTAGGTACCACTTGCAGGTACTGGTGATATTTTTTGCTCAACATTGGCCAGATTTAAAATCTGGGCGTTTGTAAGAGTTGTAATGAAAGTTGAATAACCCCCATTCGATAATGATTGACTGTTTCCCGCTCCGCCAAAAGTAGCGATATAGCTAAAAGAACCTCTGTTAGTTGGCAAACTACCGGCCCCGCTAATCCAACAACTTCCTTCGGCGGTATTCACCTGAACGCTGCTAAGTCCGTTAATATTGTCTGCCGAGGACGCGCGGGTTATGGTAATGGGATTAACAGCCGCATTTCCTGTCATATCCACTACAAAAATCTTAAGGCTAATATTGGTAAGGCTCAGCCCTTCAGGCAGTATTAGCGTTGTTGGCGCTACGCTTGTATCTACTTGTACAACAGTAGTATCTTCCTGCAAATTCTGATTGTTCGGTACCTGTATTTGAACCGTGCCGCCGCCTGAAACGTATTGTACCCTAACCATATTTTTAGATTTTAGTGAATCAACGGCTAATGTAAATAACGGAATCTTGTTAGCGGAATAAATAGCTTCTCAACAATTAGCCTATATCTCGCGCATATTGGCTAACATTCAGTGCTAACAAGGGTTTAAAGGCTATTTAATAGAAATGGTCAAGTGATTAAAACTACGTAAGCCAGAGCTGATATTGGGTGCGTGGTTTGTTGTTTCAAAACAATTGAATAGATTTGCAATTGCTAATCCAAATTGAGTATGCCAACACTAAAATCAACTTCAATTATTTTAGGCGACTGTAACCCGCTGATAAGATTACCTGACTGTTTATATGACACAGGGATTAATAAAGTATTGTCTTTAAATAAGCCAGAGTCAGTTACTTTATACAAGGTCGTTGAGATTAGGCCGGATAGGATAAGTGATACAGGCACATCAAATCATATTTTTATAGAAAGAGTTATTGTAGTCGAACAGATTTGACGCACTTTAAAACAGAATATGGCCTCACTTATAGATATTACCCCTTTGGCTAATCAATTCCTAGACAGACGGGTTAAGCTATTGGACTGCCAAAAGGAACAAATGAAGCGGCTTTATGATAAACATGGTAAATGTATAAAGGACCTTGCTGCAATTTTCCACGTTAGCCGCCGTTTGGTGCAATTTGTCCTATTCCCGGAAAGATATGCTGATAGCCAGGCCTGGGCGCGGGCCAAGGGTGGCTCTATGCGTTATTACGATAAAACTAAGGCTACCAAGGCTACATTTAACCACCGGCAGTATAAAAAACAGATTGCTAACTCGTTAAAAACTTAATCGGTAACTATATACCTGTTTGACCACAGGGCGTTAGTTGCCTCTCAAAACAAAGGAGGTAAAAATGAAAAATGAAGAAATAACAGAAGAAGAAAAGGAAATTAATAGGACATTTTACGCACTATGGGAGTTTGCGAATCGATCAATTATTTACGACGAGGGCCGTATAGACCTCGATTCTTTCGTCAAAGGGGCGAAGGAGGTATTTGATATAAAATTTAAGCCTGAATCTTAGGAATTGTTATTTAATTTGGGCAAAACGGGGTATAACTATATATTTCCACTAATCCCAAAGAACTAATTTTGTATTATGAATACTCACGACAGCGTAACGGCAGCAAACTATCTCCGCGCTTATGCTTATGACAAAGGAGTAAACCTTAACGTAACCCAGGTTCAAAAACTATTGTTTTTGGCTTATGGCATTGGTTTGGCTAAGTTCAAAACGAAGCTCGTAGGCGAAGAGCCAAAGGCATGGCCATATGGACCGGTATTCCCTCGCGCGAGAAAAAATTTTGATACAGCTCCCAAACTTTCTGATAGTGCCCTTGGCGATATAAAACAAGACTCGGATGCGGTAAGCATTCTAAGTGCCAGAGATAACCTTTTCCCAGTTTGTCAAATCATTTTAATAAAAACTACCTTATACAACAAACTGTTATCATGAACATACTTGAGTTAAACCGCATGTATTATGAGAACTGCCTGAAAACTATGGCCAAAATGGTATCCGGCTCCGTTGACCTGATTATAACAAGTCCGCCGTATGACAATCTCAGAACGTATCTTGGTTTTTCTTTCTCATTTAAAAAGATAGCAAAAGAAATGGCGCGGGTTTTAAAGCCGGGTGGTGTTATCGTATGGGTCGTGATGGATGCCACTAAAAGTGGCTCAGAAACGCTTACAAGCTGTAAGCAAAAAATATACTTCCATGAGAAATGTGGCCTGAACATACACGATACCATGATTTATGGTAAGCTTAATTTTTCTCATCCGGAAAAAAATCGCTATCACAATACCTTCGAGTACGTCTTTATATTTTCGAAAGGCCAACCCAAAACGTTTAATCCTATAATGGACCGCCAAAACAAGACGGCGGGAGCAATTGGCAACCTTGGAGTAAATACTTTCACCGAAAAAGATGGCTCTAAATCGGAAAGGGCCAAAAAACTAACCAAAGAATGGGGGATGCGCCATAACATTTGGATTGGCAAAACACGCGGCCAAGAAGAGATGTGCAAAAAACTTAAACACCCGGCAATGATGCCTAAATGGTTGGCAAGAGACCAAATCCTTTCTTGGAGCAATGAAGGCGACCTGGTTTATGATCCCATGGCTGGTTCAGGAACCGTGCCTCAAGAAGCACAAAAAATAAAACGTAACTGGATAGGTAGTGAAATGGGAAAAGGTTATCAGTAATTATCCCAAGGACCAACATGCTCGTCCCGCTCTTCTTCTACCTCTGTCAAATCCGGGTTACCGCCATCAAAAAGATTTATCACTTTATCCAAAACTGATTCTGAGTCTGGGACAAACTGAGAGTAGGGCAGGAAGGGCGAAACACCGGCAACATATTCCGGGTCAAATTCATCAATAGATTTTATACTACGGCCATACGGCGCTGGTTCATTATAGTCAATAGGGTCTTCCAAAGAACCATTTCCTGTATGGGCTGGAATACTTTTGCCAGCAGCCATATTGAAACCGCCGGCATTATCTTGCGGACCATCCTTTTTTCTTAAAATAAAATAGGCTCCGATGTTTAAGACCACAATAAAGCCCAAAAAGTATGGTATAAACGATTTGCTGTTACCTTTTTCCATACTGCAAAGATATTCCTAAATAAGAGCTTCACACTATCGGATTATTAGCCGTAAAACCCGCTCCAATACTGAATAATAGCCCAAAATTTTATTTGGTTGCTTCAAAACAACTTCGCATATTTGCACTGCTAACCAACAATCCAAATCATGTATGTAGTACAGGTATTTAAAAACACTGACCTATCTGATAGGAAATCCTTTACAGAGCAATCTGAGGCCGAACAAAGCTTTAATGATGAAATTGAATACTACTATCATCGGTTAAAGAATAGCCTGGAGCCATTTCTAAACCAATGCACTATAAGGGTTTGCCTTAAGGTTCAAACCGATGCTCTTAAAAGCATTTCATTCAAATCGCACTAATGAAAAAAATTGAACCTGTATTTAAATGGCTGTTAATCCCTGGAAATGCAAACAAACTAAAGCTTGTTTTGTGGATTTATGCATGGTGGTTTAGTTGCCTAACCGGAGCAATAGCAGGGTCCGCCCTGTTCAATAACACCGAATATGCCTTTATAGGTCTATTAGGAATGATTGCTGGCATTATAATACAGGGCATTTACAATGTACCGGACACAATAGCTACTGGCCTAATTTGTCTGGGGATACTCACTATGCAAATATATTTACTATATAAATATTATACAAAATGAACTTGGAAAAATTTGAACAAACGGCTATTGACCTACCCTTTGAAAACATAACCGGAGAAAGGCTTTCTCCAAAAGTAACAAGATACTGGATGCAATGGGGCCCTTACTGGCTTAAACGAATAGTTGACATTGGTATGTCCGACCCAACAAAGCATTCACCAGCTAAAGATCTACCCCCAGTATGGGATATATATCGGTCAAAGGACGGTGACCGCATCCAATGGGAGATTCCGGACCAAATTCATTCAGAGATGCCTAAAACGATTGCAGAGGTCTTTGAGACGAAGTTCTTATCTGAAACTGCCGAAACTGCCATTTGTCTAACAGTAAGCCCTGATTTCAATAGATAGCATAATCAAAATTTCGTTATCTTCGGTAGCAAAATAATTGTGTTATGAACAACTCAGCCTTCAATAGACGCAGGTCAAAATTTACTAAGCCTGGCGACAATTTAATGCAACAGCTTGATGCATACCAGAGAGCAATCATGCCCCAGGGAGACCCGGAGGCAAATAAACCATCCAGATTTGGAAGCGTTGAATAGCAGTTATTAGATGGCGGGGGAGTTGATACTCCAGGTAAAACTATTATCAAAATTCGTGGATAGTCGTTCTATCAATACAGACGCTACGGCTTGGTTGTTTCAAAACAATTAACTACTTTTGTAGTGCTAACCACTGCCTATGCACCCGGAAATCCAAAAAAAAGTCTCCACTCCTGAGTTCAAAAATTTAATGAAGGACATGCGGGACATATCCAATACCTTTTCTAATATATCAAAAACGCAGGCCCAGGTTACAGAAAGCCTCCATGCCTTAATGGACGAAACCAATAGTCTTTTCATCGAGAAGGTTGCTGAAACCGGCAAAAAGATACCCTGTGCTAAAGGTTGTAGCTTTTGCTGCTATTTAATTGTAGAGATAACGGCCAGCGAAGCCGAATTAATGACCAAAGAGGCGAATCGCTTGGGGGTAGTAATTGACCGAAATGCATTAAATAAACAGCTTCCACATGCCACCGTTCAAAAATGGTCTGCTTTGCCATATCACCAGCGCAAATGCGTTTTCCTGAAAAACGGTAGCTGCTCGGTATATGCTCAGCGCCCAGCTGCTTGTAGAAAATATTTTGTAGTTACTGATCCCAAACTTTGCGATGAAGAAACTTATCCCGAAATCCCAGGAGCGTTAATGCCATTTAATCGCATGGGTACCGCAATTACATATACAATCATGCAAAATGAAATACCAAATGCAGGTAGCTTGCCTCAAATGGTTGCTAAAGTACTGGATAATGATCGTAACACGTAACCTGCTTTCTTTCTACTGGTATTACGCCAGTTGGTGTGCCAGGGGCCATAATGTAATGTGGCTTGAAATTAATGGCACCTATTACATTACTAAAATTAAACTTGCAAAATACATATGACAGTTGATTACCTTTATCAGATACCGCCTATTTCCGAAGAGGACAAAAAGGAGTTTTGCCGGCATCGAACTCAGCCAGACACCAAGGATATTTTGCTCAATAAGACACATGCAATAATGTCAAAGGAGATTTTTACTGCACTTGAAGAGCAGTATCGTTATTTCCCAAGGCATAGCGGTGATTGGTATGTTTACACAGGCCGCATCTGGAAACATAAGGACGGTGACCAGTGGTATTTATGTTGGTTTGGTACGCACACAAAACCCAATATGTGTACTAACCATTCTCGTAAAATTATTGTGCTGTAAATAGTAAAGGAACAAGCATTTACTTTGATTTCTTTAGCTTAGTTTCTATAACACTAAAACCAGGGTGAATTTCCCACGCAGTACCTCGCCAGATATCAGTTCCTTTTGGATTCGTATTGTAAGCATTCTGCTTGTGCTCTTGGTCAAAAAACATATAGCCGGTAATGGTAACGAGCTTGCCCTTAAGCCCTTCGAGTTCTTTATAAGTTAATCCGGTGGCAGATTTAGTATATCGTGATACTTCGCAAATCATAACAGACCGCTTATCAAAGGGAACTTCTTCTGTATGAATAGGATCATCTGGTGAATACGGTGCAAGCTCAATATGCCAATCCATATCTGTATCTTTTATCGAGTGACAGTTACATGTTTCGCTCCCACCTTTTTTAACCAGGACAATCAGGCCGCTCACGGAGGCCCATTCTTCATCATTGAAGGAGGTTTCATCATTTCGCCCTGCGTTCTTCATGGTTAACTTATATAAGTCTACCACTATCGGAGCGCCCTTAGATTGAACGGACCGGTTTTTGTAACTATCTAATTTTTGATGGGCTGCATTTCCTGAATCGCCCTTTTGGGGACAGGCACCAGAAAAAATAAAAAGCAGTAATAGGATTAGTTTCATGTTCGAATCTAATAATTTTCCAGATAATCAAACACCTTTGGTTGTTTGAAAACAATTACTACCTTTGTCTCGCTAACTTGATTGTAATGGAAAAACACGAATTATTAGTAGCGAAACAGCTTTTAAAGGCAGGTAATACCGGCTATATAAAAAAGAATGTTCCCCAGACGGCCAGCAAATACGGCAATATCATTTCCAGCAACGATAAGTCAGTCCATTGTGAAAATGGAACCATATCTTTTGCTGACCTGAAATTGAAAGACATTGAATTTATCACCAACAAATACCAGGGCCGTTTTAAAGTAAGGATTAAAATAGTCGACAATAAGATATGAGGAACAGAAAAATTTTATCTGAATTATGTGGACTTTGTAATGAGTTAGGCGGAGATTTGGATGGTACCGCAACCCATGAAAGCAAATACAAGGACCGGCAAAGGGCTCATATGCTTGTATATAAGGTTCTTTATGGTGTATTGGTAGATAGCCCAGATAATGACCAGCGGGACCATGATATGGAGGAAGCTAATGAGGCATTAAAAAAACTTAAGGAGGTTGCCGCTAAAAACTACCCAGACCGAAACGGGCTCCATTCTTTTACAGACCCATCGCAGGGATGAGTTTATTTGCAATAAAAACAACACAAATATGAAAACAGGAATCGAACTAATCGCACAGGAGCGTCCACTCCTGACCAGGTTAAGGCTATTGCGCCTGAGTTATTAGAAACTTATGGCTATAAAACTTATTTTTTAAAACAGCAACTATGAGATTCAAGGATATACAAGGATTTATTACAGGCGGCAACTACGAGGTAACTATTCCTTTAGATATGCTGGAAGAGAGAATAACAAAATGGGTTGAGGAGCCTCACTATAAATTAAACCTCAATCCAGATTTTCAGAGGGGCCATGTTTGGACCGAAAGCCAACAAGTGGAGTTTGTGGAGTTTTTCTTACGCGAAGGCAAAACAAGAATAACTATTTACTTCAACAACCCGGACTTCAACAATCCCCCCAGCACAACTGGGTACCACGATTTTGTTATTGTAGATGGGCTGCAACGCCTAACCGCTTTACGTAAGTTTATGGCTAATAAGCTAAAGGTATTGGGACTTTATCTATACCAGTTTGAGGGCAAAATAATCCAGGCCCGCGCATATCATAACCTAAAATTCAATATCAACACTCTTCAAACCAGAAAAGATGTACTCAACTGGTATTTAGAAATGAATACCGGTGGCACAGTCCATAGCGAAAGTGAAATTGTTAGGGTAAAAGCATTACTAAAACAGGAAACTCATGGTTGAAATATCAGACAAGGAACTAATTAAAATCGTTGGCAAGATTAAGATTTCGCCAAATGAAGATGCAATTCACCTGAAAATTATGTTGGACCGATTTAAGACTTTTGCTGGCATTATAGGGAGAAATAAGGAATGCCATCAACCTGGGAAAAAAATAATGGTTAATGGCCATATTCTTGATGTATCTACCATATTAAGGATTACACCGGTTGAAGACGTTTGTCACGACTGGATTAGTTACAACGCATTTTATCCGACTATCTATTCTCGCTTTGACATTATTTTTATCAATGAAAAGCCAAGATTAGAGGTTGCTCTTGTTATAAAGAATGAGGGCCGTGAGGAAAAAGACTCGTATTTGGCTAAAGGGATAGGAATTCATAGAAAAGTGGCTGACTTTAGAGATAAACTTATTGAGGTGTGGTCGGCAAACCAATTAGATATTCCAACTTTTAATCTTGAAAGCATATGAAAGGCATCACCTTTAGCCCATTAAGCATTGAGGCCATTTTCGATGATCGAAAAAAGCAATCCCGGCGCATTGCTATTCCTCAACCAGAGTATTCAGAAGGGATGGGTAAGTGGGTATTTTATCCTAAGAACCACCCTACCGTTTATGCCGACTTGATTAAGCTTCCGGAGTATTCGAGATACAAAACCGGTGAAACACTATACGTGAAGGAAACCTTTTATGTGCAAGGCCATTGGAAGAAAAACGGAGTGACGGCCAAGAGCGGAAAGCAGCGATGGGCATTTGTAGAATCCAAAGGTGCCGTTCTTTTTGAAAATACTAAACCAGCCGCATTTAAAATAAGCCGGGACAAGGACTATCCCGAAAAAACTATGTGGTACAAGCGCAATGCCAGATTTATGCCGAAACGGCTGGCCCGGCTATTTATAAAGATTACCAAGGTCCGAGTAGAGCAAGTTAGTAGCATTTCTCATGCCGATGCCAGAGCGGAGGGGGTTTATCCTCAGCCCCACAGGTGTCTGGGCTTTAATACTGAAACAACATCTCATGGCGAGCTTCCTTGGTGCCCAAAGGAAAGCACTGGGATTTCAGATTGTCACCGTTGCGCATTTAGAATGGAATGGATGAGGCTCCATGGCCCGACCCACGGCCCGAAAGCCTGGGACCAATGGGTGTTTGTTTATGATTTCAAAAGAACACTTAAATGAGTTACTTACTACAACTTATTGACTGCAACTGTAATGAATGCATATTCATGAAAAGAGACATGGATACCTTTAATAAGTGGAAGGAATGGAACCGGGCACTGCAGTTAAAGGATTTTGAGATAATCAAGGCAAAGGCTATTGAAGATGCCAAGTCCCAGATTCCATATAATGAAAGATTTGTGCAAAAGGCCATGAACATGCAATTTCAATTTAACACCGATGGACTTATTAGCTACGGGCACTGCAATAAATTCAATAAGCCAGTATCTTTTATTCCCGGCATCTGCCAGTTAGAAACACAGGACTGTTTTGAACACCGAAAAAAACAATAAAGACTTTTATTTATTCACCAAATTCAATTTTTATGAAAAAAAACGTTACCGGAAATTTAACCTTGCAGGGCAAAAAAACAGTTACTTTAAACCTCGACCAGGTGCGCGAACTTGGTATGAAGGTCCGCGCTATTATGCATCCTGACCGAATCAAGATCATGCGAGTCCTTAGCGCCGGCGAATGTAATGTTCAGGACATTTATCACGAATTAAGAATGGAGCAATCGGTTTGCAGCCTTCATTTAAAGGAATTGCGCGATGCCGGCATTCTTAATGTTCGGAAGGTTGGCCGCAACAGACAGTATAGCTTAGATACCCAGGCTATAAAAGCATTAGGGGAAGCAGCAGACATTGCGTAAGCTTCTATTGAATTGTAAAATAAGGCTACTCCAATCGGTAGCCTTATTTTTTTGTACCTTTATGCCCAATGGAAAATATACTTGATTACGATATCTATATTGTGGCATGGAGTGGCGGCAAGGATAGTTTGGCTTGCTTTTTAAGGCTGCTCGAATTGGGTGTACCAAAAGAAAAGATAGAGCTCTGGCACCATGATATTGATGGAAATGCAGAACAATTTATGGATTGGGAATGCACGCCAGCATATTGCGAAGCTGTAGCGAAAGCTTTTGGGGTTAAATATTACCGGTCCTATAAAATTGGTGGCTTTAAACGCGAAATGCTTAGAGACAACTCGGCCACCGCTCCCATCGTATTTCAGGTACCAAAAGAAGAATGGAGCAATACAATGCTCAAAAGGAAACTTGATACAAGGGGATATTATATTGTAACCGGTGGTAATGGTCCGCTTAATACCAGGCTAAAGTTTCCCCAGGTTTCAGCAGATTTAAAGGTGCGTTGGTGTTCAGCATATCTTAAGATTGATGTCTGCGCAACGGCAATCAGGAACCAAGAGCGATTTAGTCGCCTCAGAGTGCGAACCTTAGTTATATCAGGAGAGCGCGCTGAAGAAAGCCCTAATCGCTCCCGCTATGCAGAATTAGAGCCAGACCGGGCCGATAATAGAACTGGCAGGGTGCCACGCTATGTTGATCGCTGCAGGCTGGTTAAAAATTGGACAGAAAAGGAGGTATGGGAAATTATTGAAAGGTTTTTAGTCCGAGCGCACCCAGCTTATTACATCGGATGGGGCCGGGTGTCATGTAAGTGGTGCATATTCGGAAATGCCAACCAAACCTGCAGCGCCAATAGGCTTAGCCCGGAACAGGGGCAAGGTATAATTCAACTTGAAAAGCAATTTAACCATACTATCAAAAGAAATAAGTCGGTGGCAGACCTTATTGCTGCCGGTACCCCTTATGAGGCTATTGAAAGCATGAATGAACAAGCAATAGCAGCTATTTCAACAGAATACAATTTGCCTATTATCATGGAGCCAGGAACCTGGGTATTACCTGCCGGAGCTTTTGGGGAAAGTTGTGGACCGGTATAAAAAAGCCTCTATTTTATTATTCCCGTAATAATATCCGGAGGAACAATATTGTTTTCCGGAACCAGGCCAAGCTTTGCTTTTAGTGGATAAACGAGACTTTCTACTACTTCGTTCTTTGTAGTAAGCGACCAGTAAACCAATACTGCAAAAACCCCGATACCCAAAACGTATTTCATTGCGTAAAAATGTGAATTTATTTCTTCAATATTGCCATTCCTCCAAGATTCGGACTCGGCCACTTAATTTGCATTAAGTTGTTCCAATATTAGGAATGTGGTGGAGCTGCGGAAGAATCGAACTTCCGGTCCGGTCAAGTTTGCGATAAACTTTCTACATGTGTAGTTACTTATTAATTGTCGGGAAAGAAGCAGGTTAAGTAACCCACCACTTCAATCCTTAAGTCCTTTTATACCTTACTGTTACAGGGAACTATTCTGGAACAGCCAGCATCAGGTTTTTG
>Ga0316217_10001458_pt1 | contig 30696 bp, 25 predicted proteins | sample 1anoAmetaG_FD_203633 | JGI IMG/M metagenome (GOLD analysis project Ga0316217, IMG submission 203633) | Freshwater microbial communities from Trout Bog Lake, Wisconsin, USA - 1anoA | ecosystem: Environmental > Aquatic > Freshwater > Lake > Hypolimnion/Profundal zone | place: USA: Wisconsin... | reverse complement strand
CCTAAGATTTCTAAAAATTGCTTTTTGCTTAGCATTTATTTGAACTATTTGCTCGTGGCTAACTTGTAAAGGAAATTGCGAGTTAAGCGATTGATTGATATTGTTTTGTTGAGATTCCTGATCATATTATAAAGTTATCTATTCTAATCATAGCAAAAAACTAAATACATTCAGCTAAAGTATAAGTAAATTGGCTCTCAAAATCAAAGAGCATTTGTTGTATTCTTATTTATGTAGATAAATTCTGAACCTTTTATTTACTACTAAAGTATAGGTCAAGATAAATCTACCTTTGAGAATAAGGCAAACTTTAGGATATGCTTTTGTAACTTTTGAAGCATAATCTTAGAATTTAATTCTCTATTTCTGCCTTGGTTAGCAAATTTCATTAGAGACATACCCTCTCTCATCATTAACAAAAAAGAATCAAAAACTTCCTCAGCTTTATTCAGCATATCTTTTGTAAGCTATCTAGAAGTATCAGAAGTTTTCAACTTAAAATGATCTATACCTTTGCCACTATGCTAAGATAAATAAAATGCAATAAATAATGCCTAATTAATCTATGAAATCCAAAACTATCTAAGTATAAATCAGCTTTCATTTGTTTCCAAAATTAAAATCAAGAAAAACCCAAATCAGAAGAAAGCATCTATTTGGAAAGGCTGACTAATATTTGTTGTGTATGACTGTAATTGCATGTATCAAATCTATAATTTATAAGAGTTATGCTTCAAGAGGAGTATAAACAGGACATGCCCACTCGAGAGCAGATGCTTGATGAAAAAGCTAGAAAGTGGAGGCAATTCAACAACAAAAAATACTCGGAAAAGAAAAAACATGGCTTTGTTGAAGCGCAGAAGGATACATTGCCGCCTTAAATTCTCAGAAAGATCATCAAGGATCACACTGATCTTTCGGGGAGGAAATTTAGAACCGACAAAAGGGTATTTTTAGGCTCTCTAAAGTATGCGCCTCATGCCATATACAAGCTACTATAAAATGTCCCAATGCCTTGGTAACAGATAAGAAACGTAAAAGTCCTTTATCACATCACAGGAGCTATAAGCTTTGTTGACTAAATTCCCAAAGTGATTGAACCAGTATACACTGCTCAATGGGGTACCATGTGGATAATGATGAGAAGATAGAAAAGAGATAGAAGACACTTCAAGAGAATGAGATTCCCGCCTTTTGATGATTAATAGGTGCCTTTGGATTATGGAGACAACATCTTGGAAATGGAGCCTCTTTAGCCGATAAACATGGAGCTAGATGAGAAATAAGATAATGCGGTTTATGACTGGTTTTACGACCATCAGCCCTTAAAGCACTCAAAGCATGTGAATGGTCCTTCCTACAGAAAATGGAATCTTCCTTTGAATGTTATGGCTAATTTGCACAGATTGGCAAATCAAGTACTTTCGGATATTCTCGATAAAAATTACTATTACCTTTTTGATCTCAAATCCTTTTTCACTGCAAAAGCCCTTAATGTTGCTATCCCAGGAGGACCCAAATTTGAACCTTTGTATAGAGACTTAAGTGACTTTGACTAAGACTGGAATGAGTTTAATGACATAAACAAAATTATTGTCAGACATCCCATTAGAACTGAATATAAGATTGCTTTTCCTCATCTCTACAATACTAGGCCAAGAAGAGTAGCTTTGATTCCCTATCATTATCCAGCCTCAGTTTATATCCGACAGTAAGATCCATAAATCCCTACTTTTAACTTTGACCCCTCCATAAATCCTATTACTGCCTACAAAATTGATAAGCAGAAGACTTTTTTTACCTAAGTTTACTAGATCTAAGGCGAAGAGCTATAATAAATAGATTTCGGAGAATAATTCGCCCCATTATTGGAATAAGAAAACCTCTGGGACAAAGATACGTCAAATGGAATTGGTTTACTATGGGCTCCTAGACCCTTCAACCAAAGATGTGGCTTTACAAGAAGAGCGTATGATATTCCACTTATTTCTGGATGGTACAAATAAAGATGCCCAACAGGTTATCCAGTGAAAGTCAGAGTAAGCTATCAGAAAATGTTGAAGTCATGGGTCAAAAACTAGCTCCACAAGAAAAAGCCAAAATCTCAAAAAAAAAGAACTTTGCTTAAAGCCTTTGCAAGTACTAAGTTTTTCCAGTTTACGGAAATGGATTGGGTTGAGGTTGGCTTACAACTTTGCCGCCAAGGCTTCAATATGCTAATGTTGCTTATCCACCGTAAGAACTTGAACTTCTTGCACTTGGACTATAACTTCAATATGAAGCCAGTAAAAACCTTGACAACAAAAGAAAGAAAAAGATCAAGATTCGGAAATGCTTACCATCTTTGTCGATAAATCTTTCGAATTTTAAAGTTAGTCGTTGATTGTAATGTTCAGTATAGGCTGGGAAATGTTGATGCTTTTCAATTGGCAGATGGATTACAGTATATGTACGCTCATGTTGGACAACTTACAGGAATTTATAGGTATAAATACAGAGTAATGAGGCAAATAAGAATGTGCAAAGATGTCAAGCATGTTATTTACTATCGTTTTAATACAGGTCCAGTTGGAAAAGGTCCAGGAGTAGGTATTTGGGCGCCAGGGTGGAGAGTTTGGCTCTTCTTTATTAGAGGAATCATACCATTACTTGAGAGATGGCTGGGTAATTTACTGGCAAGAACATTTTAAGGCCGTCATTCCAAAGGCCTAGTGAAGGTAGTCACAAAACAAAGAGCTGAATCTCATTATGATCTTGAGCTAAGAGCAGCTGTGATGAAAGATATCATGGATATGATGCCTGAAGGAGTGAAGGCTAATAAGGCCAAGACAATAATGCAACATTTTGCTGAAGCGTGGCGTTGTTGGAAAGCAAACATCCCTTGGAAAGTGCCTGGAATGCCAGCCCCTATCTAAAACATGATCCTGAGATACGTGAAACAAAAGGCGGATTGGTGGACTAACGCTGCTTATTACAACAGGGAGAGAATAAAAAGAGGAGCCACCGTTGATAAAACAGTTTGCAAGAAAAATTTGGGTAGACTTACACGTCTCTATCTGAAATCTTAACAGTAAAGGCAGCACTGCTATCTTAAAGATGGCCCTTATATCTCCGCAGAGTAGGGTGTGGCAATTTATACAACATTGGTTCATTGGCTTTAGGCTAGAAAATTCAGCCACATTCCTTTCCCACCCATCAACTATAAGCATGATACCAAAATATTAACTTTAGCTTTATAAAGGCTCAAAGAATCTTATTCAGTGAAGTCTAGGTTGAACCAATCTCAAAAATAGTAACTAGCTTTGGTATAACAAGCTTATGATAACCCCTACGAAACTTTATCTAGAATAAAAAGGCATCTATTGACTCAAAGAGTCTTCAAATAAGTCAGTCTTGCCTTTATGGACTTATATAGCCATCTAATCCCAACCTATTAAATTGATCCTCTTTAAAAAATCACTGACGCTTATCTTGATCAATATCTTTGGTATGAAGCTGACAAAAGAAGGCTTTTCCCCAACTGGATTAAACCCAGTGACACATAGCCTCCTCCTCTCCTCATCTATAAGTATTGTCAAGGCATAAACAACTTGCATGGAGTTTGGGATTGCTCTTAATAACAATCTTTAGTCCTTATGCAGACAAGGTTAGACAAGATTTACGAGAAAATCGACTTGACTTTGCTAAACAGACTTTTGCGATTGATCGTAGACCATAATATCGCTGATTACATGACAACAAAGAACAACGTAGTGATCAACTTCAAAGATATGAATCACACCAATTTCTATGGGCTGTTGATGGGATTACAGTTCACCTCATTTATCTTCCAGTTCTATGGTCTGATAATCGATATTTTGATCATGGGTTTGAACAGAGCGAACGAAATAGCTGGACCTGCTTATGACTAGAACTAGTTTATGATATACAAAACCATTTAGCTTTAGACCAAGCATCCCATCAGAATATATCTTAGATATGTAGATCATCTCTACATACTCTTCAAATTCACCAAAGACTAGGCACGAGAGCTGATTCAAAGGTATTTGACTTAAAATCCTGATCCAAATAACGAGAATGTTGTTGGATATAACAATAGAAAGTGCTGGCCGAAAGACTGTAGAATGAGGTTGATGAAACATGACGTCAATCTAGGCCGAAGTGTCTTCTGGTAAATAAAAAACAGGCTGCCCAGATGTGTGACAACAATTCATTGGTAAAATACCTATGTTTCAGTCTATTCGAAGGACAATCCCAACTTGCTGTTTTCTATGTGCGGATTTGAAGTGAGATTGCTGCCGAAAATCAGAACTTTGAAAGAGTAGTTTACGCAAAAGGAAGGAGTCTGGAAGCTTCAAGATGATATAACCAAGGAGATAACAGCTCATGCATTTATAAGACTTGATGAGGACTCTCTTAAAAGATTTTAGAATAGGGTCCGTCAGATACTTATGGCAAGTGGCTCAACTACTTTCACTAAGATTTCCAACAAGTGGAATACAACTCTCATCGGGTTAATGACTTATTATAGAGAAGCTATTCTACATACAGAAGAAATGCTTGACCTTTTGGTCAAATCTTAGAACAAAATTCAAACGAGAATAAAAATTGGACTCAACTCAAAAATGCCAAGTCGCTTCCCTCCTGTAGTCTTTTATACTCCCAAATAACTAGGAGGTCTTGGTATGCTCTCTATGGGCCATATTCTTATCCCTCAAGCAGATCTCAGATTTTCAAAACAGACTTAACAAGGTATTACTCACTTTAGGGCTGGTATGTCTCATTAGGAAGATCAACTTATTCCTAATCTCTATAGATACATTCAAACATGGGATTCTGAATTCGCTGACAGTCAAAGAGTATGGGCTTAGTATGCCATCAAAAGACAATAAGCCAAATCCCAAAACAGAAGACTCACTCTTGATGATCTAGAAGAAAGTTGGGACCATGGTATTCCTCGTATTAATACACTCTTCCAAAAAGATAGATTGACTCTAGCTTATGATAAAGGATGGAGAGTAAGGCAATAGTTTAAACAATATCAGATATTGAAGCAAAACCCTTTTTGGTGGACACATCAGAAGCATGATGGTAAACTGTGGAACCTCAACAACTACAGAACAGATATGATTCAAGCCCTCGGTGGAGTATAAGGTATTTTATAGCATACTTTATTCAAAGGCACTAACTTCCCAACATGGTAAGGTCTTTTCTGGTAAAAGGCGTCAGGTTTCGAAGAATCTATGAAGTTTAAGAAGCTTACACATGCGCAGAGATCAGGTTTGAACCAGATTCCCAACAGAAGATTTACTTTATGGTGGTCACCTACTATAAACAGAGCAAATGTCTACATCGGTTTCCAAGTCCAGCTAGATCTAACTGGAATCTTTATGCATGGTAAAATCCCAACTTTAAAGATATCATTGATTCAGATCTTCAGAGCTCATTTGTGGCAAAAAATCCATTAAAGTGTTGTGATGGACTTATGTCAGGTTTTCGACATGTAGTTATAAAGTTTGTAAATAGATACAGTTCAAAAGGAAACAATCCATCCTAGAAAGAGTTATAAGATGAATTCTTCTTGTGCTGATATCATCCTTTTCGCTGCCTTCAAGTGGCAAATCAGCAAACCTTGCCTTATCCACGAAAATAAGGAAGATTATGATGGCACAACTTCTAATAAGTATTGGATTGATGTCCAGCTTAGGTGGGGAGATTTCGATTCTCATGATATTTAAAGATATGCCAGAGCTAAGTTTTTGGATTACACAACTGACAACATTTCCATCTATCCTTCACCTACCGGGATGCTCATCGCAATCGATTTAGCCTATAATATGCACTCAGCTTTCGGAAACTGGTTCCAAGGAAACAAAGTACTCACTTTGCAAGCCATGAACAAAATCATGAAGGCAAATCCTGCAATTTACGTCTTGAGAGAAAGAATAAGAAAAGGTTTACAGCTCTACTCCTCATAACCCACTTAGCCTTATCTTAACACTCAAAATTACACAGATTTGTTCACTAACCAAGTAATTTGGTTTGTTGATGATACCAACGTTTACAGAGTTACTATTCATAAAACATTCGAAGGTAACCTTACTACTAAGCCTATTAATGGTGCTGCTTTTATCTTCAACCCAAGAACTGGTCAACTTTTCTTAAAGATCATTCACACTAGTGTCTGGGCAGGCCAGAAAAGATTAGGTCAGCTCGCGAAGTGGAAAACAGCCTAATAAGTTGCTTCATTGATTAGAGCTTTACCTCCTGAAGAAAGACCAAGACAAGTTATTGTAACAAGAAAAGGGATGTTGGACCCTTTGTAAGTTCATTTGTTGGATTTCCCGAACATTGTTATCAAAGGAAGTGACTTACAACTACCTTTCCAATCTTCATTGAAAATAGAGAAATTTGCTGAATTAATTTTGAAAGCCACTTAGCCTCAAATGGTACTATTTAACCTTTATGATGATTGGCTGAAAACGGTATCTAGCTTTACTGCTTTTTCCAGGTTAATGTTGATTTTGAGGTCATTACACGTGAATGCCTAAAAGACTAAAAGCATTATGAGGCCTAACAAAACAATCATAGTAAAGCCTAACCATATTTGGCCTACTTTAACAGACGAATAATGGATCAAAGTATAAGTTGAGATGAAGAATTTGGTAATAAACGATTACGCCAAGAAGAACAACGTGAATGCCGCAAGTTTAACTCAACTCTAGATCAGAGATATCATTTTAGGTATGTAGATGCCAACTCCAAATGTCCAAAACTAACAAGCTAAAAATGTTGAGGCCAAAGCTCAGGAAGGAGCCACTGTGACTGTACAGACGACCAACGATCAAAACCAAAGAATAACCACAACTACCACTACCAATTACGAGCAAGCGCAATTCAAATCGCATACTGATTGGAGATTAAGAGCTTTATCCGCAACCAACATGCTCATGAGAACTAATAATATCTACGCTAACTCAGAAGACATGAAGTAATCTGGTTTTACCTACATAATGCCTAAGAATTTGTTGAAGAAGTTCGTTTGCATTTCAGACCTCAAGATTCAAGTTTTTGGCTATATTTATGGAGTCACTATAGAAGGAACAATTAAAGAAATAAGATGTATAGTCATTGTTCCTCAAATTGGCGCAAGGTAAGGAACTACTATACCTAAACAGATGCCTTAGTCTCAATTTTTGAAAGGACTTGAACCATTTGGTTGGATCCACACCTCCGCTTAGGAAAAGAATCAGTTGACTATTAGTGAAGCTTTATTGCAAACAAAATTCCTCAATGAGAACAGCAATTGGTCTACAGATAGGACTATTGTCTTGAATGTAGCTTTTATTCCGGGTAGCGTTAGTTTAACAGCATATAAGTTAAATCTTCATGGCTACTAATTTTTGAAATCGAATCCTAATCCCAATCCTGCAGCTTTTACAGGCTTTCATTACTAAAAAGCTCAGCTTCTGCTATCAGAAAAGTTCTTAGGCTTCTTTATGGTACCCGATAACGTCATTTGGAACTATAACTTTATTGGTTTGAGTGTGGTAGATAACTTGAAGTACACTCTTGTTCCTGGAACTCCTAAGGAGTTTTATCATTAGTCGCACCGCCCTGCGCACTTCCTCAGATTTATCAAACCCTAAGAAGGCTAAGAAGAGGAAAAAGTAGATTTCGAAGATCTATATGATTGAAAATCCAAACAATTATTAATGATTAAACTTATAATTCAATCAAATTCATCTTTCTCCATCATTTTTGACATCTCCTCATCCATTTATTTCTCAATCTACTTCATATTTCTCACTTTTATGTCACTTTAAAGTTTGGGAAGTACAATTTGAGTCTTTGCTTGAGGTTTTCCAGTCTTATTAAGGATCTCTGTTTTGATATTTTTCTCTAATTGACTTTAGAAATAATTGTTATCTTCGATCTCTAAATCAAAATCATTGCACTAGAACTGTTAAATCTCTTTTGTTGACTTTTGGTTGCTTTTTTAGTACTTTACAGGCTTTATCGAATCTCCATTGGATGATTTTTGACCGAGAGGTGCTTTGAATGATTGTGGTTTGATGTTTTTGCTTGTTTAGGGCTTTGGTGCCTCTTTGGAAAGAGGAATTTTACCAATGATTTCCCCATTATTTGGTATCTTTTTATGATTTAAGGGTTTCAACTGTTGTTTGCTTGACATTTCTTTCTGCTTAATGAACTTATATTATCAACCAATATAACTGACCTATTAAATAGATTGAGAACACAAAAATGGATTGTAAAGATTATTTTTGTGAAGAATGTGCCAAACTAAAAAGTCGTCTTTATGTTCTTATTTAACAGCTTTCAATCTTTTTCTCCAAAAGAAGCAAAATTGTCAGTCAAGAATGTGAATTAAGCTTGTTTGATTCTATAATTAATTTAAACTAAATGAATATAAACAAAAATTAAGTTAACCAAGATGACAATGATGAAGAGGAGTTTGAAATAATTGCAGTAGGTAATAAATCCTTAATAAAGATCATCTTTCTTCTCCTTAGGACGCCTATTTCGACAAAGTTGTTGGAGAGCTTCAATAGATTATTTTTGACTCATCCTTTGAAAGCATACAGTCTCATTTTATGAAAAAGTATTGTGTTGTCTTTTAAAGTGCTTAGGAGAATAAAAATTAATATATGGATATCTTCAAACTTTACCAAAAATAAGTTGAATCTTTTGTCGAAAAGGTACTTTTAATTTCACTCAGAGTCTTCATTCCAGGATAGCTGAATTTGATATGCCAAAGTTTTTAGGCCTTTTGCAAAGCAGGAGTGACCAAATAGATGAGAACATTCTGGATATGCTCTAAAGTTTTACGGATTTTGAAGTTTTCAAGCAAATAATGCTAGATTACAAGAGTTATCTGTCAAATGAAGAAAATCTCAAAGGACTTACCATTAAAAGCAATCGTCTCTCCTGATTTTAATAGACAATGTAGCAAATATTACATCACTTACTTATAATCATTTGCTGTCTCCAAGCTTTGATTTCAAAAAAATGGGACTTTTTACATTTTTCAATGAGCCCAAAGTACTAAAAGAATTCACTCCAATGCCTCCAAAAGTAAAAACGGGCATTTTGGTTTCGTTTTCGGCTTGCTAAAGTTTAGACTATTGCCTTGGAAATGGTTCAGTTATATAGCTTTTTTATTCCTTCTTTTGTAGCTACATCAAAATCTCCTCCATTTCATCAAATTTTTTGGAGATTTCATCATGATGGTCTATACTATACTTTTTCTTTGATGAATAAATAGGAGTTCTCTCTTATCTTTTTTACTATTTAGGGTTTTAAAGTATATACTCTAACTTTCTTGACATTGACTTTTCTTTTTCAATCTCTTTTTAGAGAACTCTTTAAGCTTTTTACTCTTTACTAAGGTGGAAAGAAGAGCCGAAGGAAGACCCAAATTTAATTAAACTCTTTCTCATTTACATCTCCTTACTATTTTCCATAGGTAAATTCTTTGGAATCTAAATGATATTTTTCTAGTAAAAAGAAAATTTTGTTTCAAATTTTTCATCATGAGGCTTTTCTTCTGATGAATGAAAGATCGAAAAATATTAGTGTTTCAGTATTCTTTATAAAGAGTAGTTTACTAGCTCGCGAAAGGTCTTTTTCTCGAAGAATAAGATAACATTGACTAAAGAAGCTAGATTGCTTCAGGTGATGCGTTAGGAATCAAATCAGAGAGCTATTTTTTCTTTTTCTAAGGGAAATTGTAATCTTAGTAAATACAGAGCTACTTATGGTTGATGCCATTTTGTACCCTTAGGGCCATTAGTTCCTAGTGGGCGTTCCAAGAACCTCCACTATCTTGTTCATCGTTTAGATTTAGTTTTGACCTGGGAACAGAGGAGACATCATGTAAAGCTAGACAACAATACAAGCCAAAGCAAATATGTCCACTGGTGAATTATAAGTTCCTCTTAACAGCAGCTATGGAGCTCTGTACCATCTTGTAGAGACATACTAAGTATACGGTGGCCTTGACCTTATTTAGCGAGCAAGGCCAAAATCACACACCTTAACATCGTTATTGTGACAAAGGATGTTTTAGGGTTTGAGGTCTCTGTGAAAGAACCCGTTTTTATGCAAGTAGGCGATTCCTGTTGCGATTTTGAAGAAAATAGACCGAATTTCATTTTAAGTAAGGGTCCTGTTGTTTTCCTTGGCTCTGGTGTAGACCTAGTATAAGTTGCATTCCAAGTAATCGAAAACCAGAAAGAGCTCGGAATTGGAAAGTATAACTTCCCTCAGCATGACTATATTTTAATGGTTCAATTTTTTCAAACACTTGATCTAGCGTAGGCCGTAGCATTCTTCCAGGTTTTTGTACTTAACTTTCATCTTTTTTATTGCGACTATCTCGTTGTTTTGGTCGAGCGCTTTGAATACTATCCCATAGGACCCGTCTCCGATTGTTTTGACTATCTTATACTTTTACATATAACTTTAAATTATAAATAAATTCAGGACTTGGTCATAACAAAGCTGGTTGTAGCAGGAGTTACAAAGAGGATTATTTATTTTGATCAATAATAAATATTGTTGTGGTGAAATTTTATCTCTTTAAAGAGTCCATGATTTACCATCTTTCGGGTCTGACTTTCATAACAATAGTTTTCGTTAGCCTCTTTAAGATGAACCCTCATCTTATTGTTAGCGTTTTCTGCATTTTCATAGTTTACGCAGTGATCAAAAAACATATAGATGATCATAAATGAGAGCAGAACTCTTTTCTGAAGGCTTCGATATGTTTGAGCACGTTTTCTTAGTTGAACTTTTTGATCTAGTACTAAATTTTGATCTCCGGCGTCCAAACCATCTCCTCCTTGAAGTTGGGCATATTAAAACTAAAGACAATGTGATTGCCTTCCTTGGTCTTTTGGAAATACTCTTCCTCAAAAGAGATGTTCATGTTATTTAGGTCAAAAAACTTGTATTATCTATTGAGGACTTGGCACCTGAGGTAGTTGTGCAACACAGAAAACTACAGATCGGAGTTTATCTGCTTCCATTATTGCTACATTTCGTTGTTAATTTAGCGGCAGATATGCTCGTAAGATTGGATTATCAGTTAGCCGCTGGAGTTTTGCCCGATCGTTTTGTCCCTATACACGAAAGAGTCTGTTGCCAGCTTCAAGAGCACTATAGCTATTGGCACACTCATCAAGATGATGGAAAAACTTTGCGAAATCTCTTTTTGGCAGACTTTGGAGATAAAGATGCCAATTGATGAAGCTGAGACTGTTGTGATGCTTTCCTAAAAAGTTGGGGGCTAAACCTGGACCCTTAAGATGACAGTATGAGACTTGTTTTCTTTTTTGGTCAGGATTTGATTAGCAGCAAGCAGGCCAAAGAGCTTTTTCAAAATGAATTTGTCCTAGTGCTAGATTGTTTAGCGAATGGCCTTGGCAGTCAAAAGGAACTTGTTTTTTTTGAGCATGCATACTAGTCTTTAGATTTGCTTCTAGTACTTTTCTCTAATCTCTTCGTAGCTTTTGATCTTAAACTACAAACTTTTTGTCTGGTTAATCCAGTAAATCCTCTTGGCCCAGGCAACGCCGTAGTTGGCTTTCTAGAAGATTTCATGAAACTATTGCTTGGTGGCAGCCACTTCCTCCTCCTGGGCATCTATGACCAGGTTATCATATTTTGTTAGGACTGGGATCAGAGAATTCTTTTTTTGCTACATGCTCCAAGGGAGTTGCTACAGAAAGCCGAACAGTTTGTGCTCATCGATTGTGTCTCTTTCAGTTAAGCTACTCACATAAATGATTGCATGCAAAGATATGGAGTATTACTCTAATTTTCGCAGTATTTTCTATCTAATGTCGACTCTGTTATTTATTTTATCTAAACCAGGTATGTCAAGAATGCAAAATCGAACTTGCTAGCCTGCGACCTAAAATGCGGATCCGTCATAAAAGTTCACGTCTGTGGTGACTTCCTTTAAGCTGTTGGCCACCTTGATTGAAGGATTGCTGGTCAGGAGCTTAGTCGTTGCGCTTTTGCCTGAGCCTGACCTGCCGATTATCAGCACGTTGAAAATCTTTAAAGCCTGCATACTTTAAATGTTCAGCTCTTGATTATAATGATAGATTAATGTCATGAAATGTGGGATTTGTACTATTTATTATGCTAAGCATGTGTTTTATATTTTACTATCTTTAGAAAAAAATATTTCTGTTTTAGTGTGTTTAAATACCAGTGAGTGCTCTTATAAGCATCTGAGAGGATTATTGGCAATTAGGGTGAACTATTGGCATTTTATTTTTTGGCCTATTGATAATTAGAATAAAGAACACTTTAATGATTTATAATTCTTCTAATGAACAAAGAAAACAAAAATCTTCAATCTAGCCGCTTGCTTAGGCACAAAGATTCCAAGCCGATTCTGACGTAGGGCCAGCACTCTCCACAAGAGCCTTGGAAAATAAGCAATAACGAAGGATATAAGGTCTACATGAAATACCTTATAGCAAGCAATGCTGAGTACTTCCAGAGCAAAAGTAAGATTTGAACGACTTAGTTAGTGGAAAGCACATAGGGAAACCAAAAGACATCAAATTCAAGATTCCTAGCCAAACTGGAGTGACCATCTACAAAAAGGATTTTCGCCAAAAGCAGAACAAATTCAACTTCTAGAGCGGAATTAAGCATGATATGAGCGTTGACTGCATAAAAACTACCAAATTTATCAAAGACGAAGAGATAAACTTGAACATAGATGGAAAGACTACTTATCAGAATGAGTTCAAGTATCACAACATCCGGTCCTAGAATCATCGGAGATTTCAGAAAAGGGTCATTACTCAAGAAAAAGAAGACTAGGACATTCCGAGATTTTTGTAAACGCAAAACAAAACAGATTTTCTGAATTGGGCTGGAAAAAATTATGTTCCCTCAATGAAGCCAGCGCATAAATCTGCGGTCACAAACCTGCCATTTGAAGCAACATCTGTTTACAAGACCGACTTTGAAGGCAAAAAGTTAGCTCCAACACCTTTGTTTATAAGATAGCCTTCGTTCCAAAAGTTTGGCTGTGCATCTCAGATAATGAAGACGAATTACTCAAATGAATTCACATCAAAGAAGCGTGAGCTCATAGAAATCGATTGCAAGCCAAAACATACCTAGGTCAGTCTTTGCAAAAATTTGAAAGGAACAACAGAGTATAAGAGAGAGTTTACAAGTTCGAACAATTACGATGAAAAAAGTTAGCCAAATACTGCTCTGACATTGAAAGATATGCAGACATTAATCATTGACCTTTGATGGATGCATTAATAACTTCTAATCTTTATAATTTTCAATCGAACTATTTACAATCACTGTTAAAGGTATGACATGACAATAATTTGAAAAGCAAATTTACTTTTACTCAAAGAAGAAAAATGGATCTAAGTTTTTGGATTAAGGGTAGAACTTAAGGAAAAAAGTTAATAAACAGATATCTCAAATGCTTCTGTTCAAATTGATAAGATTCAGATTTTTCATTTTCAAAATCTACAGCAGACTGTTGAATTACCTCAGAAATTAAAATTTTAAAAGTGCCAGAATTAGTTTAAATTGGATATGTTTGATCAGAAAATATAATTAGAAAAATGTCACTAACTTTTTACTTCCACCCAATCAGTCAGCCTTCAAGAGCAATCTTAGCCTTACTTGCCATTGGCAACATCAAGTACGAATAGAAAGTACTTGATATCTTCAAAGGAGAAGCCAGAACTCCTGAATTTCTTGAAATCAATCCTTTTGGAGGCATACCTTTCATCATTCATGATAAACTACATCTTGCAGAAAGCAATGCCATTTTGATTCATCTAGTCTAAGCCTTCCCAAACTAACTTAAGGGATACTATGGAGCTAACTCTGAAGAGAGAGATCACATCAATCAATACCTTTCTTGGTATCAAGGAACATACAGACCTACTTTGATCAAACCACTGAGATTACAGTTTGAAGGATTAAGGAAATCAAAACCAGTTTCAAAAACAGCAGTTGCTGAAGCTGTGGAGCAGATAAAGCAAACTATTGGCTTGTTATAAAAGCAGCTTTCCAAGGGACACCCTTACCTCGTTGGCGACCATTTGTCAATTGCAGATCTTCTGATTTACAATGAAAGTACTGACCTCTAGGTTTCGAAAATAGATTTCAGTCAATTTCCTCATTTCACTGCTTGGTACAACAGAATCATTGCAAATCCAGCAGTTGCGCCCATTCACGCGAAGTTTTTAGAAGGACTACCCGCATTTACTCAAAGATTCGTAAACTTAGAATACACAGAATGATAGTTGTTTCTATCCTTATCAAAAAATGTATTATTAAAAAATTCATAAAGCAATAGTTCTGCTTAAATACTAATCAATTTCTTTGAATATCTAATCCCATAACAAATTTCATACATTTCCACTGACCTTCTTGAAGGAAAGGTTAGTAAAATTGCCTATTTTTGCTCAGTTAATGACTTTCCATGCTGACTAAGAGTTACATTCTCTGAGAAAACAGCAACAGAACTCGAATTATTTTTTAATAGCTGAATATGGGTTAACATATTGAGTTCTCGAAATCTCCTTTAGAGAGTGTTAAAATTCTATCAGAAATTAAATTTAACTTTAAGATGTCTAAATTATGTTAAGTGGATATGTTAAGCCGGAAGATATAATTAAAACATGTCACTAACTCTTTACTTCAGTCCCATCAATCAGCCTTCAAGAGCTGTCATGGCTTTACTTGCGATAGGCAACATTAAGTACGAGACAAAGGCTCTAAATACTTACATTGAAGAGGAAAGAAGTCCAGAATTTCTGGAAATCAATCCCTTGGGGGGCATACCTTTCATCATTCATGACAAACTACACCTTTCAGAAAGTAACGCAATCATGGTTCATCTCGTCTAAGCTTTTCCTAATTAGCTCAAGGGATACTACGGGGCTAACTCTTAGGAAAGAGATTACATTAATCAATATCTTTCTTGGTACCAAGGAACATATCGACCTACATTGGTCAAGCCTATAAAATTAATATATGAAGGGTTAAGAACATCAAAGCCTGTTTCAAGAGCAGCAGTTGATGAAGCTGTGGAACAAGCTAAGCATACTGTTAACTTATTATAGAAGCAGCTGTCCAAAGGACACCCTTATCTCGTTGGAGACCATTTGTCAATCGCTGATCTTCTCATTCAGAATGAAAGTAATGATCTTTAAGCTCTGCAAATAGATTTGGGTCAATGGCCTAATTTCAAGGTTTGGTACAGCAGAATCACTGAGAACCCAGGAGTAGCGCCCATTTACGCTAAAATAAAGGAAGAAATACCCAAATTTATTCAGAGATTTGCAGCTGTAGAATACACAGAATGATTTTGTTTTCTCTTATTCTTTAGTTAAGTTTTGAAATTCTTAAATCTAGTGAAAACTCAAAATAAAGAGCATTATGCCAAAAATCTCTAGCATTTATTAGCCTCTAGACATAATCTTCTACATTTATCAATACCATCATAGAATAGTCAAATATCAGCTGGAAAAAGAGCACTCTCTTAAAAAAACGAAAACTAAGTTTCTGTTTGTAGGAAATAATCTTTTTGCAAAAATCTTTCTATTTGATTGTTTACTTTTGGATGAATGAGAGCTTCAGCTTAAGTTTTAGCTACCCAGTGATTCTTTTGGTTATCTTCGACATAAAAGCCTCTCTTTTCTTGAGTTCGAAGAAAATCATCCAATACTGCATATTTATTCACTAATGATAGCTTATTCAACCGCGAAAAAGCTCCTTACAAATCCAGCGCCAAATTTAATAGCGATTTCTTGGCTAAAAGGTGTGGGAAATAGACATCGGAAGCTTATTTGATAAAATTCCATGTTGCCATAGCTTATAAGACTTGACACAGTTATTGCCTGCAAAAAACCGCTTTAATAAGGCACATATTTTTAATGATTAAGGCGCAGAATTTCCTAAATCTTCGCATTGATTTTTTCTGAATCATCAAGAGTCGTATTCTCAATATAGATTGATAAAAAAAAACCCGACTAGCTTTTTTGTTAGGTAACTAAAGCTCAAATTTTGTCTTTTCCAGACACATAGTGGTCTTTCAGGTTAGTTTAGCAATTTAATTTCAAAATACTTAAAGTATCTTAAGTGGATATGTTAGCTTGGAAGATATAATAAGAAAGATGTCACTAACTCTGTACTTTAGCCCTGTTAGTCAACCTTCAAGAGCTGTCTTGGCCTTACTTGCCATTGGCAACATCAAATACGAAGGAAAGGTTCTCGATCTCTTCAAAGGAGAAGCCAGAACTCCGGAGTATTATGAGCTCAATCCCTTGGGCAGGGTACCTTTCATCATTCATGATAAACTACATCTTGCAGAAAGCAACGCCATTTTGATTCATCTCGTCTAAGCCTTCCCAAACTAACTTAAGGGATACTATGGAGCTAACTCTGAAGAGAGAGATCACATCAATCAATACCTTTCTTGGTATCAAGGAACATACAGACCCACCTTGATTGAACCACTAAGATTTCTTTATGAAGGATTCAAAAAATCAAAGCCAGTTTCGAAATCAGCAGTTGAAGAAGCTAAAGAGAAGGTAAAGCAAACTATTGGCTTGTTATAAAAGCAGCTTTCCAAGGGACACCCTTACCTCGTTGGAGACCATTTGTCAATTGCTGATCTTCTCATTCAAAGTGAAAGTAATGACCTTGAAGCCCTGCAAATAGATTTGGCTCAATGGCCTAACTTCAAGGCTTGGTACACCAGAATCACTGAAAACCCAGCAGTGGCACCGATTTACGCCAAAGCAAAGGAAGCAATACCCCAATTGATGGGAATGTTTGTGAACTTAGAATACATAGAATGATAGTGCTCTCCATATTATTAGCTTATTTATGAAGAATCATTTATTTAAATAGACAAAATCCACTAAAGAGTGATGAGCTAGCCCTGTGCACGGCAGGAGCACTCAAGATAATTTAGTGGTGCACCGTAAGTTGTTTGATCTTGGATGTATATATGTATTTAAATAGATTACGACCAATCAGCTTGCACTGTACTATTTAATTATATTGATAATTCTTTAATTAGCTTGTTGAACAATATTTAGTTATTATGAACTTTTTCATTTTAATAACATTATTATTAAGATATTTTGCACGTGTTGGGAATGTCCTTAACTTTCTACTACCATCCCATCAGCTAACCCTCAAGGTCTGTTTTATCCTTGCTGGAACTAGGAGGAATCAAGTATGAAGGAAAGATTCTGAATACTTTCAAACGATAAGCCAGAACTCCAGAATACCTTGAGTTAAATCCTTTCGGAGGAGTGCCTTTCATCATCCACGGAAAGCTTCATCTTTCTGAAAGCAGTGCAATTTTGGTTCATCTCGTCTAGGCCTTCCCTTAATAGCTCAAGGGATATTATGGATAGAGTTCTGATGAGAGAGACCAAATAAATCAATACCTTTCTTGGTTCCAAGGAACCTACAGGCCCAAGCTAGTGAAACCATTTCACATACTTATCGAGGGATGGAGAAAAAATAAGCCTGTATCGAAATCTGCCATAGCGGCGGCTGAAGCCTAAATAAAGGAAGTTTTCAAGACCCTGGAATCCCTTCTCTCTAAAAGTTCTTCTGGCTATTTAGTCGGAAACAGACTGACGATAGCAGATTTGCTTCTTGTTCACTAAACAACCGATGTCTAAATAAAGAAGCTAGCCTAATTTCCTTCAGTAAATGCATGGTTTCTCAAAGTCTCATCAAACCCAGTAATCGCCAAGATCATTGCAAATTACTATGAATTATTTCCAGCGGTTTTTGCATTGGCTGATAACCTGACTTACATCGAATGATTAAACCATCAAATAAAACAATTATTACAGTTGATTATAATTAGATCACAGTTTCATGCTTTTTAGCAAGTTCTATTGATTGTTTAACTTTTGTAATTGGATATGTCACTTACTTTATATTGGAACTTAGGCAGTCAGCCAGCAAGGGCGGTCAAATGCCTAATCGACCTCGCAAACCTCAAAGTCAACTACATCACTTTGGATGTGATTAAGAACTAAACAAAAACCAAGGATTTTCTTGCACTTAATCCTCTGGGGAAGATCCCTTTTCTTGTAGATGGTGATTTTAGGATTTCCTAAAGCAACGCAATACTTATCTATTTATGTGAGAAGTATCCTTAGCTTTTGGGGAAATACTACGGAGTTACGCCGAAAGAGAGGGCTAAGGTCAATCAACATCTAAGTTGGTATCAAAATTTCTTCAGGACTGCACTTTTTCGACCAATTTTTTTGAAAATTTATCAAGGAATCAGAGCTAAAAAGCCAGTATTAGCGAACCAGTTCATGGCCGCATAGAAAGATATGTTCTAAGCTATCGGATAGTTTGAAAAACTTCTGAAAGCAGGTGGAACCAATTTCGTAGCTGGAAACCAGATTACTATTGCAGATTTGCAGTACTTTTTCGAACTCACTAATCTTCTTATCTATGAGAAGACCTTTTCTGAGTACAAACTCGTAACTGCTTGGTACAACCGAGTATCTCAAATCCCACAAGTTAGAGCAATAACAGACTAATGGCTTAAGATGGCTCCAACTCTCATCCAAGTGTTAAGAAGTGTGCCACTGCAACCAAGTAGCAAATTATGATATGCATATCATCTGTTCACTTTTTAGTTTTTTTTTGAATTGTGGACAAAAAAGAAATGTAGTTCACTAACCGATTTCGGGCTATTTAGCAGCTCACTGTGAAGTCATAACTGCGGTTTTCGAAGACGATGCTGAAAGCTTTTTCTTAATCTATTTGGTAGCCGGCCTCCTTGTACTTTAAAAAGTTTGTAGTTTTTATTCCGGAGCTAACATATCTATAGTCCAACATGCTTTGAGATGTAAATTCTTGAGTACTGACTCTAAGAAGACCCATCCAATCGAAATTTTCTGTAAAACTGAGCCTAAAAGCTTGAATTTTTTGCCAACTAAAAGAATACTTTTCTACTTATTAACCATGGACTAAGTACTAGACTACATTTACTAGTTGCTTAGGAAACTACTACTTTATCAAGCTTACTGTTTGAACTTCCGCTTATTCCTCTAAAATTTATGGCTCAATATATATCTAATCCTATCTTAAAGATTGGCAGTTTTAATTGAAAATGTTTTATATCCTGGGATCTTTGAAGATGTTGTTGAGATTTTCTTACATCGTAACTTACTTTTACTGTGTAGAATTTACTTATTTAGATTATTTTTACTAAGATTTTATCTCTTACAATGGAAAGTTATCGAATTATTTTATAAGTTCGTTGAATTTGATTGAAGCAGTTCTTTATTCCTAAAGTGGCTAAATTATTGAATTTTACTATGATAGTACAGTAATTTCAAGTGAAATCTCTTTCGAAGGATTGAGAACTTAGATTTCTCTTTCAATTGGAATCTCATTCGAGAGATTGAGAACCTAGGATTCTCTCTCAACTGGAATCTCATTCAAGGTCCTGAGAATTTATGATCCTGAGTAGATTAAATTAAAATCTGGTAAATCAGTAATTATTAGACTTTCTTCCTCTTTATAGAAATTGAATTAATCACTAGTTTGTTTCAAATTTTCCTTAATATGAAAGGTGCTCTCTTCATCTACTTTTCTTATATAGCAGCTACTTTTATCTTTAACAAAAGATTAGACCGATTACCCGTCTTACTCTTCTAGTCTCAATTGATTCCCATTTAGTTGACTTTTGTTAAGATTGTACTCCTGTGATAAAATCTCCTCTAAAACATCTCTCTTTACCTATTACTCAAGCGACATTATCTCTTTGTCCAGTTGCTAATTTGATTATAAGTCTATTGCTAGGCTGGCAAACTAAATTCAATTTAAAACTACCAAAAAAGAAAAACCGCAAACCACCCTTACTTATATACTTTGATCGATTTTCAAACAAACCCTAAATTCTCACCATTTTTATAAGTTTGAGCAAAGTTTAGTTCAAATTGCGTATTTAGCCTCGAGCTTTTATAGGTTAGGTATTATATTTATTGGAGAGGTATCATGAACTACAGCCAATACGCTACTTGCTCCCAGGTGAAAACACAATTAAGTTACGCATAGCAAAAGGACAAACCTAGAAACCATGTGTAAATTTCAGCGCAGACTCCGATTCGGCATGAGGAAAATAGTAAAATTGTGGGGTTGATCGGTAAATATAAAGTTATGTAGGTTATGATAGACTTCTTTCTTCGATTGACCGCCTTTCTCCTTTGGTGGACTGTTGGAACTCGAAGAAGAGGCAGTCAACTTTAGTCGACAGATTCATTCCAGATCGCAAAATGGTCATAAAAAACTACGATCGAAAGTAATCTCCCGAAGAAATGGAGATAGAGGAGTATGACCCACAAAATGTATCCATCACTTAGATTTTCAATGAGGAAATTCTTGGAGGAGTGCGAGAGGAAATTTTCAGTGACCAGCTTAAACCATTCAGAAATAACAATATTCTCAGGTTTGGTTCAGAAAATAACTGTAAATCCAATGAGAATGAACAAAATCCCTTGGGAATCACTAATTCCAAGTATCAAAAAGTCAGGAAAGTTAGCAAAGTACCCTGTAAAGTTTTGGATGCTCCTGCGCTCCAAGATGACTTTTATCTCAACCTAATTGACTGGAGTAGCAATAATCAGCTGGCTGTAGGTCTTGGCCATTGCATTTATCTTTGGAATGCAGAAACTTCCAAAGTTACAAAACTTTGTGAGCTCCAAAACGACTTAGTTACTTCTGTTGGATGGTCACCAAATAGCTATAGTCTGGCTATTGGATGCAACAAAGGAGAAGTTCAGCTTTGGGATGTTGAATAAGGCAGACAAATTCGACGTTTAGGAGGACATGACAACCGAGTGGGAGCAGTAACGTGGAACCCATCCCAATTAGCAACAGGTTCGAGAGATAAGAGCATTTTGTTAAGAGACTTGAGAGTGAGAAGAGACTATACTTCAAAGCTTTTGGAGCACAGTCAGTAAATTTGTGGTTTGAAGTGGTCTATAGACTAGCAATATCTGGCATCTGGAGGAAATGATAACAAAGTAGTAGTTTGGTCCGCAGGAGGCCAAACTATCAATAAGTTCAATGACCATCGAGCAGCAGTTAAAGCATTGGCTTGGTCCCCTCAACAGCATGGGCTGCTAGCCACAGGGGGAGGCACTGCAGATCGAACTCTTCGTTTGCGAAATGTGCTAACAGGTTAAATCATAGCTTAGAAAGATACAGGTTCTCAGATATGCAACCTGGCTTTTAGTAAAGATATGCACTAGTTGGTTAGTACTCACGGCTATTCTCTCAACGAGATCAATATCTGGAGCTACCCCAAGCTAAAGCGAGTTGCCACACTTGTGGGCCACACCCATAGAGTACTTTTTCTGGCAATGAACCCTGACGGCAGCACCATTGTAACAGGAGCTGGAGATTAAACTTTACGTTTTTGGAACATTTTTCCCTCGAAGCCTTCAAACAAAACCAAAGCGTACAAAATAGAAGACGGGATGAATCTGCGTTGAATTTGTACCTTAAACAAAGTGATAAGTGTCTCATTATGAACAAATATAAACTATCTATTGGTCTCCTTCATCTACGAACTACTTCAGAAGTAGAAGTTGAATTTGTGCTGTTTTCTTTTTCCGTTCCCTGATATTGTGGTGTTGAGGATAGATCGTATCCTTTCGCTCTCGTTTTACCATTTAGGATTGTAGGGTTGAGGAATTTTGCCCATAAAGGTACGATTCATCAGACTCAGCTTTTCCTCTTTGTTCACTTACACTGATTTATAGCGTTACGAGCGACCTTAGTTTATTTCATAGGACTCTCTTACATGATTTCGATTAGTGCTTTGACGAGAAGGTCGGCTAGTTCTGAACCCACTGGCCATGGTTTGTCTAAACTTGTTAGGCTATGCTTCATATGGAAGAAGTTCATCAGGCAACTCCTTATCACCTTTTTTGTTTGGATCTTTTGCAAGGATTATTTGATGAATTCTTCTTTTCTGCTGAGTTGGTTTGAATCTATCGACAAGGGGCAGATTATCTATATCAAACTTGATTTAGACAGACTACTACTTCTCCTTTTTCCTGTTTTATCTCAAGTGTGATAATCTGCTTATTATACGATTTGAGCGAGGTCCAAAGGCTGTAGTCATCCTATCTAATTGAATCTAATCGATTTCAGCACTAGCACTAGCAGTAGCAGTTGGAGCCTCACTAACTTCTTTTTACTTCGTTTCTTCCTTCTTTTTCAGCAAATTAGGGTCAAAGTTAGAAGAATTTATGTCAAACTGACTCTGAATTCCGTTTCTGAGCTGTTTCTTTAGAAGTAAGTAATAGATAGTGATACTGTGATTATGCCTATTGTTCTAGACATACTTTTTAGCTTCCTAAACATTCTCATTGTATTCATTAAGTTGCGATATTATATTCAAGTCGATAGGAATTGCATGAACTCCGACTTTAATCCCATAATTAAAAGGCAAAGCAGTCTAGCTCATTGACTTAAACCAAGGGTGGCCTCTAATGTCCTTGAGTCTGAATCTTTTTTCTGGATCTGTTGTAAGTAGACCCATGATCATTTCCTTGCCTAAAGGAGATACAAACTTAGGAATGTTGAATTCGCCAGCCATGATTTTTTTATAAAGAAAAGTGGTATTTGCATCTTAGAAAGGCAGATATCCGCAAATCATTGCGAATAGGACAACCCCACAGGACCAAATGTCAGCACTTAGACCATTATACCTTTTCCCTGCTATCATCTCAGGTGCTGCATAACATGGAGAGCCACAGGCAGTTTTTAATGTTTATTCTAAGTCAACATGAAAGTACTGTGTTTGTAGGTGTTAGAAAGGCCGAAGTCTACTATTTTGAGGGTCTTGTTGAAGTCCAGCAACAAATTTTAGGGTTTCAGGTCGCGATGCACAATCCCTAGTTCATGAAGGTACTAAACTCCGTTGATAAGCTGTCTAAAAAATTAACAAGCTTATTGCTATTTAAGCCTTTTCTTCTTGACAATCACTTCAAAAAGTTAGCCTTAGGATACGTACTACATCACGAGAAACAGCTGCTTAGGCGTCTCTATTATTTAATAAAGCTGGATTAGGTTGGGATGTCTTATTTGCTTGAGGATGTGTATTTCACGAGTGACTCTTTCGACATCGGCAACATCACAAATTTTGCTCTTTTAAAGGACTTTTACAGCAACTTTTTCTCCAGTTTGAGAATGGATGCCGAGTTTGACTTTCCCGAAAGTTCCTTATCCCAGGTTTCGGGTAAGGACGTAATTGCCAATGGTGCGGGCTCCCTGGAGTGTAGCTTCTTATTTTTTTTAAGGCATGAATAAAATTATTATTTTATCAGGAGTTCAAAATCAACTTACAAAGTTACCAATATAATCATAGTGCCAACCCTAGTTTAATTGATGGATTTTTCTTGCTGTATATCTTCTCAATCGCTTACTTGGTTTTCTGAGTTATTATGGAAGTACTTGTAGAAGCTCAACGTCGGTTTCTTATAGGCTTTACTTTTGTGCCCACAGAGTTCTGTAAAGGCCCCAGAGAGCCCGAGGGTTTTCAGGATTGCGGCTCACAACATACGAAAAGTATTTTATCCCTGTTGCTAGATTATGCTTTCCACCATCTGTGTAGTAAAGTTAGGCCAAGCGTAAAAAGTAGTAATCGTTTTCAGGTTCCAGAATAACAACTTCTTCGTAGCAAAACATGGCTCTGAGAAACTGTGATTTTTCTGTGTAAAAGTCACCAAGCTCAAGCCAAGCCTAGGCGTCGTTGGGATTTTCTTTCAAGTACTAATTCAGAGACCTCACATAGTCTTCCCACTCGTACAAAGTCTAACTTTTGAATGAGTTACCTTCCAAACGCCAATTGATTGCTTTCTTGAATCATAATTAGTACGGTCTTAAACAATAAGATCATCAAAATGTTCATTTGATGGCTGACTGCTGACTGTGAATTCAACCAAAGAAGTTAATTTTTTGATTGAGGTAACTTCTCCGAGGGCTTCCCTAAATTTCTGAAGGTAGCCTTTGAGCTTGCTTCCGATGTTGAGCTAAAGTCCTGAAAGGATAAGGTCTCGGGCATGGTAATATTCTTATTTAGGTAAGTTTTACTGTTTTTTGAGGACCCTCCTGATTTCAACAGGGTAAAGGCTTGTTAGAAAGTGCACTAAGGGAGATCATAGTGATGATTTCTTAAAATTTTGAGGATTTATTATCTTTACTGATTGGAAGGGTTGCTGAGCGATAGAAGCTTATGTAGTTTTGCCTGAGTGGTCAGCATTTCTCAACTATTATAATCTAATGTATATGATATTTTGTATGATGGTCTCAAAAATGAGCAAAGAAGCTTTATTTGAAGGTTTATACAAAAAAGCTAAGACAAAATTGCCATTTTCAAAGAGTTTAGCGTTAAAGGAAAGTGGCTTAGTCCAAAGGGAGTCTTCTAGAGATAATAGCAACAGAACTAACTGAGGTAAAGCCAGCCTTTCTGAGTTATCAGTGAGCTCAGGCAGCCCAAAAAAACATTATTTAAGTGTGAATTGATTTGATTTTTAATGAATCTAGCCTAATTTTAAGTTATATAAACATTTGATTGCTATGACCACTCAAATTAACGAAGAAGAGTTTATAAACCTCTGCGCAAAGGGCAATTTTGAAGCAGCTGAGAAGAAGCTCAAAAAAGATAACTTAGACATCAACTGCAAAGAGAAATAAAGTAACCTAAATGTTATCTAGCCCTGAATACTGCCGCACATGTGGCTGCTCTGAATTAGCACTTGTAAGTGTTGAGAATGCTTGCGAACAATGGGTTCAACTTCAAGGCGGGAGAGTAGCTGCAGAACAACTAAGGTAAAAACTGACTAAGTTAGGTAAAAACAGTTTGAAATAGGCAACACTCCTTTGCACTTGGCCTGTTAAAAGCCGAATCAGTAGATAATGCTATTCTTGATGATGCAAGGTTCGGATTATACCATAAAAAATAAAAAGCAGTACAAACCAGGGGAAAATAATTTGGACGCCAGAATGTACCAATGAACTAAAATAGCTTTCTAAGCAATACTTTGGTACCTGAGGAAAAGGCTTTTAATGTTTTGGGAGAGTAGCAAAAGAAGAAACTGACAGAGATTTACAACGACATTGACTTTGATGAGCTGAAAGCAATTGACCTACACAAAGCAGTGCGATTCAACAAATACATACAGTAAAACATCCCAGAAGCCAAGGCATAGAAAGATGCGAATGACTTTTTGAAATCGACTGCCATTTGCAACAAGCATTCAGTAAACATTGATGAATGGATCTTTGCCTTTAGTAAGTTGTTTGTTTGCGATCCTGACGAGTTCAACAAATTTTTGCAAGACTACGATGCAGCAGTGGCTTTGCAGGGAAAACTGAAAGACATCAACATTTGATTCCTCTATTTGTTGGACCCACATTAATAATAATTATGATAAGAATCGCAGCTTTAGTTCGCAGGGCAGTCAATCCAGGCGTAACAGTAAAATGATTAAGTGCGAAGCAGTTCGCGGGCCTAAAAAGAAAAAAGGAGAGACATAAGCGAAAGTATAGTCTACGGATATTATCAACATATTCAAAGATAGGGCTGACCCTCAGATTAAAGATATAAGGTAGTATCCTATCTTTGTGCAGGAACAGGCAAGATAGATATTTGGGGTTCACGACTTCTACCTTGCCATTTGTCATAATAAGCGCACTGAGGTTTAAATAACGATATTTAGTTACCTGGTAGGGCTAATTTGAATGGTTATTTGAAAGCATGGAAAAGACAAAGGACTAAAGCTTTTGGCCAGTTCAAACATCTTGATCGTAACCCAGACATTGTAAAAAAACTGTTACTAAGCTAGGATAAAACGATATAACTCACCGTAGGTCCAGTTATGATTTGGCTGCTGAAGGAAGAGCTTTGCTAGCCGAGAAGCAAAGGCTTTAAGAAGAGGCTGCAGCCCAATAAGCTGATGATGATGAATGATAATTACTTTATGTGCAGTTAGATTAATATAGTACTGCTGATGCAGCTTGAAACAAAATAAAAAGAGCCTTAAATAATTCAATAAAACAAATTCTAGTAAAAGCTTAAATAAATCAGATCATGGATTGAAAGTTTAATGAGCTTTCGACGTTTGATTGGAGTGAGTTTATACGTCTTTTGAGGATCAATAAAATTAAATTTTTGCAGCTTCATGTTTGACAACATTCCATCCTTATCCATAATTCATTTTAAGTTATGTCTTCCTACTACAGCCTCAAAACAAGTGAATTTGGTCGTTTATTTGTATTTTTAGGGGGACCAATTATCAATATTCTTAGCTAATGATTCAAGAAAGCTATTAAAACCATTCCCAGATCTCACAAGTAAGAGCTTTGGCGTCGAAAATTATGACTTTTTTTGAAATAGGCAAAAAATCAGCAAATCCAGCTTTATTAATCTTTCAAGCTAGTAGTCAGCTATAAATTTAATAAAATAAATCCCCACAACACAACATGAAAGAGAACTCAATCTATATTCTCAAAAGCTAAGACATCTCTGAAAATCCTATTGTGGAGTATAATCGCCTGACTAAACAATTTGCTCACCTTTATCTCAACTATAACCTTGAAACTGCTCGTTTTAAGTAAGAAATCAACCTCTTTCTCAAACGCAAAGAGTCCTTTTCAGGAAACGTAGTAACCATCCACAAAATAAGGGATGAACGCATTGCTTTCAATTAAGGAAATCCTGCTATGTAGATAAATGTTGTAACTGACTATGTTCCTTGGAGGCTTCATTTACTCAATAGAGCCATCACCTACGAAGAAGCATTGTTTTTGCTTGATGGCTGCTTTAAAGGGTTCAGGGAATTACTTCATCGCGTGAGATTTCCTTTTATGGTTCAAGATTTCATGATTGGAATAGACATTAATGGAAACGTAAGGGTTTGGTGGAGCAAGGACTTTTACAAAAACAGATTTCCTTTTACACTAACTTCTTAAGTAAAATTGAAAGATATGGTAATGTCTTTAGTGAGACTTATAACATCAAGGATGAACCAAAGAGAAAGCTAAGTTTTAGAGCAAAATCTGCTGGCAACTGAAGAAATTACGTTTTTGACTCTCTAACACAAAATACAGATGATGTCTAACGGTTTAAAACTAAAAGTAATTGGAATGAATATGCTAAACTAAATGCCTGAAGTTACAAAGGTTCTGACTTTTGTTAAATAATTAACTACTCCCCTAATCCAGAGAACTCCATATCACTCAAGAATCATTAGTATACAGCCAGTAAGGTCTCAATAGCGGATAATTATTTCAAATAGCAGATCACCCATAGAGAATGAAGCTTCAAGAGGCCGCTTAATCAGCAAAAGAACTTATAAGGAAGGCTTTAGTCCAAACAACAATTAAAAGATGAGAATAATCAAAAACGACATCTAAAGTCTAAGATAAAGTGCATATTCCTAGAGAAATGTTAAACTTAGAGCATCAAAGAGTGTAAACAACCTTTACTCCTTCAGCAGGGGTATTAAAGGGAATCCTGAAATTCCCTAAGTGTAATTCTACAAATATTTAGACATAAAGCTATTCATGAGTCCCAGATAATAGCTAACGACTAAATGACAGTGAGTAGGTTTATAGAGCCAAGCAAATCATTTCTACTTACAATGAATGGAAATCCTTAAAACATTAATACCTGCAGTGGAGTGAGCATTTTAAGGAAATCTGAAATAGTAGAATCAATGGCACCTTTGGAGTTGTCAAGAATCAGGAGTCTTCAAAATCTAGCTTCTGAAAGGTAGATATTCTCCACTGAGAGAAGTAACAACTAGTCGAAGATTGGAACTTCATATATAAAGAATAAATTTGGTTAAAGTGAAAAAAAGCTGCCTCAAAGTCAATACTTTACGAAACTCTTTGAAGGCTGATGATATTAATTATTCTAATTTAGCATATAAGTCTTGATTGTGTATTTAAAACATTAATGATATAAAATAAGTCTTTTTTTTGGTAAACTGAATATCAAAGGAAGGCTAGGAAAACTTCGAAAGAGATCAGTGATGAGTGATTGATTAGAAAAGAATAATCTTTCAGTTTTTATTGATTGGAGAGAGCCAGCCCAATATTGTTTGTGTTTAAAATCAAAAGATAACAATCTAAAGTTTACTAAAATGGTCAAATACCAATCCTACTGTAAAGAAAAACATTATCAGACCTGAGCTAGCAAGGAAAAACATATTTTTTTTTCAACCTCCGTAATGATGATACCTGTAAAACAAGCTTTTAATAAAAGAATATTAAAGCAAAGACATCAAATGATAATCCACAGAGTGAGACCTATCCATCAAAAAGTCCTAAATGCTCAAACTCTTCACTTAGGAATCATGAATAATTGACCAAATCGGATTCCTTTGACTAAACCAAATATCTAATTGGTAAAGACATGATGAATCCTAAAGTTTTAGAAGCAAAACTTAAGCATTTCATCATGATTGACAAACGCAGTGACACAATAATCAATGAATAGTATGGTAAGTTGGCATCAATAAATAATCTAGAACAAGACAAAAAAGATCCAAGAATAAACTTTGTACCAACAAATCACTCAAATACAGCCAATAATTTGAACAACTTGTTGAATAACTAAGAATTTAACGAAAACCATGAGGTTTAAACTCTTTGAAAAGAATTATTGGCAATATTTGATAACAGAATCACAAAGAGTATGATGCGATAGAGGAAAAGTGCATTTTTAAATCATTTATGTATTTCTGTGTAATGAAAATGCATATTAGTAAAAAATTTCTGTTTAATGAAAGAAGGCAAGAAGGGTTTCAGAGTTATTTAAAGAAATTAAAGAGTATGACTTAAATCTAATGAAAAAGGACCTCTTTATTGGTAAGTTGCTTGTAGAAAATCCTGTTTTTTATTCGAGTGTATATTAATTTTTAGATTAACTTATCAGAAAAATATATAATCTCATATGCAGAATCAGAATAGGTAATGGAGTTGGATGGATTGCAACCTGACAATCAAAAGGGCCAGCAAAAAGAACCAGAACCAGGTCTTTTAGATCCTGGAGTCCTAGTACACAATCCAGCTTGAGGAAGATGAGTCTTAGGCAGAGTTAAACATTGAAATATCGATGGAGAAGAGAATAAACTATGAAGAAGGGGCAGGATTCACCTGGCACAAGAGTTGGAATATTCCTTCCATTGAGGTCAAAATTTCTAGAAGAGACCTCAATGCCATCAAAACCCAGCTCGGAATCACAAGAGTTTATTGTGAAATTACTTCAGGTTACCCAATTAGGAAAATGGTCGAGTTCTACATTCAGGAAGTCACTCTGGAGGGGGAAACTAGGAAATAAATCGGCAGCAACGGAGTTGCACGCTTCAGCAATTTGAAGTTTTCGGAAACATCCTTCAATCATGAGGTAGAAATCCAGTTACTTAGAGAAATAAATTTAGTTTGATACTAATTGTGTTTACAAAAAATTAGTAACGTTCTCGGTCAGTGCTGAAATCATTCATTTCGATGCCGATCTATGTAGATTCTCGAAAGTAGGCGAGGAAGAAGCAGCCTGCGAACATCTTTCTTTCTTAGTTGATCCCAGTGTAGGCGTTTGGAGAATAATTGTAGCAACGGCACTTAGACAAAAAGCAAGCGAAACCTAAACAAAAAGCAGTAAAAACTTAATCTGCAGTCCAAGTATAGTCGTCTCGTGGGCAGGGTAAGTACATAATCAAATACTCATTGGCAGGCTTTATAAGTTACTACAAATCAGCCAATATTCGAAACAAAATCAAGCATCCTTTTTACTTCAGTTACCACTTTCACCAACTCATCACCCTTTATTACAATCGAGAAATCGCCAGCAGCCCAGTTGCAGCTTTAAAACTGATCGAGAAACCTTCAAAACATGATTCAAAAAAGATTTTGTTAGTTGCACTGACTCCAGCGATAGGAGAATAAAACGAATAGACTTTGTAAGACCTGAAGAAGCAGTTTTTGAACTTATTCTAGAATAACTGGAAATATTTTTTTATTGAGGTCGCAATAAAAGGCAACATTTATTGCAATTACATGATACAATAAAAGATTAGTTTTGGAGGTCAAAAAGTTGAGGAGTAGGCTGAGAAGTAATCCAAAAAATGGATTTAGCTTACTCCTGAGGAAATCTTAGCTGCTTACGGCTAGTACTACATCGATATCTAAAACCGTTAAAACGAGGAAAACAAAAATAGTCTAGATAGCTAAAGTTTGCCTCAAAACTAGAATGAACTAGATAATGCCAAGAGGTATGAACACTTTTAGATTCATCAAGTCATTCATATCCAGTCTGCCTTTAGAAATTCGGAACCTTGCAAAAAAGTCAAGGTTTAGGCGCCCTATGAGCAAATGTACCCATAAAATTGATTAACATAGCATTGTTTTTACAAACTTCAATTCACATCTTTATGAACCACTGTTTGTTGTTTCTGCTTCGTTACTTAATTATGTAAAGACCAGGGTCATTGAGTGGCAATTGAATCCGGTCAGAAGTGTTCAGATGACCAACCTGGCACACTGGCCAAGGTCTATTTGAACTTTAATCATTTTATTAATTATGTTTGATTTGAAAAT
>Ga0316217_10001457_pt1 | contig 30704 bp, 19 predicted proteins | sample 1anoAmetaG_FD_203633 | JGI IMG/M metagenome (GOLD analysis project Ga0316217, IMG submission 203633) | Freshwater microbial communities from Trout Bog Lake, Wisconsin, USA - 1anoA | ecosystem: Environmental > Aquatic > Freshwater > Lake > Hypolimnion/Profundal zone | place: USA: Wisconsin... | reverse complement strand
TCGCTGGCGGTATTCAGGTCGACCTTGTCGCCAGCCATCGTCTTGCCGGCCAATGGCGTTCTGGGCGCCGCCGGAGTCACCATGACCAGCGGGGTGAGTTTATCGATCTCCTTGGCCGAGACGCCCGCCTTGGACAGGTCCTCCACCTTGGCATAGGGGCGGCCGGCAATGATTTTCTTGGCTGTGGCATCGCCGACGCCGGGAAGTTCCTGGAGTTCCTTCTCGCTGGCGGTATTCAGGTCGACCTTGTCGCCAGCCATCGTCTTGCCGGCCAATGGCGTCCGGGGCGCGGCCGAGGTCACCATGACCAGCGGGGTGAGTTTATCGATCTCCTTGGCCGAGACGCCCGCCTTGGACAGGTCCTCCACCTTGGCATAGGGGCGGCCGGCGATGATTTTCTTGGCTGTGGCATCGCCGACGCCAGGAAGTTCCTGGAGTTCCTTCTCACTGGCGGTGTTCAGGTTGACCTTGGGTGCGTCCGCCGTGTTCGGCGCGCCCCGCGCCACGCGCGATTCCCAAGGCAATGCGCCCCCGACTGCGGCAAGCATCGCCAAGGCCGCGAATAAGCGAACCCACGCATGTATTTTCCTTCTGGTAGACATGGTCTTGATCCTTTCGACTTGGACATGTTTCCTTCCCCACCGGCCGCAGCGCTGCGGCATCCAAACCAGTGCGCAGAATGCATACCATTTCACACGCGGATGTGGAGTGCTTTGCGCATGGCGATGAACGGGGCAATTGCGCGTTGCCCAACCGCGACGATTTGGGGACTGGGGTGTCAGCGCGGCTTGCCGCGCCAAACTGTCGCCCCTGGCAGATTTCGCTACAGCGCCCCTGGCCCTGACGGGCCGAGCTACCACTGCTACGTACTTCTGGTCCGGCACCACCCACCTGGATGGTCCGCCGGATCGTCAAGGCGACGCCGCCATCTACGTCGCCTTTGGCCGCGCCACCGGCTGGATGAAATTCCCGCCGACCTTCACCCCGCAACTCCTGGATGTCCACGGCGCCCAGCGCAGCGCCCCCAAAACCGGCGACCCCGCCCTGTTCCCCCACGGCCGCGGCCCCCAGGGCGACGTCATTCGCATCACCAACTACGTGCGGCTGGTCCGCACCGAGTAACTGCAATGCGTCAGTACCCCACCTTGCTAGAATTTCCGGTATGCTGGATGATTCCGTCGGCTCCGTCGCTATCACTCTGCTCTACTCTCACACCTCACAAGGATGCACCTATGATGCCAGACCCAAACCGCGAAGACAAAGACCATCGCACGGGGATACGTTTGGCTTCCCAAGTCCTGGCTCTCATTGCCACTTTCTTTGGTAGCTTGGGATTTCTTCTGGGCGGCGTCGCGATTCTATTTTCCATAACCGGTTCGCAGTACGTGCGAAGTGGGAATGGTATTGCAGTATTGATCCACGCTTTAACTACCTTGACGTTCATGGGGTTGGCATTGGTTCCATCGCTCCTTGGCCTGCCGATCGCCCTGAGTGCGTTGATCGTCGCGCTCCTGACCAAACCACGAAACACGTGGTGGGCGACCAGCGCCTTGGTCCTAAACCTGCTGGCGCTGTGCTTATCTGCCGCGGCCTTCGCGCTGTTAACGGCCCACCCCAAATAAACTTTGCGGAAATCCGCACAGGACGACGAAACCGTAACGCCAGCCGGATGTCTGGATCTGCAACTTCGCGGCGGAAGCGCGGCACCTGATTCGGGCCCAGTGGGCAGGGGCCCCGCTGGGCATGTTCGTGTGCGTGTGTGTGCCGCCCCGCACCACTATTTCGAAGGCGTTGTCGTGGCCGCCGGCTTCCCCCGCATCACGTAGCCGCTGACCACTCCGCTGTCGGTATCGAACTCGGTCGCACGGCCTTTCTGAACGGCACTTGCAGTTGCACCTTCCAAATGCACCGAGGCGGCATCCGTATCCGGCAGACGGATGTGCGTGCGAATACCCTCGGGGATTGTCAGGTGAAACGTTAGCCGCTCGGCCGCGCGGGTCCACTGCACCGCAACCGGGCCGAACTCGCTCAGGACGGTACCGTGGGCTTCCGTCAGGTCGGCCAGGCGCGGGTCGATCACGAGTTCCTTCTTCCACACCGGCGCATCGCGCCGCACACCCAGCACGAAAGTGCTGAGCGTGTAGCCCGGCACAATGCCGTAGCAGTGCATGTGTGAGCCGCCCTTGCCGAAGCCTTCCCACGTGACCCCGGTTGGGCCGTCGGCCATTTCCTTCCAGTTGTTGCGGATACGGTCCAGCACGCGCTGGTCGTAGTCGGGGCGGTCCAGACTGTAGAGCAGCTTGAAGTAGTAATGGTTGGACATGATGCCCTTGATGCGGGCTTCGTTGCGGATCGTAAAGTCGGCCACTGGCCCCACGCGGTCGGCCGGCACCACGCCCTGGTCCAGCGCGTAGAGATTGGCGTGCATGGTCGGGTCCATCTTGCCGCCGGTGGTTGGCACCTTGGTGTCCTTGCGCATCTGGGGGACATCGGTAAGGACCAGTGCGGGCTTCCCCTGGCCGGCCCAATACGCGCTGGCGGCTGGGTTCCACAACTGGTCGTTGAGCGCCTGGCGTATCCCTTCGGCCGTCGCCGTGAGGCGCGCCGCGTCCGGCCCGCGGCCAATCTGCCCTGCCAGGTACCCCGCGTCGGCGATGGCCCGGTAAAAAAAGGCGTTGTTGCCCGTGCCTTCGCACACCAGGTAGCGCACGGGGTTGTCCCAGGCGATCCACTCGCGCGCGCGGATCAGGCCCGTGGGCTGCCGCCGTTCCAGGAACCATTTAACCTGGCGGTCGACATAGGGCCACAGCAGTTCCACCCAGGCCTTGTCGCCGGTGCTTTCGTAGTACTTGCGGATGCCCGAGATCCAGTCGCAGGCACGATCTTCCATGAAGGTGTGCACGTCGCTCAGGTCCGAACAGGTGCGGGCCTTGACCATGCCCGAGTCGACCTGCGTAAGCGCCACGCGCAGGATCATGTTCTTGAGCAGTCGCGGGTCGCTCCAGAGCGGCCCGCCGTTGGGGCCCGGCCCGGCCATCATCACGCGCGAGGCGTCGTAGATCGGCGGATCGCAGTCCATCCACTCCGAGCGCTCGCGGTCCGCGCAGTCCGTGTAGGCGTCTTCGCTCAGCAGGGCGGTGGAGTTGGCGGTAAGTTGCCAGATCTTATTGAGCAGCGGATCGCTGCAGCAAAACTCCCCGACGCGGACAAAGGGGTAAAGCACCTCGCGGATATCGGCCACGGTAATCTTCGCGGCTCCGCCGGCGACCTTGATGGACAGGTTGCGGAATGCGAACGTGTCGCCGCCAATCCACCGCTGGTGGCCCTCCCGGCAAATATAGCTGTTGCGGAACGGATGGACGAAGGCATCAAGCGGCGCCATTGTCACCGTGGCACCGGCGACCGCGTTAATGTCGAGCACGGGGTACGCCTGCACCATGCGCGGGCAGAAGATCTTTAGTTCGTCGCCGGGTTCCAGGCTGGCCGTCTTGCTCCCACACGTCGCCGGCGCGCCGGCTGCGGTGGCGAAAGGGATGGACGTTTCACGGAGCAGTGGGATCGTCCGCGGCTCAAGTTCGGGCCAGTCCTCAGCCCCATGAGTGTCCAGCGTTGCCGCCCGGGACAGTGCGTCCGCATTGTACCCCGGTGCAGTCCACTCTCCGTTACCGGCCCGGGCGTCGATGTTTTCCGGAATGGATGAATAACAGCGCCCGATCGGGTCGAACTCCTTGGCCGCGAAGCCCGCCCATGTGGCATCGGTCCCCAGTTGCTGGCGTGCCCCCGTGGCGTTGCGTGTTTCCAGCAGGGCCGTCAGGCCCGGGGCGTGCTGCCGTATGCGCGACAGCGCTGCGCCCCAGTTGCCGGTGGACCAGTCGCGGTGCACCAGCAGCGCGATGGAATTCTTCCCCGCCGCCAGGCGGCCCGAGAGGTCCCACGTGTCGTACTCGGGCCGGCGCAACTCGAAGCGGTTGGGCCCGCGGCCTACATACTGTCCGTTGACGAACAGCATGTATCGGCTATAGGCAAAGACGTGGAACCGCGCCTCCCGCGGCACTTCCGCAAGCGCAAAATCCTTGCGAAATTCGCCATGCAGCCAGCCAGCCGGCGCAGGACTCGCCCCCTGGTCCGTCCAGACAAAATGCGTGCGCAACGTCCGGCCCAGATCGTCGGCACGGAGTTCCCTGGTGCCCAGAAACCACGCCGCGAACACGGCCGTGGCCAGCATGAACCGATATGCAATCTTGCTCTGTTTCATGGTTCCAGTAATCACGCCCACGCTCCTGGTAAAAACGACCTAACGGACGCACCTCATTTCAGGCGACCGCGGCGCGTAGTAGTTTAGTCTTTCCGCACGATTATCTCACCCTATTTTGCAGAATCCTTGCAATACCCCGGTAAACTATGGTATTATACAGGCGTATTTATACGCATGTAGGGAGATACGGTTATAGCCAAGACGGTTTACGAACTCCAAGAGCAGCGGGAACTGCTCCGGCAGCGGATTGCCGACAACCTCGACATCCTCATCGGATCGGTCTCGACCAAAGGCCCCCAACGGCCGGGGCATAATCTCACCTGCAAGGTTGACGGCGTCACCCGCTCGCGGCACATCCGCGTCGGGAATCTCGAAAAGGTCCGCCGCATGACCGCCCAGCACCAGAAACTGCGCGAGTTACTCCACGAGCTTTCCGATCTGAACTGGAAGATTCTCACGTTGCAGTCGGAATAGCCTATGGGCCGCCGCACGGAAGCGCCGGATAACTTTGCCTGTCCGTATCGCCTTAACTGCCCCCATCCGGAGGGCATGCCGACCCCTTGCGTACTGGAAAACTATGAAGAGGCGACAGAACTGCGCGAGCAACTGCACATCATGGAACTCCGCGTTAAGCTGCAAAGCTCCCCGGTGGCCCATGCCGATGAAACCAGTTGGCGGGATGATGGCCGCGGCCGCTATCTCTGGTATGGCGGAAACAAGGCTCTGGCCGTCTTCCAGATTGCCGACCGGTCCGCAGATAGTGCGCTGTGGCTGTTAGGTCACAACTTCGCCGGCACGCTGGTGAGCGATGCCTATCCACCCGGCTGACGGCGATCCGAGCGGGAAAACCACCACTTACCGATTCCTGTGCACCAATGCAAAGCAAGATCGGCAACATGAAGATGGAGCGGATGATCCACCGGCGTTTCATGGCACCATCATTCGTCAAATGAAGGTGAAACTCGATAACTGATTCGGGGAGGTTCCATATCCTTGAGGTGCCACACCAAACAGTAGATGCTTGAAGTTGGAAGTTGGAAGTTAGCAGTTGGAAGAACGCGGGCTCATCGTCTGCGCATCGCCGCCTCGGGGGTCTTTCACCTTTGAATCCCGACGCGTCGGGATTGAACGTTGAGCGTTGGACGTCTTTGCTGGCAGCCCAGGCTGCCCCCATTCGGCTCTTTGATAATCTAATACCAACGCCACAGCAGGCAGAAGCCAGTAGCCAGAAGGCAGAAGAAGACGTTTAGTGCCGGCGCAACGGGACGCGTGATTTAGCGGTGGCCCTCGGGACCAGGCGTCGTGGAAATGCGAAATGGAAAGTTAGAAGTTAGAAGTTGAGCGTTGGACGTTCGGACTTGACGCCAGGCAAAAACAGCACCGGCCAGTCTCGCACTGGCCGGTGCTTGACGTCAGGCCTTTCTCAGGCCTTGCGCCGGCGGCGTCCCACCAGCACAAGGCTGCCCAGGCCCAGCAGGCCCAGGCTTGTGGGCTCGGGGATTACGCCGAAGGTTCCGGGGGTATCCAATACGGCCCAGACGTACCCGTCGGCCACGTCCACACCATAGTGGCCCACGATCAGGCTGTTGTCGTAGGCCCCGAGGATCCGCTTGATTTCCGTATTGTGGGCATTGTTGGCGACGGCCAGGGTCCACGTGCCAGTCCAGGTGCCGCCATTAGCGCTGTCATAGGTGCCGTTGATAAACTCTCCAAGATTCAGCAGGCTCTGGTTGGCCAAGAGGAGCGCATCGAGGTTGCTGGTGTTGTAGGTCATTTCCAGCACATATGCGTTATTGCTGCCGGTGCCGGTGATCTGCACCACGTCACTGACCACGGGCGTAGTGCCGCGTTCGCCGGATGTGGCGGTGCGCCAACTCTCGGCAATAGTCGTGCCCGCAGCGGTGGTCCCGGCCAGGAACGTCGCCTTGGTTCCCAAATCTTCCCCACCGGCAGTGGTGTGGGATTCGATGTTGGTCAGATCGGCACTGGCGCCGAGGGTTGCGGTTTGGGCTGTGCCAAAGGCATGGTTGGCACCCGTCGGGGCGGTGTTACCGGTGATCGTTGGTGCCGTCAGCGGGAAGCTGTAGTCGCCCGTGCCCGTGGCGCCAGCTGTCGCGCCGCCGGCAATGGTGAAACCAAGAGTTCCCGTGGGATGCACACCGTTAAGCACGTTGCTCCCGTCAAAGGCAATCGTACCGTTCTGGCTGGCCCCGGCCGCGATGGGGCCATTGGCCAAACTGCTCTGGCTGAAGACGCCGTTGCTGGAATTCACCGTCAGGGTGCTAAGCGTTGCGGCATCGCGATTTGTACCGTCGGCATTGGCCACCTGAACCGTTCCACCCGCGGCCACACTGGTGCTGGTGGATGGCGTTACCGTCACGGCCGCCGGCAAGGCGCTCACGTTGAAGTGCAGGGCCAGATCATTGGCGTCCAACTCGGTTACCGTAAACGTACCGCCGTTGAGCGCGTTGTTGTTAACGAAGTTGGTGGTATCCACGTTAAACAGGTTGCTGTTGAAGCCGCCAATGCCGGCGGTCGAATGCAGGAAGGTCCAATCGAAACTGCCGGTGTTGCTGAAGTGTGGCGCCGCGCCGGCGGCATTGGCCGCGGTTAAACCAAACATGTTGATGTTGAATGGGCTGCCGCTGGTCAGGCTGCTGATGTCCAGTGAGGCGACGTTGAGCAGGCCCCATCCGGCCGTGGCACTACCACTGGTTCCGGTGGCATCATTGATTTCAAACTGGAAATTACCGCCACCGTCGAAGGTGGTGGCGCCGGCGGTCAAGGTGCCGGGGCTGTTGCCCGGCTTGATGGTGCCGCCGCTCTGGACCACAACCGCACCGACCGTGCCGTGGCCGGCGAGGGTGGCACCGGTTTGCACGGTGACGGTGGTGGTTTGACCGGGGTACGGGGCACTGGTGGCCAGCACACCGTTGACCACCAGCGTGCCGCCGCTGACGATCGTTCCGCCGGTGTAGGTATTAGTGCCCGAGAGGGTTAGCGTATTGGCGCCGACCTTGACCAATGCAATGTCGCTCAGGCCGGAGTTATTAATCGTGCCGCCGAAACCGTTGTGCGGCGTGACCGCACCGCCGATGGTGAGCGTGGCGTTCTGGCCCCCATTGTTGGTAATGGTAAGAAAGTGCTTGGCCGACGTTTGCGACCCGTCCGAGAGCGAGGCGATGGCCTGATTAAAGCCATTGAGATCGAGGGTCGGCGCGCCCAGCCCGGCGTTGGTGCCGACAATCACGTCGGTGTTGGGCAAGGCGTTGGTGGCGCCCAGCAGAATAATCCCGGTGTTGTTGATGGCGGTGGTGCCGGTGTATGTATTGGCGGCGCCAAGAACGAGATACCCGGCGCCGCCGCCAGCCGAAAGATTGTTGGCGATCATCACATCGGAGTTGCCGCTGATCATGCCGTTAATGGTCGTATAATTACTCTTGGTCGAGCCAATGGCGGTGACGAAGGAGCCATCGGCATAACTGGCTTGGGAAACGTCGCCCGGGGTAAAGGCGGCGTTGCCGCTGTTGAGGACGATCGCCGGATTATGCGTGCCATCACCCAGCGTAAAGCCGGCATCGCCGGAAACCGAGGAAATTATCGCGCCAGAGCCTTTCACCAGGATCTGCCCGACACCGCTGTAGCTGCCGACGGCCAAGGTGCCGCCGTTGAGGTTAAGGCGCACGGCGTTGTCCAGTTGAATGTTGCCGGCGATGGCATCGCCGGAACTTGGGACGTACAGGTTAATGACGGTGGCTGCGGGTTGGGCCAATTCCAGCGTGCCATTGCTGACCGTGGTGCTGCCGGTGTAGGAGTAGCCGCCGGAGAGGACCAGTTTACCCGCCCCGACTTTGACGAGGCTACCCGTACCGGACATGGCTCCCGCAAAGGTGGTGGTGGTGGCGTCACCGACGGTCAGGACGCCGGCCGTCAGCAGTACATTGCCGCCGGTGCTGCCGCCGCCACTGAGCGCGGCAATGGTCTGATTGAATCCGTTGAGGTCCAGCGCCGCACCGGCCACGTTGGCCAGCGTGACCGCGGTGGCGGAAGGCAAGGCCCCGGAAACGCCCAGGGCCACGCTGCCGGCATTGATGTTCGTCGCGCCGCCATACGTGTTATTGCCGCCCAAGGTCAGGGCCCCAGACCCCTGTTTGATCAGCGCACTGCCCGCGCCGGTCCCCGAGATAACGCCGGAGTAGGTGCTACTGCCGCTATCGCCCACCGTCAATGTGGCCCCGCCGAGCGTCACATTGCCGCCGGTGGTTCCACCGCCGCCCAGTTCCGCCAGCGTTTGTGCGTTGCCGGCCAGATCCAGCGCCGCGCCGGCCACATTGGCGAGCGTCACGGCGGTACCGGCGGGCAGGGAGTTCGGGGTGGCACTTTGTATTTTGCCGGCATTAATTAAGGTGCTGCCGGTATAGGTGTTGGCATTCTGGAAGATGACGGTGCCACTGCCGCCCTTGGTCAGCGAGCCATTGCCACCGATCGTCGAACCGGTGAAAGTGTACGTGCCGGAATTATTGAACGTGATGTTTCCCGGCGCCACGTTGGCGGTGACGTTCACGGTATCGGAGGCGGCCGTATCATCGAACGCGACATTATTGCCATCGCTGTAGGCACTGGCGGTGGCGCCGTTAAGCCAATCCTGAGTACCGGACGTAGGGTGCCACGTTTGCGTGCCGGACGTGCCGTTCCAGGTGAGGTTAACGGAAGTGCCGGGGGTGAAAGTAAGCACGAGGTTGGCACCCGCCGCCCCGAGACTCAACGCCCCGCCGTTGAGGTTGTTGGTCATGTTGTTGTTGAGGGCAAAATCGGCGGCGTTAAAGCCCGTAATGGCGGCGCCGGCAGTAATGATGTTCCACGACTCGGCAGCGCTGGTGTTGAAACTGGCGTAGCCCGCGGTGCCGGCGCTCGATAACGACGAAAGGTTGATATTAAAGGGCGTGGTGCTGGTGAGATTGCCCAGGTTCAGACTGGCCACATTCAGTTGGTCGTAGCCGGTGCCGGCCGCCTGGCTGTCATTGAAGAGCTTCCAGTTGTAGTTGGTGCCATTGGTCAGGGTCAGGGCACCGGTGTGCAGGACACCGGGCGTAAGGGCCGCACTGCCGGGAGTAATGGTGCCGCGGTTCAGGTTGACGGCTCCGCCGACCGTGCCGCTGCCGGCCAGGGTGCCGCCGTTGATAACAACCGCATTCGCGGACGCGGTAGAGCCGTTGACGTAAAGAGTCCCGGCACCAATGGTCGTACCTCCGGTGTACGTCTGCGTACCCGAGAGCGTTAGCGCCGCCGCGCCAGTCTTGTTCAGTGAACCCGTACCGGCAATGGTGCTGGTCAAAGAATTAACCGCACCCAGACCGAACGAACCATCTACCGTCTGGTTAACCGTCAGTGCGGTCCCATTGAGATTGATGCGCTGATCGATCGTGCCGGTGGTCGCGGTCCAGGTGCTGCCTAGATTCCCAACAGTCTGGGCCGCGTTATTAAACGTGACGGTAGTCGCATTGGTAGAGGTCTGCCCCAACGTCAGGGCGCCGCTGCTGACCGCAGAGCCGCTATTGACACTCAGCACGCCGTTGCCGATTAGGATGCTGCCGTTCATCACGTTGCCGGTGCCGCCTATCGTCAAGGTCCCGGCGCCTTGCTTTTGGAGTTGGTGGCCATTGTCGGCAATATTGCCGCTAAGCGTCAGGCTGTTACCGGTCGTCACCGAAACGACCGTATCGGAGCCCAAGCTGGTGGTGCCCTGCCAGATGACGCCCGCCGCGGTCACCCGTAACGCCCCGGAATTGGTGGTTGTACCAATACCATTCAAAGTCAACGATTGTGCGGTGCCGCCGTATGTTCCTGCGGCCGTCAGCAGCAATTGGCTGTTATTGTTCACCACGATAGTCCCCGTCGTTGGCAGCGCCGCAGCGGCATCAATCTGTACCGTGCCCCCTTGCGAACCATCGGCCATGCCAACGGTGATTCCTCCGGTGAAGCTGTTCGTCCCCGAAAGGTCCAAAACTCCTCCGGTGAGCAATGCCGTGCCGCCGCCGAGGAGCGTAATCGAAGAACCGGAGTTAACCTGGTCTATCGTACTGCTGATCGCAATACTGCTACCGTTTGCTGAAGCCGTGCCCACCTTGGTCTGAACATAGTTACTGGTGTTTCCCAACACCAGCCCAAAGGTTGTGCCGGTAGAGCTCTGCACGTTGTTCTGGATAGTCAACTTGCTGGCGCTGCTGTTGGAGAGGATGGTGTTGGCCTGACTATTGAACGTCGCTCCGTTCAGGGTCATATAGCCGCTGTTGCTGCTCTTGGTATTGCCGATGAACAAGGTATTGGTTCGCGCCGACGTAACGATAATTGCGCCCACCGCTTGATCAGGCAGGGTCCCGGCCGCGCCCGCAAATGTTCCATTATTAAGACCGGAAGCAAAGTTAACCCCAACACCAGTAGATTGCCCACCGCTGCTCGGATTATTGTCGAACTGTGCAATGTCGGTCGTGCCCGGCACGGCACTACCGGTCCAGTTCGTTGTCGTTAGCCAAGCGCTGCCGGAGGAAGCACTCCAAACAATTGTTGCCGCCTCCGCGCCGGCGCCCCACATTCCGCCCCCCGCGCCCAGCACGGCCGCGACCATCAGACTCCGGGCCGCGATAATTTTCTTTTGAGTGAGCATTGCCATTCTCCACCCCTCGTTAAAGGGGACGTTCGGGGCGCACCTTCCACCAGCCGAAGATTGACACAATCTTCGGAAAAAACACTGGCGCGGCGTCACCGCAAGCTCTCTCTACCCCAAGATATAACCAAGCCACGATCTTTCGATCGGGCCAAGACAAGATCTCTTGGCGCGTACCTTCCCCGGGTTCAAAAGTCGCCTTTTAAACACTGACGGACCAATGGTCCACGGCACACGCTCTCTCTCACTCGCTAATTGGGTCTATGGAAGTCAGCAAGGACGGCATCTACTATGACACACGCTTCCCCTTGCCGGTGCGCACCAGACCCGTGCCCGCACCATGAATGACAGAGTATAGCTTGCGATAATTAAGATCATCTTAATTCCTGGTTAGCGTACGGGGATGGTTTTGTTAAGGTTCGCCATGGAGTGACCGCGCACTAAAACTGCCCCGACCAACGAAAAGCGGGTCGAGCCGGTCATAACAAAGTGATCGGTGCAGCGCTCCGGCCAAGCGCCGGCACGCCAGTGTGCCCAGGCGCAGAAGGCCACGGTTCGCAGGCTCGGGGATCAAACCGAAGGCGTCGGTCTGGCCGTGGCTTGCGGTTACGACCGCAGAGTGCGACAATATTTCCCAAATATGCCTTCGCGCACATGTAATTGCGTCGAAGAGGCATGTCGATGTCTAGAATGGATGGGTCCCTATGGGTAAAAAAGTAAAAGCCCTGCGCAAGCAGATTGCCGCGCTGGAGAAAGAAATCAAGGCGCTCAAGGCCGCCGGGGTCGGTTCCGCCAAGGTTAAACCCACGGCGAAGAAGGTTAACCCCAAGAAGGCCGTCAAGAAATCTCCATCCGCGGCCAAGGCGCCCGCCCCCAAGGCCAAACCGGTCGCGACCAAGCCCGTAGCCAAGCCAGCCCCACAACCCAAGGTTAAAGCCCGGCGCAAAACCAATCTGGCACCCAAGCCCGTGCCCCAGCGTGCCGTTCCGGCGCCCGCGGTATCCACGCGTATCCCGGCGCTGGAGGTCAGCACGTCTTTGCCGCCGGCGGCGGCGGTTATGCCCCTGCCGGAAGACAACGGTTCCGGTCTGGCTTAAGGCGCCGGATTACCAGCGCACCGCGGCCTGCTAGCGCATCGCGTGGATCGCCTCAGAGTTGCTCTTCGACCGCGGAATACAATCGCGGATGCGGCCCCATACGCGTTTGCACGCACTGGCCGCAAAGGTAGAACCGTGCCGGCGCCGGGTAGTCGATCGCGTCGGTATCGTCCCCCTCGATCCACTGGCGGCAGGGCACATGGCGCGCTCCGCAGAGGGCACAGGCGGTCGGTCCACCGCCGGTTTTCAACAGCAGCACGTCGCTGAGCCGGGGATGTTTCTTAAGTTCGCCGCGCCCCCGCGCCGGCAGCGTTTCCTGTTGCAATTGGTGGCGTTTGAGCCAATCGCCCAGGGCGCCGGCCTCCCGCTCATCACAAAAATGCACCCACGTACGATAGCCGGCATCGTAGAAGAACCCCATATCCTCCAGGCGCTCTTGCACCAGCGGATCGGGCCAGGACATAACTTTAACGAGTTTGCGTGGTTCCATAGTGCCTCTACATTTACCAAAATCCACGCCCCATGGGTAGGGGGGCTAGGGCGGGGGCTACGGAGAAATGCCATTGCCCGGCCACGGTCAGTGGACGCCAACGGGCGGATCGGGGATATTAACACCCACCGCTCAATGGCCGATAATAGTTTAGAGTGTGCGCTGGCCCCCGGGGGCCAGCCAAACCCCAACGCCTGAACAGGGATTTGTTATGACCCAGACCGTACCGGCATTCTCGATTCTGAATCTGATGCTTGAGCCGGCCAAGCCGCAGTTTCAGAAGCTCTCCATCCTGGTGCCCGTGTATAACGAAGAGCGCTACCTGGCGGCCGTCATCAAGCGCGTGGTCGAGCAGCCGGTGCCTGGCGGCCTGCGCAAGGAAATCATCCTGATCAACGATGCCTCCAAGGACCAAACCTGGGAGATCATGCAGCAGATTCCGCCCCTGTTTCCGCAGGTGGAATTTCAAATTAAGAACAAGACGGTCAACGAGGGCAAAGGCGCCGCCCTGCGCGATGCCTGGGCCCTGGCCACGGGCGACCTGCTGCTGATCCAGGATGCCGATTTTGAGTATGACCCGGCGGATTATCCCAAGCTGCTCCAGCCGATCCTGGACGGCAAGGCCGACGTGGTCTTCGGCTCCCGCTTCATCGGCGAGCCCCATCGCGTGATGTTCTTCTGGCATCAGATGGCCAACAACATTCTGACCATGCTCTCGAACATGGCCACCAATCTGAACCTGACGGACATGGAGGTGTGCTACAAGGTTTTCACCCGGCCGGTGTTCGAGCAAATCAAACTCCGCTCGCCGCGCTTCGGCGTGGAGCCGGAACTGACCGCCAAAGTGGCCAAGATGCGGATTGGCGGCAAAAAGGTGCGGGTGTACGAAACCGGCGTAGCCTACGCGGGCCGCACGTACGAAGAAGGAAAAAAGATCGGCTGGAAAGATGCGTTTTCGGCCATCTTCCAGATTGTCCGTTTCCGGTTCACCGATTAGTTCCCAGCGCGGCAAAGCCGCAACCAAAAGTACCTTACCACAGATCGCACGGATAAATCCCAAAGGATAGTCCTTTCTATCCCTGATCCGTGACATCCGTCTTATCCGTGCAATCCGTGGTTTGTCCGCGCCGGCCGAAAATTTGCGCAAGGTACAAAGGAATTGATGAATTGTGGCATAGAAATTCCCTGACTTATTCACCCGCAAGTCGCGGTCCATTGCATGCACCCGCGCGGCGTTCCACACGATAGCACCTTGCTTCCTGCTCACGTCACGGTAAAATCACCTAAAGTTTTAGGTCATTGGAATAGGATCCGATTCATGCCTCACACCGCCCCCACCGAACGCGAGCTGGAAATTCTCAAGATTCTCTGGAGCGCCGGGCCTTGTACCGTGCGTCAGGTCTACGAGGACATGCGCACGCGCGAAGCTCTGGCGCAAAATACCGTCCAGACGTTCCTGCGCCTGATGGAAGACAAGGGTTTTGTACAGCATGAAACCCAGGGGCGGGCGTTTGTCTATCGTGCTGTTTACAGCCGGGACCGCACGTTGTCGCGCTTCTTGCAACGCGTCTTCGATGGCTCGGTGGACCAACTGGTCATGAATGCCCTGCGCGTCGGCGAACTGTCCAACGCGCAAATCGCGGCGCTCGAACGCATGATCCGCGCGAGCCGCAAATAAGGACGCCCGTAACCTGGATATCCGATGACTCATTTGGCCGCCAGTGTGATGCTCTGGATCCTCGACAGCGCCGCCGCCGCCGTGGTGGTGCTGCTGGCCGGGCGCTGTGCGCTGGGGTTGGTGCGGCGCCCCGCCGCACGCCAGCGCATCGCCGAATGGTCCCTGGCGGGTTGCCTGCTCGCTGCCGTACTGGCCGCCCTGCCGGGCGTGCCCCGCATGGGACTGGGCCTGGTGACGTTGGACACGCCGGCCCCGCTGGCGGTGCTGCCGCAAGCCAGGTTTGATTATCTGCCCAACGTTGCCAACCACCCTGCCCCCAATGGGAGTTTAATGCCTGTCCGCGGAACCCCGGCGCCCCACTCCGCGCCAGCCGTCACTACGCTCCTCGGGAACCTGCCCTGGTTTGAACTGGCGGTTCTAGCCTATGCGGCGGGCATGCTGCTGGTGGCGGCCTACCTGGCCATGGGCCATTGGGCACTCTGGTGGCTGGCCCGCACCGCCCGGAAACCCGACGTTCGCGTGGCGCATATCTGGGCGCGAATCGTACCGAACGGTGCGTGCTCCGGCCGCTTGCTCGTTAGCCCCCATGTCGCACGCCCGCTGACCTATGGCCTGTGGCATCCGGTGGTGCTGTTGCCGGCCCCGCTGTGCCAGGCCGGAGCGCGGCGGCAACTTGTGGCTGTGCTGCGTCACGAAGCCGTACACGTTGCCCGGCACGATGCCCTGGCCTGGACCCTGGCCGCCCTGGTGCAAGTGCTCTTTTTCTACCAACCGCTGTATTGGATGTTGCGGCGCGACCTGCGCGTGGCCCAGGAACTCGTGGCCGATGCGTGGGCCGCCCGGTACTTCCCCTCCCCGGCTGCCTATGCCCGGGAGCTTTTGCAGGTGCTCTACACCGTGGCGCCGGGGCCGGACCATTTGCCGGCGCTGCCCGCGGCCGTGGGCCGGCCCGCCGAGTTCTTCCTGCGCATGCGGGAATTACTGGAACACCCGGTCGGCGCCCAACCGCGCTGCACCCGCTGGTTTTCGTGCTGCTCGGGCACCCTGCTGCTGGCCTTGGCCGCCGGGGCCAGCGCCATGAGCGTCGGCGGGCAGCGCCCCGCCGCCGCGCCGCCGGTCTCGGCCGCAGCCCGTGTGCCGGCGTGGTCCGGCACCGAATACCCCGCGCTCGAACGCCGTGGCCTGGCCTATCTGCTGGCCCATCAGGATCCCGGCGGCGCCTGGCTCCCGCAGACCGGCCCGGCCATGACGGCCCTGGTGGTCAAAGCCTTGCTGCAAGCCGGCGAACCGGCCACCGCGGAACCCGTGCGCCGCGGGCTGGCGTTCATCGAACAACTGCACCAGCCCGACGAGGGATATTACCTGGAGGCCGCGCCCTCCAACCCCACGTACAACACCGCCATCGTGCTAAGCACGCTAAGCCTGTTGCCGGGCCCTGCGTATCGCGCGCGCGTGGCCGGCGGGCGGCATTTCCTCGAACTGGCCACCCCCTCCGCCCCCTCCACCCCGCTCTCCACCGCCAACCCGGCCGACGATGCCGCCTGGACCATCGAAGCGCTGCACGACAGCGGGGTCCATCACACCAGCCCGGTGATGCGTGCGGCCCTGGCCCGCGTGGCCCCGGGATTTAGTCCCGATCCCACCGAGCGCACCGCCGGGGCCGTGCTGGCCAACTACGGCACGCTGACGTATGCGGGCCTCAAGAGCATGCTCTACGCCGGCCTGACGCGCGATGATCCGCGCGTGCAACTGGCCATCCGCTGGATCCGCCAGAACTACACCCTGGAGTGCAACCCCGCCGATCGCGCCGGCCGCGGCCAGTTCTATTACTACCATACCTTCGCCAAGGCCCTGGGCAGCTACGGCGAAAATCCCCTCACCGATGCCCGCGGCGTGGCTCACAATTGGAAGGCCGAACTGCGCGACCGCCTGGCCGCGTTGCAGAATCCCGATGGCAGTTGGGTCAACCAGAAGGCCGGCGATTACCTGGAGAATAACCCGCTGGTGGTGACCACCTACGGCGTGCTGGCCCTCCAGGAAACCCGCAAATAGCCCGCGCCATATCCGATAACCTGCGCCTCTGGCCGATAAAGACGCCCTTTCCTGTGCTGCGCTGAAATCTTTTGCCCGCCCCCCAATCATATTCGACAGTTGAGGGGTTCAGGGCATCGATCATACGCAGTTCGAGGTACAGGCATGCGGCGCGGCAAATTTCCCCAGCCCCTTATCGAAAGTCTTGAAGAGCGTTGCTTTCTGTCCGGCACCACCGGTATCGACGGCGGCGCTCTGAGCTTTGCCGGCCCGCTGCCGCAATTGTTTTCTGCCCGGCTCAGCACCGTGGTCCTCCAGCAATTACTCAATCAAATCAATTCCACAAACAACAAACCCACCACCCCCGTCACCACTCCGGCAGCGCCGGTAGCCCCGTCACCGAGCATCCCCCCCGTTAGCGTCACGGTACAGAAGCTCAGCTTCGGCAGCGCCCTGGTGATCACGGGCACCAGCAACAACGATTTCATCGTGGTGCGCCAGTCCGGCCAGACATTGATGGTGCAGGATGCCAGCGGCCCCCGCAGCTTTGCCGGGCCGCTGGGCAACCTGATCGTCCATGCCGGTTCGGGTAATGAAACCATCACCATCGACAGCAGCGTCAACATCGCCACCCTGCTCTACGCTGGCACCGGCAACAGCACGTTTAACGCGCTGGGGACCGGCCAGACCACGGTTGTAGCCATGGGCGGTGGTGTCAACACCATTACCGGCAATGGCAGCAACACCAGTTATTGGGTGGATGCCTGCCAGACGCTCCACGCCTCGGCGGCCGAAATGGCCGCGGGCCGTGTGCATCGCATCGCGACGTTCTACCAGCCCTGGAGCAATGATCCGGCTAATCCCAACTACATCAGCCTCCAGCTTTCGGGGCAGAATCTCCGCGATCCGGTGGATGCCACCACCACCACGCGCCTAATCAACCGCAGCCTCTGGGGCACCGGGCCGGTCATGAGCGATGTCAATCAGGGCCAGACGGCGGATTGCTATTTCCTGGCGGACCTGGAATCCCTGGCGCAGCAACAGCCAGCGCCACTGGAAAATATGGCCGTCGATCTGGGCGATGGTACGTACGCCGTCGAATTCCAACGTGGCGGCACACCGGTTTATGTGCGCGTCGATGGCGACTTGCCATCCGCCTCCTATGGCCTGACCGCGGCGCGGCCCGGCAGCGACGGGGATCTGTGGGCTCCGATCATGGAAAAGGCCTATGCCTTCTTCCGCACGGGCGCCAATTCATACAGTTCCCTGAACATGGGCTGGACCGGCGATGCCTTCAACGCCTTGGGAGTGGCCAACACGCTGTTGACCATCGGCCGGCAGTCCGTTGACCAGATCTATACGCAGTTCAGCGCCGCCCTGGGCGCCGGCAAAGCTATGACGCTCATCAGCAACAGCATCATCGCCAGCGGCACCCCGATTATCGCCACCCATGCCTACAGCATCACCGGCGTCAGCCGCGACAGCACCGGAGCGCTGAGCGTAATTCTGCGCAACCCGTGGGGCGTCGATGGCGCCGGCAGCGACGCCAACCCCTACGACGGCCTGGTGACCCTGACGCTGGTGCAACTGGAAGCCAGCTTTCAATGGGGATCCGTGACGGTGTGATGAAAAGAGCAATGCCGCGGCGGCCACTGGAGGGGGTGGCCGCCGCGGTTTTTATGCCATGGGGAGACAGGTCCGGAAAAACGAAAACGAACGTCCAACGTTCAACGTCCAACGTTAAACGTTCAAAGGGAGAACTTTCATTCCGCTTTGGAAGTTGGACGTTGAACGTTTAGCGTTGGACGTTTAGCGTTCTGCATTGGAGACTTGGCGCGACCCCGGCGGCTAATGAATCTCCGGCCAGAACACCAGCAGCGCCGCCCCGGCGCCCAGGGCCAGCAGGAACAGCAGGGTGATGCGCCCCAGCAAGGCCCGGCTGCCCAGCACCGCCACCACCAACCCCTTGAACGCCAGGTTCACCAGCGACGCGAGCAGGATCACGCGCCATACCGTATCCATGCGTAACTGCCCCTCGGCCATCAGGCGCGAACTCGATAGCGTAAAGGCATCCATATCCGTTAACCCCGAGAGCACCGCCACCACGTACAGCCCCGTATGGCCATAGTGTTGCCGCGCCACGGCACTGGCCAGCAGGATTACCGCATACATCAGCGCAAAGACCAGGGCTGGCTTAAGCTCCGCCGGGTTGCCCAGGTTCGGCTGGTGGGCGCCATCTTTCTTCAGGAACCAGTACGGCAGGACCGCCAGCACCAGCATCACCCCGAGCATGCAGGCCAGCGGCGGTGCCACCTGCAAAAATTGATCGGGCGCCGCCACGGCCACTTCCGCCAGAAACCGCACGTAGGCCACTGCCGAGGCCACCATGATCACCACAATGGCCAGGTTGGTGACGTCCAGCGCCACTTTGGTGCGCCGCGCGTAGCTTACGGTGGTGGCGGTACTCGATACCAGCCCGCCCAGAATGCCCAGTAGAAACACGCCGCCGCGCTGCCCGAAAACCTTGTACGTTACGTAGCCCGCCAGGCCGATGCCCACGATCAGGACGACGAACATCCAGATCTCAAAGGGATTGAGCACCCCATACGGGCCATACGTCCGATTGGGCAGCACCGGCAGGATCACCAGCGAGAGGAGCACAAACTGCATGATTGCGCGGATGTCATCGGCATTGATCTGCGCCACAAAATTATGCAGCGGCTCTTTCCAGTACAGCAGCAGGGCGACCGTACCACCCACCCCGACCGCCACCGCGGTATCACCCACCGCCAGGTACGCCCCGACGCCATAGGTCAGCAGGGCGGCAATCTCGGTGGTTAAGCCATGATCGACCACCGGCGCAACCCGGGCTTTGATCACATTGAGCATGACAAACAGGAGCGCAATGGAAAGGAACCCCGCCGCCACCACCCAGCCGCCATAGACGTGACCCAGTTCCGCGCACATGGTTCCCAGCAGGGCCATGAGCGCGAAGGTCCGAATCCCCGCCACGTGGGATTTGGTCCGTTCACGCTGCAAGCCCACCAGCAGCCCCAGCGCCAGGGAAATGCCCAGATGAAAGAAGGTCATCATCTGGGAAATATCGGTTATCCGTGCCCTCGGACACCATGCCTCGTGATAAATGAAAATGCATCTGCGAAAAACACGTCTATCCATTCTTTGCTTTGGGTCACGGGGCACCCGTACCGATATAAGACGGCATGGCAATTCGTGTTCAGCGACCTGGCTGCGAGACATTCAATTTTTCGGCGCCGTACCTGCAGCGGATCGACAGGGTGCTGATCAACGGCCTGATAGCGGTGCCTTTGCTCATCGCCTTGACGCAGGCCTTCGGCGCCGCGTTCCACGGGCACATCGCCTTTTTCAGTTACGTCCTGAGCCGCCTGTTGGCCTTGTTCCTGCTCGGCGGCGTGGTGGCGCCCCTGATGCGTAACGGAATCCGGCGGGCCGATCACCTCGCCCACTGCCCTGCCCTGGAAGATACCTACTGGCGCCTGCTGGCCATCCTGGGCCTGCTGGCGACTTGCGGCATGATCGGGCGGCGCATGGAAAGCACCGCCGCCCAGCGGAGTCTCCTCTGGATGACGGCACTGGTGCTCGGCCCGCTGGTGTTTGTCTATCTTTTTCGGGCGCCATGGATCCATGCCCTGCTTTGCCTGGTCCTGGGCGGCGTCTATGGCCTGGCCGGCCTGGTGGCCGCCTTTCTGATTGCCGCCGGCTGCGGCTTTGTACTCGGGCCGATCTATCACGATTTCCAGCCCCCGCGCGATCTGGTCCGGAATCTCTTCCATACTACCGCGCCCGTCGCTGCTGGACCCCGCAACGAAGCCGCACCGGCCAGCACCGCTAATGGCCGCAGCCCGATTCCACCACTGCGTCCCGCGTTGCTGACCAGCGCGCCGCCCCACCCCGGCGCGTCCCCATTCCCGCCGACCCTCCAGCCAGCAGCTCAGCCCACGATTCCGCCAGCGAGCGCAGTGCCCAGCCCGGCCACCATCCCTTCGGCGCCGCCCCAGGCTCCAACCCTTGGCGGGCGCTTTGCCCCCGCCCTGATTTCCGTGGGGCGCAACCCCGGCGCCAATATACCGGCCGAGGAACCACTGACCGATGAAATGGTCGTCGCCGCGCTGCGCCGCGGTGCCGCACGGCTGCGGGCCGAGATGGAAACGCACCACGCGATCGAAACCCGGATCGCGGCCGGGCAAACCGTTCCGTGGATCGATCGGAGCATGGGCGAAGTGGCCCTGGGCACCTATGCCCTGCTGGTAACTGGCAAGGCCATCGACGATGCGGAACTGCACTATTCGTCCCCGGAAATGATCCCGCACATCAATGCCCTGTTGGCCCTGAAATCCGATGCCACCTATACGGTGGCGCTCCAGACCCTGGCACTGGCGCAGTTGCCCGGGCGCGCCGACTTCCGCCGGTCCCTGGCACTGCTCGCCCGCCGCTTGTATGGCGGCGAGTACCCCCGTGCCGGCTATGGCTATCAGTTGACCACGCCCGATCGCGCCGGTCATTACCCGGCGGAAAAATGGGACAACTCCAACACTCAATATGGCATACTGGGGGTGTGGGCCGCGGCAGAATCCGGCGTGCGGATCCCGGAGTCTTACTGGAAGATGGTCCAGCAACACTGGCGGTGCAGCCAGTGCCTCTCGGGCGGCTGGCCTTATACCGGCACGTATCACGACCTCAACGAGCCGGTCGGGGCCGCCTTCTTCAAGGGCAACGATGACGCCCGGGCCACGATGACCCTGGCGGGCATGGCCAGCCTGTTTGTGATTATGGACAAACTCGATCACAAGCTGCAATTGGAACCCAGCCACGATGCTGCGATGGAAGCCGGCATGGAACACGTCATGGCCGACTATGCCGCGCAGCGGAACCTCGTGGCCGAGAATCTTTACTATGCCTACGGCTTGGAACGCGTCGGGCTGGCCGGGGGCTACAAGTACCTGGCCAAAACCAACTGGTATCGCGCTGGCGCCGCCCACCTGCTTAAATCCCAGGCCGCCGACGGCGCCTGGGCGTATGAGGGCAGCCCGCTGGTCGGCACCGCCTACGCCCTGCTGTTTCTGGCGCGCGGGCGCAACCCGGTGATCTTTAATAAGCTGCAATACGACGGCCCGTGGAATGCCCGCCCGCGCGACAGCGCCACTTTGGCCAATTGGCTGGGCCGCGTGACCGAAAAAAACATCAACTGGCAGGTGGTCGATTGCACGGTGGAACCGGAAGACTGGCTCGATGCCCCGGCCCTGCTGATCACCGGCCACGGCGATCCGAAGTTCTCCGCCGACCAGGTGGCCCGGCTCACGCGGTATGTCAACAACGGCGGCATCATTGTCTCCACCGCCGATGGCGTTGATGCCGCCTTCACCGCCGCCATTCGCGACCGCTACGCCCCGGCCATCGCCGGAGGCCGCTATGCCATGCGCCCGCTGCCGGCCGACCATCCCGTCTACACGCTGGAATACAAACGCGACGCCAAGTTGGACCCCGCCCGCTACGGGTTCCTGGGTTTAAGCAATGGCGTGCGCGAACTCTGGATCCACAGCCCCGTGGACCTGGGCGCCACCTGGCAACGCTGCAACCCCGCGGAAAGCGCTCTGTGGCAGATTACCGAAAACCTCTATTTCTATCTCACGGGCAAAGTTCGCCCGCGCACCCGGTTGCAGTCCCTGGCGGTGGATGAACCGGCCGGCGCTCCCTCGCGCCAGATCCGCCTCGTCCGCCTGCAATACCCCGGCAACTGGGATCCCGAGCCGGGGGCCTGGAACCGCCTGGCGCGCCTGGCACGGTGCTACCGCCATACCGACATTGCCATCGACACCTGCGACCTGGACGCGCTCGAGCGCCTCAAGACGCCCCTCCTGCACCTTACCGGCACCGGGTCCTTCACGCTCTCGGCCGCCCAAACCGCCCGGCTCCAGGACTTCATTACCGCCGGCGGCTTTATCCTGGCCGATGCCGCCAACGGCAATGAACCCTTTGCCGCGTCCTTCCGCCACCTGCTTGGGGCCATGTTTCCCCAGGCCGCCGCCGAACCCGTGCCCGACGGCCATCCCCTGCTGAGTTCCACCGGAACCGGCAGCCTTGCCATCGACCACCTGGAATACCGCCGCGGCGTGCGCCCTGCCGACCGCCCGGAAATTTTCGAGTATAAACTCGCCGGCCGCCCCATCGCCCTGCTCTCCGAGGGCGACATCACCAGCGGCCTGCTGGGCACCAATACCTGGGGCATCCGCGGTTTTGCTCCCCAAACCGCCCAGGACCTCGCCTGGAACATGCTCCTCTACGCCGCCGGCGCCACCGGCACGCCGGGAAGTGCAGTTCCAACTGCTGCGGTCAACACAACGCATCCCTGAGCACAAACGCAGTTGGGGCAGTGACGTAAATCGTAGGTGGTCAATCGGCGTGGCCGCGCTTTAATCCTGCACCCCTGCCCCCCCATCCGCTGAATTGACGCACCCGCCGTGCTTCGTTAGCCTTCTGCGCTGCACTGGATTTGATCAAGAAAGAGTGGTATGCGAACTTGTACTTTGTTTCTGCTGGCTGCGCCGCTTCTGCTGGCCAGCCGGACCTGGGCGGTACCGGCGTTCCCCAACGCCATCCCCTGCGCCGCCCCTGCGCTGCCCCTGTCGGCCGTACGCCTGACCGGCGGCCCGCTCAAGCATGCCCAGGATCTCGACGCCCGCTACCTGCTGGCCCTTTCGCCCGACCGCATGCTGGCCGGCTATCGCCAGCGCGCCGGCCTGGTGCCCAAAGCCCCGGGCTACGGCGGATGGGACTCCGTGGAGGGCAAGCAACTCACCGGTCATATCTGCGGCCATTACCTCTCGGCCGTGAGCGTTATGTATGCCGCCACCGGCGATCCGCGTTTTAAGGACCGCGCCGCGTACCTGGTGCAGGAACTCAAGGAAGTGCAGGACCACCGCGGCAACGGCTACCTCGGCGCCATCACCGACCCGCACGGTACCGATGGGGCGCTGATCTTCGCGCAGATATCCACGGGCGACATCCACTCCGGCGGCTTCGACCTCAACGGCATGTGGTCGCCGTGGTACACGCTGCACAAAACCTTCGCCGGCCTGCGCGATGCCTATCGCTTTACCGGCAACCGCACCGCGCTGGACCTGGAGATTGGCTTTGCCCGCTGGGCTGAGGGCATTGTGGCCCCGCTCACCAACGCCCAATTGCAGCGCATGCTCAACACCGAGTTCGGCGGCATGAACGAAGTCTTGGCCGACCTTTACGCCGATACCGGCGACGGGCGCTGGCTGGCACTCTCCGGCAAGTTTGAACACCGCGCCGTTACCGACCCGCTCAAAAACCACCAGGACAACCTGGCCGGCAAGCACGGCAACACCCAGGTGCCCAAGCTGATTGGTTCGCTGGCCCGCTATATATATGCGGGCGACCCCGCCGACGGCACGGCCGCCCGCTTTTTCTGGGAACGGGTGGCGCTGCATCACAGTTATGCCACCGGCGGCGACGGCAAGGATGAGTATTTTGGCGAGCCGGACAAATTGAACGACCGCGTCGATGGCCGCACCGCCGAAACCTGCAATGTCTATAACATGCTTAAGATGACGCGCACGTTGTTTGCCCTCCAGCCGGAGGCCCGTTATGCGGACTTCCACGAACGCGCCCTGTTCAACCACATCCTGGCATCGCAGGATCCGCAAGACGGCTGGGCCTGCTATATGGTGCCGGTGGGCCGCGGCGTGCAACATGAATACGAGCGCAACATGCTCGACGGCGGCTTTACCTGCTGTGTGGGCTCCAGCATGGAAAGCCATGCCCTGCATGGGGATGGCCTCTACTACGCCGCTGGGGGCGACAAACTGTGGGTCAATCTCTACGTCCCCTCCACCGCCGCATGGGATGCCGCCGGCGTCCAGCTCACCATGGAAACCGATTTCCCCGAAGGCCAGTCCGCCACACTAAGGCTGGCGGTGAATGCGCCCCGGCCATGCACTATTGCCCTGCGTCGCCCGTTCTGGGTCGGGGCGGGCTTTGCCGTCGCGGTCAATGGGCAAGCCTTACCGCCAGAGCAGTTGGCAGCGCCCGTCGGCGGTTCAGACGCGACGCCCGGCATCAGTTCCTATGTCGAACTGCGGCGGATCTGGAACGATGGGGACACCATCACCCTGGCGCTGCCCAAAACCCTGCGGCTCCAACCGCTGGCCGATAACCCCCGGCGCAGCGCGATCCTGTGGGGCCCGTTGGTGTTGGCCGGGGATCTGGGTGCCGACAACCGCCCGCCGCCCGAGCATGTACCGGTGCTGGTCGGGGCCGAGCGGCCCGTGAACGAATGGCTCCAGCCGGTGACCGGTCACCCGGGCAATTTCCGCACCGCCGGTGTGGGCCGCGACGCCGACGTGGACTTTTCGCCGTTTTACCGTCTGCATCGCCGCACCTATGCCATCTACTGGGACCTGTTTACCCCGGAAGAGTGGCGCCAGCGGTCCGTCGAAATTGCCGCCCAACAAGCCCGGCAGCGCCGCCTGGAGGCCGCCACCATCGGGTTCGTTCAGCCCGGCCAGATGCAGGCCGAGCGCGACGCCAATATGCAAGGCGTCGCCACCGAACCGGTCCGCGTGCAGAGCCGTCCGGGGCGCTCTGGCACGCAGTGGTTTTCTTTTGACATCGCGGTGGATCCCTCCCATCCGCTGGCCCTGGTGGTAACCTACAACCGCGACGAGTGGCAGGTCCGCAAATTTGAGGTCCTTGTGGACGCTCTGTGCGTGGGCCAGCAAACCCTCGAACGGCGTGGACCGCAGCAATTCTTCGATGTGGAATACCCCGTGCCGGCCGCGACAGTACAAGGCAAGCAGAAGGTGACCGTGAAGTTCCAGGCCGCCACCGGCAGCGACATTGGCGCCGTCTACGGCCTCCGCATGATCCGGACCGATGCCGCACGCTAACTATCACCTGGCTTTGCCGTGACATCCACCGGGAAAGACCCGCCAGTAAGTTTGGAGCGGGTCTTACGCCAAATAAAAGGCAGGGCGAAGGCAATAAACAATGTCGGAAACCACATGGGGATACCCGACCAGTGGAAGAAGTCATCGCCATCGTTCGTAGTATAGAAACCCAGAAACCCTGACCGTTCTATGGAGAGCGGCAGGCTTGGACGACGCCACTGGCAGAAGAGGCCCTTGGGATAGGCGCCGCAATACCGGCTGGTGGAAATGTGGAACGTGCCTTGATCCAGTGCCACCATGTATTGGAAGTTGGGACTGTTTGCGTGCGCATATCCGACCCGCGGGCCGTAGCGCAGGTAACTCCATCCCCACGCACCCGCCGAAAGCAGGAACAGGCCGAGAAACACGCCGCGGATAAGTCGACGTGAAAACATGGCCGTATTCTACCATGGCACAGCGCGTCGGCCATGGAAAGCAAGGACCTAAAGAAAGGGACGCAGATCTTTTTTAGTGCCCGATGGCACCATCGAATACCCAGCCCGCCCGTTGTCCGCAACATCTTCTCCGCACGCGGGCTATCATTGCCACAATGAGCATGGTGGAACTGCGCGGCACTACAGCACATGAAGGTCATCAACCTCCACGTTATACCCACGCGTCGCCCGCTTGACGGTCAACTCCAACGTAAGGTCTGAGCGGCCTTCCTCGGCCGACCATAGGTTCACTCGAACAGACCATGCAGACGGCACGGCATTTTTGATTTCGACTACATCCAATTCGTCTAACGCATCGAGCGGTAGATCGACCAGTCTACGGCCATAGGCATGCACTGCTGCGGCGATGTCCGTAGACGTTAATCTCTTGCCGCTTGTCATTCTTTGAAGTTCTTCGTACTCACCTGCTACAAGTAGCGCGACGACTGCTTGCACCACGCCTTTGAAAGGTTCTACCTTGCCTGGTTGTTTCGCCATGTTTACCTCCGTGTCGATCGACAATCCCCCGTTTACTCCGCCTTTCCCACCGCATGGTAGCGGTGGCAGGAAACCAGGTGATCGTTGACCATGCCCGTGGCCTGCATGTGGGCGTAGCAGATCGTCGAACCGACAAAGTTGAAGCCGGCCTGCTTGAGGGCCTTGCTCATGGCATCCGATTGCGGCGAGGTGGCCGGAATTTCCTTCATGGTGCGCCAGGCGTTGATGATCGGCCGGCCGGCGACGAACTGCCAACTGAATGCATCGAAACTGCCATAGTGTTCCTGGATGCGCAGGAAGGCTCGGGCATTCTGAATGGCCGAGGCGATCTTGAGCCGGTTGCGCACAATGCCGGGATTCGCCAGCAAGGCCGCCACCTGCTTGGGGCCAAGGCGTGCCACCTTGGCCGGATCAAAGTTCGCAAATGCCTGGCGGTACGCGGGCCGCTTGTTCAGGATCGTCTGCCAGCTCAACCCGGCCTGCGCCCCTTCGAGCACCAGGAACTCAAAGAGCCGGTGCTCATCGTGCAGCGGCACGCCCCATTCCGTATCGTGGTACTCCATCATGTTCGGCGCCACCGCCCACCCACAGCGGACGATCTTATTTTGCGGATCGCACATCTTGCTCATCAGTTCTTCTCCGAACCAACCGGATAGCACGTCAACCAACCCCCATGATACCGCGGGCAACCGGAACTTGCCGGCGCCTTTGCCAGTGCTATACTGCGCCCGGAATATTGGAAAATCCGGGCACTGGAATGGAAGGTGGCGCCATGAAGAAACTCTGGGCGTTAGTCGGGGGAGTGATGCTGGTGGCGCTATCGACCGGCTGGGGCGCGGATCGACCGCCGGCGGTGCCGCCACAACTCTCGGACGCGCAGAACGCACAGCTCGACAAATTCCGCGGCGTTCATCCGCATCTGTTCCTCGCCCGGCAGCGGCAGGACGAATTGCAGGCCGCCATCAAGACCACCCATACGGCGCTGTGGGCGGAGGTGAAATCCGGCGCGGATTGGGCCGCGCGGCATGGCCCGCCGGCCTATCATGCCGCCGATGAGGCCAGCGGCGACGAGCAACTCTGGCAGCGTGATGTCGGCAATACGCTCCCCACGCTGGCCATGGCTTGGAAGCTCTCCGGCGACCGCAAATACCTCGATTCCGTCCGCGCCTGGGCGCTGGCCTCGTGCGGCTATCCCACCTGGGGCCTGGCAAAGCGCGATGGCCATGATCTGGCCGCCGGTCATCAGCTCTTCGGCCTGGCCATGGTCTACGATTGGTGCCATGACGACCTCGATGCCGCCACGCTGGCCACCATTCACGATACGCTGGCCCAACGTGGCGCCCAGATGGCCAAGGATGTGCCGGGCCGCAAGGATTTTTTGCAGAATCACCTCTGGGTCGATGCCTGCGGCCTGGCCGCCGCGGGCCTGGCCCTCGCCGACGATGATGCCGCCGCCCGCACCTGGATCGCCTGCACCCTGGCCAAGTGGCAGCGCACGCACGAGGCCCTCGGACCCGACGGCGCCAGCCACGAGGGTGCCGGCTACTGGAGCTACGGCGTCGAATACCTGCTCAAGTTCATGTGGCTGGCCCGCGCCCAGCTCGGCGTTAATTTCTATGACCACCCCTGGTGGCACCACACCGCCGCGTACCGCCTCTACCTGGGCGTGCCGCGCCACGCCTTAAACCCGCAGAATTGCGTGGCCGACCTGGCGGACTGCACCCGCGGCGGCTGGTCCTATGGTCCGAATTACCTGCTCCGCGCGCTGGCGGCCGAAAATCGCGATGGCCATGCCCAGTGGCTCGCCGCCCAGCTTGATGCCGCCGGGGTCCAATGCTCGGCGGCGCCCTGGCTGAACCTGATCTGGTTCGATCCGACCCTGGCCCTGCGCTCACCGGACGACCTGCCGACCCTGCACCACTTTGCCGACATGGAAATTGTCTCCGCCCGCAGCGCCTGGTCCGGCGACGAGTCGCTGGTGGTTTTCAAGTGCGGCCCGTTCATCGGCCACAAGGCCGTGGATATGTTTGACCGCGACCCGGGCGGCGAGCACGTGCATCCGGATGCCAACCATTTCGTCCTGTTCGCCAACGCCCAATGGCTTATCCGCGATGATGGCTACCGCACCAAGGCGACCGGGCAACACAACACGCTGCTGATCGATAGCCACGGACAAATGGGCGAAGGCGCGATGTGGTTCCAAGGCCAGCAGGCGCTGGCTGTTAAAGCGCAGCCGCGCATTGTGGCGGCCGATTCCACGCCGGCCTGCGACCATATCGTCGGCGATGCGACCGAGGCCTATCCGCGCACCTGCGGGCTAAAGCGCTTTGTCCGCCACCTGCTGTTCGTGAAACCCGACATCCTCCTGGTGGCCGACGATATCGCGCTGGACGCCCCGCACGCGTTGGAATTGCGTTTCCATCCCGAAAACGTCACCGCGCGCCAGGCGGATGGCGCGTTTGCCTTTGTCGGCGCCAAAGCGGCTCTGCGCATCGACCCGCTGACCACCCAGGATGTCGAGTGCACCACCGGCGAAGATGCCGTCACCGGCGAACGCGGCAAATCCGAACCGGCCCTGTTCTCCATCCGGCTGCGGGCCAACAAGGCCGCCTGGCGCAACGCCGTCGCCATCACCTGGTCTGCGGCCGACGGGCTCCCCGCGAAAGTCTCCCTCCGGCAGCAGGGCAACCAATGGACGTTCCATCTGCCGACTCGGGAAGTGACCCTGGATTGGGCAACTGGCCAGAGCCACACCAGCAACCCGTAATATGAGCGTGGGGTCAGGTTTCTGGCGCCACGGAGTTTGGCCAGATTTTCTGCCACTCGTGTGATGCCGGAGCGCCATCCGAGCCGCGACCGTAAGGGAGCGACCGCGCTGCGTTCGACCATCGATTGGTCGCTCCCTCACGGTCGCGGCTCGGAAATTCCACAAAAGCTGGCCACATCCGCGCCGCGATAGTTGCGGGGCTTGTTGGCGAACGCGACAATAGCCCTGCTGATTTCCACACTTTGAGAAAATATGAAAACGCCAAATCTATCCAAGATCGGCCGCAAGCTCACGGGCCACAGCGGCATTCTGGAATTGATGGACGACCTGGGCCATGCCATGAGCGAGCATCCGAACATGCTGATGCTCGGCGGCGGCAACCCCGCGGCCATTCCGGAAATGCAGACGATCTGGCAACACCAAATGCACACCCTGCTGGGCGCAGGCAGCACCTTCGACCGCATGCTGGCCAACTACGACCCGCCCCAGGGCAATCCCCGTTTTCTGCGCGCCATCGCCGACCTCCTTCAGCGCTTCTGCCATTGGCCGGTCACGGCCGAGAACGTCGCGGTCACCAATGGCACCCAGACCACTTTCTTCCTGCTCTTTAGCCTGCTGGCCGGCACAATGGAGAGCGGCCGGCCGAAAAAGATTCTCCTGCCCATGGCGCCGGAATACATCGGCTATGCCGACCAGGGGCTCGACGAGAACCTCTTCGTCTCCTGCCGCCCGCGGATCAGTTGGCCCCAGGGCCCCGGCGGGCGCGTGTTCAAATATCACATCGACCTGGCCGCGGTATCCGCCTGCCTGGAGCAAGGGACCATCGGCGCGATCGCGGTCTCCCGCCCGACCAACCCGACGGGCAACATGCTTACGGACCAGGAAATCCAGGATCTCTCGGACCTGGCGGCACGCCATGGCATCTACCTGATTATCGATAATGCCTACGGCGTGCCGTTTCCCGGCGTGGTCTTCCATGACAGCCGGCCCTTCTGGGCTCCGCACGTAATCAACACCCTGAGCCTTTCGAAACTGGGCCTGCCGGGCCTGCGCACCGGCATGGTGATCGGACCGCCGGAGATTATTGACGCGGTAGCGTCCATGAACGCCATCATCGGCCTGGCCAACGGCAACGTCGGGCAGCAACTGGTGCTGCCGCTGCTGGAAAGCGGCCGGATCCTGGAATTCGGGCCGCGCGTGCTGGCGCCGTTTTACGCCGCCCGCCGCCAGGCCGCCATTGCGGCGCTCCATGAATTTCTGGAACCCACCGGTGCCGACTGGGCTATGCACGCCAGCGAAGGGGCGTTTTTCCTGTGGCTGGCGCTGCGCGGATTGCCCATCACGACCACCGAGCTTTATCAGCGCCTGAAGAAGCGTGACGTCCTGGTCGTGCCCGGCGAATACTTTTTCTACGGACTGCCGGAACCCTGGTCCCACCAGCACGAATGCCTGCGGATCAGCTTTGCCCAATCACCCGCGGTAGTGCGCGAAGGCATCCGCCGCCTGGCCCAGGAAATTGCCCAGGACATGGAAGCCCCCTGCCCCGCCGGCCTTCCCGGCGAGATTTCGACCACTTGATAGCCGGGAGGCGCTGGGCAACCGCGGCGTGCGCCGAAGATTCCGCTGCCGTCGTCCTGGCCCTGCGGTCACTTATTGGTGGCCGGCGCCGTGGCGGCGGGTGCCTGGGCCGCGGCGGCGATGGTTTCGCGGACGTACTGGGCGTGCAGGATGGTGCCCAGGCCTAGCGGGCGGCGGATGACGCGATCCTCGTACTCGTTTTTGAGGTGCTCTTCCTGGTGG